>Ga0209567_10001873_pt1 | contig 10422 bp, 10 predicted proteins | sample COG_12_FD_184756 | JGI IMG/M metagenome (GOLD analysis project Ga0209567, IMG submission 184756) | Pelagic marine sediment microbial communities from the LTER site Helgoland, North Sea, for post-phytoplankton bloom and carbon turnover... | ecosystem: Environmental > Aquatic > Marine > Neritic...
GCTTGGGAAGGGGACCTGGGGGAGTGCGATCAGCACGGCCAATATGCCAACACCTATACCGCCAACGCCAATGGCGAAAGCGAGACGCAATCTCGTTTGTCTACGGGGGTCGATGCCGTACATCGCAACTCCATAAAGGGCATTGAGGTGGTGGCACCCGAACCGTGGTTCGAGTCACGTAATCCGGAAAGAAGCCGCACCAGCAACAAGCGCTGCGGCGAGGCTTCCCATTGTCAAAGCAAGCTTCAAGAGCCGCTCTCGCAAGGTTTTCAACCCCAATGACGATGGTCTCTTCGCCGGCATCAGGTTCGCCGGCTCAGGAATGATTCCGCTCCGCAGGGTTTGAATCAGGATTTGAGTCGTTGGCAGCTCGGGGGCCACACCTCTTTCCCCACATGATCGGTGACCACCGGGGATACCTTCGGTTGTCCACGTGCACGCCTGCCCCCAAGACCCAAGCCGCGGCCGGTGGAAGGCCACAACGGACGGGTTTCCGCCTGAGGCACGGGCACAGTCCCCTTGTGGCCGTGCCCGCAACATACGGGTAATTACCGGAGGAAGCAAGCCACAAATTCGCGAGAAACTGCTACGCGGTGCAGCACGCCACTACGCTACGCCGCGTCAAAGGGGTAGATAAGTTTGCTCAACTTTGAAGAACTCGAAGAAACGTTGACCCGCCTCGACTCGGTCGATGCCGTGCGCGTCGTCGGCGATGGCACCAAAGTGGCCGAAGTCCACGTGGTGGCATCACTCACCAAACCGGCCAAGCAGGTGGTACGAGACGTCCAATCGCTGGCGATGGCCCGCTACGGGACCAATATCGACCGAAGGGTCATTTCTGTCGTCCAACTCGCCGGCAAAGACATCGGACGCCACACTCCGGAACGTCCTGTCATCGTTGGCATCAAGGAAGAGCCCGACGGCTCCCGACTCACCGTGCGGGTGACGCTCGGTTGGCAGCAGAACGATCACGTCGGCATCGCCGTTGGGCCGGCGGCAACCTCGGCTCGACTCCGGCTTGTCGGCGAGGCCACCATCGGCGCACTCGAATCGCTCTATGCCGACATGCCGCCCCTAGCTCTTGACTCAGTCGGCACGGCGGCCGTTGGAATGCGCACCGCCGTCATAGCGGTCGTGGTCAGTTCCGTGCGCAGCTCCGAGGAGGAGATCGTCGTTGGCGCTGCGCTCTCGCAGGGCGATACCAGCGAGACCGCAGTGCGAGCTGTACTCGACGCCCTCAACCGTCGACTCGCCACGCTGAGCCAGTGACACAGATCCCCCTCCGGGATCCCCGCGCTCCACTTACCACCGAACCGCGCCCGGCCACAACACCCATCGCGGTCACGCCACACCACCTGGCGAGCCGAGCGGCCGAGCAAGTCATGAGTGCCGGCGGCAACGCGGTCGATGCCGCAATCGCCGCCAACGCGGTGCTCGGCGTGGTTGCTCCTGATACCTGTGGTCTCGGCGGCGACCTATTCGCCTTGGTCCACACGCCCGGCCGGCCGGCCCCGATGGCCCTCAATGCTTCCGGCCCGGCGGGCTCCGGAGCAATAGCGGCCGAACTACGCGACCGCGGACTCGACGAAGTGCCGCTACGAAGCGCCTGGAGCGTGACGGTGCCCGGCTGCGCCGACGGCTGGGAAGTCCTCCTCGAGCGGTACGGCACCAAACCGCTGAGCGAACTACTGGTCCCCGCCATCGATCTCGCCGTCACAGGGTTTGCGGTGTCCAGTGAACTCGCCGATTCGCTACGCCGTATCCACCCACTCATCGGTGGCCAAGGCTCTTCCCCTGCGCTCTATCCCAGCGGCGCCGCGCCGGCCGCCGGGACGCGACTCACCCGCCCTCACCTCGCCGAGACATTACGCCTGCTGGGAGCGGCGGGCCGCGAGGCGTTCTACGGCGGCAAAGTCGGTGAGGAAATCACGGTGGCCACGGACGGGGTCATCACTGCGGCGGACCTCGAGCGCCGCAGCGCACAGTGGGTGGAGCCCATCTCCATAGATGTCTTCGGACAGCGCGCCTGGACCATCCCCCCCAACAGCCAGGGCTGGCTGGCCCTGGCTGCCTGTTGGCTGTTCGAGCAAATGGACCCACCCCGCGACCCCGAGCATCCTGCTTTCCATCAAGCGGCCATCGAGGCCTATCGTTCCGTCGCCTGGGAGCGCGACGAACTGGTGTCAGACCCCGAGACCGCCCCGATTCCCGCCGCTCATCTGGCGGATCCGGACCGCCTGCGCTCCCGCCTGGACCGGTTGTTCCTTGACTCCACGGCGACTTGGCCGGCTCCAGAACCGGCACCTGGAGGCACGGCATACTTCTGCGTGCGCGACGGCGCCGGTATGGGTGTGTCGTTCATCCAATCGAACTTCCACGGAATCGGATCGGGTTTGTCGGCGGGAGACACCGGGGTCTTCCTCCACAATCGGGGAGCGGGCTTCAATCTGACGGCCGGCCACCCCAACGAAATGAGCCCAGGACGTCGTCCGCTCCACACGCTGGCGCCGTCGTTGTGGACCGAGGGCGACCAGCTCCGTCTCTTGCTGGGGACCCGAGGAGGTCAGTACCAGCCACAGCTTCTGGTGCAGGTCGCCACCAAGCTGCTGTGGGCGGGAGCCTCCGGGCCGCAGGCCCAAGCGCTGCCGCGCTGGATCGTCGACGGCTGGGGACCGGGCCAAGAGCCGCGTCTGCATGTCGAATCCCGCATGCCTGCCGAGGTGACGGGTGGGCTCTCCCGGCGCGGTCTCGACGTCCATCAAGCCGACGATTGGATGCCGGGGTGGGGTCCGGTTTCGATGATTGAGACCGATAGCTCGACTGCCGCCGGATTTGCCGACCCTCGGGTGTCGACAGCAGCGGCCACTGCACCCTGATCACGGTCACCATCTACCCATTGATCCATTATCTGGCAGGTTGCGGCTTGCCATAAGCGCGCAACCAGACCTAGCCTCCAGCGGACAAGAGGGCGCGTCATGCGCGTGGCACGCCCCCCGGGCAGTTCCCGGAAGTCCCTTCAACTAGGCGGAGTCCCCCAACCTTGCGAGGTAGAACCCCTTTGGCGTTCGCCGGCCTACTCATCGTGGCCCTGGCTGCGGTGCTCGGTTTTGCGGCATTCACCCCCGGCGGTGAGGCGCGAGCCATCGACCGGTACGGCCCCACCGAGATGCCCTTGACGGCATCCGGGCGGGTTGCTGCGGCCGTGTTCGCCAGCGAGTTGGCCGAGGAGCCCCCGACTACCTTCGGGTTGCCTCCGACATCGACTGCCAGCACGACGACGACAACAACGACCCAAGCCCCCGCGCCACAAGCGGAGACCCCCGAGGTAGCTGCGGCCACGCAATCAAGTGACCAGACCGACGCAGCCGATACCACCACCACCGCAGCGCCCCGCACCACGACCACGACCCGAGCCCCCACCCCGACCACGACTACGACCCAGGCTCCGCCGCCGCCGACCACAACGACGACGGCGCCACCCAACGACGGTGGTGGCCCGCGGCCCGCCGAAAACTGGCGCGGACTCGTCTCGCAGTACTTCCCGAGCGATCTTGTCAACGAGGCGTTGTCGATCATCCAATGTGAAAGCAAGGGTGACCCGTCGGCCTACAACTCGCGCTCCGGCGCTTCCGGCCTGTTCCAGTTCATCCCCGGAACCTGGGCCAACGTATCGCCAAAAGCAGGCTGGGGCGGCGCCAGTCCCTTCGACCCTGAGGCGAACGTCGCATCGGCCGCCTGGCTGGTCGACTACAGCATCAACAACGGTCAGTACCGCTGGTACCACTGGACTTGCCGCCCCTGATCGATACCGGCTGCCGATGTCGGCCGCCGTCGTTCTACACTCCCGATCATGAAGAAGCTCATTCGTGTACTCGGAGTCATTGCCGGAGTCGCCGCCGTGGTCTGGTTGACCCGGGATCGTCTGCTCCCCACCCCAAAGGTGAGTTCGGAGCAACCGCCTCCGTTCCGCCATCATGAACCGGCGTCTCCGGTCGAAGAGACGTCGACGCCCGCCGCACCGGAACCCGCGGCGGCACCAGACGACCTGACGGTCATCAAAGGAATCGGCCCGGTTCGGTCTGGCCACCTGTCTGAGGAAGGCATCACCACCTTCGCCGACCTGGCAGCCGCGGACCCCAAGTCCCTCGCCGAGCAATTCGACGTTGCCGTGACCGCGGCAGCCGACTGGGTCTCCGAGGCCGCATCACTGCGGGACTGACGACACCTCGCCGGCGTACGATGGCTCCGTGCCGTATCTGACCGATCCCGACGACCTTGCCTCGTTACTGACCGACGAGCCTCGGTTTCGCGCGGACCAGTTGCGACGCTGGCTGTACGAAGCCCCGGTTCTCGACGCGTCCGAGATGACCAACCTGCCGGGTGAAGTCAGGGAGCGCCTGGGCGCCAGGTTGTGGCCGTTCACCGTCGAGATCGAGCAGTCGGCCGACGGGGGCACGACCCGCAAGTGGCTGTTTCGCACTCCGCAGGGCAACTCGATTGAGGCCGTCCTCATGGGGTACCCCAAACGCACGACCCTGTGCATCTCGTCTCAGGCGGGGTGCGCGATGGCTTGCACCTTCTGTGCCACCGGCCAGTTTGGGTTCGAGCGTCACCTCGAGGCGGGCGAGATCTTCGCTCAGGTTGCCTATGCCGCCGCGTCCCTACGCCAGCGTCCAATGCCGAATGCGCCAGAACGCGTGACCAACGTCGTGTTCATGGGCATGGGCGAGCCCCTCGCCAACTATGCACGGGTGCGCGAGTCCTTGCGCCGCATGATCGACGTGATGGGAATGGGGGCCCGATCGATCACGGTGTCGACCGTCGGCGTGGTTCCCGGCATCCGGCGCCTCGCCGATGAGCCGTGGCAAGTCAACCTCGCCGTCAGCCTGCATGCCGCCGACGACAAACTCAGGTCGAGTCTGGTTCCGCTCAACCAGCGTTACCCCCTCGACGACCTCATTGCGGCGGCCGCCTACTACTTCAAGCGCAAGGGACGCCGCGTCAGCATCGAGTGGACAATGATCGCCGGCACCAACGACACGCCCGAGCAGGCCCGCAAGCTGGCCAACATCGCTGCTCGTCTCGGCGCCCACATCAATCTCATCTCGCTGAACCCGACGCCGCTGAGCCCCGACCGCCCCCCAAATCGCGAAGCCGTCGAGACGTTCATCGACGAACTGCAGCGGCGGGGCGCCAACGTCACGCTCCGAGACACGCGGGGCCAGGACATCGACGCCGCCTGCGGCCAGCTCCGGCTGCGGGCGGCGACCGAGTTGACCTAGGAAACTGTTGCATAACGCCAGTTACGGCCCTTGTTCAACACCCTCCTTGTTGCCGCGGTACGCTGCTGCACCGCCGAATCAGGAGACCGGATGAAGCTCGAACCCGGGGATGCTGCCCCATTCTTCTCTCGCCTCGACCAAGCCGGAACCGAGGTCACTCTGGATGACTACGCCGGACATCGTCTTGTCATCTACTTCTATCCCAAAGCGTTCACCCCCGGCTGCACCACAGAGTCGTGCGACTTTCGCGATCGACACGACGCGTTCTACGCGGCCGGCTACGAGATCCTCGGAGTCAGCCCCGACCCCGTGGCCAAGCTGCACGAGTTCCGCACCGAGTACGAACTGCCGTTCTCGTTGCTGTCCGACGAGGACCATGCAATGGCGGAAGCCTTTGGGGCGTGGGGTATCAAGAAGAACTACGGCACAGAGTACGAGGGCCTCATCCGCTCGACGATCGTGATAGATGCCGACGGTGTAGTCGACCACGCGCTCTACAACGTGCGAGCCGCCGGCCACGTCGAACGGATCGCCAGTCGGATCGCCAGATCCTGAGGATCACAGCTGCCGTATGAGTCGCCCGACCTATTTCGGGCGAAGGGCCTTCCCTGTCGCCCGGTCCGTCCTTACCATTGCGCAGGTGAGGGCTTACCTTGGTGGGGCGAGGTGCCGATAGAGGTATTGGATCCTCAGACGAATCGGGGGCATTCGTGAAAAGAGTCAAGACAGCAATCTTCCCGGTCGGTGGACTGGGCACGCGGTTTCTTCCCGCGACCAAGGCACTTCCGAAAGAGATGCTTCCGGTTGTCGACAAGCCGCTGATCGAATACGCGGTGGACGAGGCACGAGCGGCGGGCATCGAAGAGTTCATCTTCGTCACCGGCCGCGGCAAGACCGCCATCCAGAACCACTTCGACGGTCACTACGAGCTCGAAGCCACCCTCTCGTCGCGCGGACACGACAGGTCTCTGGCGATGATCAACGGCTCGAAGCTCGAGCCGGGCCAGATCGCCTACGTCCGCCAAATGGAGCCGCTGGGGCTCGGTCATGCGGTCTGGTGTGCTCGGAATCTGATCGGGGGCAAACCGTTCGCCGTCCTTCTTGCCGACGACCTCATCCTGGGGAATGGCCCATGCCTCGCCGAAATGGTGGAGATCTTCAACGAAACCGGCGGGAACATCGTTGCCCTGATGGAAGTTGCCCCCGAGGAAACGTCCCAGTACGGCGTTGTCGCCCCGGGCGAAGAAGACGGCCGACTGGTCGAGATCCTGGACCTGGTTGAAAAGCCTGCGCCCGAGGATGCCCCATCCAACCTGGCCATCGTTGGCCGCTACATCCTGCAGCCGCAGGTCATGGACTATCTGGCGCTCGGCAGCCGCGGCGCAGGTGGCGAAATCCAACTCACCGACTCCATGGTGAAGTTGATCAACGGAGACGCCTTCCACGGAATGAGAATCACCGGCCGGCGTTTCGACTGCGGCACCAAACTCGGTTACCTCGAGGCCAACATCGCCTATGCCCTGGAACGCGAGGACATGCGCGACGAGTTGCGCCGGCGCCTCATGAGGCTGCTCGATCCCGCGAGCTGACAGGCCGTGATCGGCGGTGAGCGATCTTGGTGCTCGTTGTCCTTGCTACATTGCGGAACACCTGAGTTCTAGACGCGGTTACAGCTCCTACTCGCCGCGCGACACCAACTCGCCGACCTTCGAAAGGAACCGCCGCCAATGAGCAAGCTGCACGATCTGTTTGAAGCCGGACAGTCCGTTTGGTACGACTTCATCCGAAGGGACATGCTGGAGAACGGCGAACTCGCCGCCCTCGTCGCCAACGGCGTTCGGGGCCTCACCAGCAACCCGACCATCTTTCAGAAGGCCATCGCGGGTTCAACCCAATACGACGCGCAGATCGGCGCCATGGTCAACGCGGATCCGGAGGTTGACGCCGCTCACCTCTTCGAGGAACTCGCCATCCGTGACATCCAGGGGGCGGCCGATGCACTTGCTGACGTGTACGCCGGCTCCGATGCGCAGGACGGCTTTGTCAGCCTCGAGGTGTCGCCCCACCTCGCCAACGACACGGCCGGTACGATCGCGGACGCCCACCGTCTCTGGGACAAGGTCAACCGGCCCAACCTCATGATCAAGGTTCCGGCCACGCCTGCGGGGATCCCCGCGATCGAGGAGTTGATCGCCGCCAACATCAACGTGAATGCGACGTTGATGTTCTCGCTCGAGGACTACGAGAACGTTGCCCAGGCCTACCTGCGGGGTCTGGCGAGGGCGCAGAATCCCAATCGTGTGGCCTCCGTGGCCTCGTTCTTCGTCAGTCGGGTCGACACCAAAGCCGACGCCGCTCTCGAAAAGGTAGGTACGCCCGACGCCATGGCGCGTCGCGGCCGTACCGCGGTGGCCAACGCCAAGCTCGCCTACCACCGCTACCGGCAACTCGTCGAGAGTGACGCATTCGCCGCGCTGGCTGCCAAGGGCGGGCGACCGCAGCGGGCGCTGTGGGCCTCGACCTCGACCAAGAACCCCGAGTATCTCGATGTGCTGTACGTCGACAATCTGATCGGCCCCAACACCGTCAACACCATGCCTCCGCAGACTGTGGACGACTTCATCGACCACGGCATCATCGATCCGAACGCATTGACGGAGGACATCGACGACGCCATCGAACAGATCGATGCCCTCGGTGACCTCGGAATCGACTTCGACGAGATCACCGCCACGTTGCAAACCGAAGGCGTCGTTTCGTTCGCCGACTCATTCGACGATCTGCTCGCGACACTCGCCGACAAGGCCGCTGCACTCCGCTCATGAGCGTGCACATCTCGTATGAAGGCATCGGTTCGTCCGGTGAGGTAGCAGGCCGCCTCCAGGGATGGGACGACGCCGAGTTTGCCGCCCGCTTGTGGGCCAAGGACCCCACCTTGTGGTCTGCCGAACCGCAACCGGAACTGATCGATCGCCTCGGCTGGCTTGGGCTTGCGGCCCGCCTGACCGACCATCTCGAGCAGCTGGAAGCGTTCGGGGCTGAGGTCGTCGCCGCCGGCTTCCGCCACGTCGTGGTGCTCGGCATGGGGGGCTCCAGCCTCGCCCCCGAGGTGTACCAGGCCACCTTCGGCAATGCGCCGGGCCATCCCGAGCTGCTCGTGCTGGACTCGACTCATCCGAGTTCCGTGGCAGCCGTCGCCGATTCCATCGATCTCGACACGACGCTGTTCATCGTATCCTCCAAATCGGGAACCACCCTCGAAACCCTGTCGTTCTTCCGGTGCTTCTGGGACCGTGTCGGCGCCGTCACCGACACACCCGGGGACCATTTTGTCGCCGTCACGGACCCCGGCAGCACACTGGCAGAGCTGGCCGCCGAGCGCGGCTTCCGTCATACCTTCCTGGCCCCTCCGGATGTGGGGGGTCGCTACTCGGCGTTGACCGAGTTCGGAGTTGTACCCGCCGCGGCCATCGGCACCGACCTCGCCGCACTCCAGACCGCAGCCGCCGAAGCAACGTCGCAGAGTGCCCCGGGCGTCACTGCCTCCGAGAGCGCAGGGTTGCGGCTCGGTGCCACGCTGGGCGAACTCACCTTGGCCGGCCGAGACAAGGTCACCTTCGTCACCGCAGACGGTCTTGCCGCCTTCCCGGCCTGGATCGAGCAACTCATCGCCGAATCCACCGGCAAGGACCAGACGGGCATCATTCCGGTGGGCGGCGAACCCGTCGCGGCCGCGTCGGCCTACGGTTCCGACCGGACCTTCGTGATCCTCGAGTTCGCCGCTGATCCGCTCGACGACACTGCGGCAGCACTCAGTGCCGCAGATCATCCCGTGATTCGTGTGCGCCTCGACTCCACCGCCGATCTCGTGGGCGCCATGTTCTTGTTCGAGGTCGCCGTGGCAGCCGCCGGCGCCGTCCTCGGCATCCACCCCTTCAACCAGCCCGATGTCCAACTCGCCAAGGAACTGGCTCGTCGCGCCATGGACGGCGACCTCGACACGGCAGACGTGATCGAGCACGACGCTCTCGAACCTGACCTCGAGGACACAATTCGAGCATGGCTCGCCGGCATCGGACCCGGTGAATACGTCGGCATCCACGCCTACCTGGCGCCGACCCCGGAAACGGCTGCGACCCTTCAAGAGGCCCGCCTGGCCATCAGGGACGCCCGGCACGTGGCGACGACGTTGGACTTTGGACCCCGGTTCCTGCATTCGACCGGCCAGCTCCACAAGGGTGGCCCCAACACCGGTCGGTTCCTGCAGGTGATCGACCACCCCGCGCCCATGGTCCCGGTCCCCGAGACCAACTACGACTTCGGCAAACTCGTCGGCGCCCAAGCGCTCGGCGACCACCAGGCGCTGCGGGGTCGCGATCGGTCTGTGCTCTTGGTGTGTCTCGGCGATAGCGGCGCCACCGGCTTGACCGCATTGCGCGATGCAGTCGTCGCCGCCGCCCGTGGCTGAGATCACCACCCTCTTCTGGGACATCGGTGGCGTCGTGCTCACGAATGGGTGGGACCGTCATGCCCGACGCAACTGTGTCGATAGCTTCGGCCTCGACTGGGAAGAATTCGCCGACCGTCACGAGTTTGTAGCCCACGACTTCGAGGTCGGCCGCATCAACCTCGACCAGTACCTGCTGCGCACGATCTTCTACCGGGACCGACCGTTCCAGCCCGGCGAATTTGCCGCGGCGATGAAGGCCGAGTCCCAGCCGCTACCGGGCACACTCGACCTGCTGGCCGAACTGGCCGCCGCTGGCCATCTGATGCTGACGCTCAACAACGAGTCGCTCGAACTCAACGAACACCGCATCTCGGCCTTCGGGCTGCGCGACTACTTCTCTGGGTTCCTCAGCTCCTGCTATCTGGGAGTGAAGAAGCCCGAGCCGGAGATCTACCGCTTGGCATTTCAGATCACCCAACGTCGACCCGACGAGTGCCTGTTCATCGACGATCGCAGCCTCAACCTCGAATGTGCCCGCGATGAGGGACTCAACGGCATCCAGTTCACCAGTGCAGACCAGCTGCGGCGGCGATTGACCGACGCTGGGGTCCTTGGCTAGCGAGGGCTAGTGGTGCGTCGGTTCGCCGTCCGAGCTAGCGGCGGGCAGCGACAGGTCGAACACACTGCCAT
>Ga0209567_10001875_pt1 | contig 10417 bp, 8 predicted proteins | sample COG_12_FD_184756 | JGI IMG/M metagenome (GOLD analysis project Ga0209567, IMG submission 184756) | Pelagic marine sediment microbial communities from the LTER site Helgoland, North Sea, for post-phytoplankton bloom and carbon turnover... | ecosystem: Environmental > Aquatic > Marine > Neritic...
CATCGAAAGCTCGGTCACGAAGTCGGGTTCGAAGCCTTCCGAAAGGTTCGGTTCGACGCGTTGGAGGAGCGTCGCGAGAATCATTCGCATTTCCATCATCGCGAACTGCTTGCCAAGGCAGACACGGGGCCCCGCTGCAAATGGAACGTACGCGCCACGGGGAAGGCTCCGCTCGAACTCACGGGTCCAGCGATCGGGCCGAAACTCCATCGGGTTGTCGTAGTACTTGGCGTTGCGACCCATCGCGATGTGACTGATGGTGATCGTCTGCCCCTTTTTGATCTCGTAGCCTTCGATGACGAGGTCTCGCTGTGCTTGGCGTGCGTACGCCCATACCGACGGCAGCAGGCGAAGCGACTCCTTCACCACCATCTCGAGGTAGGGAAGATTGGGCAGGTTCTCCACTTGCGTGCGCCTGCCCTGCAGGACGCGGGCCAGCTCCTCGCGCATCTTCTCCACTTTGTCGGGGTTCTTGGCGAGCAAGTACCAAGTCCAGGTCAGTGCATGCGCCGTCGTTTCGTGACCTGCGAAGATGAGCGTCATCGCTTCGTCGCGAAGCTGCTGGTCGGACATCCGCCCTTGCTCGTCTTCCACGAACACCATGTGTGAGAACAAGTCCCCGCGGTCTTCCTGGTGGGTCAGTCGTTCTTGATGAACGCGGCGGATGATCTCTTCGATCTTCGCGATGGCGCGCTTCTTCCGCCGGTTCTCGGGCGTAGGCCACCAGCCGGGCCTCGGAATCATCTTATCGGCGTCGGTCACCAAAATCTCGCTGATGTCCGCCAGGGCGTCGCGAATCGTCTCGGAGTCGCCCTCGCCGATATCGATGTCGAACAGCGTGTCGGCAACGACCTCGAGCGCAAGCGCGTTGAGCTCGAGTCGCATGTCTCTTTGCTCGCCTTCCTTCCAGCGATCGATCATTCGATCGGTGAACTCGACCATCGTTGGCGCATAGGCGTCGACGCGCTTCTTGTGAAAACCCGGCATGATGAGCTTGTGTTGGCGCTTCCAGGATTCGCCGTCGTTTGGCACGAGACCGTTTCCGAGGAACGGTTTCCACATCTGCTTGATGTAGTCGGGCTTATAGAAATCTGACCAGTAGGTGACGTTGATCGCGTTCACCACCGCCGGGTCGCGCACGAACATGAGGTCGCGAATGAGCGCACGAGACACGAAGACGTCGCCGTGCTCCTCATGACCGTCGATCAAGAACTGCGTACGGTCCCGGGCTAGATCCAGGGCGCATCCCCAAAACCAATGCCCCTTCTTCCGAGGCACCTCTTTCGTCGGCAGGGTGCTCGGGCGGGCCTGCGCTGTCGCTTCGGCGGTCACGTCCACATCTTCTAAACCTAAATCGAACTCGTCGCTACTTTGTTCCGACGGAAGACCCGCCGCGCTTCGACGAGGTGCTGGACGCTGCTTTACGGGAGGAGCAACGCAAACTATACGCATCCGATGAAGAATTTCTCTCTTGGTTTGTCCTTGCTTCTCGGCTCGGGCTTTTTGATGGTTGGCTGCGGAAGCAGCAGCAGTGGCAATGCAAGCCCTTGCGAAGGCGGTCAGGTGGACTGCGACGGGTTTTGCATCGACCCGATCTCGGCAACGCTTCCCGCAATTCAGGCTTCGATTTTCGAGTTGCGCGGCTGCGCCTCGAGCGATTGCCACGACGAAACGCTGCCGGAAGCGCAGCTGGACCTCAGCTCCGTATCGGCGTCTGGAATGAACCTCGTGAACATCAACTCGGTGCAAATTACCGAGACGCTTCGCGTCGCGCCGAATGTCAGCAGCGCGTCGTACCTGATGAACAAGATCCTCGGGGTCGACATCGCACTTGGTACCTCGCGGATGCCGCTGAACGAGGGTGGCGACATCGTACTCTGCGATGCGGAAATCAACGCGATTCGACAGTGGATCGACGACGGGGCAATCGTCCCCTGAGGAATCGGCCACGCGAGCTTCCGAAGGAAACCGGGAAGCTACGGAAATGACGCGAATTCCCATATAGTTGGGGTGCTGTCACGGGGCAGCGAGCTCACAGCAAAGGAGCCGTCTATGAAACCGCAGTGGATTCGAGTCGCACTTCTCGTGCTGGCCATCCCTCTGCTTGGCGTCCTCACGTGCGAGTCGCGCCCGACATTGGTCGCGCCGACTGGCGGATACGTCATCGTGCAGAACGTGCTGAGCCCTGTGAGAATCCGAACTTCGAATCTAGAGGGCGCAGGGCGAATTGACGCCCTCATGCCCGACGGCAACTGGGTCCTGATTCATTTTTCGCCGAGCGGCGCGTTCAACTTCGACGAAACTCTGCCCATCACCGTCTGGCACTGTTCAAACCCAGGCGGCACGGAGGGCTGTGTCGCGAGACTTCGCATCGCGCACGAGAATGGCCCGGTCGGTTACAACATCACACACGGCACCGGCATCGTACACGTGTGCACCGAGAACTACGCCCAGCGGCAGGGACGCAATCACTGTGGCGGTCGCGAGCTCGAGTACTCAGCTGGTTCGACAAACGAGCACGACATTTGGTTGTCTCCTACGAAGAGCCGCGCAGAAGTGCAATTTGGGGACATCGCTAGCGGCACTTACCGCTGGCACGGGGACCCGTGGAACCGCCTAGTTTGGGCCAGTCATGGCTTCAAGCACAGCAATGCAAGCAGCCCGCCTCAGGGCGCGGCGGCTCAGGAGAGCTCGGGAATATTCTTCGACTACAGCTGGGATCCCGAGCGTGAAGTCACCGTCGGCCTCGGCAACACGGGATGGCACGCGTACAGCATGGACATCGGTGCCTGCTCGTTTTTCGTTCCTTGGGAGTGGGAGCACCGTCTCGTGAACGCCTACTATACGGCAGGCCTCGGCGGTGCCCTGGGAAACCGAGGCCTCGCGGAACGCTTCATCGATGAAATGATCGAAACCACCGAGCCGCAGTCCCGGACCGAGGTCAACGCGATGCTGTGGGTGGACGGAACGTTGGGCATCCGGCCCAACGTGAACGCGAGCCCCGAGTTTCACTATCGGCTGTCCGAAAATACGGGTGTGCCACAGATGTGCTTCAAGCAGTACTTCCATGCGAGCAGCGGAATCTCCACCGCACCCGATCACTGGTATCGCTTCGACCAAGCGATTGGCGCGTTCTTTTTGGAAATACTGCCTTTCGTTGGCCAATGCGGCGACAAAGACGTTTCGTTCCGCTACTGCGGAACCCCTTCCGTCGACAGCCATGGCAAAGGTTCCTTCGTAGTCGACCAATCGTCGGTCGTCGTTACGCATCAGGGCTATCCGTGGGCCAAGGCGCTCTGCAACAACCGTTTCGTTCCGAGTTTCATCAACGGTGTTCGGGAAACCTTTGCGCCGGGTGGTGAGGGCGCCATTCAGATCGATAGAGGCATCGATACGCTAGTCAGATCCCTTTCCGATGCCCTCGAGGTTGATGTGCGTCGGATCGAAATGTCACCGAGAGGCATGTACTTGGTCATTGCCGAGAGCACGAGCGACCCGCAGTACGGCATGGGCGATTGCCGGTCCGATTTGGATCGGGAACCCGATCTGCCCAGCGCAAGCCGGCCGACAGAGCGTTGGATTCGCTACTACACCCGGGGCATTACGAGATTCTGAAGCCATAGGCTTGGAGCGGTAGATGCGCGCGGACCAAAGCGCGTTATGATCGGGCCATGGCGGCCATCGATGACCTAGGCAAAGCGCGGTACGTAAACCTCGAGACCTTCCGCAAGAACGGAACCGGCGTCCAAACCCCCGTCTGGGTAGGCCGCGACGGAAATGAGCTGGTAATTTTCACCAACGGTGACTCCTACAAGGTCAAGCGCTTGCGGCGCAATTCGAAGATCCGTATCGCGGCGTGCAACGTCCGCGGCGCGCTCAAGGGGCCTTGGCACGAAGGCACCGCGCGACTCGTCGAAGATGAAGCCGACAAACAAGCGGGTCTCCGGGCGCTTCGCAAGAAGTACGGCTGGCAAATGATGATGGCGGATTGGGGTGGGCGCCTCCGCGGCTCGAAGAAGAATTGGGCGTTCATCGCGGTTCGGCTCGATGGCGGTGAATAAGGTCGTCGCTGCCGAGGTCGCAACGGTCATGCGACTCTTCCTCGTAGTTCTCCTTGCTGCCGGTGCTCCTGCGTTCGCGTTCGCGCAGGAAAACGACGTTCGCTCGGCGGACGAGATTCCCGAAGACATGCCCGCGCCGCCGGAGGATGCGCCGCCCGCCGAAGCGCCCGCGGTAGACGGAACCGATGACCGACCGCCGCATCCCGAGACGCCCGAATCGCTCGATGAAGAGCAGCCGTCTGCCGAGCTCCTCGCCAAGACTTCGTACCAGTGGTTGCCCGGTCATTGGATATGGACGGGAGAGCAGTTCGAATGGAAGAGCGGCGAGTGGATCTACAAGGTCAAGGACATGATCTTGGTGCCGCCGCGTTGGGACTGGGACGGCAAGCAGTGGGTGTTTCACAATGCGGGCTGGGCGAAATCGGGGACGAAAAAAGTCGTCTACCGGCCGACGCCCGCTCCGGGTGGTCCTGACGTGGCGGCCAACGCCGAGCAGGTTCCGGCCGCCACGACCGAGCAGCCCGCTCCCCAATCATCGACGACGACCGTCTACGTCTGGACAGGTGTCTACGTTGCGCCGCTGATCCTCTTTCCCATCTGGCACCCCTGGTACCACTACCACTGGTACCACCGACACGCGTTCTACCGCCGACCGCCGGCGTACCGCAGCGCGCGCTACCGCTACTCGACGACGCACCGGCGCGCGCACTATCGCCATCAAAGCCGATCGCCAAGTCATGGCGGCAGGCCGCCGAGCTCCGGGCGACCGCCCAATCAAAGTGGCAGGCAGCCGAACGCCAAGCCCTCGACGCAGCCTTCAAATCGGGGCGGCTCGAGCACGGGAAGCACTCGCGGGAGTAGCAGCAACCGTAGCAGCACGAGCGGGCGGAGCAGCGGCAGCAGTCGAAGCGGTGGAAGCCGAAGCGGCGGGGGCCGGCGAGGTGGTGGTCGCCGTTAGATAAACGAGGTCACTTCTCCCGGCGGCGGACGAGAACACCGGCGTACGGCGCCAGCCACCATTGGGAGCTTTGGAAGAAGTTGCCCTTGCCGGTGAAAGAGTACTGGAAGCCGACGTCGATGTAGACGCCGCTCTTCTTGATGTCGAAGGCGATGCCTGCCTTGCCGGTGAACCCGGGTGTGAAGCGGTACACCGAGTATTGGCTGCAGTACCAGTAGCCGCAGCCGACCGAGGTTTCTCTGAAGTTCCAGAAGTTCATGTCGAAGGAACCGGTGATGTACGGAAGCACGAGTTTGAGATCCGGAATCTGGAAGCGGACCTCGGGGGCCGAGAGGTAGATGCGTGTGAGCGGGGATCGCCCGGACAAGATGGTCCCTCCGACGTTGACGCCATTCAAATCGATTGGCATCCACTGCAGACCAAAGTCGCCACCGATGACGAAGAAGCCGAAGTCGGCTCCTCCAAAGAAGAAAATGTTGGCACCGGGCCGAACTACGTCGCGGGGAGCATCCAAGGCGATCGGAACGCCGATGCCAAGAGACCAAGTGAACCCTGCCGGCTGCCAGGCCTTTTTCTTCCCTGTCTCCTGCGCGGCGGGGTACGCGGGGTCCGAGATCATTTGGTTGGGCGGAGCCGGCGGCGGCGCTGGCGCCGCGGTGGCCCCGGTGTAGGTCCCTTCCTCTGTCGATGCATCCCACTGGGCCGATGCGAGCGTTGCGGGCAGCCAAAGCGCGACCAGAAGCGCGGTCCATCGTAAGCCGTTCATCCTCATCTTAACCTCCACGATCGAAGCGACTCTATATTGCGAAGCGCCGGGTTTCAACGCCCCAGGCCACCTTGAGCGCCAGTGAGACTTCGACTAGCACTACCGTTCGCTTGGGGTCGGTCGATAGGCCCGTCAATCGAGCACCACGGGGTTCTACTATGCAAATCGCAACGCAACGCGGGCAGCTGCAGCTGGCTGCGACTTTTCTAATCACGGTGACGCTCGGTTCACTCTTGCCGCAGGCAACACTGGGGCAGGATGCCCAAACGCCTGAACAGAAGGACGCTTCCGGCCAGATCGACGGGCTGGTCGCAGATCTAGCGCAACGCGGCGCGGTTCTCGAGCAGCTGAGTCGAAAAGTCGGAGAGAATCCGGATGGGGCCGCGGCGGCCATGCTCGATAAAGAGATCTCGGACCGAAGGGCTCGATACCGACGTGACGTCGCGAAGCTCGTCCAGCTCGTCGTTGGCGCCGAGGACGCCGGAACGAAAGCCGCGCAAGGCCGCGCGATGGCAACCAAGTTTCTGCAGGAAGACGCACGCACGATGCGCAAAAAGCTGGAGGAGACCGGGCGCGAAACCGTCGCGCTGGTCGATGCAGCGACGAAAGGAAGCCCCGACGAAGCGCACAAGACGCGCAACGAGCTCAGCAGAAAGCTTTCGACCTCAAGCCGCTTGATCAAGTACTTGGACACCAACATCGACCAGCAAAAGATGCTCGGTCTAGATGTGAAAGCCGATATCGAATAACTCGTCTCGCACCTGCAGATTCGTGCGGACGTCACCTCCGGCGTGCTGCAGAGCACGAAGGACGAGATCGACGAGATTGCGACGCGCGCTGGGTTCGATACAGATGCCGACGCGCAGAAGCAGCTGGCCTCCCTCAAGAAGCAACGAGACGCGCTCGCCGAAAGCCAGCGCGTAAACGTCGGCTTGATGGATGAATACGGGCTCGAGACCGCTGAGCTCAGGCAGGGAATCATCGTCGCGACCGGGAAGCTCTCGCAGGATATCTTCGACAAAGATGTCGCTTCAGGCCTAATGGAATCTTGGCTTGCCGACTCGGCCGATTGGTTTCGCAGCAATGGCGCATCCCTGATTTTCCAGGTCCTCGCGTTCGTGTTGGTGCTGTTCGCGTTCTTCATCGCAGCGCGGATCGGGCGAGGGCTCATGCGACGTGCCATCGACCGGTCGAAGCTCGACGTGTCGAGCTTAGCCCGGGACTTCTTCATCAAGATGACGGGGCGACTGATCCTGCTCTTTGGTTTCATCATCGCGATCGCACAGCTCGGCGTGGAAGTCGCGCCACTGTTAGCAGGCCTCGGAATCGCTGGCTTCATCATCGGCTTTGCCCTCCAAGACACGCTCTCGAACTTCGCATCGGGCATGATGATTCTCGTGTACCGGCCGTTCGATGTGGGCGACGCCGTCGAGGCCGGAGGGGTCACCGGCAAGGTCGACAAGATGAATCTGGTGTCGACCATGGTGCTCACATTCGACAACCAACTGCTGATCGTACCCAACAAGCAGATCTGGGGAGGCGTCATTCGCAACATCACCCACCAGGACAAGCGGCGCGTCGACATGAAGTTCGGGATTGGCTACTCCGACGACATTCCCAAAGCGGAGAAAGTGCTGGGCGAGATCGTCGCAAGTCACGAGAAAGTGCTAAAGGACCCGGAACCCGTCATCCGTTTGAACGAGCTCGGCGACTCCTCGGTGAACTTCATCGTGCGCCCCTGGAGCAAGACGGATGACTACTGGGACGTTTACTGGGATGTCACGCGCGAGGTGAAGAGGCGCTTCGATGAAGAAGGCATTTCGATTCCGTTCCCGCAGCGCGACGTCCACATCTATCGGGAGGACGGCGGCGCCGGCGAGGCCTAGGTCTCTCCGTTGGTCTTTCGGCGCTGGCGTTCGCCGAACCAGTGAAACGGCTTGAGTATCCTGAGGCTCACCTCGGGGAACGGACGCATCGCATGGGCGAGAGCAGCGCGGGCCCGCGGAACACTGACTGCAAGCCTGGGCTTGTCGACCAGGTCGAGGACGACGCCGGCCACCCCTTCGACGGTCAGAAGCTTTCGCGTGGCAAAGACGAGGCCTGCTTGCTGGTTGCCTCTCTGGCTGCTCACCATGTCGGTGTCGATTCCGTCCGGGCAAATCGCACTCACTTTGATCGGCAATTTGGCGCGCTCGACGTCACCTGCGAGCGAGATCGTGAACCCCAACACGGCCTGCTTGGTCGCTCCGTAGACGGCCAAACCCGGCACCGGTGTGATCGACGATAGCGATGCGATGTTGATCAAATGGCCGCCGTCGTCGCGCATGGCCGCAATCGCGGCACGGGCGCCCCAGATCATGCCCAAAACGTTGACCTCGGTCATCTGTCGAACGAGCTCGTCGCTGTGATCCCAGGCGTGGCCGGTGTGAAGCACGCCGGCGTTGTTCACCCAGAGCCCGAGCGAGCCGCGTTCTGCTGCGGCCCGCGCGACCTCGTGATGCGAGGACGGATCCCGGACGTCCTGATGCATCGACCAAGCGCCGCCGCCGATGGACTCCGCTGTGGCGCGAGCCGCCTCCTCGTCGACGTCCGTCACAAGCACGGTGAACCGCTTCGCTGAGAGGCCCTTGGCGATTTCACGGCCGAGGCCTTTGCCTGCTCCTGTCACGACGGCGATTTTCATTCTTGGTTCTTGAACGGATTTCGCACGGAGTTCAAGAGCCGACCGAAGGACTGTAGACAGCGCTTGCCTCGGCATCTAGCATCCGCGGCGTGAATGGATCTCTCTCTTGTCTTGCCGGCGTGGCATTTGCGTTTCTTTTTCTCGTTGGCTGCGACACGGACGGCACCAGCGCGACGGCGTCGGGAGGGTCCGGTGGCGCGGGCGGAACGGCTGGAACGCTGCCGCTCGAATGCGATCCCCTGACCCCGAGCTACTGCGGCTTTCCCTATCCCAACAACTACTGGACCGTGGCGGACGCGACGACGGCCACGGGGCTTCGCCTCGCACTGCCCGAGGCGACGATGCCGGCAACTCTGGCCGGCGTCCGATCGAACCCCGATGCCTTCAATGAAATGGACGGCTTCTCGCCAGGGATCGCGGCAATGACACACTTCCCGGGCGCAACCGTCACCGGACTTGCAACGCCGGACAGTATCGAGGACTCGCTGAACGCGGAGTCTCCTACGGTCATCCTCAACGCGGACACGGGCGAGCGACTGGCCCACTGGGTCGATCTCGACGAGTACGTCGTTCAGGCCAAGATTCGGGTGGACGCAAACGAGGACCAGCCGGACTTCACGATCAACCGCGACCTCGAGGCGCTCAGGCAAGAGCAAGCGTTGATGCTGCGCCCAGCGATCCGTCCGGAGGATGCGACTCGATACATCGTGGCGATCCGGAGCGTGCTCGACGGCGAAGGGATGCCGGTCGCGCCTTCAGCTGGTTTTCTCGCCTTGCGGGACGACGAGCCCTCGGACGATCCTGTGATCGAATCACGTCGCGCGCACTTCGAGGAGCTGTTTGCGACGCTCGCAGATGCCGGCATCGCGCGCGATGAGCTTCAGATCGCTTGGGACTTCACCACGGCAAGCCGCGAGAACAACACCAGCGCCATGGTACACATTCGCGACGATGCGCTCGGGAGCTTCCCCGACGGCGTACCGTACACCATCGAGCTCAAGAACGAGCAGCTCGACAGCGGCATTGCCTGCCGTCTCGAGATCACGTTCGACATGCCTCTGTACATGACGAAGGGCGAGTCGGGCGGCCTGCTCAATCTCGGCGACGACGGCTTGCCCGAACAGAACGGGAGCTTCCCATATTCGGCGGCGATGATCGTGCCAGAGACGGCCTGGGTGATGCCGGCGGCCCTGGTAGAGTTCGGTCACGGCCAGCTCGGGGCCAAGGAGCAAGTCTTGGGCTTTCAGCAGATCGCAGCCGCGGAAAACTTCGCCGCGTTTGCTTTGGACTGGAAGGGCTTCTCGAGCGATGACGTTCTTCCGACTCTGATCCCGGCCATCGTGGGCGGCGATGTTTCCGCATTTCGCGCCATCCCTGAGCGGATGCATCAGGGTTTCTTGAACTTCCTGATGGCGATGAGGACCTTGTCGCGCGAAGCCGACGGCGGACCATCGACCGCGCTGAACCAAGCCCTCACGAACGACTGCGGCGGCGCGACCATCGACGGCGCCAAGCGCTACTACTTCGGCGGGAGCCAGGGCGGAATCTTGGGCGCGAGTATCATGGCGCTGACGACGGACATCGAACGGGGGCTGCTCGCGGTGCCAGGCCAGTCGTACAACCTGCTTCTCAACAGGAGCGTCAATTTCGATGAGTTCGCGCCGCAGTTCTACAGCAACTACAACTGGAATGCCCTCGACGTTCAAATGAACCTCGCGCTGATTCAAGGACTCTGGGATCGGGCCGAGCCGACCGGGTACTCGAAGTACATTCGAACGAATCTGCTGCCCGGCACGCCTGCACACGAGGTGCTGATCCAAGTGTCCAAGGCCGACCATCAAGTGACCAATCTCGGGGCCCACATCATGGCGCGAACGATTGGCGGTATCGTCAATCTCGCGGACACCATCCGCGACGTCTGGGGTATCCCGGTCGTGAACGGCCAGCAC
>Ga0209567_10001877_pt1 | contig 10413 bp, 10 predicted proteins | sample COG_12_FD_184756 | JGI IMG/M metagenome (GOLD analysis project Ga0209567, IMG submission 184756) | Pelagic marine sediment microbial communities from the LTER site Helgoland, North Sea, for post-phytoplankton bloom and carbon turnover... | ecosystem: Environmental > Aquatic > Marine > Neritic...
GGCCTCGTGATTGCCGATCAACACGTGGACCATTCCACCGTCGGCTTCGGCCTCAGCTTCGAGCTGCATGAGGAGATCCATCGCAGGACGGGAGTTGGGGCCGCGATCCAATATGTCACCAACGATCACCAGGTGCGTGTCGCCCGCCGACCACGCCAGCTCTTTGTCGACGACCTCTGCAGCCAGCAGAGCCTCGACCATGGCGTCATACGCGCCGTGGATGTCGGCAATCGCGACGACGCGCGATACTCCTTCGTATTGCCACTCGCCCGCCCTTGCGGACAGCGCCGCAACGAAGAAGAACGTGACAATCAGCGCTGATTTGAAAAAGGCTTTATGCAAAATTTCGGATTCCCTACTAGAATTGTTGCATCCTGACTCGCTTGCCACCACGAGGTCGTAATGCCATACATGATTTGGACCGTCACTATTGTAGCGTTGTTCCCTGCGTCATTAGCGGCCTACGCGAAGGATATTAAGGATTTTGATCCCCTGTTCGCAAGCCAGGAAACGCTTGAGGTAGAGGTCGAAGGCCCATTCGCCATGCTTTCCCGCGAACGTTCCGACGAGGAAGAGACCGACGGCAAGTTTCGATTCACGGCCGAGGACGGCAGCACTGTCGAGTTTGACGTTCTTATTCGCGCGCGGGGCAACTGGCGACGCAACCCTGATATCTGCAGCTTTCCTCCGTTAAGGCTCAATTTCAAAAAATCGCAGACCGACGACACACTGTTTGACAAACAGGACAAGCTGAAGCTCGTCACACATTGCCAAGATGACTCAGGTCGCTATGAACAGGCCGTGATCAGCGAGTACCTGGCTTACCGCGCCTTCAATGTGCTAACGGATTACAGCTATCGCGTTCGGCTGTTGAAAATGAAGTACATTTTTACGGACCGGGATACCGAACTCGAGACCTACGGCATCCTGATCGAACACGATGACCGGATCGGCAAGCGCATCAATGGCGAACCAGTAGCGGTCGAGCGCGTTGCCGTATCTACGATCCGATCCGCCGACCTGAATCTCGCATCCGTATTCCAGTACTTTGTCGGCAATACTGACTTTTCCCCAAGAGCGACGGCACCTGACGAAGAGTGTTGTCACAACCAGGCGTTGTTTACGAGTGAAGGCGGTCCGTATTACACGATTCCCTACGACTTCGACCAGACCGGCATCGTCGATGCAAAGCACGCCGCACCGAATCCACGTTTTGGGATACGCACCGTAAAAATTCGCGTTTATCGCGGACGCTGCGCAAACAATGACCTACTCGAGGCTACTTTTCAGAAATTCCGCGATCACCGCGGCGACTTCGAGGCCCTGATCGACGATCAGTCCGAGCTGACATCGGCGACGCAGGACGATTTACTCGAATACGTCGAGAGCTTCTACGACACGATCGACAACCCCAAGCGAGTCGAGTATCGCATCGTCACAAAGTGTATTTAGGCGGGTCCTGGATAAGGTCAGACTGTAGCCAGTCCACGACAATTTTTGTTATGCGCGGATGAATGTAGTAGCCCACCGAGCTGTGCGGATTTGATTTTCCGTAACGAACAGCAAGGTTGTAGATGTGATAGTCGTGAACTGCGCTGACATGGCGCTGATCCATCATCTTCTTGAAATCGTCAGCTAGCGTATTGTCATGGCAGGTGTAATCGTCTTCGGCAGCGACGTTGTGCCATGAAATTACATTTGTAGGGAAACGTGCCGCGGCCTTTTGTTTGGCTCCGCGCAGATGTTTGCGAATGTTGTGATCACCCAGTGGCGCACCCAGCGTCAGCCAGGCGTCAACTTTCGACTCGCCGTATTTTTCCCTATACGCCGGCTCATGAGAAAGCTCCCAGAGAACGTCGTAGGCAACAGCACAGCCCATACCGTGCGTCATCAGCAATATCTTGTCTCCCCGATCGAACGCCTCGCAAAGCTTGCTCCGAACCCGTTCGCGAACCTTGCCTGCATAGTCAGACTTGCCCTTGAGGTACTCGGCACAATCTTTCGACACGCACCCGATCAGGGGCATGGTCAGCCCAACCGCTCCTAATACCGGCGCAGCGATATCCGCAGCGAATTCGCCTAACGCCGACTTGCCTGGAAGCAGGTCATACTGCCGGATACCGAACCGCTTGCGAGCCTGGATCGCGCGCAAGCCAGCCAGCGCATTGGCCCGATCACCGAGATCGAGTTGCGCGTCATAGCGTTTGCCCTGTGACTCCAGCACTGCATTGTTCAGGTCACCGAAATAGGCCATGTCTTTGAAGACACTATCGAGTGCGTCCGCCCGATCGGGATAGTCGCGTTCAACGCCCGCACGCAGCGCCGCCATGGAAATATCCATGAGCGCTTCTTCGGTCGGTTTAAAGTCTCGACCGTGAACAACGAGGATGCTGCGGTTGCTAATCGTATTCATCCTCACCGGCATCACGCCGGGTCAACATGGTCAGGAAGGGCCCTGACAATGTCTTGCCGTATTCGAGCTTCCAGATGATAAGCGTCCCCAGCACAAACGCGACCGATATAACCGTCGCGATGCCCAGCGCCCCGATGCCCGAGCCCAGGCCAATACCGATGGCAACAAAAATATACATCGCGTCAGACGGTTGATTCAGCGAAAAACGAAAGCGAACTGCTGCAACAATGCCGGCAAGGCTGAACGCAAGCGCCAGGCTATTCAGCACGATCATCGCGATACCTGTCACTACTACGGGCAATATCATGATCGTCTGCAGGAAGGACTGGTCGATGCGCCGCGCCCGACTCGTAATCACGTAGGCCCACGACACCGGCACTGTCAGGATAATCGCGCCAATGCTCGCGAGCGCGAGTTGCATCGGACCATGTGGTGACAGGACGGTGTCATCGACGCTCGAATAGATCGGCTCGAATGTATCGACATTCATTGCGGCGAGATCACCGATACCGCCCAGGGGCAGATATTCCGCCAGGGTCGGGTAGCGCGACAACAAATACCAGGTCGTACCGATCCAGAATCCGTAGTACATGACGATCAGCGTCAGCGGTATTAGCAATCCACCTGATTTTCGCACGACACTTCTCCGCGTTTGGTTGCGACACGATACAGCCCGGTTTTACGTACATCAAATTCCGCGCAGGGTTTGCCAGTCAATGGTAGGCTGTGCGGCGTTTTTAGCCACTTCCACACAATTATGGACCATTCTGTACAGCTACTCGGCATCAGCAACGCCATCGTCGACATCCTTGCACATATAGAAGATGACTTTCTCGATAAAATAGTTGCAGTTCCGGGATCGATGACACTGATCGACATGGATCGGGCGCGGGAAATCTATGCGCTAATGGGCCCTGCAACAGAAATGTCCGGCGGTTCGGTCGCCAATACGGTTGCCGGTTTTGCAAATCTTGGAGGCTCGTCGGCCTACATCGGTCGCGTCACGGCCGATCAGCTCGGCGGCATTTTCAACCACGACATGAGATCGCTCGGCGTGGACATTCGCCTGCAGGCCGCAAAAGACGGATTACCGACCGCGCGCAGCCACATCCTGATTACGGCCGACGGACAGCGCACCATGCAGACTTACCTCGGTGCGTGCACGGAATTGAGTGTCGACGATATCACGATAGAAACAATGGGAACGCCAAAGGCTGTATTGATTGAAGGATATGTCTGGGATCTGCCCGAAGGTCCGGATCTGACCGCCAAAGCGATGGAGATCGCGAAGCAGAAAGGCACGACAGTTGCCCTGTCACTGTCGGACTCATTCTGCGTCGAGCGACACCGCGAGTCCTTCGAGCATGCCGTGCGTACTGGTGTCGATATCGTCGTCGCTGATGAAGACGAGGTGCAAGCACTGCTGCAAACCGAGTCGTTCGAGGAAACACTCGAGGCGCTCGACGGCTTCGACAACCTGTTTGCGATAACACGCTCCGAGAAGGGCTCGGTCATTGTGCACGGAGACCAGCGTATTGTTCAGTCAGCAGATGCGGTCGACGTCGTCGTCGATACGACAGGCGCCGGCGATGCCTACACAGCTGGATTCCTGTATGGATGGGTCAACGACATGTCATTGGCCGAATGCGCGAAGGTCGGTACGTTTTGTGGCTCGACCGTGATTCAGCAGGTCGGCGCACGCATCGAACCCGGTTTGCTCGGCGACTATTCCTGAGGCAACGCGAAAGCGATCACCTTGTCGTCCATAGGCACGCCCGATCGCGAACTCCCACCTGCGTAAATGACGACGAATTGCCGACCCTTCCAGAGATAGGTCATTGGCGTCGCATTACCGGTCGTCGGTAGGCGGCCACGCCAGAGTTCTTCGCCCGTTGCTGTGCTCAGAGCCCGCAGGTAGTAGTCCATCGTCGATGCGATAAAGATGACATCCCCGGAGGTTGCAATCGGCCCGCCGAAAGTCGGCGTACCGAGTTCGAGTGGCAGACCCGCCATGTCCTCAAGCGTTCCAAGTGCGCGACGCCAGACGATTTCGCCACTCGCCAGGTCCACTCCGGCGATAATGCCCCACGGCGGCGGATTGCAGGGCAGCTCGAGCGGTGACAACACCACTCCCCGCCGCGCGCCAAAAGGTGCGCCATGCATCGGTGCAACGTCCTGATCATGGAACACCTCTCGCGCCGTGCTGACTTCATCGCTCGGTATCAGGGCGATTTCGTGTACCAGGCTGGACATGTTGATGATCAGCAAATTACGTCGCGGATCATAGGCCGCGCCGCCCCAATTCGCCCCGCCGCCGGTGAACGGATAGAACATCGTTCCCTCTACGCTGGGTGGAGTGAACAGACCTTCGGCGCGCAACTCGCTCAGACGCCTTTCGCAGGCTCGCTTATCGAACCAAGTAAGGCCGAACTCATCCCCTGAATCTACGTGGCTCGGTACAAGCTGCTGTGGCAGCTCCGGTAAAGGCTGTGTGGGTGACAGTTTTTCACCTTCGATGTCGCTTGCAGGAACGCGAACCTCTTTAATTGGTAGAAACGGCTCGCCCGTATCGCGATCGAGCACGAACACATGACCTGTCTTCGTCACCTGCGCGACCACATCGTGCGCTTCGCCGTCGCGCCAAACCGAATAAAGTCCTGGTTGCGCTGGCAGATCGTAATCCCAGACGTCGTGGTGCACGATCTGGTACGCCCAATTCACGGTTCCTGAATCTGCATTGAGCGCCACCACCGAATTGGCATGCCGATTGTCGCCTGGGCGCAAACCGCCGAAGAAATCCGGGCTCGGGCTGGAGGTGGGTACGAAAACCAGGCCACGCCCAGGATCAGCTGACATCGGTGCCCATGCGTTAGCGTGGCCTTCCACGGGCGGCTCATCGCCTTGCCAGTCCGGGTTACCGACAGTCCTGGGGATCGGGTCGAAATCCCACTTCGGCTCACCGGTCCGCGCGTCGAAAGCTCGCACGGTGCCGTGCGGTGCGGCAACTCGGACGTTGTCCGAAATAGCGGAACCGACAACAACCGTGTCTCCGACAACGACGGGCGGCGAGGTAATTTGAAACTCTCCAGGCCAAACCAGCTCCATTCCGACATTGAGCACTACTTGCCCTTGTTCTCCGAAACCAGGGCATAATTTCCCGCTGTGCGCATCGATCGCGACCAGACGGCCATCATTGGTGCCCATCAGAATTCGCGGCGAGCATGCCGTGCCCGGGTCATCGTCCCGCCACTGCGCTACGCCCCGACAGACGAACTGATTTGCCGGGCGCTGATCCAGATCGATTTTGGCGTCGAATCGCCAAAGCTCCTCGCCGCTGGCAGGATCGAGTGCGATTACGTCATTGAAAGGCGTGCAGAAGACCAGGGCCCCGTCGACGAGGATCGGTGTGCCCTCGGCAATACTCCCCTCGATGGCGTCCCGTTTATTTGCCAGATCCCCGGTGCTGAACATCCAGGCCACTTCCAGTTCACCGACATTTGCTGTGTGGATCTGCTCGGCCGAGCTATAGCGGTGACCGCCCGCGTCATTGCCGTAGTTTGCCCAATCGGCACCCGGTAGAGCGAGATTGCCGTCATGGCGCGAAGCTTCGCCAACCACATCCAGCGAATGCGCCCCAAGTAGATATCGGTAGCCGCTGCCTCCGAGTACGACAAGCAATGACAGTACGAGGATCAGTAACAGCACCACTCTGATTCGCTTCATATTGTGACGCCTGTTCCTGCTCTGGGTGATTCAATAACTTCATATGATGAAGCATATGCTGCCAATATGCTTGCTAAGAGCTTGACACGGGCTTGTCGAAAGTCGGATACTTCGTAAAATAAAGTAACTTGAACCGTGAATCTACACTTCGACGAAATGATCAGCGCCCCCTGTCGCCTAGGCATCCTGGCCACGCTCGTGCCGGGCGAGCCCGTCTCTTTTACCGACATGAAAGCCGAAACCAGCCTGTCCGATGGCAACCTGCATGTGCAAACCCGCAAACTTGCCGACGTAGGTTACATCGAAATTGGCAAGAGAAAAAAGGGTCGGCGTACAGTCACCGAGTATCGCATTACTGAGCTCGGGCTCGAGCGGCTCGGACTTTATGTTATGAAGTTACAAACGGTTCTGAATGCTGGAACAGGCGCGACTCCGGCGGTTACGCGCTCGGAGCGTCGAGATGATGCGGCGGTGTGGACATGAACAAGCCAAAAAGAATTGCGCTGGGTGCCGATCACGGCGGCTTCGACCTCAAAACAGAGCTCGTAGCGCATCTGCGCGAGGCCGGGTACGAGGTTCAGGACGTTGGAACTTCATCTCGTGAAGCAGTGGACTATCCGCTGTTTGCCCGTGCGGTTGCAGACGCCGTTTCCCGAGGCAGCGCAGATGTCGGCGTTATGATCGACGGTGCGGGAATTGGTTCGTGCATGGTGGCGAACAAGGTGCCGGATGTGCGGGCTGCGCTCGCCTACGATCTCTCCAGCGCCCGCAATAGTCGTGAGCACAACAACGCCAATGTACTAACCCTGGGCGCCGGGCTTATTGGCGTAGGACTGGCGAAGCAGATCGTCGACGTCTGGCTGGCAACTGACTGCACCGAATCACGCCATCTGAATCGAGTCGCAATGTTTGCTGAGGATACCGGCGGCCTGCAATTGTCGGATCAGGACATTGATAAGGTCGTGGATCGTCTGCATCAGATACTGGGTCCGATATCCAGCAACGAGCCGAACGGGGATTGCGTTGGCGACAATCCGGAAGCGGCACGAGAATTCGTGCGGCTCGGTGCTACCGGACTGACCAGCGTCGCTCCCGCTGAGCGACCAGGAAGCATTCCCGGTGATCTCGCCCGCTATATCGATCACACGCTGCTCAAACCCGGTTCGACCGAAGAGCAGGTTCGCACGCTTTGCGCCGAAGCTCTCGAATACAATTTCCGCTCGGTGTGCATCAATCCGACCTGGGTTGCGCTGGCAGCTGAATTGCTGCGCGGTAGCGAAGTGCTCACCTGTACCGTTGTCGGTTTCCCACTCGGGGCGAACGAGCCCGCGATCAAGGCCATGGAAGCACGCCGTGCCATTCGTAACGGCGCCCGTGAGATCGACATGGTTATCAATATCGGCGCACTCAAGAGCGGCAATGACGATCTGGTGTTTCGCGACATCCAGGCCGTGGTCGAAGACTGCGTCGACGGCAATGCCGTGTGCAAAGTCATTTTGGAAACTGCACTTCTGTCCGACGACGAAAAGCGGCGCGCCTCGGAGCTGGCACGACGCGCGGGTGCGCACTTCGTCAAGACATCTACCGGCTTTTCGACCGGTGGCGCCACCGTGAGCGATGTCGCACTCATGGCCGAAGTCGTTCGCGGCGCCGGCATGGAGGTCAAGGCCTCCGGTGGAATCAGTTCTTACAGCGATGCCAAGGCGATGATCGAGGCGGGAGCCACCCGTCTTGGTGCAAGTGCCAGTATTGGCATCGTGCGAGAAGCAAAATCGACAAGCGTTAGCGCTTGAGGAGTTAAATCGATGGTCGATCTTAGAGCTTATGTTTTTCTGGATTCGTTACAGCCGCAATTCGCCTCCTTTCAGGCGACGATCTCTAAGGGTTACCTTCCCAAGGTCGGCCAGGCGAGCCTGTTCGTTGAGATCGCCCCCGGCATGGCGATCAATCACATTCTTGACGTAGCCCTAAAGTCCACGGATGTAACGCCGGGCATGCAGATCGTCGAGCGGCACTACGGCATGCTTGAACTGCACTCCGACAGCCAGGCCGATGTCCGCCAGGCCGGGCAAGCAATTCTCGACGCCCTCGGCCACGAAGAAAAGGATCGACACAAACCACGCGTCGTTTCCAACGAGGTGGTCCGCCACCTCGAAGATACGCAGACCATGCTGATCAACCGCTTTCGTCACGGCAACATGATTCTCGCCGGGCAGACGCTGTTCGTGCTGGAAGTCGAGCCGGCAGCCTATGCGGCGCTGGCAGCCAACGAGGCCGAGAAGGCCGCAGATATCAATATCCTCGAAGTACGAGCAGTCGGCAGCTTTGGCCGCGTTTACATCGGCGGCGAGGAACGGGATGTGGTGGTCGCGCACGAAGCGGCAACGCAGGCAATTAACGCCGTCACAGGCAAGTCAAAAAAATAGTTATTACATAGACTAACCAGGGCAGATAAGCCCGATTCGCGAGGAGCATAGCGATGTCAGAAGCATTAGGAATGATCGAATGCCGGAGCTTTCCGGCCATGGTGGAGGCGGCCGACGCAATGGTAAAAGCGGCGAAGGTCGAACTCGTGAGCTACGAGAAAACCGGTGGCGGCTACACAACCGCTGTCGTACGCGGCGACGTCGCGGCAGTTAGAGCTGCGTGTGACGCTGGCCAGACCGCGGGTGCCCGAGTTGGCGACGTGGTGGCTGTGCATGTAATCGCACGTCCGCACACTGGCGTCGACCTGACGATACCTTTGGGTCGCGATACAGAAGCGGCAAAAAAGAAGTAGTCACTAGCAAATAGGAGCAGCCGTGAAACTCGCGAAAGTTCTCGGTACCGTCGTTGCGACCGAAAAGGACTCCAAACTGCAGGGATTCAAGTTCCTGATGTTGGGTCTTTGGGGCCACGACAACAAACCTGCCGGCGGCTCGGTAGTCGCGGTGGACGCCGTCGGCGCCGGGGTCGGCGAAATGGTGCTATTCGCCAGCGGCTCATCCGCGCGCCAGACAGCAGCCACCGACAATAAACCCGTTGACGCGGTCGTCATGGCGATCGTCGACAGTTGGGAGATCGAGGGCGACGAAAAATACCGCAAGGGGGAGGCTGACTGATGAGCCAACCCGGCGGAAACTCAGGCCTCCTGACTGATCGGCAGGTGGATGTGATTGCCACCCGCCTCGCCCAACGCCTCGGGGCTGCGCCCGCCGAAAATCCGGACATCACTGCAGTGCGCAGCGCAACGACGAGAGTCCCTCGCGAAGCGCTGGGTGAAGGCGTCTTCGCCACGGTCGACGATGCGGTCGCGGCGGCAAACGTGGCATTCCATGAGCTTGATGGCATGTCGCTCGAAGGACGAAAGAAAATCATCGACTCGATTCGCGAGGCCATGTTGGAGCACGCCGAAGAACTCGCGCGCCACGCCCAACAAGAGACCGGGCTTGGCAGAGTCGAACACAAGATCATCAAGAACCGCCTGGTTACGCGGAAGACCTCCGGCACCGAAGTCCTCACGCCGCATGCAGTCACCGGGGACAATGGACTTACTCTTACCGAATACGCGCCGTACGGCGTAATTGGCGCCATCACACCGACGACCAATCCAACCTCAACGATCATCTGCAACACCATCGCCATGGTCTCGGCGGGCAATAGCATCGTTTTCAACGTACACCCCAGTGCACGCGGGTGCTCCATGGCTAATATTCGACTCCTGCACCACGCGATTCTTCGTGGCGGCGGCCCTGCTAACCTGGTCAGCGCCGTCGCAGAACCCACGATCGCGTCCGCGCAGGAACTGATGGGCCACCCCGGTGTGCGTATCCTCGCTGTCACTGGAGGCAGCGGCGTCGTGCGCCAGGCTATGACGAGTGGCAAGCGCGCCATCTGTGCCGGGCCCGGCAATCCTCCGGTAGTCGTCGATGAGACAGCAGACCTCGAAATCGCCGGCCGCGGCATCGTCAACGGCGCTTCCTTCGACAACAACATCGTCTGCACCGACGAAAAGGAGGTCATCGCCGTCAGCAGCATCGTCGACAAGCTGCTCGACCAGATGAAGCGCCACGGGGCCTATATTGTGAACGAGCGGGATTTTCACAAGGTCGAACGAGTGATCTTCAGCGAAGTGCGCGGGCGGCGGCAACGTGCGGTGGTCGAGAAGGATCTCATCGGCAAGAACGCGGGTGAGATCCTCGCCCGGGCCGGCATCTCGTATTCTGGCGACCCGCCGTTGTTGGTCGTACGGGTATCCAACGGCCACCCGCTCGTCTGGACCGAACAGATGATGCCGG
>Ga0209567_10001878_pt1 | contig 10413 bp, 4 predicted proteins | sample COG_12_FD_184756 | JGI IMG/M metagenome (GOLD analysis project Ga0209567, IMG submission 184756) | Pelagic marine sediment microbial communities from the LTER site Helgoland, North Sea, for post-phytoplankton bloom and carbon turnover... | ecosystem: Environmental > Aquatic > Marine > Neritic...
TCGGATTTGCACTGCAATCGAAGAACTCCACAACAGGGTCGACGAGCTTGAGACCCCGAATGGCAATACACCCGAGTTGTGTCCCGATCCAGCGCCGAAGTATCCGCCGCCGCCACCGCCGCCGTTCCCCTAGGCTCGAACGCCCGGTAGGCGTCATTCACAGCGCGCCGCCCCGCTCGGGCGGCGCGTCCACAGCGGGACATCAGCGCGGCGGCAAATCGCCAAGCTTCTCGCACAACGGGAGACGTCCGAGGTTCCGCACGCGCCCGGCTCGCCCGCGCCTTCCGGCGACACCGATACGCAAGATCAATGATACCAGCACTTAGAAGTGTCGCTTCAAGTGAATGCTGTCATGTATGGCGGACGGCGTGCGCGTTGCAGATTGCATCCCGACATGCGTGGAGACGGGAGGCAGGGACGATTGGCGGTTGGAGCGCTGGCGGTCACCAGCGCGATCGCACTCGTTTTTTCACCACTCGGCGCCGCGCCCCTCACTTCATTCCAGGACACCCCTGAAAACGTACTCCCGGTAATCGATGAGCCGGCGCTGACCCTCGCGCCCAACACCGACGGCACAACGATCGACGTCTTCAACGGTCGGACGTTTTCGCGAAGCCTCGTCGATTCCGCTTCGACCAACGCGGCGCAGAGCTGGGTGGAGATTCCCGCCGAGCTGTCGATGACGCCGGCGCAGATCGCCCGGATCGCTCTTCCCGCCGTCGTTCAGGTCGTCACCTACGACGCCAGTCACAAGTCACTGCGCCGCGGCAGCGGCTTCATCGTCACGCCGGAGGGGCTGGTGGTGACCAGCCACCATGTCTTGCGTGGCGCGCGAAGCGCCGAGGTGATCCGCTCGGACGGCGAGGTGTTCGAAGTCGTCTCGATCACCGCCGAGGACCTGCGCCACGATCTGGTCATTGTCCGCGTCGCGGGCTTTGGCCTTCCGACCGTTCCGCTTGGCGACGTGCGCGAGGTCGATCTTGGCGAACCGGTCACCGTGATCGGCTCTCCACTCGGACTCTCCAATACGGTGTCAGACGGGATCGTGAGCGCCAAGCGTGACATGGAAGGCTCGCGCATCCTCCAGATCACCGCGCCGATCTCCACGGGATCCTCGGGCGGGCCCGTGTTCGACTCACGCGGCCGGGTGATCGGGGTGTTGGCGGGCTACTACCCGCGCGGCCAGAACGTCAACTTCGCCGTTCCGATCGAATACGCGCGCGGCTTGCTGGACGCGCCGGAGCGCGCGCTGTCGGTCACCGCGGTCGGTCTGAAGCGGTCCAGGCTGCTGGGCGACGGAGAGCGCCACGAGCGCGACCTGTCGCTGGAGGCCGTGCTGCGAGGCGAGGGAGTGGACGGCGAGGAGGAGACGGCCTGGGCGTTGCAGCCACGCAGAGTTGAGCTCGACTCCGTGAGGCAGATTCCGGTCAAAGGACCTTCGGAGTTGATCGGCCTGTGGGAGATCCGCGAGATGTCACGCGTGCCCGGGACCAAGTCGGCCGTCTATCGCGGAGTCTGGGCCTCGGACGCCGTCACGCTCGAGGGCAGCTTCTATGGGGCACTCGTCTCCGGAACGGACTACGACTCGCAATTCGAGCCCAAGTGGCTGCGCTCGTTCGAAGGGGACGTCGAGCCCGGCGGCCGGGCCACCCTGCGCGGCGAGCAGGGGTGCACCTACTACGTGCATGCCTCGGCCGATGCCATGGTGGGCGTCTACGAGTGTGTGGATGACCGCGGCCGGGTCTACGACCTGGGTGGCGTCGAGGTCGTCCGCATCGAGGGCGTGGGTCCGTCGGGAGTGTACAAGTACTCCGAGAGCGCCAACCGCGCTTCCCGCCACGCGGCCATCGGTGGCAGCGCCGTAGTGTTCGGGCTTCCCGATGGTCGCTGGACCGGGATGCTCATGCAGAAGCTGGAGGGGCTCGTGCGAGTCTACCCGCTGACCAAGGGGCGGTGGACCGGAGACGGGCACCTGAGCGTGCACCTGAACAGCGAGCGGGGTCCGAAGGCGAACGGGACGTTCCACCCCAGCGCAATCGACCTCTTCTATCCGATCGGCGGCAGCGACTACGACGACCTGGTTACCCTGACCGCCACCCGCGAGTAGTCACCCCGCAGTCATCCGGCCGCGATGAGGCAAGCTGCGCCGCCACCCGGCGAGCGCTCACCCGCCGAACACGAGCGGCACTAGCAGCACCGTGGCCGCCGTGATCAAGCCCACGAACAACAGGTTGAGGTAGATCCCGGCCCGCACCATCTGCGGAATCGTGATCGCGCCGCTGCCGTACACGATCGCGTTGGGCGGCGTGGCCACGGGAAGCATGAACGCGGCGCTCGCCGCCAGCGCCGCCGGCACCGCGAGCATCAGCGGGCTGAGCCCGAGACCCACCGCCACCGATCCCATCACGGGTAGGAAAGCCGCCGCCGTGGCCGTGTTGCTGGTCAGCTCGGTGAGCAGAATGATGGCGCTGACCACAGCCGCCACCAGCAACCATTGCGGCATCGCCGTGAGACCGACGAACCCGGCGCCGATCCAGTCGGTGAGTCCGGATGACTGGATGGCGGCCGCCAGGCTGAGGCCGCCTCCGAACAGGATGAGCACGCCCCACGGCACGCGCTCGGCGGTCGGCCAGTCGATCAAGCGCGTGTCGCCGCCGCGACGCGAAGGGATGAGGAAGAGGAGCAGCGCTCCCCCCATGGCGATTCCGGCATCCGAGATGGCGGGAATCCACTCGGACACGATCGGCCGCAGCATCCACATGCCGGCCGTGAGAGCGAAGACGACGAGCACGCGCCGTTCGGCTGCCGACATTGGCCCCATTCGCTCGAGCTCCCGCCGGATCAGAGCCTCTCCGCCGGGAAGCGCCGTGGCCTCGATGCGAAACAGCAGCCGGGTGAGAAGCAGGTAGGCGATCGGCAGCGCGATCGCTGCCAACGGGACCCCGATCAGCATCCACTCGGCGAACCCGATCCGGATTCCGTAGCTGTCGCTCATGAAGGCGGCGAGGAAGGCGTTGGGCGGCGTCCCGATCAGAGTCGCCAGGCCGCCGATCGTACAGCCGTACGCGATGCCGAGCATCAGCGCCGTGCCGAACTTCGCCTGCGCCGAGGACCCGGACCCATCCGAGTCGAGCTCGGTCCCGAGCAGAGCGATGAGCGATGCGCCGATCGGCAACATGGTGAGCGCCGTGGCGCTGTTGCTGACCCACATGCTCAGCACGGCGCAGCTGATCATCACGCCGAGCACGATGCGCGACGGTCGCGTCCCGATCAGGCGAATCGTCTGCAGAGCGATCCTCCGGGGCAGACCCCAGCGCTGCATCGCGGCCGCGATCATGAAGCCGCCGAGGAACAGGAAGATCAGCGGATGCGCGTAGGGCGTGGCCGTCGCCCGGATGTCCGCGATCCCGAGCACCGGAAACAGAACCAGCGGAACGAGCGCGGTGGCCGGGATCGGAATCGCCTCGGAAATCCACCAGGTCGCCATCAACAGCCCGCTCGCGGCCGTGTACCAGGCGGCAGGACCGAGCGCGGCCGGGCGTGGTGTGACCAGCAGCCCGACGAATAGCCCGATGCCGAGCATGAAGCCAATCCGGCGTCGCACGATGGTCGCGGGCGCGAGCACGGAATCGGTCGGCAGGGGAGGGTTGGATTGCTTCAGCGCCGCTCTTCTCGTTCCGTCACCGATGGAGTATGTTGCCGGAGTCTGTGGTGCTCAGCACATGATAATCCGCCGCTCGCGGCGTAAGCCAACTACCGGGGCAGTCACAGGCGTTGAGCGGGAGGCCCGACCGGACCTCCCGCTTTGCGATTCCCGAAGCTCCATTCCCTCCGACCTGGCCCGCGACGCTAACACCTGGCGACCCAGACACGTTCCCATTCGCGGCGGTTGATTGGCCGGTGATGCGGGCGTACACTATCCCGAAGATCAACCGAAAATGCCTTTGCCCGCTGGCCAACTAGAGCTCGACTTCATTCCCGAGCCGTCTGACACCCGTCTCCGGCTCGTGCGCGCCTCATCCAACCGAGCGCTCTGGGACACGTGCGCCCGGCGGTTTCTCTCCGGGATCGAGGGACATGTCGGTCCGACCGGATACCCGGCGGCCGTGTGGCTCGCACACCGGACGCAGCGTGACGCGCTGTACCAGCGGGCCGCCGACCTGGGGCTCCCCGGTTGGCTGTCTCCGCCGATCTACTTTCTCTCCGAGTTGCCGGGCCTGTTCGACATCCCCGGACGGGCGATCGGGCTCTTCACGCGCCGACGCCTCATCAATCGCCTCGCTACTGAAGTCGGAAGCGATCTCGGTATCGGAACGGCCGGCACGGGCAGTTTTCGCGGCCACGTGCTGGACGGTCTGTTCAGTGAGCTGTTGCCCGAAGGTGTGGCGCCGGAGCGGCTCCACGAGACGCTGGAGCGGGTCGCCCGGGACTCGTTCAGCCGCCGACGGAACGAGTGGGTCGGCCGAGTCTATTCGGCGTACCTGGACGCCCTCACGGAGCGCGGTTTGTACGATCCGCGGTCCATCCACGCCATGGTCGCCGATCGCATCCGCGACGGGCGCTTGCCGAGCGGACTGCCCGATGCCACGGCGCTGCACGTGTACGGTGTCACGAGCCTGCGCACCCGCCACTCCCTGTTCGCGGCTCTCGCCGGTCAGCCGGATGTCGAGGTCAGTGTGTACCTGCCCGCGGCCGGGGAAACGGATGAATGGTCGGAGCTTCCCGCCACGCACGAAATCGTCGGCAGCGATGAGGCCGACTCCGTCCGCGAGGTGACGGTGCAGCCGGCCCCCGATGCGCAGCGGGAGTTCCAGTGGATCGCCCGTCAGATCAAGGAGTCACTCGCCGTCGGCGAGCTGGAGCCCCACGACGTGGCCGTAGTCGCCCGCAGCGGCCGCGACGATACGCGCCGTGCTTTCCGGGCGCTGCACGCGGCCGGCATCCCGAGCACGGCGCGCATGCGTACACCGCTGGCCGAAGTCTCGGCGCTCAAGGCCCTGCTCGAGTTGCTTCGGGCCGCCTCGGCGCGCTGGAGCTACCGTCCGTTCCGCAACGTCCTGGCCAGCCGCTACTTCAAGACCGGCATCGCGACCCGCTGGGTGGACGAGATCGCCCGGCGTTGTCGGGTCGAGAATCTGGGCGGCTGGGAGCGCGAGCTCGAAGTGCTGGCCGAGGAAGCGCGCTCGGACGGACGGCGCAGCCGGGGAAGGGCGGAACGGCTGGAGCGGCAGCGGGACGCACTGCGGGAGTTCCGGGAAACCGTGCACGACCTGACCCGGCCCCGTACCGAGCGCGAGTGGGTGGAGCTCACGTCGGAGATCGCCGGCGGACGCTTCCTCGACTTCCGATCCCGGATCTGTCGCCCGATCGAGCAGCGCTGGGATGTCGTGCGCCTCGACCAGCGTGCAGTGCAGCGCCTGGAAGGGATGCTCCTGGAGTGGAGCGACGAGGCCGACACCGAGCGTGTGCTTCCGATCGGCGAATGGTACGGGACCCTGCGGCGGCTGCTCGAGACGTCGGAGATGGCCCTCTCGACTCCGATGCAGAAAGGCGTGCAGATCCTGGAGGCGCACGAGGCCGCCCTGACGCCGTTTCGACAGACGTTCATCGTGCACGCCAACGACGGCGAGTTTCCCAAGACGTCCTCGAGCGGCGGGGTGCTGTCCGATGACGAGCGCGTAATACTCCGGGCCGCGGGCCTTCCCGTATCCCACCGGGAAGAGGCAATGCGGCGCGAGCGGACGCTGTGGAACGCCGTCGCCGCTGCCCCGCGATTGGTGCTGACCTACCGGACCACCGACCCCAACGGCACTCCGCTTCTGCCGTCCCTCATGGTGCCCGAGCACGACGAATCGACGGAGCTGCCACGCAGCCACGTCCCGGTCGGCGGTCCTGTCAGCGAAGTCGAGGCGCGCCGGCATTCGGCCTCGCTCCTGAAGCAGCGTCTACGCGACGCCGCGGCGCCGGCGGCGGTCGGTCCGACACTCGTTCCGGCTATCGATCCCGAGCGGCTGCGACACGCGATCGTGGCTGCCACGGCGGAGAGGCTGCGCAACGAGCACCCGGAGCTGGGCAGTGCTGCTCCGCCGCTGGCCAATCCGTGGAACGGCCATCTCCGCGACCCGGTCCTTCTCAACAACCTCCAGTGGCGTTTCGGGTCGGACTATCAGTGGTCCCCCGGGACGCTGGAGCGGTACGCCAAGTGCCCGTTCTTCTTCTTCGTCAACAAGGTGCTCAAGATCGCCGAGGACGAGGAGGCGAAGGACGAGACCGACGCAGCCACCTGGGGGTCGATCGCCCACAAGATCCTGGAGCGTTTCTACAACCAGGTGCGCGAGGCGCTCCCAGCCACGTTGGACCCGTCGGCTGAGACACTCTACGAGAAGATCGCCGACGAGGTGTTGAACGAGGTCGAGGCCGGGGATTCCTGGCTCGGTCTGCCCCCCTTGTGGACTCAGTCGAGAGAATCGCTTCGCGAGAACGTGCGCGATTTCCTCGTCTGGGAGCTCAAGCTCCTGCACCGGGACGACCAGATACCACAGTGGCTCGAGTACGCCTTCGGATACGGCAGCGATCGGGTCGTGACGATCGAAGGAGAGGATCTCGCTGGCGTCACGCGCACCCTGCGACTCACCGGCCGCATCGATCGCGTGGACCAGGTCGCCGACGGAGCCCGCTACCACATCATCGACTACAAGAGTGGAGGCGCTCCGCCCGCCAAAGGCTACGACGACGGCTCGGCGCTCCAGACTCCGATCTACATGCAGGCCGTCGCGTCTGCTGAGGATGTCAACGTGGTCAGCGGAGGGTACCGGTCCATCCGCAGAAAGTCGCCGATATCCGTCCTCCAGTGGGGTGACGCGCGCTTCGAGCGAGCACTGCGGATCGCGTTCAGCATTCCGGAGCGAGTCCACCAGGGCCTGTTCGAGGCCGTGCATTCGGCGGCCACCGATTGGGAAAGCTGGGAGGTCGGGCGCGACGTACGGCGTACGGATGCCCGTTACCGGGGCGGGAGCCGCTTCGATGAGTGAGATCCGCTGGACGGCCGAACAGACGACCGCCATTACGGCCGAAGCCGATTCGCTCCTCGTGGCCAGCGCCGGAGCCGGAAAGACTACCACCATAGTCGGCAAGATCCTGTGGCTGCTCGGCTTCGATGTGGGCCGCCGCCTCGACACCGGAGAGCCGATCCCGCGCTGCCCGAATCCGTGCGGCATCGAAGAGATCGCCGCCATCACGTTTACCGAGAAGGCCGCCTACGATTTGAAGCGGAAGCTGCGCACGGCGATCGAGGGCGACCCGAGCGCGCGACATCTGCGCTGGGACCTCGATCGGGCCGCGATCGGGACGATCCACGGATTCTGCGGGGATCTGCTCCGTGAGAACGCACTCCGCCTCGCGGTCGACCCCACATTTCGAGTCCTCGATGAGCGCGAGGCGCAGGTCGAACAGGACGAGCTCATCCGACAGGTGATCTTCGAGGCGCTGGAGGCTGCCGACCCGGGTGCCGAAGACCTCGTCCGCGCCTACAAGCTGCATGGCTATCAGTACACCAAGGGTGCGGTGGACTACGTGCGCATCGCGATGCGCGATCTGCGCTGGTACCCCGACCGGCACGCGGGCTGGTTCGGCGATGACGGGCTCGACCTCGAGCGACTGCGCGAGCTGGCAGGTGGCGATTGGACCCTCGGAAGCGACGAGGCGGCGGCCATGCGAGCCGGCGCCGTGTTCACCCTCGCGCGGACCGCTCTCGAACGCTGGCGGCACTTCCAGCGCTCGGAGAACGCGCGTGACTTCGATGCCATCATCCTCGACGCCCGAGCCCTGCTCACCGATCCGGACAACGCCTCGACGCTGGCCGGCATCCGCGACCGTTTCCGGATTCTCATCATCGACGAGTTCCAGGACACCGACGCGGCCCAGCGCGATATCGCGTTCGCCATCGCGCATGGAGAGCCCGGTCCACAGCTCCTGCTGGTCGGTGATCCCAAGCAGAGCATCTACCGTTTTCGCGGGGCGCACATTTCGGTCTGGAACCAGGTAGCCGAGACACTGAGCAACGGAAGCGAACCGATCGAGCTGAGCCACAACTTCCGCAGTGCTCCCCCCATCATTGAAGCGGTCAACGCGGTGTGCGAGCGCGCCATGGACGAGGTCGGCCGCGAGGTGGAGCGGGAGTTTCCGACCAGCCGGGTGCATTTCAGCCCCCTGCTGCCGTCACGCGACGACGAGGCGACTTCGGCGGTCGAGTGGCTGGTGAGCGACGGAGACGACACGTACGACAAGCGGCAGATGGAGGGTGAGCACGTGGCCCGCCGTATCCGGCAGCTGGTGGAGCACGGGCGCGTCCGCGATCCGGTCAGCCGAGAGGAGCGACCGTGCCGCTACCGCGACATCGCGGTCCTCTACCGCACCCGGACCGGTATCGAGCAGTACGAAGAGGCGCTCCGCCGGCACGGGATCCCGTACTACCAGGCGGCGGGCAGCGGCTTCAGCGACCGCCAGGAAGTGCTGGACCTGCTCACCGTGCTGCGGCTGATCGAGAACTACCGCGACGACATGAAGGCGCTCGCCTACCTGAGGTCCCCGTTCGTCGGTCTGCGTGACGAGGTGATCGCGCGCCTCAGGGCGGACGGCAAGGGCGACTCTCTGCTGCGTCAGGCGCGGGACTACCTGGAGAACGGCAAGTGGTTCGACGCCCCCGAGGATCCGCGCATCGTCGAGATCGAGAAGGAGTCCCTCGACCGCGGCCTCAACGCGCTGCGAGCCGCCGTGACGCTCTCTTCGCGCGTGCCACTCGACGAGTTGCTCGACGAAGTGCTGGAGCGCACCGGGTACCGGATGCACCTGCTCCTGTTGGAGCGCAAAGATGAAGCGCTGGCCAACGTGCAGCGCTTTCTCCGAATGCTGGAAGCCTACCGTCACCTGCCGCTGGGCACGTTCCTCGAGATCTGGGACCACTGGTTTTTCCAGGACAACGGGATGCCACAGGCTCCGCTGTTCAGCAAGGAAGACGACGTCGTCACCATGAGCACGATCCACCGTGCCAAGGGCCTCGAGTGGCCGGTGGTGATCCTGGTCGATCTCGGGGCGAAGTTCTCGTACCCGTGGTTCCTGGCCAACAGCCTGTGGACCGACGAGGAGCTCGGACCGATCCTGTGCCCGAAGAAGAACGAGCGCGGCCTGCGCGCCGAACGGTTGTATCAGCGGGCGGCCCTGCAGGAAAAGGCGGAGGAGGCGCGCCTCCTGTACGTGGCCGCGACTCGGGCCGGAGACAAGCTTATCCTCGCCATGCCCCGGGGCTCGTACCAGAGCTATGGCGAGTGGTTCGAGACCGGTCTCCCGGCCGAAGGCGTCGAGGTGGCGGAAGAGCTGCCGCCCGTGACCGAGGAGGACGTGCCTGGAGAAGTGTCCCTCGAGTGGATGGACCACATCGAGGAAGCGGAAGCGGAGACCCTGGTGGAACCGATCGGCGAGCCGCCGCTCAGATTCGTCACCTCCGCCACCGAGCTCATGACGCGGGCGCGAAATGAGCGAGACTGGAGGCTGAAGTACCGGCACGGGATCATTCCTCCCGGCCGTTTTGTGCCGAGCGATGCGGGGGACGTACCCGCCGTCGTGCGCGGCACCCTGATCCACGGAGTCCTGGAGCGAATCGAGGAGGAAGAGGAGCTGGCCGCGCTGCTCGATGAGACGATCGGCGCGCTCGACGCTCCGGAGCTCGAGGTGGCGATGGCTCCGGGGTCGCGCTACCGGGCTGCGCTCGAAGAAGAGATCCGCCGCGTCCTACAGGGCGAGGAGTGGCGCTGGTACGTGGAGGGAGAGCACTACCGGGAGCTGGCCTTCGTGCACCTGGCCGGAGCGCGAAGCTGGCGAGTAGGGAAGTTCGATCTCTACCGTCCCGACGAGCCCGAGGCCCGCATCATCGACTTCAAGACCCACCAGATCGGACCGGAAGAAGTCGAGGAGAAGGCGCAGGACTATGCCGTGCAATCAGAGGTGTACACCGCCGCGGCGGAAGTCCGCGGTCCCGCTCGCATGGAGCTGCATTTCACCCATCCGAACGTGGTGATCGAGCTGACGAAAACGTAGCGCATTCTCGCTGGTGGCATCCTCAGCTCCAAATAGCTCTAAATCCACCCATCCTGTTCGAATTGCCTGTACCCGCGGTCCGTCAAAGCGGCGAGTTCGGCGAAAAGAGGTTCGTCAACTCGCTTGAAGTTGAAGCACGACTTGCCCTGCATGCGGCGACTGAGGGCTGGGGAGATACCCTCAAGTAGATCAGGAGAGGTGTAGACTGGCATCAGGTGGTAGCTCACGTAGTTCTTCCGGATGGACACACCGCCGAAGTACATGGGTTTATTGTTCGGCGCCATTACGCTGGTATTCAACAAGTAGTTGCTATCGGTGTCC
>Ga0209567_10001879_pt1 | contig 10410 bp, 14 predicted proteins | sample COG_12_FD_184756 | JGI IMG/M metagenome (GOLD analysis project Ga0209567, IMG submission 184756) | Pelagic marine sediment microbial communities from the LTER site Helgoland, North Sea, for post-phytoplankton bloom and carbon turnover... | ecosystem: Environmental > Aquatic > Marine > Neritic...
CTCATTATGATCGTAGTTATCCATATCTAAGATAGTTCTGAATTCCTGAACAAGTCTGTCTTTATCTTGGATCATCAAAATGATATGTATACAACAAATTAAAAGACATTGATAAGTTTTGCCAATTTTCAGGTTTATCTGTATGAGCTATATTTTTTGACAATTCTGAGGATCATAAATGCTGTAGATGTCAAGGCAAGAATTATGATCACCTATCCATAGATGACACCTTCAAGGATATAATGAATCGGATCCGGTGTAACAGGGTTTAGTTGTTCTAGTGTAATTTCTGATAATATTATTGTGGATTCTCCTCCCCACATGTTGACTCCTCTTAGGTCCAGTAGCCATTATGTCTTAATTCTAGATTCAAATCTTCATCATAGATGTATTTATGTAATGGTTCTAGAAATTCTGGAAAGAAAATCTTAAGTTAATACAAAATTTAGTCATTTCATGTCCAATAAATCATCATGGGTACAAACTGGTGGAATAATTATTTCTGTGATGGCTTTATCGTTTACCATATATCAATTCAATGAAACTCAAGAAAAGATTTCAAATCTAGAATTTATTAATCAGTTAGAAAAATATGATGATGAATTTCGAAGAATAACAAACGAATTTAGAGAATCAAATAAACAATTTTCAGATTGCAGTATTTTTGCAAAACATCAACTTTCAATTGCAAATAGGATATCCTATTTAAAATTCCAGGGATTTGTAAACCAAGATTTTGTACAATTTTTTGAAAATGATTTTGGTGAGGCAGAAACTAGTCTAAAGTGGTTGAAATATACAAAACAGAGTCCCATAACATGGGAGAATAGTTATCGCAGTTTTCATGAAGTGAGGGATTCAGTACAGTATTTTGATAAATCCGTATCCATGGATGCAGCGTGTTATTATTATGTAGAAAAAATCTCCAAGGATAGTAATTATGACCCACGAGAGGATAAAACAGACACAAAAACATATGATCTAACAGATGAACTTATTGAATTGATTAGGACATATGATAAATAATTTCTCACATAATGCTTGTACCAGGATTTATCATTATATTGATCTGTTTTTTCGATAATTTTAGATATTGTGAGGCATGGCATTTGAAAGATTAGTTAGATTTTTTCACTTAGAATAAATTTCCGGACCCGACCGTGTCAGCCACTAATCAGTATCGAATCCTAGAAAATAACGCAGAAAGCTTATCGGAGTGCTTTCAAACTCCTACCAATTTTTTTTAGATTTTAGCATTATATTATTCAAGAATCAAATTGTATGGAACCCACACTACGGTCTTTAGTTAGGTTCAAGTCACAAAATAAGCAGAGATTTAGGGTTCAAATTTAGGTGGGAGCACAACGTGTAAGGGAATATAGATAGAGCCACACATTTTGCACTGGATTTTCAAGAAATTGAATATGTCAATGTTCATACCTGTATAGAATAGCATATTATCATAATTTAGATTGTTTAAAAATAAGAATAAAAAAAGAAAAAAAGATTATTGGATTGGGTTTTGCTGTTCCGAAGTTAACTGATCCTTCCACACATCTGGCAGGTTCTGAACCCAACCGTTGTATGGTATTGGAATCGCCAATACTCCCTGTCCTCCCATTCCATTACTTCCTACGATTGTATCGTCAATGGCAGTAGTAGGTAATGAGACCAAGGATATACGACCTGCAATAAGTGCATTTGATGCATCACCATCGTTGTCAGGATCTGCATCCACTACAAGTAGCTCATTTGAGAACTTGCTTGAGACATATGCATAGTATCCTCCATCTTGTTTTGCTCCAAATTGAACCCCATGACATCCAGGATCACATGGAAGCATAGCTACCAATTGATCTGTATCAGTATCAAGTATGGTGATCGTTCCTGTCAGAGTATTTGCAGTAACCATGTAGTTCCCATCAGGACTGACTGGAGTCTGTATTGGTAATGCACCTACTGGACCAGTTACAGCACCACTGATTGGATCATAGTTTGCAATCAGATTAACCGTACCTAGTACATTTCCGGTAGAAGTTTCAATCACAGTCATTGTACTGTCAAGCAAATTTGCAACATAGTATTTGCTTGAATCAGGCATCATACCTGTTGCAATAGGATGAGAGCCTGCATCAGTTATTGCAGTAACAGAGTCTGAATCAAAGTCATAGATTGAAGAATCAGAATCAAGAACATTTGGTGTTACCATTATTTGTCCATCATGGCTCATCCAGTGAGCGTGAGGATGTCCTCGTCCAATGTCAATCTCTCTTTCAATTCCTTTTGCCAAAGGTTTTAGCTCAACTACAGATCTGCTATCTTCCTCTCCGTTCAACGTGACATGAATCTGATCAGTGTCGACTCTAGTCATGACATGAGCAGGAGATTCCCCTACGCTGATGTTTTTAACTAATTTTCCAGTAGTTCTGTCAAACACCGTAAGCTTGGAATCAAACCACTGTGTTTGGTATATCAGATTCTGGTCTCTGTCAGTCCACATGTTATGAGGGTTGTTCATTTCAATCTGTGGTAGAGATACTTTTCTTTCTGGCTCCCATGTCTGGGCATTAATTACAGTAGCAGTACCTGGTTTTTCCTTTCCTGATGTCAGCTCAAACTGAGTATCTACCCATACTTCGCCTACTCCAGGAGTTGATGGATTAAACAATCCTTCCAGCACAATGTCATTTCCATATCTTGCATCCAATACAGCAGGCAAATTCACCACTGCTCCACCAGTTATTCTGACATCCACATCTGGGTATGTCACATGCCATGGTGCAGGTGATGTATAGTCTTGCCAATTGTCAGGATTAGTTGCAATAAAGAATGTTCTCAATAATCTTGTTGCAAGATCACTGCTTGTGGGAACCGTAATTCCATTGATTGTAGTTATCTCCTCTCCAAGATCAAGTCCTGCAGTTGAGGGGTCATCAATTATCACTGCTCCAAACATGTATGGATGAATCTGGCATGTAAACACGTAAAGACCAGGAGTTTCCAAAACAACCTCTTCACTTCCCTTTTGTGGTTCTGTTTCAAAGGGCATGTTAACAGCACCTGTAGGAAATAGCAAGCTGGTGTATGTGTGAACAGTGTTTGACTCTCCTCTAAATTTCACCTCTACGTCAGGATTTGCTACTGCAAGAGATCGAGTTCCTGCAATATCATTACCAGTGTCAAACCAGTGTCCCGGAATATCAGTAACGTCAAATTCTACACGATCATTGTCGTCTGCTTGTGCGCTACTAATTGGACCAATAGTAAAGAGCACAACAGTCAGTACAGATAATATTGAGGTAGTAAAGTACATTGATTTTGTTTTTGTCAAAGTCATTGGCAAACGTATGAATAATCTAGATTAAAACGAAGAGACAAATCCCACAACGTAGGACTCACATAGTGAAATCTGCATAAACTATGGAGTTTTCATTAAAATGGAATTTATGTTTAATCCTTAAAACCAGTTTGTTGCAACAATTAATCATATCCATAATTGAGAAGTGATCCATATTTGATTATTACAAATAAAAAATTCAAACAGGTTTTGTTGACTGCATTGTCTGATGAGGATATTGTCAAAATATTCAACTCTACCAAACAAAATTCAAAATCAGTACCAACACTAATGAAATTATACAATATTTCTCATTCCACTATTTACAGGAAAATAAAATGGATGCTAGATAATAATTTGCTAGTAACCGATAAGATCGAAATAAGAGAGGACGGAAAGAAATTCAGCTTGTTTAAGAGTACGATAAAATCCATCAAAGTAAACTATGACGATGACAATGTTACAATTGAAATTCAAGAAAACACAAACCGATTGGATCTTGCAGCCAAAGAATTTTTTTCTATAGAGTGAGAATAGATGACATCCTCTGGTTTTGATTTAGTAAGTGGAATTTTGATTTTTATTGCTGCAATAGTACCTATTTACTTTAGTATCCGACTCAAAACGACCATTATCAGACTGCCCATGGCGATTCTTTCAGTTTTTGTCTTAATCCATGGCGCATATCATATTTTAGAGGTTTTACACTATGAAATGACAGCTGAAACAATTGTAGAACCTCTATCTTATGCAGTTTTGATTATTTTTGGACTGGTGTATCTAAAGACCAGAATGAATACAAAAAGGAAAAGTGTTGATGTATGACTGAAACACTAATTTTGATATTTAGCAACATCACATTCTTACTTCTTTTAACTGCATTAGCAATATTTGGTACACTTACACTACAATACAAGAAGATCAAAAGCTTTCAATTTCAAATTTCTATGGTATTGGTAGTACTCATAATTTCAGAGATAATTGACGTAATGTTTGATTTTGAATATCTTGAAAACCCTTTCTTGGAGAGTTTTGGTTCGTTTATTCATGTTATTTCAATGGCTGGAATTGCTCTTGTTTTTTGGGCAAGATTTTATCACTCAATCAAAGCCAGAAAGAAATTTGTTGATGACATATCATAATACAAAATATCAAAGAAAGAAGTTTAATTTCTGTATAAAGTCAGTTTAGGTTCTAATTTTTTGATACTGATTTGAGCTTCACCAATTCTGCTTTTGTAGTATTTCATTCTGCGGCCATGATCAGATAGTTTAATTTTCTCAATTTTGACTAGTGTGAGTTCTTGTAATTTTTCTAGTTTTTTGTAAACAGTACTTAATGGAATATTGGTTTTTCTTGAAATGTCTTCAGTGAGTAGGGCCTTTTGTGTTGTGGAAAACAGTATCGTTCTTGACTCCAAATCTGCTGATGCCTTTATGATTTTTTGATTGATATCATACTTGTCTAGTTGTATTGCGGTCGGGGTTTTTCATAACTTTTAGTTATTGCAAATAAATAATCATTTAAGATAATATTGGATTCTAAAGTTTTAGAACAAACCCATGAATTTAGGAATATAGTTAATAACAAATCATTAGCTTGAACTAACAAGCTATTGATCTCATTATGCTTTTCATAGTCTGGAAAGTTACTATTGGCATAGTTACATTTGGGATCAATAGCATTCTAGTATCATCATGTAGAGTATTCGTAAATTATTATTTCAAGTCTTTGTATCAATTTTTAATATCTGTTATTTTTTGATGTTTTAGAAAAATAAAATAAGATTGTAGATTCATCTGTATTTTTAATAGCATAATGCAACAATGACTTTCATGAGCCAACAAGAGATACAAGAAACAAAACCATGGGTAATAATTACTGTATTTAAAGAAAATACAAATCCAAATGATCTGCAAAAAATATCTCCACAGATTCAAGATTTAGTTGATGAATGGCAATCTCAAGGAAAGATGATGTGGTCAGGTGCATTCAACGATAATGCTACAGGTATGGCAGTCTTTGAGGCAACAGAACAAGAGGCAAACGAGTTTTATGACAAGTATGATGAAATCTGTTCTGGTATATTGCAATATTCAATGTATCAGTGGGATGCAATGCCAATCCTCTCAGTGTTATCCAAGTAACCCACAGGAGTTTTCTTTTTTTTTAAATGTGCTAAAAGATGAGTCGTGTAGAATCTGTATCTGGAAAATACGTGAATGCAAAAAATGCTCAGAACGCAAAAATTCGTCCATATCACACTATACAAAATGACTTGCAGAGGAATTTGTAAAAGATACAGATCAGAGATGAGCAAGTATTTGGATAATGCCAAAAGATGCACATCCTGTAATGCATACTTACCTTATGAGGAAATAAAGTATCCTTGTTGCAGTTCTCATCTAAGAACCAAACGAAAATCCAGGTTTCGTAATTGGTATTAAATTGTAGATCTGATTAGTGTCTTTCAATTCTAGCTTCAGAATCAGGCCTGAGTTTGTTCCAGAGTGCACCCAAGATAAATGCATTCGATATCCAGAATACGCTTACTGCAACTACAGACATTGCCCTGAATCCATTGACCAAGTCCATAGGTGCTGTAATCTCATCGGGGTTTGGGGGCATCAAGACAAATGCAATCGTAATGAATGCAGCATATCCTACAAATGCTACAAACTTTTTGTTCTTCTCCATTCTCTTGTAAACTTGATAAAATCCTACAACCCCGAATCCTGAGATTGCAATAAATGACAGATACAATATTGCACGCAAAACTACTGTCTCACCGTCACCTACTGTGGGCGGATTTGAAGGATATTTCAAAAACGGAATGATGTAAATTGAAAACCACATGATTGCAGCTAGTACAAAAGTTTTCTTCATATCATTTCCCTGTGGCAGTGTTCCTCTTGAAAGGGCATACACAATTCCAAACAATGCGCCAATCGATGTTCCAAGTATTGCGCCAGCTAGAACCTGTCCACCTTTCTGCCAATCACGATAAGCATCGTACTCTACCCAAAATTGCGGGGTATCTTTTTCCTCACCTGATGCAAACAAATTTTGATTTTCAATTCCTATTGCCTCATCAAGATACGGTTCCACAATTACAAGATTTGTCACGCCATGAATGGTTCCTGCTAATGCACCTGAAACCAAAACGATTGCCAAAAACACTATTGTTTTCACATCATATCCCCTAATGACAAGGAAATCCTGCTGCATGTCGCATATCATGTGTTAGTTCATGGATGTAAAGATCTTCAAATGCTTGCTCACCTAACACAACGCTAAAGATATGTCCTTGATCATAACCTACAAAAAATAATCCAAATACAAAGACTGCTGCCAAAAGTACAATCGCAAAGATTGGAACTGTGGATTTTGAAACTGTGATCTCTTTTGACTGTGACACTGCGAGTTCAGATTTAACTAATTGATTTAAATCATTGGATGGTTCATCCAATTTATATATGCTAGGCATGAAATAAAATGATTGCAGCAACAAGTCAAGACATTACAAAGAGTTGTAACAAGAAAGGGAACTAGCAAGGCGTTGACTTTCAGCATGCCCCATGTTCTAAAATCAATCCTGTATCTTTCTAATCAAAAGTATGTTAGTCGTGCAAGCTTTTGCCAAGAGCTCAAAATTGGTGAAGGAGCTGTTAGAACATTAATTTCACATTTGAAAGAATATGGATTAGTTGATTCCATAAAAGCGGGAACATTTCTTACAAACAAAGGGAAAAAGTTTGCAGGTAAGTTCCACACGATAATTCCATCACAAACTTTTCTAAAAAAATGTTGTCTGACTAAGGGAAAACATAACTGTGCTATTTTATTGAAAAGTGAACATGTTGATGATATTGGCAATGGGATGCAACAAAGGGATTTTGCAATACTTTATGGTGCCAGTGATTCCCTAACATTAATTTTCAGAGATGGTGAATTTGTTTTTTCAGGAGATCAGATGAGATGTTTTGATAAGGAATTGGAAATAAGAGATAATTTGATAGAATCACTACAGCCTAAAAATGAAGATATTGTGATAATTACTTCATCAGATGACAAGTTTGTTGCAGAAATTTCAGCAATCAATACGGTCATAGGCACATTGACAACACATGAAAAACATTAGTTGTTTTAAAACTATATTCTAACCTTGGAGAATCGATGGTGTTCTTAAATTATTGATAAATTTAGAATTTTTTGTTGATAAAAAAACCAAAGATTTTGCTTGCAGAAAAATATGACATATCAAATAAAATTTTAAATGAACTTACAAACTTGGAATCAAGGCACATATTATTTGCCACAATGAAGCAGCCTAAATCGGTTCAAGATATTTCAAGAGAACAAAAAATCCCTCAAAGTTCAGTCTACAAAAGAATTGAATCGCTAAAAGAATGCTCATTAGTTCATGAAACAGCAGATTTTTCTGAAAATGGGTACATCACCAGATACTATCAGAGCAAAATCAAGGATATCGAAATAAGCATAACAAAGTTTGAGCCTAAAATCAGGTTTAAGAAAAATAAATTTGTAGAAAATGACTAATCTGACATCGTTGAAGGTCTGCGTTCTGTGCGGAGGGGTTTTTACCATTTGTGCAATGACAAAACAAAAACAATCATGTCCAAAATGCCATGGGCTTTTGGTACACTGAAAATTGACCTGTAGGGGAATTTGCGAGAGATACAGGTCTGAGAAGAACATGTATTCAGATAATGCCAAAAGATGCACGTCTTGTAGTGTCTATTTGTGGTATGAGGGAATAAAATGTCCTTGCTGTAATTCTCATCTTAGACTCAAACGCAAAGCCAAATTTCGTAATTCTAGATATAATTCAAGATAAAGTCAAAATACAAGACCAAGTAGAAGAACATCAAAAATTCATGGATGAGTTGATGAAACAAATAAACACTCAGACCAACCCATAAAATCTTATTTTTTAATTTTTTTCAAAAGTATCTACAAGTAAATTAGAAAAAACCTAGTCCTTGTAAAAAATCTAGGACAGTCCTTGTACTTCTTCCCATGTTGGGCTTGATTTGTTTTGATTATCTTGATTGCTCATGTATGGTATTTGCAAAATTTGAATAAAAGCAACACGAATGATTCGTTCATCTTATTGATCAGGTGATTTGTATTAATCCATAATTGACAAAAGATGATTTGAAAGGATGGGCAAAAGTTGGCCCATCCCTTAGACGGTTAGTATGGTCGGTTAAACGGTTAGATGACTCCTACCCGTATGAATCCTAAACTAATCACTGCAAAGTTTGTTTAAAAGACAAACGTATGATTTCTCAGTATGATCTAAATACAAAGATCACATCATCATATTCAGTCTTCATTGGATCTGTCACCAAGATACCAAACGTTCCTGGTCTTAAGATCCAAATTACAATTAATTTACAAAATAAACCAGATTCAAACTATTTTTCTTGTCGTTATTATTTTTCTAAAACTAAAATTCCCCAGTCAGTTGCCTTGTGCATTCCTCCAATCTCTCCTCTGCCACCATCCCATACGGCAAAGGCAATCTTGTAACTTTCACCCAAAGTGAACTGTTTGTCTATTGGGCCAAAACCTTCCACATCCACATCTGAGGTTACAAGCGGTCTTGAGACCTCAACTATCCATTCTTTTGTAATTTCATTATAAGATGAGGCTGAAGTTACTTCGTTGTTTCCTCCATACTTGTCATCATCATCTCTGTAATAGTGCTCTTTCAGCTGCTTAAATGGTCCTGCAAACTCATCATCAATTTTATCAGGTGACTCTGTATGCGTGTCATATGCCTTCCAATGCCATATGTCAACTACTCCCTCACCTATGGTTCTCTGAGCAACCTTGACATGAGGCACTCCTGCTGCTCCCATTGCAATATCTGAATCTCCTGAGATGTCAAATCCTACTGATATTCTGTCTGAATGAGTTGAGGCATCGTTATTGGCATCGTTGTCCTTCCATATCCAAAGTGAAATCTCCACTTGGGAAACCACACATAGCTATTTCATCAAAAATATTTGGAGTATCTGTATCTAATGTTAAAGGTTTACAATCTTTAATTGGAGAAAACATTTTCCCAAAACCCAAATCAATTACATTAAGTGGAAAATTTTTAGATTTTTTTACATTGGTAATGTTTTTGAGATCTCCAATTACAGCGACATCAAAATTAAATTCAGATTCATTATGAATTGGACGAAAGATGGCATAATCAGTTTCCATTCCTCTATTTTTATGAAATTTTTTATCCGTTCTACAAGCGTCTAAGACATGTTCTGCCGTAACAATAACACCATTATCATCAACAATAAACCCACTGCCATAGATTACCAAGGGGTTTGGATCATTTCTCTTTACTAATCCTACTTCAATAGTTGATTGTTTTATCTTTCTAATAATTTCTTTATCGACCATGTCAATAATCATTAATTCGATTATATGTCATTTTTCTTTAATTGATTGAACGATAATGGCATCGACTCATTTATTATTCCATCGTCTATCCTCTCAATTCTTCCCAACCAAAATCTCTCCTGTCTGCATTCAAATTGAATTCTCTAATCATTGGTTTTATTTTCCCAATGTCTTTAATCCTATCTTGTAAAATTGAAGATCTTAATCTGTTATTTCTCAACACATTAAATCGATAATACAGTCTACCCTCTTTCTCAAAAGTATCTAGGTGTTCTATTTCCCTAGTTCCTAACTTGCCTAAACCACGTCGCTTCCATTTGCCATTAAATCTGTAGAATCCATTTTGTAGCACAAATACATCATCGGCATCATTATCGAAGGAAAAATCCCCTAATAGAGTAGAATTCACATCCGATTTCTTTCTGTTTTGATTTTCTCACTTTATGTCTGCTCTGACATGTGTCAACAATACAATACGACAAAGACACATCTTGAAAATTTGAATTGGTCTAGTGTTAATAATAATTCTGCCAATAAATAGACTCAAGTAAAATGTGAAAAGAGAACTTGTAGAATACATATGTTCTATGTTGGAAAGAATATAATCCCCGCAACAGAAATTACAATACCTACAAAAATCA
>Ga0209567_10001880_pt1 | contig 10408 bp, 10 predicted proteins | sample COG_12_FD_184756 | JGI IMG/M metagenome (GOLD analysis project Ga0209567, IMG submission 184756) | Pelagic marine sediment microbial communities from the LTER site Helgoland, North Sea, for post-phytoplankton bloom and carbon turnover... | ecosystem: Environmental > Aquatic > Marine > Neritic...
GCGGGGGGATGCCGACGCCGCCGCCGATCAGCAGAGCGGTGGTGCGATCCTCAGCGACGCTGAAGCCGTTGCCGATCGGTCCGAGCATGCTGATTCGGTCGCCCGGTCGGGCCTCCGTGAGACGCTGCAGACCATGTCCGATCACTTTATAGAGGACCTCGATCCAGCCCTCGTTCGGCCGGGCGCGCATGATCGACAACGGTCGCCGCATCGGGACTTCTTCCGAACAGCGTATGTGCACGAAGCTGCCGGCGATGGCTCGCGCAGCGCAGCCGGGCGCCCGCAGGCGCAGTACGAACTGATCGTCAGCGTATGCGCGCTGCTCGAGGACTTCCGCGTCTTCGACGCAGATCGTGTCGCGGTTCAGTTTGCTCACGAGTCGTTCGAGCAGGAGCTAATGGCTGCAAGGATGGCCATTCGCACAGCGAGTCCGTTCGTGACCTGCTGCGTGATGACGCTCTGTGGCCCGTCCGCCACCGAGCTCGCGATTTCTACGTCCCGGTTCATCGGTCCCGGATGCATGACGATCGCGTCCGGCCGCGCCAGGGCGAGTCGTTCCTCGGTCAGGCCGTATTCATTCAGATACTCATGGCTTGTCATCAGGCTGGATTGTTCCTTGATTCGTTCGCGCTGGATGCGGAGCGTGACGATCACGTCCGCATTCCGGGTGGCGGCATCGACGTCGTTGGTGATCTCCGCGCCCGGGTAGTGCTCCGGATCCGGTTCGAGGCCCGGCGGCGCACACAGCCGCACCTGGCTGTCGCCGACAATGCGCAGGCCCTCGGTCAGCGACCGCGCGACGCGCGAGTGTGCGATGTCGCCAATGATCGTGATGGCGAGTCCGTCGAACGTGCTCTTGTGCTGGCGAATCGTCAGCAGGTCGAGCAGCCCCTGCGTCGGGTGAGACACGTCGGATTCACCGGCGTTCAGCACACTGACATGGGGTTCGACCTCGGTCGCGATCAACTCTGGGATGCCGGCGGACGCATCGCGCACGACGAAAATGTCGGCCTGCATGGCCTGCAGTGTATAGATCGTGTCGAGAATGCTCTCGCCTTTCTTGCGCGAAGACGTATTCACATCGAGGTTCAGGACGTCAGCGCTCATGCGTTTCGCGGCCAACTCGAATGAGGCCCGGGTTCGTGTGCTCGCTTCGAAGAACAAGTTGGCGATCGTGCGCCCGGCGAGACAATCATCTCGCGCCGGCTTCTGGCCCGTGGGCGTGATGTAGCCTTGTGCCCGCGTCAGCAGGTCGAGAATGATCGATGCGTCGAGTCCCTCGAGTTTCAGCAGGTGTCGCAGTTGCCCGCGCGACGTCAGCTGCTCGCACTGAATAGCTTCCTGGTCCATTGTTTCCCGATCTTGCTTCTTATTGGTGGTGGCGTTCTTACGATACGCCCCGTATCCAGCTCTCGCCGATGAGTTGCGCGGCGATACTGTCGATATCGCCGGCGCGCACTTTCCTGCGACGCTCGCCGGATTCACGCTGCGCACGCAGAATCGCGCTCGCTTCCGACGAGGTCAGTCGTTCGTCGACCTGCTCGACGGGGCGCGCGAATTGCTCTGCGAGGCTGCTCGCGAAATCGATTGCGGCGGCCGTCATGTCCGAATCGCTGCCATCCATATTATAGGGTACGCCGATGACGATCGCGTCAGGCTCCCATTCGTCGAACAGGTCGCGCAGTGATCTTTGCAGCTGCTCGCGGTCGTGGGTCGTAAGTGTGGTCAACGCGGTGGACGATCCGCTGACGCGGTTGGCGAAGGCGACGCCGATTCGGCGTTTTCCGAAGTCGAAGGCGAGGGCCGTGGCCTCGTTGTCATTCCGTGTAGCGATATCCGAATTGTACTGCCGGTGATGCGCGTCCGAAGCTCAGGCGTGTCCCGCATCCATGCTGAGCGTTGTGAGATCGACGCCGAGCAGCGCGGCGGCCTCGTTCCAGCGATCGTCAAAGGGCGTATCGAACAGGATGGTCGAGTTCGCCGGCACACTGAGCCACGAGTTTTCGCTGATCTCCCATTCAAGTTGGCCGGCACCCCAGCCCGCATACCCGAGCGCGACCATCGATCTCGACGGCCCTTTGCCCGATGCCATCGAAGTCAGGATGTCCTGAGAAGTCGTCACCCGGATGGAGTCCTTGATGTCCGCGGAGGTTTCCCAGTCGTCGCCCGACTCATGGATCACGAAACCGCGTTCCGTCTGCACGGGTCCGCCGCACATGATCGGTCGGTTGGCCAGGGCCGGGTCTGTCGGCTCCATCGACAATTGCTCGAAGATCCTGCCGAGGTCGATATCCAGCGGCCGGTTGATGACCAGCCCGAGCGCGCCTTCTTCGCTGTGCTCGCAGATATACGTCACGGTCTGCCGAAAATTCGGGTCGAGCATCGCCGGCATGGCGATCAGTAGCTGTCCGGTCAGGCGGGTGGCGTCTTCCATTACCGGGCGCTTCCCTGTAATTGGCTGGACGAACTATAGGTGCTCGAAATAACACCGTCGGAGAACCGCCACTCATACGCGAATCGAAGCACGTCGTATTCCTTGCGCAGGAACTCAGGGAACGGATCGAACGGCGCCGAAATAGTGACGATGTTCATTGCGGCCTGGTCAAGGCTGCGAATACCGGAAGAGCTGCGCACGACGACTTCGCGCAACTTGCCGCTGGAATCGATGGCGACCTCGAGGGTCGGGAAGCGGGTGAGGCCCTGGCTCCGGGCGACGTTCGGATAGTTCAGTGTGCCGACGCGCTCGATCTGGTTCTTCCACTTGCTCAGATAAGCGGCGATGCGCGCCTCGCGCGTATTAGCGCTGATGACGAGTTCGCGGCGTTCATTGTCCGTGATCAGGGTCTCGGCGTCGGGTTTGTTGATGATCTCGACGGCGCTCGCCATGCCGACGAAGGCGGTCTGTTGCTGCTCGGGCTGGAGCTCCTCGTCGATCGCGTCGTCGGGCGTGGCGATCGCGGTATCGATCGAGTGCGCGACGATCGTCGGCCGTTCCTCGCGGTTCGCGGTGTCGACCGTTTGCGGCGCGTCGACCCCGAGGGTCTCCGGCCCGAGTTCGGTAGCCTGCAGCGACTGGCTCAGTGCCGTTTTCAGCTGCATCGGCTCATCCGTGTTGCCCGCACCGGTCATGTTTTGTTGCGCGAGCATGTCCGAATCGGTCGGAATCGCCAGGTCGTTGGTAGCAGTGATCAGCACGACGTCGAAAGACGTGCTGGCCTGCTCAGGTGGCGCGTCTAAGCCAGTGAAGGTGACGCCCAGGAGGATGACGGCATGCAGCAGACCCGCCAGAAACAGCGTCGACGACAGGCGGTCGCGGGATGCTGCTTCCGACCACGGGATGAGTAGCCGCGGGTCGGCGATTCTGGGCTTGGCTTGCTGCCGGTCTTTGCGCATTGTTGCCGCCCGTGAGGGCAATTCTCGCGATCGAACGCTGATTAGTAGCCATTATACGCGCGGAGCACGCCCCGGGCCGCCCCGGTTCACATTTTTGCGGCAGCGCTCTCCGCCCCGGAATTATGTTCAGTCGGCTGTAATCGCGAGGCCATCGCGGGCGTCATGACGACATCCCCGTCGCTCGTCACGAGTAGTGCAACGCGGATGCCCAGGCGCGCCGTCAGCGCGTCGAACCTGTCTGGACCGGCGGCCATCAGCGCGGTTGCGGCCGCATCGGCCAGTTCCGGGTCTTCATGAATGACCGTCACGGCCATCGTATGCTCGACCGGACGGCCCGTGTGCGGATCAAGCAGATGGTGCTCACGCTGACCGTCGCGTTCCACGAAGCGCTCGTAGTCTCCAGAACTCAGGATCGCTTCGCCCTGTTTCAGTTCCACGATGCCAATGATGCTGCTCGAGCGCGGATCACGGATGCCGATGCGCCAGCCGCGCCCTTCCTTCGTGCCCCTGACCTGCAGGTCGCCGCCGGCGTCAACGAGGGCATTCTCGATGCCGTGGTCGCGCATGATGTTCATCGCGCGGGCGAGCGTCGATCCCTTCGCGATTCCACCGAGCGCGATCTTCAGGGAACCGGGTGCAATGACGATCTCGTCTGCGATGCGCAGACCCTGGCGTTCCCCGGCATTCGCGCGCCATGCGGAAAGCCACGCCTCGTCCGGCGGCGCGCCGGGTGGCGCGTTGGCATCATGAAAGCCCCACGCTTCCACCAGCATACCGACGGTTGGATCGAAGAAACCGTCGCTGGCCGCGCGAACCTCGAGCGCGCGACGTATCAACGCGGCGAGTTCCGGCGATACACGCGCGCTTTTTCCCTGCGCGAGCAATTCGTTCAGTAGGCCGAGTTCGCCGGATCCCCATGCGTACCAGTCGCGGCCGATGCGCTCCATGTCCTTTTCTATCGCGGCCGTCGCGATTTCTGCCTTGCGTTGGTCGGCATCGCGAATTTCCACGGTAATGATCGTGCCGAGTGCCGGGAAAGACTGCCGAAATTCGGCCTCATCGCCCGCGCAGCCGACCAGTAGTCCGGCCGCGAGCAGAAAAGTCGTCGCGATCGAGCGCACGCCCGGGTTCAGGCGGCGGCTTTGCCGGAGCTCACCGTCGACTCGATCAGGTCGATGAGGTCCGCCGCGACATCGATGTCGGCGAGCTTTTTCAGCTCCCGGATGCCGGTCGGGCTGGTGACGTTGATCTCGGTCAGGTAATCGCCGATGACGTCGAGTCCGGCGAACAACACGCCGAGTTCCTGGAGACTCGTGCCAACCGTCTCGGCGATTTCCCGGTCGCGAGGGGAAAGTTCGCGCACTTCGGGTTGCGCGCCTGCGACGAGGTTGCCGCGATAGTCGTCCGGCGATGGCACGCGGGCCAGTGCAAATGGCGCCGGTTTGCCACCGACCAGCAGGATGCGTTTGTCCCCGGCCGATATCTCGGGGACGAATTGCTGCGCCATTGCGAATTGCGTCCCGTAGTCCGTCAGCGTTTCGAAGATCACGTTGGCGTTATTGTCGCCCTTGCCGACGACGAAGATCGAGCGTCCGCCCATGCCATACAGCGGTTTGACGACGATGCGGCCGTGGGTCTTCAAGAACGACTTCATCTCCGTCATAGAGCGGGTGATGACGGTCTCCGGACAGAACTCGGGGAACCAAGCGGTGTAGACCTTCTCGTTCATGTCCCGCAGGCTCTGAGGTCGATTGATGACCAGCACGCCCGCAAGTTCCGCGCGCTCGAGGATGTAGGTCGTGTAGATGTATTCCGTATCGAATGGCGGATCCTTGCGCATCAGCAGCACGTCGAGGTCCGCCAGCCGCATTTCGACGGGGTCGCCAAGCTCGAACCATGCCGAACTGTCGTCGGCGACTCGCAGCTGCCGCGCAGCGCCGAGCGCGACGCCGTCATAGAGGCGCAAGTCGGCCTGCTCGAAATACAGGATTTTGTGGCCACGATTCTGTGCCTCGAGCAGCATCGCCAGCGAGCTGTCCTTGGCCGGCGTTATTTTACTGATCGGGTCCATGACGACCCCGAGGCGCAGTTTGCTCATTCTCGTCTCCAGCGTAACCACGTCTCAATTCTGTCCCAGACGTGCTGAAATATCACCTGTAGGCGGGTATTATCCTAACGGCACGTCGTGGGTTGTTGTGCGATGTCAGCGTGGGGTGACAGTTTGCATGCGTGGCGCCATATCCCAGGGAATTCCAGGGACCGGAAATCATTCGAGATAAGCCGGCGGAGCGCGCGTGGAGTCGTCACGGACATTATGTTAGAAGAGAACAAATGGCAGAAATGACAGAGGCTCCGTTAGTCGCTGATGCCGCCCCGAATCTCGGCGGACTCAAGATTCTTGTCATCGACGACAGCAAGACTATTCGTCGAACCGCGGAAACCCTGCTAACGAAGGAGGGGTGCACGGTGTATACGGCCGTCGACGGGTTCGACGCCCTCGCCAAGATCGCCGACCATCATCCCGACGTCATCTTCGTCGACATCATGATGCCGCGACTCGACGGTTATCAGACCTGTTCCCTGATCAAGCACAACAAGACGTTCAAAGACACGCCGGTCATCATGCTGTCGAGCAAGGATGGCCTATTCGATCGAGCGCGCGGCAGGATAGTGGGATCCGAACATTACCTGACGAAACCATTCACCAAGGACGAACTCCTGGGGGCAATCGCCAGCCAGGTCTCCAGTTAAACCACGCGGGGGTGCGCCATGGCGCTCGTGTTGATAGTTGACGATTCACCGACCGAACAGCACGTTATTGCGAGTACGCTTGAGAACCACGGATTCGATACGGTCGTGGCGAGCGACGGGGCGGAGGCGATTAGCATCGCCCAGGACAAGCGGCCCGATGTCATCCTGATGGATGTCGTCATGGAGGGCATGGACGGTTTCCGGGCGACCCGCGAGCTATCCAAGGATCCGGCGACGGCAGCCATTCCGGTCGTAATGGTCACGACCAAGGATCAGGAAAGCGATAAGTTTTACGGCCTGAAGGTCGGCGCGGTTGACTATCTCACCAAGCCGTTCGCCGACGAAGAACTGGTCGCGGCGGTGCAGGCCAGCCTGAGCTGATGGCGGAAGCGCACGCAATTGACCTGCGATCCCTGAAGGACCACCCCTTCGATCTGCTCACGGAGATCGAGCGGCGCAGCAAGGCGGCGCTGGCCGGCGCCACCGGCGAGAATGTCGATGTCGAGGAATGGGTGGGCATTGGTTTCCGGCTGGGCGACGAGCAGTTCATCGTCGAGCGCGACCGGGTCCGAGAAGTGCTGATGGTGCCGCCGTTCATCACCCGCGTACCCGGCGCCAGGTCCTGGATTCGCGGCCTGGCGAACGTTCGCGGCCACCTGTTGCCGATCATGGACCTGAAGGCGTTTCTCGGCGCCGGACCCAACGGCGGCAATCGCGAAGCGCGGGTGCTCGTATTGCACGGGTCCGATGTGCCGATCGGCCTGGTCGTCGACGAGGTTTATGGCTTTCGTCGGTTCCTCGATTCCGAACGTACGACGCAGATGCCGCGGACGATTATTCGGTGCGACCATTATCTGAGTGGCGTATTCGAGCGCGGCCCGGAGACGTGGCCCATATTCGACGTCGACCGGCTCCAGACAAGCGAGGAGTTTCAGCAGGCGGCTGAGTAGGGACGCGCACATATCTCGTCCGGTCGGCGGTTCCGTCTGGGCGCAAGAGCAGCAGGTAACGATAGATGGCAAATAAAGGTAGTGGCTCGCAGCAGATTCCGGTACTCGTTGGCCTGGGGGTGATTCTCCTGGCGGCGGTCCTGGTCATGCTGTTTCGCGGTTCGGATGAGGCTTCCGGCGATTCGCGCCTCGCGACCCTGGCGCTCGCGCAGGCGACCGTGACGGATGCGGTGCGTGTGCTGGAGACGCATACCGATGAGGCCTATGCCGATCTGAACTCCGCGACACAGCGTCTCGGCGCGGCCAGCACGCGTGGCCTGACGTCGGCACAGTCCAACGCGATACGTTCGCTGCTGGGCAATGCATCGACCTTGCAGGATGGACGGGATGCACACGCTACGCTGGCAGCCGCCAATAAGAGCCTCGATCAAGTCGTCCCCATCGTCGTCGATCGCGCGAATATCCTGGAGCAGGCGGCGATCGTGCAGAATCGCTCGATCGTCGCGGCGCAGCTGGAGCGCATGCGCATGCTGGCCAGCGGCCTCAGACGCGATGCTGACAGTCTGACGCGCGGGGGCAGCGTCCCGGCGATCACGAGTCAGAACATGCTCGACGCCGACATGGCGATGGCGCAGATCGTGCGGGGATTCGCGGACGGAGACCCGGTGCTGGGTCTGCGCGCCGTCAGCGATGCGGAGGCGATCGAGGCTGTCGCCGCCTTGCGTGACGTGACCGCGCGTCTCGGCGATGCGGTACGCGACGTGCTGGCCGTGGCGGATCAGCTCGGCGCCGAGAGCGCGCTGCGACAGCAGTTGCTGATTCTTTCCGCCGAGCTTAGCCCGGCGGCACTGGCATCGGCGTCCGGCGGCAACATGCAACGCACCATCCTGGTGGGCCTCGTCGGAGTGGCGGCCTTGTTGTTTCTGCTGATCGGCTGGATGACGTGGCGCGCGCGCGATTTCAGCAAGGCGACGGCACTCCAGGCGGAGCAGCAGGAACGGAACCAGAAGGCCATCATGCGCTTGCTCGATGAACTCGGCAGCCTCGCCGACGGCGACCTGACGGTCAAGGCCACGGTCACCGAGGACATCACCGGCGCGATCGCCGACTCGATCAACTACGCGATCGAGGCACTGCGCGAACTCGTCGTCACGCTCAACGATAGCTCGATCATGGTCGATGGCGCCGCGAAGCAGACCGATATGACTGCGCAGCAACTCGCCGAGGCGAGCCAGTCGCAGTCCAAGCAGATCGAAGCGGCGTCGGATGCGATCATGAGCATGGCTGCATCGATCGAAGAGATCTCCGGCAACGCCGAACGTTCGTCGGACGTCGCGCGCCACTCGGTCGACGTCGCGCACAAAGGCGGTGACGCCGTCCGTCGCACGATCGAGGGCATGAACACGATTCGCGAGACGATTCAGGACACCGCGAAGCGCATCAAGCGCCTCGGCGAGAGCTCGCAGGAGATCGGCAATATCGTTGAGCTCATCAACGATATCGCGGATCAGACGAACATCCTCGCCCTGAACGCATCCATCCAGGCCTCGATGGCCGGTGAGGCGGGCCGGGGTTTCGCCGTCGTTGCGGACGAGGTGCAGCGGCTCGCGGAACGCTCCGCCAACGCTACGAAGCAGATCGAAGTTCTCGTCAGCACCATTCAGACTGACACGAACGAAGCGGTCGTGTCGATGGAGCGCAGCACGACCGACGTGGTCGGTGGTGCGTTACTGGCGGAGAACGCCGGTGCGGCGCTCGAGGAGATCGAGCAGGTGTCGAACCAGATTGCGTCGCTCGTACAGAATATTTCGAGTTCTGCCCGCGAGCAGTCGGGGGCGGCTGCGACCGTGACGCTCAACATGGATCGTCTCCAGGAGATCAACGTGGAAACGGAAGCCAGCACGAGTGCGACAACTGAGTCGATTCGCAAGCTCGCTGAGCTGTCCGCGCAGTTACGCGAATCGGTCTCCGGATTCCGTTTGCCGGACGATCAGATCGGTGACGACGATGAAATCGTCGACGAAATCGAAGACGAGATCCTGGGGAATCTCGTTTCAGAAGCACCCGGCGAGAGTTCGTCTGACGCCTCGAAGGACGTTCCGTACGTCGATCAGAAGACGGCCTGATCGAGCCTTCGCCTGTAACCCGGAATAAAACCAACAACAGAGCATGCAAGAACTCGTTTCCGAATCGCTAGGTATCGTCGGCGAAGAGCTGGCCGTTACGCTCAATGACGTACGCGCGAACCTGGAGCAGTACGCGGAAGGCGGCGGCGGATCGCGCGCGATAGAAAAGTGCATGGACTTGCTGCACGCGGCGAACGGTGCGCTGCGGGTGGCGGAAACATACGGGGCGAGCCTGCTGGCCGAGGAAATGGAAGGCACGTGCCGGCACCTGAGCAAGATGCGCCCGGACGATTCGCGCGCCGAGGAGGCGCTCGAGGCGCTGAGCCGGGCGGCCGTGCAGTTGCCTTCCTACGTCGACCTGATTATCAGTGGCGGCCGAGACATCCCGCTGGTCCTGCTCCCATTACTCAATGACCTGCGTGCGGCGCGCGGACGACCCTTGCTGTCCGAGAGCACGTTGTTGTTGCTGAACATCGGGACCACGGACGCGCAGTCCGTCGAACTCGAGAGCCGGGGCGGCAGCGGCGAGCGGATAGAGGACCTGTGCCGGCAGTTGCGTCCCGGGTTTCAGCTCGCGCTGCTCGGCTGGATTCGCGGCGACAACACGCCGGGCAACCTGGCGATGATCGGTGAGATCGCGGAGCGCCTCGAATTGGCGGCAACGGCGCGGGAAGTCCATCAGCTCTGGTGGGTCATCGGCGGTGTCGTGGAGGCGTTGCTGGAAAACGGGCTAGAGACGAGCGTATCGCTGAAGCGGCTGATGGGTCAGGCCGACCGCGAGATGAAGCGCTTGCCAACGATCGGCGAGGCTGACTGCGCGGCCAAGCCGCCGACCGAACTCATCAACAATCTGCTGTACTACATCGCGCGTTCGACGACTGCGGGCAAGCGCGTCGGTGCGATCCGTGCGGCGTTCAACCTGTCGGACCTCGTTCCGGGCGACGACCAGGTGGAAGAAGCGCGCAAGAGCCTGGCTGCGCCGAGCCCGCGTCTCATGACGACGGTCGCCTCTGCAATTCGCGACGACCTTGCGCGCGTCAAGGACGTGCTGGATATCTATGTTCGAACCGGCATGGAGCACGTCGAGGAACTGACACCGCAGATCGAACTGCTGAAGAAGATCGGCGACACGCTCGGCGTACTCGGCCTGGGCGATCTGCGAGAAACGATTCAGCAGAAGCGTGTCGA
>Ga0209567_10001882_pt1 | contig 10404 bp, 8 predicted proteins | sample COG_12_FD_184756 | JGI IMG/M metagenome (GOLD analysis project Ga0209567, IMG submission 184756) | Pelagic marine sediment microbial communities from the LTER site Helgoland, North Sea, for post-phytoplankton bloom and carbon turnover... | ecosystem: Environmental > Aquatic > Marine > Neritic...
GACGATGCCTGGCGGGACCTTGCTCTTCCAGGCGTGGATCGCGCGGCGCAGGCGCAGCCGCCAGTAGTCCTCCATCAAGCCGTTGAGGTCGGGGATCTCGCCGGACGAGGCGGCCTGGAAAAGCCCGTCGCCGACGGACTCCTTCACCGCGTCGGTGGCAGTACGAAACTCGTTGAGCATCGCGTGGTTCTGCAGCGCCTGGACGTTGATCGAGCGGAATGGAGCCTTGGTGATGATGAAGAAGACGACCGTCACGGGGCTCGCCGTCTCCCGGAGCCGGTGGTTGAGCCTGGCCAGCGCTTCGATTGTCACGTCCATGCCCTTGTTGAAGTACTCGTACCGGCCCGAGGTGAACATGTAGAGCGTGTTGTCCAGGTCGAAGTTGTAGCTGGGGAAGAAGTGCCCGATCGAGAACTCGTGCAGCCGTTCCTTGTATTGTTGGTGGAGCGTCTGGAACTCATGCGCCGCGGTGAACCGGCGGATGTCCAGCCCGTTGGGCAGCAGAATGTCGGGCGTGCGCCCGAGCAGGTGGGTGCACTCCTCCGCGGTGACATCCGACACGGTGGTGAAGACCTGTGCTGCATGGGCAGCGGCCTTCTCGATCTGGTGCTGCGCGTGGACGTTGTAGTTCTTGGCCTCCTGGTCGCCGTCGAGGGCGGGCAGCTGGTCGTAGAACGACGGATTGCCGTTCGCCAGATAGCGGCCGACCAGAGTTGCGTGCGTGGTGAACACCAACGAGCCCGGCCAGTGCTCCTTGCGCAGCATCGGGATCGCCAGGCCGGCCTGCCACTCGTGGAAGTGGGCCACGAGTGGGCGGCGCTGCGACTCCTCCTGCGCGAGGACCGACAGCAGCACCCGGCACATCTCCCCGAAAGCCACGGCGTCGCTCACATTCGCTTCCTCGCTCGCGGGGATCCCGTGGTCGGCCCAGACCCGGTACTTGATCTCATTGAGCACACCGCCGGCCGACCCGACGTCCAGCAGCACCACGTGCGGACGGCCGCTGACCAGCCACCGCCCGTAGTGCGCGCGGTAGCCCAGCTCGCGTAGTTGCTGCACCGCTCGGCCGACCGCGCCGACCAGCGGCGCCGGCTCGAACTCGACCTCTGCGGTTTGGGGGTTGTACGGACCCACGAGGCAGTACCGGCTGCCCCAGCGGCTCATCATGCTCGGGACCTTCGACCGCAGAACCGTGTAGATCCCGCCCACCTGGTTACAGACCTCCCAGGCGAACTCCATCAGCAACGGCTCGGCCCGACGTGCGTCGACGCTCACCGGCTTCTCCCGGGCCTTCTCACCTGTCGACGGGGGGGTGGATGGAGCCATGATGACGCCCTCGTGGCCGCTCATCAACCTACCCTGGGCGGGCGCGCTGGGCCACTCCCATCGAGACGAGAAGCTCTTCGAGCAGCATCTCGGGGCGTCCCCAGAACCTCAATTTGGGTGAACCCCCTTCGGTGCGTCAACATGTAGCGACGGGGGTTACAATGAGAGCATGGGGTTTGGTGGGGCTTGCGCTGCTGCTGGTTAGCGGCTGCGGTGATTCAAACGCAGGGGGGGCTCGAACTGCGGGGCAGGTTTGTGACGAGATTTGCGGCTGGCCGGACGCGTGCTTCGTGCAGCTCGGTGTTCCGGTGCAGGGGGCGGAGTGCATACAGAGCTGCGAGGCGCAGGCAGAACTCGTCGGCCTAGGCTGCCTGAGAGCCATCTCGGACACGGTTAATTGTCTCGGCACCTGCGACTTCGAGTCACTGACCGATCAGCAGCTACTCAACTGTCAGAGCGTAGCGCTCGCCATCGACTCTGCTTGCGAGTAGCCCATCCACAACGGTCGTTCGCGCTCGCTCCGAGCGTCGGGGACCCCCTCCACGACGGGCCTGTAGGGCATTTCTTCGTCGGATACTGAAGAGTTGAGCAGCCATGCCAATGGGTCCGGCGTCTTGCTAACTTGAGCGCTGGGGGTTCACGCACATGAAGAAGATACTGCTCGTAGTTTGCATACTTTCGTTTGCCGCAGGGGTGCAGGCGGATTTCGGCCGGAAGTTGTTGAAGAAGGACAACGTCACGGCCGCGCAGAATGCCGTAAAGGCCGCCACGCTTTCTGACGAAGACATGGCGAAACTGTCACTCCAAGCCGTGGCGTCGATGGATGAGAAAAATCCGGTCGTTGCGGACGGCGATCCCCTGGCGCGACGCTTCAACAACATCGTGAAAGGACTCGAGTCGGAAGACGGGCTCGAGCTGAACTTCAAGCTCTACAACGTATCGGACGTCAACGCGTTCGCGACACCCGATGGCAGCATTCGAGTCATGGCTGGTTTGATGATCATCATGACGGACGACGAGGTACGCAGCGTCATCGGCCACGAGATCGGTCACGTGAAGCTTCAGCATGCGAAGAAGCAGTACCAGAAGGCGTACTCGGTCGCGGCAAGCAAGGATGCTGTTGCAGCCAACACGGGATCGGGCGGCAAGGTGTTGGCAGACAGCCAGCTCGGCAAGTTCATCGAAGATGTTCTGAACGCGAAGTTCTCGCGGGGCGATGAATCGGCATCAGACGAGTACGGGTTCAACTTCATGGTCAAGCACGGCTATGACTACCACGCAATGGAGGGTGCGTTCAGCAAGCTCGCAGAGCTCAGCGGCGACAGCGGCAAGAAGTCGCTCAAGGCAACGCATCCGGACGCGGCCGAGCGTGCGAAGGTCGCGAAAGAACGTGCCGAGGCGCAAGACGAGAAGAAGAAGCAGGCGCGACGATGATGAACACTCTCCCTAGACGTCTCTTGATGAGCGGTGCAGCGATTGCTATCGCGGTGTCCGGTTGCGCTACCAGCTCATCGAGCACAGCCAGCCCGGAACCGCTTGCCAAAATGCCAAACGCGGCCCTTCCAGGCACGGCCAAAGTTTACGCGCTGGCGCTGCCTCCGCCGGGCTCGGCAAGCGGTGGCGATACGGCTCTCGGCTTCACGGCATCGAAAGCGAAGCGCGCAAAGGGCGAGCTGCCCTCCTACGTAGAGGCCATGCTGGAGCCAGCGGAGCTTGGCGACCTCACCAACGACGAGGGTCAACAGCACTTGAGCTCAGCCAAAGTCTCCGACATCATGAACGGACACGTCAACGAAATCTTTCAAGGCTGCGTGCTCAGGGAGATCAAAAAGACCCGCATGAGTCGAGTCTCGATTCAAATGGTGATCTCGGGCAAGGGCGAGGTCACAGGCGCCACCACAAAACCTGGCAGCAAGCCTTTTCAAATCTGCGTCTCGAGGAAACTGATCGCGATCAACTTCCCGAAGTTCTCCGCGCCCCGCATGGGCGCCGAGTACACCTTTAGCTTCGAGTAGTCGCAAGCCACCCGAATGCCGGCCGACGTGCTCATCGCTTACACGAGCGAGTCTTTGTCTGCTCGGGGGTTCAGCGCGAACGCGTTTGTTCCCGTTGTTTCGTAGGTCGCGCCGAATCCAGCAAGCGCCTCCTTCGACGCGGCATTCGGGTTACCCCAGCATTGGCACCGGATGGCGTCGCACGCCTCGACGAGGGAGCCCAGTGGCCCTTTGCCTTCTTCGTTTGCAAGATGCGCGGCAAATGCCTCATCTGTAGCGTAGATTTCAGTCCACTGGCTCACGCCGGGCGATGGATAATCCACGTGGTAGGAGATCACCCCAGGGTGCTCGAGCATCACGGCGCACAGCTTCTCTTGATTCGCTTCGAACTCGGCCTGGCGACCGCTCTTGATGTTCCATTGGATCTTCAACATGAAGGCCATGGCGCGTCCTTTCCTTCTGGCTGCGGCGCTCTAACTGCCCGGAGGGACGTACGCGACCGTACGTTCGCATGCTGCGTCGATCTCTTCGGGGGTGATCAGCGGGGTGGTGGATAGTGTCACGGCGCCGCTCGAGTTGACGATGAGACTGACCGCAATCGCCGACGTTTGATCGGGAAGGTCGACAATCGAGTACACGTCGGCGCTCCCGTAGCCGTAGTAAAACGATTCGACGGTGCCATCGAGCCGCTGCACCATATCCTCCACGATCTTTCGGCGGGCCGTGCCGCCATCCTTGAGCAGTCCCCGAGTGCCTTCCGGCGTATACGATGCTTTGATCAGGTACTTGGCCATCACAGCCTCCTTTTTTTGAGTTGGGTCGACGATTTAGCCACTTCGACTAGTTCAGTGGCTTGCTAAGCACTTCTTCTAATTTGGTCATCAGAGTCGCAAGCTTGAAGGGCTTCTGAAGGAACGCGGACGGGCCCGTAGCTTCGAAGTTCGGGTCTTCGTGGTAACCCGTGCAAATGATGACCGGAATATCTGGCCGGATGGCCCGAAGCGCGTGAAGCGTCTCAGCGCCCCCCATCCTTGGCATGGCCATGTCTAGGATCACGGCACTGAACGAGTCAGGCGACCCGCGGAAAATATCGATGGCCGCGACGCCGTCGCCAGCCGTCTCGACCCCAAGACCAAACGTTTCGAGCATATCCGAGAGCACGGAAAGAACTTCCTCCTCGTCGTCGACGACCAAGATCGTCCCTTCGAGCTGCACTTCCGCGTCCGGGTTGACCGTTTCGGGTTTTGGCGCCTCCAAAGAAGATCCTGGCGCGGCAGGAAGGAGAACACGAAAGGACGTACCGACCTCGGGCTCCGAATCGACTTCGATCGCGCCGTGGTGGCTGCGGATGATGCCTGCCACCGCCGCTAGCCCAAGGCCTCGCCCCGTCGACTTCGTCGTGAAGAAAGGTTCGAATATCTGTTCACGGGTGGATGGATTCATTCCGCTTCCGGTATCAAAAACATCGATGAACACATAGATCCCCTGGGAGACATCCCAGCTGGGGCTCCGCTGCGCGCAGTCTTCGCCACTCAGCACGACCGTACCTGTGGCGATCGTGATGCTCCCTGAGTGTTCGCCGATCGCCTCCGCCGCGTTGGTGATGAGATTCATCAGCACCTGTGTGATTTGGGCCAAATCTCCTCGAACGACCGGCAGGTCAACCGAGAGCATCATATCCAGGGACACATAGTCGGAGACCGAGATTTCGAGCAGGTTCGTCAACTCGGTAACGAGCGCGTTGAGGTCGATGGCTTCGATCCGCACCTCCGTCTTCCCCGAGTACGCGAGGAGTTGCTGGGTGAGCTCGGAGGCCCGGCCGCCGGCCATCTTGATCTTGATGAGCGCCTTCTGAAGAGGCGAGCCTGCGGACGCGAGCAGGAGAGCCAGATCGGCATTGCCCACGATGCTCACCAATAGGTTGTTGAAGTCGTGCGCGATGCCCCCCGCGAGCACGCCCAAACTTTCGAGCTTCTGCGTTCGCTGCATTTGAGCTTCGATGCGCTGTCGCTCAGCCTCTCGTTGCTTCTCTCGAGTGACGTCTTTGAAAAGCACCAATGCCCCTGGCTCGCCAGTTCCGCTCGAGATCGCCGAAGCTGTCACCTCGAGCTTTCTCACTTCATCGTCCGTGCGGTGAGCCTCAAAGACCCTGGGGGAAGGCCCTTCGCCGATCGCGATCGAGCGGGAAATGAAACGCTCCAAGCTTTCGCTCTCTGATGCATGAAAGAAATCGGTCAATCGATCCCCGATGACGTCCTCCACTGTCGCGCCAAACACCGTCGCTGCACGGCGATTCCAGGCACGAATCTTTCCAGCTCGATCGAGGACGGCAACCCCGATTGGCGCATGTTCTAGAAGTCGATCGAGATACTGCTCGGGGTCGGGCTGCCAAACTTTCGGCGCTTCGAGTTGGATCTGTGTGGCGAGGACATTGTCGTGGTGTTTGCGGCGCTGTCGCGTCCTCGTCATGGCTTCGTTCAACACCGGTCCGATGGATCCGCTCTCGTCTAGTGATTGACAGACTACATCTCCGCTCAAAAATGGCGCGTACATGATCTGGCGCTCGATCTGCTCGAGCCGCGATCGCTCTGCGAGGATCACGATGGAGAGATCTTGGTCCGCACCGCGCGCGTCCTCCGCAACACGAATTGGGTCGCCTCTATTGACGCCAAGAACGAGGAGGTCGATCGCCCGAGGTCGTCGCAGCAGCTCTTCTTTCACCTTTTCCGGATCGCCAACGCTACGCAGCTCGGATATGGGCTCAAGCGCGAAGAGCCGTTCAGCGGTGTTGGGCTCCAAATTGACCAAGAGGACTTCTCCCACCGCTCCTCCTAGTCACTGAGAATCGGAAGGCCGAGCAATGCGCGCCCTGTCCATGACCGAAGCGTATCGGTCGCCGGCGCCATGATATGGGAGGCCTGAACATCTCGAAGCATGCGATGCAGCTCCGACCCACCGCGATACCCTCGTCCGCCACTGAGTGCCATCGCTTGTCCGACGACATCGACGGCGCACTCGGCCACCTCAGCCTTCGCCGAGAACAGACCGAGCAGTGCATCCGAATTTCCTTCGTCACCGCGCGATGCAGCGCGATAGAGCAGAGCCCGTGTGCGCGCGACGTTCGCCCAAAGCGTCCCCATCCGGTGTTGAATGACCTGGTTCTCCGCCAACAGCGCACCGCTGTGCTGATGCCGGCGTTCTTTTACGTTCGTCGTTGCCTCATCGAGTGCGGCGCTGGCGACCCCCAAATAGGTTCCCGCCATGGCAACCAGGAAGTAGGGCGTGATGACGTTGAAGACGTACCATATTTGGTCCCCCTCGCTCCCGAGGAGGTTCTCGCCTGGAATCTGAACGTCATTTAGTTCCAACGAACGCGAGGAGTTGCCGCGCATCCCCATGCCCAACCAGTGGGAACCCCAATTCATCCCCTTTGTGTCGGCTGGCAAGACGACACAAGAAAAGTGTCCAGGTGGCGCGTCCGGGTCAGCTGATACCGTAGAGACAACGTACGAATTCGCGTGCCCGCCATTCGTGACGAAGCATTTCGTGCCCGAGAGCCGAAGGTTTCCGCTTCCGTCGGCCGAGAGCTTGGTCTGGGGGTAGTAGAAATGGGTTCCTGTGCCTGGCTCACTCAAAGCGAGCGACGTGATGTGCTTGCCCTCGGCGATCGATTTCAAGAGCTGGCCCTGTTGCGTGGAGGTCGCCTTGGCGGCGATGACGGCCGCACCCACGGCATGCATCCCAAAACAGATCGATGTGGAAGCGCATTCGCGACCCAGCTCCTCGCAGACCCTGGCGAGCGCGAGCAGGCCGTACCCCAAGCCGCCTTGGCTCTTGGGAATCGTCAATGAGGTGAGCCGCGTGTCTTGCAGCGCGCGAATCCCACCCTCGGGCCATCGTCGCTCTTCATCGACCGATTGTGCTTCCGGCCCCAGGACCTCAACGGCAATCTGGCGGGCGCGCGCAATGACGGTATCGAGGTCCATGACGGCAACCTCCTGGGTTTGGCGAACCCCGAGCATCGGCGAAAACTGACCAACGAGTCAACCGGGTCATTGAGGAGCTGCCGGCAGGTGGCCGGGCCCCTTGACTTCTTTGGGGTGCTGGTGTCCGATCCCGGATGTAAACGACGTTTTCACAGGAAAGGTTAGGCCCATGGCCCAAGTGCAACCCACCAACGGCGGCCCACAGCAGCGAACGCGCGCGGCGACGATTCCCAACGTAGTCCCGAGTGAGGTCGAGCGCATTTTTCGAGCCCAACTAGCAAACCAGGGCAGCGTCGGGCAGACCACGGCCAAAGAGCGCAAACAGAAATTGAAACGACTGCACGCGGCGGTGCTGGGACATCGAGAAGACATTCGGGAGGCGCTGTACGCAGACTTTCGAAAGCATCCGAGCGAAGTCGATCTCACGGAGATCTACCCGGTCACGAGTGAGATTAAACACTCCCTCCGACACTTGTCTGGGTGGATGCGTCCTCATCGCGTCAAGACACCGATGGCGTTGCTGGGTTCGCGCTCGTACGTGCACTACGAACCCAAAGGCGTGGCGCTGATCATTTCGCCGTGGAACTTCCCGATCAATCTTACGTTTGGGCCATTGACCGCAGCGATCGCCGCAGGCAATTGCGTGATGATCAAACCGTCGGAAAACACGCCGCACGCCTCTTCAATCATGAAAAAGATCGTCGACGAGACCTTCGATGAGAACGAAATTGCCCTCGTCGAGGGCGGCATCGAGGCGGCCCAGGCTGTCCTCGCTCGCCCGTTCAATCACATCTTTTTCACTGGATCTCCTGAAATCGGCAAGGTGGTGATGAAGGCCGCGGCTGAGCATCTTGGTTCGGTAACGCTCGAGCTCGGCGGCAAATCGCCCACAATCGTGGACGAATCGGCCAACGTCGAGGCGGCTGCCCGTCGAGTGGCCTGGGCGAAGTTCATGAACAACGGTCAGATCTGCCTCACGCCCGACTATCTATTCGTCCACGAGTCGCGCAAAGACGAGTTCATCGGGAAGGTGCAAGAACAGATACGCTCGCTCTATGGAGACGACGCGCAGCAATCACCTTCCTACGCTCGAATCGTCAATGACAGGCATTTTCGACGCGTCGCCGGCTACCTGGAGAACGCCCGAGCCACGGGGGCGAGCGTCGTCGAAGGCGGTGGCGTCGATGAAAGCGAGAATTTCATCGAGCCGACGATTCTGACGGACGTCGATCCGACCTCTGACGTGATGACCAACGAGATCTTCGGGCCGGTCTTGCCCGTGTATGGCTTCCAAAGCCTCGACGAGCCGATTCAGGTGATCAACTCGAGAGAGAAGCCGCTAGCGCTCTACATCTACAGCAAGAATCGGAACAACATCAATCGTGTGATTCAAAGCACGCGCGCCGGCGGCACGTGCATCAATCACAATGCGGTGCACTTCTTCAACAACAACCTTCCGTTCGGCGGCTCGAACAACAGCGGCATCGGCAAAGGCCATGGTTTCTTCGGGTTCGAAGCGTTTTCAAATGCGCGCGGCGTTCTGAGGCAGGTGCTGCCCTTCAGCGCGCTCGACCTGATGGCCGCGCCATTCAACAAGCTCAAGCAAACCCTCATCGACCTCAGCATCAAGTACTTCTGAATGCTACCCTCAAAGAGCTGAGCCCTACTCATGACCCGCGATGTCCCTTGCCAGTATGAGCCCGGCAGCAAGCGGAAGCGCGTGCTGTATGTCGGCTCGGGCCTGAAGTGCTTCGAATCGCTCGTCAACGACATGAGCGCGGCGCCCCGCACCGAGCGTGCACGGTCCGAGATCTATCCCGTGCTCCAGAGCCGCGGCCACGAGATCGAGTTCGTGCCGGTCTGGGATACCTTGGGCGCGACCGATACGCTTCGATCCGCCTACGTGAATCTCCTTCTCGTCGACCTTCGCTGGTGCGAGAACTTCGAAAACCGCGTGGCCGAGATTCGGCAGCTTCTCAAGGAGCTCGATCACGACGAAGATGTCGAGCAGCGCTATGGTTTCCATCGCATCGTCGTGCTCGTGTCCGGCCCGGACATGGGCCGTCTCGACGATCTCATCGTCGAGCTAGGCGCCGTCGGGGTCCGCTATGTTCTTCGGCAGGACTTCCAGCAGGACGTGCCCGCGTGGTCGAGCGACGAGCGTTTTTCGGAGAGCGTCCTTCGATGTGCTGTCGATCTCACGAGCTCCCGCCGAATCGGCAAGACCGCCATCTGCGCCTCGGGCGGAGGCATCACCGGCATCTACTACGAGATGGGCGTTCTCAAGTGTCTCGACGATTGCCTCACCAACTGCGGGGTGAACGACTTCGACATGATGTTTGGTATCAGCGCCGGCGCCGTGGTCACGAGCCTGCTGTCGGTGGGCTACACGCCAGACGAGCTCATCGCGGGCATCGCTGGAGTGCCGGGCGGACGGGTCCCGCCCTTGTCGTTGAGCCTCTTGCGACTCTCACACTTCAATCACGCGGACATGCGCTGGCGTCTGACCAGCGCGGCAAAGACCGGGCTTCGCGCGTTCTGGGATACCTTGCGCGGCCGCGGCGGAGACACCGCAGAAAAGCTGTTCCTCGAGTACACGAGCCTGGTCGGTGCGCCGTTTCACTCCTCGGAATTCGAGGTGATATTGCGCCGAGTTCTAGACATGTCCGGCAGCACGAACGATTTCCGCCAGCTCCCGCTTGAGCTCTACGTCGGGGCGTCTGATCAAGACGCCCGATCGCACGTCCTATTCGGCTCCGATGGCTACGATCATGTGCCGATCAGCAAGGCGGTCCAAGCCTCGCTCAGCGTCAATCCCGCCTTTTCATCGGTGCCGATCGAGGGTCGTTACTACGAAGATGGCGCGATTACGCGAACCTCCAACTTCGTCGAGGCCATCCAACGAAACGCGACGTTGGTCTTCACGTTGGACCCGTTTGTGCCTTACGTCTCGAAGCTACCCGGTGTCGCACACCGACGAGGCGTCCTTTACAACATCGACCAAGACATCCGGACGATTTCGTTCACGCGCTTCGAGCGCGCGCGCAACGCAGCCTTGCGCAAGAATCCCGAGGTGAGCTCGTACACCTTCCTTCCGT
>Ga0209567_10001883_pt1 | contig 10403 bp, 9 predicted proteins | sample COG_12_FD_184756 | JGI IMG/M metagenome (GOLD analysis project Ga0209567, IMG submission 184756) | Pelagic marine sediment microbial communities from the LTER site Helgoland, North Sea, for post-phytoplankton bloom and carbon turnover... | ecosystem: Environmental > Aquatic > Marine > Neritic...
TAGCCGGCGTCGAGCAGCTCGAGCGTCCGCAGCCCGAGATCCTCGTCGTTGCGATCCGCCCCTGCTTTTCGGATCGCGTCCAGGGTCGCCAGGAGCTGCGCAGTCTGACCGAGGCCTTCGACGACGTAGACGCCTGGCCACAGGGACCAGGTGGGGAAATGGCCATCGAAGACCGGATGATTCACCGATATCTGAAGGGCTGCTTCGATGGAGCGCACCTCTCCCAGGCTGAAGCGCTTGACCCGGTCGACGAACAAGAAAGGTCTTCGGTGTGGAAGGACGCGTTCGATGATGTTGGCGCCAAAGCCGCGGTGCGTTTCGTTTGCTTGTGTCATGCCAACTCCTTGACGATGGTTCGCAGCTCTTCGAGGGACGAGCTGCCATGGATTCGAACCCCAGAGTTCTCGTCGAGATGACGCTTCAGAATGCTATGCAGGCTGTGATGAGGGCCAAGCACGACGAGCTCGTTCGCTCCCTCTGCAAGCAAGAACTCGATCGCCTGATGGAGCCGCATCGGCCCAGTAAGTTGCGAAAGCACGAGCTCCACGGCCTGTTTTGCGTCGGCGGGGCCCCGTTCGGCGGTTTCGTTGCTCACCCAGGGGATTGTTCCGCGGGCATCTCCGATGAGCGACTCGGCGAGCGGTCGTAGCTCGGCAACCACCTGCTGCATGAGGGGCGAATGCCAGGCACCTGCCACGGGAAGCGGAGACACCTGGTCCGCCGACGCCGCGGCTCGGAGAGCCGCGTGCTCACCGGAAACGAGATGCGTGTCCGCGCTCGTTTGCCCAGCGTGGAAGATGGCGCCGGCCCTTCTGCCGTGTTCCAGCACCTCGTGGAGTTTTGCCTCCGATCCCCGAACCGCCGCCATGCCCCCTGGCCGCGCGCGCGAAGCGGCGACCATGGCGCGTCCGCGCATCGCCGAGAGATGGCCGGCGTCCTCGAAGCTGAGGTGACCGGAGAGCGCGAGCGCTGCGATCTCTCCTGCCGAATGTCCCAGCACCAGAGATGGCTCGACGCCCTCGTCCCGGAGGAAGGAAGCAGCGCTCAGCGCGACGGCAGTGAGCGCCGGTTGAAGGGTTTCGGTCCGCAAGAGGGATCTCCCGCCGACCTGCGAGGCCTGGAGTAGATCCTTGCCCGCCGATTCGCTCACCCGCTCCCAAAGCTTCGCCGCCGGCGCATAAGAGCTAGCGAGCTCAAGACCCATCCCCGCATGCTCGGCGCCCTGTCCCGCCACGAGCCAGGCGATCACGCCGTCATCCCGCCGTCCACCACGAGTGTTTGGCCCGTGATGTAGCTGGCCTCGTCGGAGGCGAGGAAGGCAACGACGCTGGCGAGTTCTTCCGAGCGCCCGAGCCGGCCCATGGGAAGCCATTCCGTACGGGCCTCCCGTACCCGATGATCCATTCGCTGCGCCATGCCGGTGTCGAAGAGCCCCGGCGCGACGGCGTTGATGCGAATTCCTCGACTGGCCAGCTCGCGAGCGAGCGTTCGGGTGAGCGCGATGACCCCGCCCTTGGAGGCCGCGTAGCTCGCTTGGCCGGGACTCCCGCGGAGACCCGCCACGGACGCGACGTTGACGATCGCCCCGCCGCGAGAACGGATCATGCCGGGCAGCGCTGCTCGGATGCAAGCCATGGTGCCATTCAAGTTCGTCGCGATCACCTCCGCGTCATCGGCGTCGGCCTGGAGCAAGAAAAGCTGATCCCGGACGATCCCTGCGTTGTTCACCAGCACGTCGAGATCCGGTAGTCCTGCGATTGAACTTCGGACGCCGGGGGCATCATCGAGCTCGAGTACAATGGGTGTGGCCTCGGCCCCGAGTGCGACACAGTCCGCCGCGCAATCCTCTGCGTCTTCGCTTCGGTTCCGATAGCCGATGAAGACCGAGGCCCCTTCACTTGCGAAACGCAGCGCTATGTCGCGTCCGAGCCCGCGCGATGCGCCCGTCACGAGGACTCTGCGCCCCTTGAATCGCTTCATGGCAGTGAGCCCTGCCAGAGCGGAAGAGGGGTCGCGTCCTCCCGTGTCGAATACCTGTGGTGATGCGGATCCACGAGAAGGCTTCGGTTGACGAGCAGCGGGCTCGAGACCGTCCGAATCGGGATCGCGGCTTCTTCATTCGGCACGAAAAATTGGTCAATGCCTGGATGCGCGACAGAGATGTCGAGCAGCGCCGCTCCCACCACGCCACCCACAGCGGGCGAGTAGGCGGCGGTCATCACTTCGCCCACGGCAGCGTCGCGACCTCGGAGGAGATCGCCCGTCTTCACTCCGCCCGGTGCGACGAAGTGTGTCAGGCGGCGACTCATGCCCTTGGCTCTCAGCTCTTCGATTGCCGCAAGGCCGGGGAACTGCTTTCGCGCCGAGACTCGCCACTGGAGTTGGAGCTCGAGCGGGGTGAGCCCTTCGAGCGAGCCGTGCCGGATCGAGAAGAAGCCGTTCTCGAGGGCACAGAGGTCGAGAGTTTCGAGAGAGACCTCCGCGCCGCCGAAGGAGCCGAGGAGCTCGAGCAACTCGCGCCGCGCTTCTCTCGCATCTTCGGTGCGCATCATCAGGTCGTATCCGAACTCGCCGGTCTTCCCGGCGCGAAAACAGATCCCGCGATCGAAGCGATAGAAGCTCAGGTAGGGCAGGCCGATGATGTCCGGCGTGAGCCATTGGCTCAGCACCTCCCAGGCATAGGGTCCGTGCAATGAGAACAGCTCGTGCTCGGGGCGGAGATCTTCGAGCTCGAATTTCAAATCGGCGTCGGCGTGCCGGGCGAGGCAAGCGGAGAATTTCTCGGTCGTGATCCCCTCCAACATGACGATGCAAGCGTCGTTGTCGGGACAAACATAAACGTCCGCGACGGGCTGCCCCTTCTCGTCGAGGACTAGGGTCTGGAGCATTCGGCCGTCTCGCACCCAGAGGTCGCCCGAGCAGACCGCGTCCACCGCATCGATGGCCTCGTCGCCTTGAAGTCGGACGAGCCCCACGTGATCCATGCGACTCAGCGCGGAGCCGTAACGGAGCGCGCGGTACTCGTCCTCAAGACTCACCGCGGACCTCCATGATCGCGTCTACGATGGTGTTGACGGTGCGAATCGTGAGGAACGCTTGCCGCGAACCGGCGAGCTCCAGCCCAAATTTGCCATCGAGCTGAATCACGAGCTCGACGGCGTCGACGGAGTCCATCCCTAGGCCGGTTCCGAAGAGGGGCGCGTCCGGGTCGATGGCCTCCGGCTCGATCTTCAGCTTCATGGTGTCGCGGAGGATTTGCCGAACACTGTCGAGGATCGCCACTCGGGATGCGACGTAGCCGGACAAGTCAGTTGTCATGCATGACCTCGGTGGAAACAAGAATGATTGCGACGCTGGCAGTGGTGCCTTGGCTTGCGACCAGAACAGTTCTCGCTCTCCCTCTTCGCAACACGTCGAGAGCGTGAGCGAGTGCGAAGGAGGAGGAACTGGCCGGCATGCCGGCGAAAGGTTTCGGGCGTTCTATGACGAGCTCGGGAGCTTCCTTCGAGCCCCAACTGCTTTGCGCCTCTGCGATCGCCGCGTTCACTTGGTCGGGGCCGGCGATACCGATTCCCGCAACCTGGACGCTGGTCGGCGTCGTGCAGAATACGAGCGCGCAAGCGGCGTCGCCGAGGGCGCCTCCCGAAAGGTGCTCCGCCTTCACATCCACGGCCGCAGCGACCATTCGATCCGAGTCGCTTCGGTGGGCGAGCATTCGGGCGGAGATGGCGGCGGCCATGAGGCCGCTTCCCTCGCCGATGGTGATCGTGCTTTGCGGACCGCGGATGTTCAGGGCCTTGGCGCATGCGCTCTGCGCGGCGCTAGGAAGCACCTGGGCGAAAGCGGTGGTGTCGGGCTTGGCGAGGCCGCGTCGCTCAACGCTCCTGTGGAATCGCTCGAGGCTGTCGGCAGAGGCGCGGAGAGCACCGGCGATCAGCCCTGTGCGCTCGCGGACTTGCCCTCTGAGTCGCACGCCTGCGTCCGAGAGCGCTCTGGAGGTGACGGCCGTGAGAAGCTCCGAGCCCCGGTCGATTCCGCGAAGATCGACCCTGGGGAGCTCCGCCGCCAGATCGATGTCGAGGCTGCAGTCCGCGGGTGCCGACTCCGATTCGTAGATCAGAGCGAGCTCCTCCATGCTGCTCACGCCGGCGCCGAGAGCGGCGGCTGCGCTCACGAAAACCGGCCTGACCTCCTCCGTGCCCGCAGAGGCAGGTTCCGCGGTTCCGAATACCAGCGCGCAGTTGTTCCCACCAAAGGCCGAGTTGCTCGAGAGCGCCAGTTCGTAGGCCAAGGGCCGCGGCTTTTTCGTGCCGACCGGGTGAGGTGGCCCGCCTGGACGCGCGCCTTCGAAGCCGGCCGTCGTCGGCGCCAGCCCCGCGCCCATGCACTCGAGGGTAGTGATCATTTCCAGCACGCCGGCGGCGCTCTGCGCGTGCCCGAGATGGCCCTTGCTCGAGCTCAGGGGGAGAGCGCCACCGAGCTCGAGCCCGAACACCGACTGGACGGCGCACCATTCCGCGGTGTCGTTCGCCATCGTGCCGGTACCGTGAGCGTTGAAGTAGCCGATGTCGGCTTCCGATGCGCCCGCGTCCTCGAGGGCGGCCCGCATGGCCGCCGCCACTCCCCGCCCCCTTGGGTCCGGAGAGGTTTCGTGGAATGCATCTCCCGAGAGGCCATAGCCCCGAAGCACCGAATAGGTGACCGCGTCCCGCATGCCGCCCCTCTCGATCACGAGGAAGCCGGCCCCTTCGCCGAGCGTGGTTCCCATCTGCAGACCGAAGGGAGTGCAGGGGCCCTCACTGAGAACGCCTAGTGCATCAAAGCCGGCAAAGAGCTTCGGCGTGAGCGCGTCGATGCCGCCCGCCAGCACCAGATCGGCGAAGCCTTCACGAATGAGGTCTGCCGCGAAACCGATCGCCTGCGTCGAAGAGGTACACGCGGTCGAGACGGTGATAGCGGGCCCCTCGATGCAGAACTCCTTCGCCAGGTCACGGGCGAGGCTCTCGGTGTTCTGGTCTCCAAAGAGGCTCGTCCCGAGGGTCAGGGCAACCCGCCGCGTCCGAAGACAGTCCAGGTCGAGCCGAGCGTGCTCCAGGGCGTCCCGAAGCGCGAGTGATCCGAACTCATGACAGAGTGCGGTCGGGTCGCGATCATCCGACTCATACCCCGCGACCATGGCGCCCACCTGGGCTGTGAAGAGGGAGGTGTCGAAGCGGCGGACCGGGGCGATCCCGGTCTCGCCTCGGAGCAAGGCGCTCCGCAGACGTTCGCGCCCAACGCCGAGCGCGCTCGCTACCCCCCAGCCAGTGATGTGCGGAGCATAGCTCACCGGTCGGTAGTGGCCCCGGCCTTGGCCTCCTCGAGCTGCTTCCGCCGGCGGGTTCTGGCGGCTAGGACGAAGAGAGCCAGCAGGAGAGCCAGCCCGCCTACACACATGACGAAGGCGCCGCCAAGCCCCCCTGTAACTCCGAGGGCTACGCCGCCGGCGATCAATAGCCCTCCTCCTGCGCCCGCGAGTCCCCTCGATGCGCGAGTCAGCGACTTTTCCTTGCGCTCCAAGCGCGCGACTTCACGGCGTTGTTCTTCATCAAGTGGTGGCGGCGCCGTCGGCTGCGCCGGGGGCGGCGCGGGTGGCTCAGACGCGAAGACGTCATCCTGGTTTTCGAGGCTCGCCATCCGCCTCGCTGCCGAGCTTACCTCGAGATTCGCGCGCGGTGGGACGCCGTTGCGTTCCGAGACTCGCGTGATCTTGTCGGTGAGGTCGGTGACGACCTCGTTGGTGGATTGCATGCGGAGTCGAGCGGACAGCTGTGAGGATGCGCGCCGGAGGCGGAGGCGGCCGTGGATCCCCATGCCATGCCTGCCGCCCTCCTCGTCTAGGCCGGCGGCCATGTCCATGAGCAGATCGGGGTTTTCCCGCAGCTCACGATCGATCTCTTTCTTGAGGTCGTCATCCGCCATCCCGATGACGAAGTAGGCGTCGGCCACTGCCTGGTCGAGCACAGGTGACATTTTTTTGATATCGGCCTGGACCTCTTTGCTACTGCGGACATCGTCGGGGAGGGCGTTCACGAGCTCCGAGTAAACGAATGCTTGATAGGTCGTTCCCAGGAACTGGTTGATGTCGGCGGCGAGCTCACCGTTGATTCCCCCGTCGAGGATGCCCTCGCGCTTGCCCTCCTCGACGTAATTCCTTGCGCCCAGAGGTTCGACTGCGGACTTGATGTACTGAAGCTCGAGCTCCGGGGAGTCGGTCGGGCGACGACGTTTCTGGGACGAGGCATATCTCGGAAGAGCCGCAGTGGCAGCGGCGATGCCGCCCGCGGCGAACACGGTCAGCCACTCCCTACGCGGGAGGGCGTGCGCGGACGGAATCGGTTCGGCTTCGGCGTGCGGCGCTGACTTCGACATCCATGCTCTTGTCCCACCCCCGAGATGAAAAGTCCAGACGGTCTCGGTTTCCAAGCAAGCGGAACACCGTGCCGCGTGGCCGGGCTCCAGGCACGTGCGGGCGGCTAGGCGCGCAGCGCCCCGGCCTCGCGCTTCAGTACCCGGTCGATGACGTTCGTCTGGAGCACCGCAGAGCTACAAAGCAGCCCGCCCATCAATGCCCCGACTACGCCGGCGGCGCACACGTCCGCGCCGGTGAGATACAGGCCCTCGATCGGGGTGCGCGGGCGAAGCCAGCGTTGTGCGAACCGATGTGCGGTGTGTTGCAGGCCGTAAATTTCACCATGAGGGTGCGCCGTGAAGCTGCGGGTCGTGAGCGGCGTCGAGAGCTCGGCGATCTCCACCTTTCCGCGCGCGCCGGGGACATGCTCGTAGAGCGCGTCGAGCAGGCGCTTCGACAGACCTGCCTTGAGCTCCTCATAGTCGGCGCCGCGCTTCTTCCATGAGGTGTTCTCCCAGGGCTCGAACAGCTCGTAGGGTATCACGGTGACCGCCTCGATGGTCGAGTGGCCCGGGTAACGGCGATCGAAGTCCGGGTCCTTGGCAGACGGAAACGAGAGATACACGAGCGGCAGCGGCGTGTTGATGTCTTCCTGGAAACGCTTGAAGTTCTCTTCGTGATTGTGATCCCGGTACACCCAGAGATTGGACTTCTCGAGCCCAAGCTCCTCGCTGGTGCCCTCTAAGCCGACGTAGAGCGACAAGTGGGCGATCGAGCTCCCGACTTGGTCGACCTTCTCGGACAATCCCGTGGCTTGTGCAGCGTCCCGTGGGAGCAGGCCGCAGAACGTATTCACGGCACCGGCATCGCTGATGACCACCGGTGCGACAAACTCACGGCCATTAACGAGCCTGACGCCGACGGCTTGCCCCTTTTCCACGAGGATCTCGTCGACCTCAGCCTTAGTGACGACCTCGCCGCCTGCCCGTTCGATCGCGGGCAGGATGGTCTCGGCTATCCGGGCAGAGCCTCCCCTCGGATACGCGCCGCCGCGAAAGTAGTAGCTCGTCATCATGGAGTGAATGAAGAAGCTGCTCTCGGACGGCACCAAGCCATAGTTCCCGAGCTGCCCGGTGAGGACCCCGATCAGCTCCTGGTCTTGCGTGATCCCCTCGAGGACGTCGCGCGTCGTGTGAATGGCCTCGTCGAATATCGGGCGTTGCTTCGTTCCACCGAAATGCTTCGAGAAGACGGGCGGCATCGCCTTCTCGGCGAAAAACAACCGTCCCTTCCGTGCGGTGCTGAGAACCTTCTCCAAGTACCGATCGATCGCGTCTCTTTCGCTGGGAAAGTACTCGTGCATTTGCGCTCGGAAGTTTTCGAGGCCCTTCACGTAGTCGTATGAGTTGTCACCGAGAATGATGCGGTCGTAGACCTCGCCCATATCGGCCCAATCGAGCTCGCCGTCGGTGAGGAAGTCGAAGATTCTTCGAGTGTCCCCGCGCGGGTGCGACACGTCGCCGATGTAGTGAACGCCCACGTCCCACTCGTATCCGGGGCGGCGAAAGGTCTGCGTGAAACCGCCAGCCGTGTAGTGGCGCTCGAGAACGAGAACGCGCTTCTCGGCGAGCTTGGACAAGGTCGCCGCGGTCGAAAGCCCGCCAATCCCGGAGCCGATGACGATCGCGTCCCAATGGTCGGCGAGCCCCGGATGTTGCTTGTAGGCGGTTCCGATTCGCATCCAAGCGCACTCTGAGCGGGACCAGGACACGCTGCAATGCGCTAGACTCGTCGGTGGCGCGCATCGAGCGAGCCTGCATCCTTAGGAGCGGAATCGTGTCTATCGCCTACATCACGCATCACGCCTGCCGGCTCCACGAGATGGGCGCGTACCATCCCGAACAGCCGGCACGACTCGACGCGATCAGCGATCGGTTGATTGCCTCGGGACTCGATATGGTGCTGCGTCACTACGAGGCGCCGAAGGCTCAGCGCGAGCATCTGCTACGCGTGCACGATGTCGCCTACGTCGATGAGGTGTTCAGTTCTTCACCACGCGAGGGTCTCGTCTGGCTGGATCAGGACACGGCGATGAATCCCTACACCATGGAGGCTGCGCTACATGCCGCCGGCGCCGTCGTCCTCGGTGTCGACCTGGTGCTGGCGGGCGATGCGAACCAGGCGTTCTGTGCGGTCCGCCCACCGGGCCATCACGCCGAACGGTCGCGCGGGATGGGATTCTGTTTCTTCAACAACGTTGCGGTTGGGGCCGCGCACGCGCTCGCATCACACGGGCTCGAGCGGGTGCTAATCGCCGATTTCGACGTGCATCACGGCAACGGCACTGAAGACATCTTCCGCGGTGACGAGCGGGTGTTGTTCTGTTCGACGTTTCAGCATCCTTTCTATCCCCACAGCGGTTACGACAGCCATGCGCAGAACGTGATCAATGTGCCCTTGCCGTCGGGAGCGGATGGAGCGGCGTTCCGTGAGGCCGTGTCGCGCCACTGGCTGCCCGCGATCGATGCGTTTGAGCCAGAGCTAGTGATGATCTCGGCCGGATTCGATGCCCACGTCGAGGACGACATGGCCAATCTGGAGCTCCGCGACCTCGACTATGCGTGGATCACGCGCAGGTTGTCGGAGGTGGCGGACCGTCATGCCGAAGGGCGCATCGTCTCTACCCTGGAGGGCGGCTATGCCCTCGGTGCGTTAGGGCGGAGCGTCGCGGCGCACATCAAGGCGTTCTTGGCAGACCACCAGGATGGCGAGACCAGCTCACCGTGAGGGCAGCGTAACGGCCGCGGTCTGGCCTCAATGGAGCGCCTCGCGCAGTGCCCCAAGGCAAAGCTCCACGTGACGCGGCGTCGCAGAGGCCCCCATCAAGCCGATTCTCCAAGCGTTTCCCTTGAAATCGCCGAGGCCGCCCCCGATCTCGAGGCCGTGATCGGTGAGGAGCTTCGCTCGGACAGTGCGGTCGTCGATGCCCTCGGGAATGCGGACGAGGGTGAGGGGAGGGAGGCGGTGCGGCTCCTCGACGGGGAGCTCCAGGCCAAGAGATTGGAGGCCCTGTTGGAGGGCATTGGCTTGCTCCCGATGACGTGCGTAGCGGGCGTCGAGCCCTTCTTCGAGGACGAGTCGGAGTGCTTCGTGAAGAGCGAAGATCATGTTCACCGGTGCGGTGTGATGGTAGACGCGCTCGCCTCCGAAGTATCGCCCGACGAGATTCAAATCGAAATACCAGCTTTGGACCGGCGTACTCCGCGTGGTCAACACCTGGCGTGCGCGTTCGGAAAACGAAACCGGGGAGAGACCCGGTGGGCACGAGAGACACTTCTGCGTGCCGGAGTACACTGCGTCGATACCCAAGCGATCGATGTCAACCGGTACACCAGCGAGAGAGGTGACGGCGTCGACGAGAAGTAGCGCGCCGCACGAATCTGCGATGGCACGAAACGGGGCGAGGTCCTGCAACACGCCTGTCGAGGTTTCAGCGTGCACGACGGCGAGCACTTTGTAAGCCCGCTCCTTGGCAGCCCTCGCAACGTCGTCCGCATCGTTCGGCTTTCCCCAAGGCGCATCCACCATCGTCACGTCAGCCCCGCAGCGTCGCGCGACCTCCGCCATGCGTCCTCCGAAGACACCGTTGCGGCAGATCAGCGCATGGTCGCCCGCCTCCAGCAGGTTCACGAAGCAGGTCTCCATCCCAGCGGATCCCGTTGCCGACATCGGAAGCGTAAGCGCGTTCTCTGTTCCGAACACCTGTCGCAACATCGCCTGCGTCTCGTCCAGCACCCCCAGAAACTCGGGATCGAGATGCCCAATGGTTGGCCGCGACAGCGCCTCCAACACGCGAGCTGGAACATCCGACGGCCCTGGCCCCATCAGCACGCGATCAATCGATCTCATCCCGCCCCTTTTTCGAAGGGTTGATTCAGCGCTAGTGCAGCCGGCGGTAAACGCCGACGACGACGCCGAGCACCTGCGTGCTTCGCCAATCGTTCTTGGGAAT
>Ga0209567_10001884_pt1 | contig 10399 bp, 9 predicted proteins | sample COG_12_FD_184756 | JGI IMG/M metagenome (GOLD analysis project Ga0209567, IMG submission 184756) | Pelagic marine sediment microbial communities from the LTER site Helgoland, North Sea, for post-phytoplankton bloom and carbon turnover... | ecosystem: Environmental > Aquatic > Marine > Neritic...
AGTACATACGCCCCGCGCTCCAGGCCGACGGCGGTGACCTCGTGCTACTCGGCGCTCAGAACGGTCGGGTCTCCCTGCAACTGGTCGGGGCCTGCGGAGGTTGCCCCATGTCGACGATGACCCTCACCGCCGGGATCGAGCGCATTCTGCGCGACCGGGTCCCCGGAGTGGACGAAGTCGTCGCAGTTTGAGTTTCGATCGCAGCGGGCCGCTGCGCGGCACGCTGCAGTTCCCTCCGGGAACTGTGCTCGGTGAGTGGGTGGCCTGCGGCCGTTCGCCCATTACCCCGCCCCTTCGATGCTCTTCTTTGGGGAACGGCGTGGTGCTTGGTCGATGCATCTAGTCTCTCGGCGTGGCACGCACTACTGATCCGGCGGTATTGATTCCTCGCGCTCGGGCGGGGGATCGGCGGGCTTTGGCGCGGATGATCTCGCTGGTTGAGGACCACCATCCTGAGGGGGATCTCATCCTGGCTGAGTTGTTTCCGCAGACGGGAAGGGCGTGGAGTACCGGGCTGACCGGGGCACCGGGCGCCGGGAAGTCGACGCTGACTAACCGGCTGATCGCTCAGATTCGCGCCGCGAAGGCGTCGGTGGCGGTCGTGGCGATCGACCCTTCGAGTCCGTTCACCGGTGGGGCTGTGCTTGGCGACCGGGTCCGCATGCAGGACCACATCGACGACGGCGAGGTCTACATCCGCTCCATGGCGAGCCGGGGACACCTCGGCGGAGTGTCGGAAGCAACTCCGCGTGCCATGGCGGTGCTCGACGGCATGGGCTTTCCCGAGATCTTGGTCGAGACGGTTGGGGTCGGTCAGGCGGAGGTCGAGATTGCGGCCAACGCCGACACGACGCTGGTGGTGCTCAACCCCGGTTGGGGCGACAGCATCCAGGCGGCCAAGGCCGGGCTGCTGGAGATCGGTGACGTGTTCGTGGTCAACAAGGCCGATCGGGCCGGGGTCAACGAAACCACGCGCGACCTCAAACAGATGCTGGAGTTGGGCGGACACGGCGAATGGTGGCCGCCGGTGATCGCTACGGTTGCGTCAACCGGTGAAGGTATCGATGAACTATGGGGTGCCGTTGCCGACCACCGCTCCCACCTAGAGGCCTCCGGCGAGCTGGGGCGGATGCGGCGGCGCAGGCTGCTCAGCGACGTCGAGACTGCGGTGGCAGCTGCCGTCCACCTGCGGGTGCGGGCCACGCTCGAGCATCCAGAGTGGGAAGTAATGGTGACGCAGGTCACGGAGCGCCGGCTCGACCCGTGGACCGCAGCTCGCCGCCTGTTGGCGTCTGCCGCCTCCGAGTAGCCTGACGCTCAGGCCATCGAATGGAGGACGTCATGAGCCTGGTCGAGTACGCCATAGACGGAGCCGTCGCTGTCATCACCCTGAACCGGCCACCGGTCAATGCCCTCAACGGCGAGCTGATCGATGGCATCGATGCGGCGATTTCCCAGGTAGCCGATGATGCCATTCGCGCCGTCGTCATCACCGGCAACCGCCATTTTGCCGCCGGCGCCGACATCACGAGGTTTGTTGACGCCTTCGATGGCGACGGTGCCGAACCACAGGCTTCTGGGTTGGCAGCGACGGTCCGGCGGCTGGAGCAGCTCGAGAAACCGGTCATCGCCGCGATCCCCGGCTACGCCCTCGGTGGAGGCCTCGAGCTCGCCATGGGTGCCGACTTTCGGTACCTCGCCGACGACGCCAAGGTTGGTCAGCCCGAGATCCTGCTCGGCATCATCCCCGGCGCAGGCGGAACCCAGCGCCTGCAGCGGCTGATTGGCTACCAGGCGGCCAAGGAGCTCAACATGTCGGGACGCCACGTCGGCGCCGACGAGGCCTTGGCGCTCGGGATCGCCGACAAGGTGGTGCCCGCCGCCGAGTTGCTCGACCTTGCCAAATCAGACGCGGCCCGCTGGGCGCAAGGGCCGACCAAGGCATACGCCGCGGTCAAGCAGGCAATGGGTGAGGGCTTCGGTCGCCCGATTGGCGAGGCAATGGCGGTCGAAAGTGATGCCTTCAACGCCTGCTTCGCTACCGAGGACGCCAAAACCGGCATCCTCGCCTTCGTGAACAAAGAGCAGGCCGACTTCAAGGGCAAGTAGTTCGACGAGAAGCCCACCACTCCGGGTCGCCTGTTGAACAATGTCAGTTCGCGCTCGCGGGACGAAGTCTGAACAGCGTTGGGTCGGTAGGGCGACCGCTCACGTCGATTGTCCAACAATCTCCTAGAACCGGGCGGCGAGGCGGGCGAGGTTGCGGTTCCAGATGGCGGTCAGCACCGGGGCCGCAAAGAACTCGGTGATAGGGCCACCCAGATACCAAGGAAAGCTGAGCTCCTCGGTCCACATGAAGCGGGTCGTGTCCCCGCCGATGTCGGTGAGGACGAACTCACCGACGCCGGTGACGAGACCTCGGTGCCGAATCGCCATTCGATGCGGCGGATCCCATTCTGTGAACTCCATGACATCGTTGAGTCGCAGCGGTCCAACTCTGGTCTCCACCTCCATCGTGGTGCCGATCCCTGAGGTTTGGGGGGTGGTGAAGGTAATGGCCGCGGCGTCGGTCATCCACTCAACATGCGTCTCGAGATGCGAGAGGTCCGCCCAGACGTCGTCGACGGGGGCGGGGATGGTGACGAACACGGTGATGTCTCGGGCCATCCCTAAACCTTAGAAGCGGCTCTCGGTCTATCCCGCCTAGAGGTGTTCGTGGAGTGTCTATCGAGCGTTTGGGTCTACGCTTTCGCCCATGGAAGCGACCTCCGTGAAGAAGTGGGCGAAGCGCGCCGGGATCATTGCCGCATCCGTGGTCGCCATCGCCCTCGTCGGCGGGATGTGGTACTTCTCCAATGTCCTCGATGCAGATCTTCTCACCCCGAGTGCATACGAGCCAGAGCGTGATCTACAGGTTGTTTCGCTCAGCGAAGGGCGAATCGTTCTGTCGCGCAACGAACAATCTGCTCTCGACGGCGTCTGGGGTTTGGTCGGACCAAACGGCTACGGCCAGGTAACGGGTGTGGTGGAGGTCCGCGAGGCCGATGTCGAGCGCGGCTTCGTCCCTCTCGCAGGGTCGTTTGCACCGGGAGATGCCGTTGCGTTCGACCAGTACGCCTTCATCGGCGACCCGCTCACTGCTCACGGAATCGAATTCGAAGAGGTGGTGGTGCCCGGCGAACTCGGCGTCAATCCTGCATGGCTGATCGAAGGGACCCGAGACACGTGGGTGGTGATCGTTCACGGCAAGGGGGTCGATGAGCGCAAGCAGGCACTGCGCATGATCCCCACACTGCACGAGGCCGGGTATCCGGTATTGGTCATCAGTTACCGCAACGACGCGGGAGCCGCGGTGAGCGACTCCGGTCGGTATACCTGGGGCCTCGAGGAGTGGAAAGACCTCGAGGCCGCGCTGCAGTTCGGGCTGGTCCAGGGTGCCGAGGAGTTCGTGATCCTCGGCTACAGCATGGGGGGAGCGGTGACCTCGGTCTTTCTCCACGAGTCGGACCTGATCGGTCGGGTGCGCGGCGTCATCTTGGACTCCCCGGTGCTCGATCTCGAAGAAGTGGTCGATACCGAAGCCGCCGCTCGCGGTGTCCCGGCGTTCTTCACCGCCGGCTCCAAGGCGATTGCCCGGCTCCGCTTCGGGCTCGATTGGCCGCAGCTTGATCACGTGGAGCGAGCCGGCGAGTTCGACATGCCGATCCTTCTGATCCACGGCACCGCCGACGGAACCGTGCCGGTGGCATCCAGCGACGAATTTGCGGCGGCGCGGCCCGACATTGTCATCTATGAGCGTTTTGACGGCGCAGACCACGTCTTCGCCTGGAACGTCGACCCGACCCGCTACTCGACCGCCGTGCTCAACTTCGTTTCCGGTGTGGCGACCGCGGATAGCTGAGAGGGCTCTCAGGCGCCTGTGGGCGCAATCACCGTCCGCACCCCGGACCCGAAGCGTTCGAGGCGATCCATGGCTGCGTTGACGACCGCGGCGTCGAGGGACACGGTCTTGGTGACGACATCGCCGAGCATGAGTCGGCCGGCAACCGCCATGTCGAAGAGCTCGTGGATCTCGTCGAGGTGATGGTCGTTGGACCCGATCAGCTCCGCCTCGGGGCCGATTAGGTCGCGATACGGGTCGAGGGCCAGCGTGCCGCGGGTGATGCCGACGCCAACAATCCTTCCGGTGGGCCGCACCGAAGCCATCGCCGCGGTCAGCACGGATATGGAGCCGACGAGATCGACGGCAACGTCGACACCGCCACCAGCGCGGATGGCCCCGGCGGGGTCTCCGCTCCCGTCGATGGGAATCGCGCCAAACTGCTCGGCCAGCGCCAGGCGCTCAGCATCGAGGTCGACGCCGTAGACCTGTGTTGCCCCAAGGGCGAGGGCGAGCTGCACCGCAGATGCTCCCAGCCCGCCGAGCCCGAAGATGGCCACCGATTCTCCCGGTTGGAGCCTTCCCTTGCGCAGGGCGTGGAGCGAGGTCGATGAGGAGCACATCATCACGGCGGCATGTGCGATTGTGATCGCCTCCGGGATCGGGACCGCGTTGCGAGCGGGTACCACGACCTGTTCGGCGTATCCGCCGTTTCGGGTCTGACCCAACATCTCGTAGCGCTCGCAGAACTGCTCTAGCCCTCGTCGGCAGTCCTCACACATGCCGCAGGACACGACGTAGTGGAGCGCCACCCGATCGCCGACGCGTTTGGGGTCCACGTCTGAACCGGTGGCGACGATGGTGCCGGCGACCTCGTGGCCGGGAACCACGGGGAGGTGGCGCGGCGCTGGATGGCCGGCGCGGTAGTGGACATCTGAGTGGCAGATACCGGCTGCGGCGACCGCCACGACGACCTCATCGGGCCCTGGGGTGGGATCGGGCAGGACGACGGCTTCGAGCGGCCGACCGACGGTGGTGATCTGAAGTGCTCTCATCAGGGCGGCACCATATCGCCCCGCAACCGGGTCATGTTCGCATCGGCCGTTTCGGCAGCGGCCATGGTCTGCGAGAATCCCGCCTCATGCTCTACCTCGACCATGCCGCAACCACGGCCGTTCGTCCCGAGACCCGCGAAGCCATGGCTCCGTTCTTCGACGACGCCTTTGGCAATCCGTCCGGGATGCACGCCGTTTCGCAACGAGCCAAGAACGCCATGGAGCAGGCCCGCGAGCGCGCCGCGGAACTGCTCGGCGCAGACCATCCTCTCGAGATCGTCTTCACCGGCGGGGGGACGGAGGCCGACAACTTGGCAGTGACGGGGGTTGCCATCGCCGGCGGCATCATCGGGGGAGTGGTGACGACCGCAATCGAGCACGAGGCTGTCCTCGAATCCGCCGACTTCGTGTCCCGGCTCGGTGGGCCGGTCACCATCGTCGGCGTTGATGACGACGGCCGGGTCGATCCGGAGCGTGTGGCCGCCGCGGTCACTTCGCAGACCCGGATCGTTTCGGTGATGACGGCCAACAACGAGGTCGGCACCGTCCAACCGGTGGCCGCGATCGCCGCCGCAGCCCGCGCCGTCAACCCCGAGGTGCAGGTACACACCGACGCCGTCCAGGCCTACATCTCGGAGGAGATCACGACGGCATCGACCGGAGCCGATCTGATCGCGTTGGCCGCACACAAGTTTGGCGGACCGAAGGGCGTGGGGTTGCTCTACGTGCGCGACGGGATCGGCCTCGAACCTGTTCTCCACGGCGGCGGTCAGGAGCTCGGGCGCCGCAGCGGGACCCACAACGTCGCCGGCATCGTCGGGATGGTGGCGGCAATGGAGGCCACGGTTGCCGATCGAGCGGCCTTTCGGCAGCGGGTGGGTCAGGCTCGGGATGGCTTCGAGCATGCCCTGGTGGCCGCCGTACCCGATGTTGAGATCAACGGGGCCCCCGAATCGCGCCTCGTCCAGCACAGCCACGTGCGGATCCCCGGCGTACCAGCCGAGACGCTGCTGATCCGACTCGATCAGGCCGGTCTTGCCGCCGCCGCGGGATCTGCATGCCAGAGCGGTGCGGTCGAGGTGTCGCACGTGCTCGCCGCCATGGGAGTCGACGAGAACGCGGCCGCTGAGTGCGTCCGGTTCAGCTTTGGGTGGCCGTCGGTGCCCGACGATGGCGCCGTCGCCGCAGCTCGGGTGGCTGCCACAGTGGCGGAGTTGCGATGAGTGCCCCACGCGCCCTGGTTGCGATGTCGGGTGGGGTCGACAGTTCGGTCGCGGCAGCCCTGATGGTTGAGGCCGGCTACGAGGTGGTCGGTGTGACGCTGAAGCAGTGGGAGGGGAGCGACGGCGAGATGCCGACGTCGGGATGCTGCACGGTCGGTGATGCGGAGGATGCCAGACGCGTCGCGGCCCAGCTCGACGTTCCCTACTACGTGCTCGACTACGTCGACGATTTCCGTACTGAGGTGGTCGACCGATTTGGGGCCGAGTACATGGCAGGTCGCACCCCGAACCCGTGTATCGAGTGCAACCGCAGGGTCCGCTTCAAGGCGCTGCTCGAGCGGACCACAGCGCTCGGTTGCGACGTCCTCGTCACAGGGCATCACGCTCGGATCACTCACGACGAGGCCGGATACCACCTCATGCGAGCGGTGGACAGGGCGAAGGACCAGTCGTATGTCCTCCATATGCTCGGCCAGTCGGAGTTGGCGCGGGTCCGGCTTCCGGTGGGGGAGATGACCAAGCCCGAGGTTCGCGAGCACGCGGCACGGCTTGGTCTGCGCACCGCCGACAAGCCGGACAGCCAGGATCTCTGCTTTGTCGCTTCCGGCAACTACCGAACCTTCTTGCGGGACAATTTCGCCGAGGTGGCGCAACCCGGCCCGATCGTGGATGAATCCGGCGACGTCGTCGGGCACCACGAGGGAACGGTCGACTTCACGATCGGCCAGCGCAAGGGATTGGGGATTGCCGCGCAAACCCCCCGCTACGTCGTTGATATCGAGCCAGCCACGGCCACGGTCGTCATTGGGCGCAAGGAGGACCTGTTGGTTTCCGGATGCGTCGTTGGTGATGCCACGTTTGTGGCCGGTGCGCCCCCGGTCGGTGGGGTCGTCGCCGTCAAGGTCCGCTACCGCGCCAAAGCAGTCGACGCCGAGCTGATCGCCGATGGAGCTGGTCGGTGGCGGGTCGAGTTCGTGGATCGTCAACCGGGAGTGGCTCCCGGGCAAGCCGCGGTGTTCTACCGAGGTGATGAGATGCTCGGCGGGGGCACGATTCTGGAACCGGTGCGCTGACGTCCCGCTGATTTGCGGGATCGGGCATACTGCAAGGGTGGATCGCCAACAGGACCAATCGCGCGACGCAGCGACGCCCGAGGACGCGGCTGGTATCTCAGACCGCTTGCAGAAGCTGAGCGTCGACGAAGCCGAGCGTGTGCTGCAACGGGCCATCCAGCTCCAGTCGGAGGCACCGGACGGTTCGGAGCCGGAACTCTTCAACACCGAGATGTTGAGCCGCATCGCCGACGAGTTGGATATCGATCAAACCCATCTGCAGGCCGCGCTCACTGAAGAGCTTGTTCGCATCCAGAGCGAGGACCCCGATTGGCTCGACCGGCTGCTCGTGCCGGAAAGTGTGGCGGCCCGTCGGGTGGTGGACGGGGACATGGCGTCGGTACGCAACGTGGTCGATTTCTGGATGAGCAAGCACGAAGGGCTCCGCAAGCGCAAGGAGAACTCAGCGAGGACGGTGTGGGAGAAGGACGAGAGTCTGGTGACGACGGCCAGGGTCAAGCTGCGGATGGCACACGGCAGCGGCGCGCTGCGCACGTCCGGCCGGGTTGAGTCGGCCGTGCGTCCCGTTGGAGACGACCGGCAACTGGTCACGGTTGAGGCACACACGGACAACGTGCGTCGTATGGCCGTCGGTCTGCTGATCGCCAGCGCCGCGGCCGGCGCCGCCGTTGCCGGGGTGACTGGTGCCGCCGATGGCGCCTTTGGGCTCGACAACGTCGCCATCGGCACCGTTGTCACCGGTTTGTTCGGTGGCGGGATCGTGCTCGGGGTTCGGATGTGGGCCTCGCGGTTGCGCGGGGGTGTGGCGCGCGCCGTCGACGCCGTTGCCAACCCGCAGCTGCTCTCCCGGGTCGACTCGTTGCCTCGGGCCCTGCGTCGCTGGTTTGGGCAGTGGCGAAGCCTCGGCGACGACGTCGGCGACGAGTGGCATGGGCCCGGCGAGCCGTAGAGTCATCGCTCTCGAATCTGTCACCGCCGTCGACCAAACTGATGTCCAGCCCGCCGGAGCGATGTCATGCCTGAGCCTTCACCAAACACCCTGGAGCGAGTGGCCGACCTGCGCGCCCAACTACATCGTCACAACTACCTGTATTACGTGCTGGACGAGCCCGAGGTCTCCGATGCCGGATACGACACGCTGCTGCGCGAGTTGCGTGCTCTCGAGGCGGAGTACCCGGATTTGGTCACCCTCGAATCGCCAACCCAGCGGGTGGGCGCTCCGCTCAGCGATGCCTTTGCTCCCGTTGAACACCTGCAGCGGATGTTCTCGCTCGACAACGTGGAGACGGCCGAGGAACTGGAGGCGTGGGCCGCGCGCCTCACCAGGGGTTTGGACCGCGAGCCCGGTGGCTTCTCGTGTGAGCTGAAGATCGACGGCCTCGCCGTCTCGCTCACGTATCGCAACGGGATGCTGGTGCAGGGCGCCACCCGCGGCGACGGTGTCATCGGCGAGGACATCACCGCCAATGTGCGCACCATCGAAGCGATCCCGCTCCGCCTCCAGGGCGAGGCGCCGTCCGTGATGGAGGTCCGCGGGGAGATCTACATGCCGGTGTCCGCCTTTGCCGCACTGAATGCACGACAGGCCGAACATGGCGAAAAGCCATACGTGAACCCCCGCAACACCGCCGCCGGCTCAGTCCGGCAGAAGGATCCGGCGGTCACGGCGGGTCGCAACCTGAATGTGTGGATCTATCAACTCGGCTTTTTGGAGGGTGGGCCGGCCTTCGAGTCACACTCGGATTCCATGTTATGGCTCGCCGACCTCGGGCTCCGGGTCAATCCGGCGAATCGGCGAGTCGACGACCTCGCTCAGGTTGAGACCTACGTGGCTGACGCTCTCACCGATCGCCATGCCCCCGACTACGAGATCGACGGTGTGGTCGTGAAGCTGGATTCGCTCGTCGACCAGCATCAGCTCGGCTTCACCGCCAAGAGCCCGCGCTGGGCCGTGGCCTACAAACTGCCCCCTGAGGAGAAGACGACGGTGTTGGCAGCGATCGAGATCAACGTAGGCCGTACCGGGGCAGTGACCCCATACGCCGTGCTGGAACCGGTGTTCGTCGGTGGGGTGACGGTGACGACCGCGACGTTGCACAACGAGGGGGAGATTCAACGCAAGGACGTGCGGGTCGGCGACACGGTGATTGTGCGCCGCGCCGGTGATGTGATCCCCGAGGTGGTCGCTCCGGTGCTCTCGGCGCGGCCATCCAAGGCCCGGGTGTGGCGGATGCCGAAGAAGTGCCCATTCTGCGACAACCCCATTGTCTTGCCCGAAGGCGAGGCCAAACACCGCTGCACCGGCGGCTACGAATGCCCGAGCCGACTGCGCGAGTACCTGTTCCACTTCGCTTCGCGCGGCGGCATGGACATCGAGGGTCTTGGATACCAAACGGTCGACCTGCTGCTGCGCGAAGGGCTCATCTCCGACCCGGCCGACATCTTCTCGCTGCAGCCGGACGACCTTCTCGGGTTTGAGGGCTGGGGGGAGATTTCGATCACCAACCTGCTCGGGGCGATCGACGGCGCCAAGGATCGGCCGCTTGGGCAACTGCTCACCGCTCTCGGGATCCCGATGGTTGGTGGCACCGTGGCCCGCACGCTCGCCCGGGAGTTCGTCACCATGGCGAACCTGATGGCGGCCACCGAGGAGGAGATCACCGCCATCCACGGCCTTGGCGACGAGATCGCCCGCTCAGTTCGCGACTGGTCCCAGGATGGGGACAACCGCCGCCTGGTCGAGAAGCTGGATGCCGCTGGCGTGCGGTTGGCTGATCCCGAGCCTGAGCCCGCTGCGCATGATGACCTACTCGCCGGCGTCACTGTGGTCGTGACCGGAACCCTCGAAGGGTTCAACCGTGACGAAGCCAAGGTGGCCGTCGAGTCCCGGGGCGGCAAGGTCACCGGTTCGGTTTCCAAGCGCACCTCAGCGGTGGTGGCAGGTGCCTCGCCCGGCTCGAAGCTGACCAAGGCGGAGCAACTCGGAGTGCTGGTGCTCGACGAGCCCGGATTCATCGAACTGCTGGAAACGGGTCCTGGAGTGCTCGAGGGCTGAGTCGGTATGGGGCCCTACTGGATGCGGAAGACCCAGCGGTACTCGCCGACCTCAGGCGGACCGGCCACCTTCTCCCACGTGATCTGCACGGTATGGAGGCCCGCCGCCCAAGC
>Ga0209567_10001886_pt1 | contig 10396 bp, 8 predicted proteins | sample COG_12_FD_184756 | JGI IMG/M metagenome (GOLD analysis project Ga0209567, IMG submission 184756) | Pelagic marine sediment microbial communities from the LTER site Helgoland, North Sea, for post-phytoplankton bloom and carbon turnover... | ecosystem: Environmental > Aquatic > Marine > Neritic...
ATCACCGAAACCCGATTCAAGAGCAGCAATTACATCGAGATGGTGCAAACGCTGTATCCCGATCGCGTTCCGGACCTGAGAACGGTCATTCACCTGGGTAATGAAGATATACCCGACATGCTCCGCCTGGATCACGTCATGGGTCTTGCCGACGAAAAGTCGCTACAAACGCTTGACGCGATTGCGCAACGGTCCGACTTCGATGCGCCAATCAATATTCAGTTCACGAGCGGCACGACGGGTGCGCCGAAAGCGGCCACTTTGACGCACCACAACATGATCAACAATGCCGCCATGTCAGCTGCAGTACTCAAGTTCACTGAGGAAGACCGGCTGTGTATTCCGGTGCCGATGTATCACTGTTTTGCAATGGTGCTTGGGACCTTGTTGTGCGCAACGAGCGGAGCCACCGTGGTGTTCCCGGGCGCTGCGTTCGAAGCGAAGGCAACGATGCAGGCGATCGAAGACGAGGCCTGTACGGCATTGCACGGTGTGCCAACGATGTTCATCTCCATGCTCGACGACCCGGACTTCCGCAAATATGACCTGAGATCATTGCGAACCGGGATCATGGCGGGAGCACCGTGCCCGATCGAACTCATGCGCCAGGTCATCGACGACATGCACATGAGTGAAATCACGATCGGCTACGGCATGACCGAGACGGGACCACTTTCAACGCAGACCTCACCGGATGATCCGATTGACCTGCGCGTCGGAACCGTTGGCCGGGTGCTGCCCCACACCGAAGTGGAAATCGTCGACGAGAATAATCAGATTGTTGAGTTAGGCGAGCCTGGCGAGCTGTGCGTGCGTGGCTACAACGTGATGCTCGGCTACTGGGGTGATGGCGATCAGGGCGAGTGGATGCACACCGGGGATATCGCGACGATGGATGAAGACGCCTATGTGCGCATCGTCGGCCGCAGCAAGGACATGTTGATTCGCGGTGGAGAGAACGTCTATCCACGAGAAATCGAAGACTTCCTCTACAGCAATCCGAAAATCGATCAGGTCGAAGTCGTCGGTGTACCGGACGAGAAATTCGGCGAAGAAATCGCCGCCTGCATAAAACTGGCTGAAGGTGAACAGGCAACCGTGGACGAAATCCGCGATTTCTGTCGCGGTGAGTTATCGCACTTCAAAATTCCTCGTTACGTTAGTTTCGTCGATGACTTCCCGATGACGGTCACCGGCAAGGTACAGAAATTCATACTTCGCGAGCAAATAGCCAAAGAACTCGAGCAAACGAGCGGAACATCACAACCCATGGGAGCAGTGAGATGACTACATCTGCGTTTCGTTTCTGTGATGATCTTGGTCCCAAGACCATCCTGCATATGTACGAGCCGGCGATCGGCCTCAAAGCGATAGCCGTTGTCGACAACACAGCGGCCGGCACCGCCATTGGCGGGGTGCGCATGGCTCCGGATGTATCCCTGGACGAGTGTTTCCGGCTGGCGCGCGGCATGACGCTGAAAAATGCCGCGGCGGGTCTTCCACACGGTGGCGGCAAATCGGTCATCTTCGGTGACCCGACAATGGAGTCGTCCAGCAAGGAGCAGTTGATCCGCGCATTTGCGAGGAGTGTCAAACAACTGACGGATTACGTTCCCGGTCCCGATATGGGCACCAACGAAGCTGCTATGGCGCTCGTCAGGGACGAGGGTGGACGTAGCATCGGATTACCGAAAGTCCTCGGCGGAATCCCGCTCGATGAGATCGGAGCGACGGCATACGGCGTTGTCGCAAGTGCGGACGTTGCCAAAGATCAACTGGGCATCGACCTCAACGGCGCGCGCATCGCCATGCAGGGATTTGGCGCTGTCGGTAAACACGCCGCCCGGTTCTTTGCAGAGCATGGTTCCATACTGGTCGCGGCGGCTGATTACAGCGGAGCAGTACACGACGCGGGCGGTCTCGACGTTGAGGCCCTGGCAAAACATGTTGAGGAGGGCGGCAGGATCGCCGACTACGAGGGCGGCGAGCGGCTGCAACGAGAAGCGATTGTCAGTGTTGACTGCGACATCCTGGTTCCGGCGGCCAGGCCGGACGTCATTCGTGCCGATAACCAGGCGACGGTCAAGGCAAAACTCATTGTTCCCGGTGCCAATATCGGTATCACCGAGCGGGCAGAAGCCATGCTGCACCGTCGCGGTGTGCTCTGCGTACCGGACTTCATCGCCAATGCCGGTGGTGTTATCTGTGGTGCGGTTGAATTTGCTGGCGGTACCGAAGCACAAGTCTTCCCGCTGATCGATGAGAAGATCCGTGGCAACACGGCCGAAGTGCTCGAGCGAATGAAGCACCAGCGTATTTTGCCGCGCGAGGCTGCAGTGGCAATGGCAAGGGAGCGGCTGGCAGAAGCGATGAGGTATCGGCGTTTCAGTTCCGGGTGGTCGGTTCAGGCCCCAAGGTCGGACGTCGAACTGCGCGCCGTTAGCTGACACCATTTATCCACAACAGCTGGGGAGATTTCAATCCGGAGTTTCCCCAATGTTGTTCGTGGACGGGGGCGAATATATCTAGTGGGCTGGCAGGAGACTGCCAGTGCTAGAACGGGAAGGAGGAGTTCTTCGAGGACTCCCCACCGCGCCGCTGCATGGAGACGTTCTATCTCCATGAGCTTGGTTACGGAGAGTTCCTGTGACAATCCGGGCGGCGGCACGCCACACCGTTAAGGTCGCGTAAGGCGACAAACGGGTGTGACAGAACCGGGGCGACTGCGAGCCGCCCCGGTTTTTTAATGCCTGGCTTTTCTCCAGATACGGTAGCCGAGCAGGAACGCGAGTATCACGGCGTAGATCCATGCATCGCTCGCATCTTTCTTCACCTGCCACCAGTAGTGCCACACGCCCAGGACACCCACTGCGTAGACGCTGTAGTGCAGTTTGTCCCAGGCTCGTCGCATGCGCCGGCGCATGCCGTTGGTTGATGTCACGGCCATCGCCGTCAACAACAGCAGTGCTGCAAAGCCGATCGTAATGAATGGCCGCTCAGTCAGGTCTTCGAGAATGGCCGTCCATTGAAATGCCGGGTCAACTGCCAGTCCGCGATCGAGCAGTAGCCAGGTCAAAAAGTGCATGAAGGCGTAGAAGAACGTGAATAAACCCAGCATACGGCGGAATCGAGTCAGCCAGTTCCAGCCTGTAATCTGACGCAGCGGCGTGACGGCCAATGTGATCATGATCATGCGTATCGCCCAGTTGCCAAATCGGTCGAGAATGTCCTCGACAGGATTCGCACTGAGTTGCCCGGTGATGCCAAGGGCGTCGCCTACAACAAGGAGGGCGGGCACGAGACATAGTAGGAAGATGGCCGGTTTGCCGATGAACCGAACTTTCTGCAGCGTGTTCACGTTTTGCTAGAAGTTACTTCGCAGGTTCAGGCCGCTGTACAGGTGCGCAACGTGCTCGGCATAGCCATTGAACATCAACGTCGGCTTCCTCGGGGCAAACAAGCCGCCGCCAATAGCTCGCTCGCTTGCCTGGCTCCAGCGTGGGTGATCCACTTTGGGATTGACGTTAGCGTAAAAGCCGTACTCACGTGGCGCAGCAATGTTCCAGCTTACCGGCGGCCGTTTCTTCGTAAAGCTGATGCGGACTATTCCCTTGATGCCCTTGAAGCCGTATTTCCAGGGAACGACGAGTCTTATCGGCGCGCCATTCTGGTTTGGAATCGACTCCCCAAATACGCCGACCGCGAGTATGGCGAGTGAATTTGTTGCTTCGGCAATGGTCAGGCCCTCCCGATAGGGCCACCTTAGTACGCGGCGCCACTGCCCCGGCATGCGCTCGGGGTCATACAGTGTCTCGAATGCAACATACCTGGCATTCGAGGTGGGCCGGAAATGCTTGACGACGTCCGCTAGTGAGATGCCGACCCACGGAATGACCATCGACCACGCCTCGACACAGCGCATGCGATAGATGCGCTCCTCGAGGTCGAACGGTTTCATGAAGTCTTCGAAGTGAAACGTGCCGGTCTTTTCGGCATGGCCATCGACTGTAATCGACCAGGGTCGCGGTTCAAACTGCCCTGCATTGCGATATGGGTCTTCCTTGCCGGTTCCGAATTCGTAGTAGTTGTTGTAGGTCGTGACGTCCTCGTAGCTGTTGGGCGCCTCTATCGTGCTGAATGCGCTTTTGCCGACATCCGGCAACTTTGCCCGCCTGCCCTCCGGAACAACGGCGCCGAACGCTGTGCCCGCGATCACCGACGCCCCGGCAATACTGCCGGCGCGAATGAAATCACGTCGATTCAGGTAGTTCTGCTCGCTGGTAATCTCAGACGGGCGGATATCGGCAGGTTTCTTGATCAGCATTCTGGTTCCTTGCGGGGTTTCAGCTCATATAGACCCGATCAAAGCCCTGAATATTGCATAAAATTCGGCTAGTCGTAAGCGCTGCTCCGGTCGCTTGGCTGCAGGGTGCGGGTCTGCAGCTGCAGATAGAGCGCCGCAGACAAACCGGACACACCAAACAGCATCGACATTACGACAATCTGATACTTGGCAGCGATCAGCGGCGAGATTCCCGAGAGGATCTGTCCGGTCATCATTCCCGGCAGTGCTACGACGCCAACGGCAAACAGCGAGTTGATGATCGGGATCAGGGCGGCGCTCAACGCGATCCGTCGGGCCTCGCTCGCAGAGACGTTACGAGCAATCTCTGACTCGAATCTTTCAGCCGCCAGGCTGACGGAGTTCATCGCGCCGGCAAATACCATTCCGGCAAGGGGCACGACGTATCGCGGGTTGAACCAGGGATCGACAGCGATGACAACCTGGGTTACCAGCGCCAGAACCAGAATGCCGCCGATGGATATCGCAATCAGCGCGTTGCGAAATACGTGTGCCTGTTTGCGGGCTACGGGTCGGATGGCAATCCAGCTTGCGGTGATGAGCATCACAATCAGCACGGCAGCGATGATAGCCGCGTGTTCCGCTTCGAAGATGAAGACGAGAACGTAGCCGATCAACAACAGCTGAATCAGCATTCGCCCGGTCGCGTAGATTGCCGTTCCCGCGCCGGCAGACCAGCGCAGCATGATGACGATGACTGCGGCAACTGGCAGCAAGCCGAGTGCCAGGCCCTGTAAGGAGATTTCCTCGACCACGGTATACACCTGTGTGGATGTTTACGGACTTCAGTAAACTGTGCCCGAAATGCGTAGCAATGTCCTTATCATCTACTATGCCGCGACGGCCCTGTTTCTGGCACTGGACTATGGCTTCGGTATCAACCTGCGCGCAGCCTTCCTCGAGAACATGCCCGAGATCGTCAACTTTATTATCGTAGGCGGGGCGGCGTACGTGTCTTATGTGCAGGGCGCTAAAGCGTTAGCCAGTCGACTAAGATCCGATTGACCTCTTCGGGCTTTTCCTGCTGGGTCCAGTGGCCGCAATTTAGCCTGTGAATCTGGAGATCCCGGACGAACGGCTTCATACCCTCGATATGTTCGGGTGATATCAGCACATCGTTCTCGGCGCCGATGAACATCGTCGGCACATTGACGACTTGCGGCACACCTTCCATCGATTTCCAGTTGCGGCTCCAGTTGCGATACCAGTTGATGGGACCGGTGAAGCCACTGTGTTCGAATGCAGATACGAAATAAGCGCGCTCCTCGGCGCCCAGGATCGGATCGCCGCTGGCCTCGGTTCTGGCTATTGTCTGTAGCAGGCTCAGAACGCGCTTTTCCGGCGGGAGTTTTTCGAATTCCGCCCGACTGACCTGGTTCTTGCGCATGAGCATGTCGAAGAAATGTCCGGGATTGGCAGCAAAGGCCTTGTCGGCTTCGTCCGAGTCCTGGAAATTCACAATGTAGAAGTTATCGCCGAGCCGCTGCCGTGCCAGCTCGATCGGGTCAGCCGGTGTCCGGGGCCAGAAAGGAATATTCAGTACGGCCATGCGGTCGATGCGCTCGGGTTGAAGCAGTGCCATGTGCCACAAGACCAGGGCACCCCAGTCATGGCCAACGAACGTTGCGCGCTCGAGCTCCAGGGCATCGAGCAGTCCACAAAGGTCACCGATCAACTCCTGGACGCGATAGTCCGCGACGTCTGGTGGCGCGTCAGTCTTGCCGTAGCCGCGCTGGTCCGGTGCTATAGCCCGGAAGCCAGCCGCAGCAATTGCGGGCAATTGTAAGCGCCACGAGAAGGCGAGCTCGGGAAAGCCATGCACAAAGATGACAGGCTCGCCGGCGCCCCTTTCGTGGACGGCCATGCGAATGCCGTTGGTGTCGATGAAGTGCGGCTCGGGGAACATTTCGAGGTATTCTCACAAAATGCGTGACAGGTTGCTGAAACTTCGTAAAGAGCTGCAGGCAATGGCGGCAACCAGCGAGGAATCGGCGGCCGTTGTCGAGCTGGACCAATCCAAAGTAGGCCGGCTATCACGCATGGATGCCATGCAGGCACAGGCCATGGCGAAAGCATCGGGGCAGCGGCGCGAAGCGATGCTCCGAAACATTGAGGCGGCGCTGAAGCGAATCGACGACGGTGAGTATGGTCTGTGCCGGGATTGCGATGAGCCGATCAATCCCAAGCGGCTTGAATTTGATCCCACAGCCCTGCGTTGCATCGACTGCGAGAGCGAACGCGAGGATTCATAGATTTCGCTTGTAATGACGGCCACTTACGGCTAGTTTCCCTCGCAAGACGCTGATGGGGACAAACAGGCGGGCGAATCAGGCCAAAGCGACCGGGAGATAGTGCGAGCCCCGGGCCGGAAACCGCTGAATATCACCCCGGAGTCGCTGCCCGAAAGATGACGAGTAGGCGTAGCCGGCTGGCCCCCGAGACGGGCGACGGGTCACAAGACCCATAAGGCGACAACCGCGAGGGTGTCGTAAAACCGGGTGGTACCGCGAATTTTCAAGAATCGCCCCGGACGCAGAGGATGCGCCCGGGGCGTTTTTGTGTGGAGAGTTAAGAGTTGAGATTTAAAGAAGTAAAAGGCCGCTATGACGGACCGGCGCTCGAGAAGGAGGTGCTGGAATTCTGGCGTGAGCACGACACGTTTGCGAAAACGCTGCAGCAGAACGAAGGTGGTCCGCAGTTCAGTTTCAATGAAGGTCCACCAACAGCAAATGGCAGGCCGGGTATTCACCACGTGCTTGCACGCAGCTTTAAAGATGCGTTCCCGCGTTACAAAACGATGCGCGGCTATTACGTGCCGAGAAAGGCCGGTTGGGATACGCACGGCTTGCCGGTTGAACACGAGATCGAGAAAGAACTCGGCATCTTCGACAAGAAGGAAATCGAGGAGAAGGTCGGCATCGCCGAATTCACGAAGCGCTGCCGCGAGTCGGTTATGCGCTACATCGGTGACTGGGAGAAGATGACCGAGCGCATGGGCTTCTGGGTCAACCTCGACGAGGCCTACTACACGCTCAACAACTCGTACATCGAATCGGTCTGGTACCTCCTAAGGGACATCTGGGACAAGGACCTGATTTACCGCGGCTACAAGGTCGTGCCATACGATCCCCGCATCGGTGCGACGCTGTCATCGCACGAACTCGCACAGGGCTACCAGGATACCGAGGATCCTTCGGTAACCATCCGCTTCCGGGTCGTGGGTGAGGAAAACACGTCGATCCTCGTCTGGACAACAACCCCCTGGACACTGCCGTCAAACCTCGCGCTCGCCGTGGGCGCGGACATCGACTACAGCTACTGCGAAGTCGATGGCGAGATGCTGATCATGGCCGAAGCATTGCGCGAATCTGTCATGCGCGATCTGGAACATGCCGTCGTCAAGACCGTCAAAGGCAGCGAACTGCTTGGAACTCGCTATGAGCGCCTGTTCGACTATCTCGAGGTGGATTCCGACGCCGCGTTCCAGGTTTATGCAGCTGACTTCGTTAGCACCGAGAGCGGTACGGGCATCGTCCACACGGCGCCTGCATACGGTGTTGATGACCTGGCATTCGGACAAGCGAACGAGTTGCCGGTCGTGCACGGGGTTGGTCTCGACGGTCTCTTCCTCGATGAGGTTGAGCCAGTCGCCGGCATGTTCTTCAAGGATGCCGACAAGCCTCTGATCCGGATCCTCAAGGATCGCGGCCTGATGTTCCGCTCCGAGCGCATCACACACAGCTATCCGTTCGGCTGGCGCACTAAAGACCCGATCATCTACTACGCCAAAAACGCCTGGTACATTCGCACGTCGAAGTTCCGCGAGCGCATGGTCGAACTCAACAACACCATCAAATGGGTGCCCGACCATATTCGTGAAGGCCGCTTTGGCAACTGGCTGGAAAACAACGTTGACTGGGCGCTGTCACGGGAGCGCTTCTGGGGAACTCCACTACCGGTATGGACTGACGGGCAAGGTGATTACGTTTGTATTGGTTCGGTAGGAGAACTCGAAGAACTCACTGGCAGGGCCCTCGCCGAGCTGGACTTGCATCGGCCTGCGATCGACGACATCACATTCGAGAAGGATGGCAAAACCTGGCGGCGCGTCCCCGAGGTAATTGACTGCTGGTTTGATTCCGGTGCAATGTCCTACGCGCAGTGGCACTACCCATTCGAGAACGAAGACACGTTCGATACGCACTTTCCCGCGGACTTCATCTGCGAGGCAATCGACCAGACCCGTGGCTGGTTCTACTCGTTGCATGCGATCGCGACGCTTGTATCCGACAGCGTCGCCTACAAGAACTGCATCTGCCTGAGCCACATTGTCGACAAAGACGGCAAGAAGATGTCGAAGTCGCTCGGCAACATCGTTAATCCGTACGACGTTTTCGATACGGTCGGTGCCGACGCACTGCGCTGGTACTTTCTCGCGCGTCTGTCACCCGATGTGCAAAAGCGGATCTCGGTTGACATCGTTGCGGACGTCGCGAGTTCGTTTATCAATACGTTCTGGAATACGTATGGCTTCTTCGTGTTGTATGCGCGTCTCGACGATGTTGATCTGCAACGGCACGTACCTGCCGAAGAACGCCCCGAAATCGACCGCTGGGCGCTGGCACTGCTGCACAAAACAATCATCAGCTGCACAGAGGCGATGGACGACTACGACGCCAAAAGGGCAGGTGAGGCAATCGAGTCATTCGTTGATCAGCTCAGCAACTGGTACGTGCGGCGGAATCGGCGGCGCTTCTGGAAATCGACGGACCCCGAAGACAAGCACATCGCGTACCTGACGCTCTACGAGTGCCTGACCGGTGTGACCGAGCTCATGGCACCGTTCGTGCCATTCCTCGCCGAGACCGTCTATCAGAACCTCGTCCGCGAGGTAAATGCGGACGCGCCAGAGAGTGTTCACATGTCACGCTGGCCCGAGGCAGACCCCTCATGGCGTGATGACGATTTGTTGCACGACGTAGGTGTGGTGCAGAAAGTTGTCGATCTGGGTCGGGCGGCCCGGGGCCAGTCGGGCGTCAGGACTCGTCAGCCTATGTCACGGTTGCTGGTACGTGCGCCGACTGACGAAGCACGCGCCGCATTGGAGGGGCACAAGGAGCAGATTCTCGAGGAACTCAACGTCAAGGCGATAGAATTTATCGCTCGCGACGCAAGCCATATGACCTACCGGATCCGGCCCAACATGCCTGCACTCGGCAAACGCGGTTACGGCAAGCTCATCCCGGCTCTCAAGAACTGGCTGGAGACCGAGGCAGATGGCGCCGAGATTGCGCGAGCCACAACACGTGGTGAGCGCTATGTTGTGCCAATGATTGATGAGCCTTTGGAACCCGAAGACTTTCTCGTTGAAACGGAGGCGGCTGAAGGCTTTGCCTGTGCTGAGGACTCGGGTTACCTGACAGAGCTCGACACGTCCCTGACGGACGAGCTCGTTAACGAGGGCATCGCCAGGGAGATAGTGCGTTCAGTACAGGATGCGCGCAAGCAGGCCGGCCTCGAGGTCTCTGACCGGATTTTGCTCGGTGTGTCAGGCTCTGAAGGCGTCAGCAAGGCGCTCGCCGAGCACCGTGATTATGTCATGGCCGAGACGCTGGCCATCGCGTGGGCGGTCGGACAGCCGGATGCTCTGTTCTCGATCGACCGTGAGCTCGGCGAGGAAAACTGGACGGTGGAATTTAAAAAGGCATAGTGGATTGCCCCGACTTGCGCGCACTTTGCATTGTCTGCTATAAAAACCAGACGCAGGTAACTGAAAGATCGAGAGTAAGAAGGGATTCGCCGGCTGAGAGGACCGGTAAAACAGGAAGTTTTTCTCTAAAGCGTAATGAAGCCGCTCAGATTTCAAAAAAAGCGGTCTAACAAAAACGAAAACGCTGGAGTGGAAATGTCGTACCACGTGGACCGCTTTTACACCGCTGTGTCGGTGCTGTCTGGCCATGGCCATATAAAACAGAGACTTATCAAAGCTTACGAAGAAAATCTCGGGGCAATCAGTGAAGACGAATTGCCCAT
>Ga0209567_10001888_pt1 | contig 10389 bp, 7 predicted proteins | sample COG_12_FD_184756 | JGI IMG/M metagenome (GOLD analysis project Ga0209567, IMG submission 184756) | Pelagic marine sediment microbial communities from the LTER site Helgoland, North Sea, for post-phytoplankton bloom and carbon turnover... | ecosystem: Environmental > Aquatic > Marine > Neritic...
GCCGCAAAGCCGGCACGGATGAAGGCCGCCGCCATCTCGTTCTGGCTGTTTACACCCTGTTCCCGCAGGACGGCGACACGGGGTCTGTCACTGCCACGATAAATGCGCGCGATGTCGTCCTTCGGGTCAAATCGCAGGACGACGTTCAGCCCGGGATCGTTGTCGTCGAGTACCTGGTCGAATTCTTCCCGGGCGGTTGCCGGATTGTCGCGCAGCGCCTGAATGCGATAACTCATCTCCGACCATGCGCGCTGCATCGTCGCACGATCCAGCTCGAGTACGACTTCGTCGTCGCTACGTATCGTGAGCCCCGGTTCCTCCTCGACGCGCCCGATCGCCGTCGCGGCAATTCCGTTGCGATCGATCACCATCTGCACCTGCGTGAGCTTGCTCTTGGCAACCTGCACGACGGCGCCTGTCTCTTCATTAAACAGAGCCTCGAGCAATTCGACAGGCGACCCACTGAGCGCCAGCGATACACCGAGCCGACTCGCGAAGATCATTTCCGCGGCGGTCGCGAGAAGCCCGCCGTCGCTGCGATCATGATAAGCGAGCAGCATGTCGCGCGAATTGAGCTCCTGAATCGCGGCAAAAAATCTTCTTAACGACTGCGGATCTTCGAGGTCGGGCGTATCCCCGCCTGTGCGCCGATACGCCTGCGCCAGACACGAAGCCCCGAGACGGTTCTTGCCCGAACCCAGATCGAACAACAACAAATAGCTCGGCTCTTCGGAGCGACGAAGTTCGGGAGTCAGGTGTCGCGTCACATCGCTGACCGGCGCGAACGCCGAGACGATCAGGGACACGGGCGCCACGACCTGGTATTCGCCCGTATCATCTTCCCAGCGCGTACGCATCGACATCGAGTCTTTGCCGACCGGAATCGCGACGCCAAGCTCGCGGCACAGTTCGTCGCCGACCGCCGTTACCGTGTCGAACAGATTGGCGTCTTCGCCCGGATGTCCGGCAGCGGCCATCCAGTTGGCCGACAGGCGGATCTTGCTGATTTCGCCGATCTGTGCGGCGGCAATATTCGTGATGGACTCCGCGACGGCCATGCGTCCCGACGCCGGCGCATTGGTGACGGCGAGCGGCGTGCGCTCGCCCATTGCCATCGCCTCACCGGTCGTACTGCGGAAACCGGATGACGTAATGGCGACATCACTCACCGGTACCTGCCACGGCCCGATGAGCTGGTCGCGAACGCTGAGACCGCCTACGGTACGATCGCCGATGTGGATCAGGAAAGACTTGTCGGCAATCGCCGGAAATCCGAGCACGCGCAACGCCGCTTCCTGAAGCTCGATACCTGACAGGTCCAGACCACCGTCGTGCAACACCACGCGCTCGACGGCGCGCTCCATCTTGGGCGGATTGCCAAGCAACATGTCCATCGGCATGTCGACGACACGCCGATCGAACTCACGATCGTTGACCACCAGGTTGCGATCGTCCGTCAATGTGCCGATCACCGAAACCGGGCAACCCTCACGTTCGCACATCGCCTTGAAGGCATCGATGCGGTCTTCGCCCACGATGAGAACGTAACGCTCCTGCGCTTCGTTGCACCAGATGCCCATCGGCGACATGCCCGGTTCAGCATTGTCCACCTCGCGCAGCTCGATCTCGGCGCCGTGCTTGCTGTGATCGACAGCCTCGGGCACCGCGTTCGACAGTCCCCCGGCACCGACATCGTGAATCAGCAATATCGGGTTGTCGGCCCCCATTTCCCAGCAACGGTCGATAACCTCCTGCGCGCGCCGCTCCATCTCGGGATTGCCACGCTGCACCGAGGCAAAATCCAGGTCTTCGCTCGATGCGCCGCTTGCAAGTGAAGAGGCTGCGCCGCCACCAAGACCGATCAACATCGCCGGCCCACCCAGCACGACCACTCTGGCGCCGACCGGCACGTCGATCTTGTTCGCATGCTCGGCACGGACATTGCCCACACCGCCGGCAACCATGATCGGCTTGTGATAGCCGCGAATCTCGTTGTCAGGTAATCCCGGCAATCGACTTTCAAAGGTGCGGAAGTAGCCCGCCAGGTTGGGTCGGCCAAACTCGTTATTGAAAGCAGCCCCGCCGATGGGCCCGTCAATCATGATTTCCAGGGGCGTCGCCATGCGCTCGGGGTGCGGGAAGTCATCTTCCCAGGGTTGCCGGAAGCCGGGAATGCGCAAGTGCGACACCGTAAAACCCGTGAGGCCTGCTTTCGGCTTCGCACCGAGTCCCGTAGCGCCCTCATCGCGGATCTCCCCGCCCGAGCCGGTCGCCGCACCCGGAAACGGAGATATGGCGGTCGGGTGATTGTGCGTCTCCACTTTCATCAATATGTGGATAGGCTCCTCGACGAACTCGTACTCGCGATCGTCCGGACGGCGCACCAGGCGAGCGCCGTCCCATCCTTCGATCACCGCCGCATTATCGGTGTACGCCGACAGCACGCCTTCGGGTGTTTTCTCCGTCGTGGCCTTGATCATGCCGAACAAGCGCTGGTCCTGCTTTTCGCCGTCGATCACCCAGCTCGCGTTGAAGATCTTGTGCCGGCAGTGCTCCGAATTGGCCTGGGCAAACATCATGAGTTCAGCATCCGTCGGGTCTCGATCGAGATCGCCATAGCAACGCAGCAGGTAGTCGATTTCTTCGGCGGACAAAGCGAGTCCAAGATCCGTATTGGCGGCGACCAGCGCCTGCCTGCCTTCCGCGGCGAGCGGCACTACCGCCACGGGTGCCGGTTCATCGGTCTCAAACAGTCTTTCCGTTTTCTCGACGCTGTCAAACACCGCTTCCGTCATTCGATCGCACAACAGGTGGCTCAGGTTTACAGCCGCGTCGTCTCCGACCCTGGTGGAAAACTTCAACGCGTAGCAGATGCCGCGCTCTATACGCTCGACGGCGTCGATATCGCAGGCTTTGGCGATGTCGGTCGCTTTGCTCGACCAGGGCGAAATCGTACCGGGGCGGGGAACGACGTAGAGCCTCCTGGCGGCTCTGCCGAGCTTGCCGGGTTTGTCCCCCGACAACAGCAACGCATCGAGTCGCGACCGGTCCTTTTTGCCGAGTCGGGCGCTGGTATCCACCAGGTGGACGAAACGCGCTTCAACCGAATCCAGGCGTTCATCCGCACGGTTCAGAACACGCGTCAGCTTGGCCAGGCGGAAATTGGACAGTGCGGGCTGTCCGGGCAGTTCCAGCATGTCGGTAGGTGCGACCTTATTCGAGGGTGAGCGGCAATGGAAACGGGATGATACCAGTACTCGCTTATTCGACCACCTACTTGTTGCCGTCTCCGGGCGTGTAGACGGGCAGCGGGAACTGCGCCACGTTGCCCCCTTCCAGCTTGCTGATCTTGCTGACGCCCTGCTTGTCGACTTCATCGATGCGAATGATCGAATGCATTGGCAGGTAGGTGCGTCGGACGTTCTCGAATTCCGATTTGATCTTTTCCTCGGAGGGGTCGACAACCAGCGTCGTCCGCTCGCCAAAGACCAATTCTTCGACCTCGACGAAACCAAAAAGCTCGCCATGACTGACCTGCCGGGCATAGACCTCGTAGACCTGCCCATGGCTCATGAAAACGACCTTGAATAGTTGCTTGTTACTCATAATCGGCGATGAAGTGTACCCAAAACCGTGTGATATGGCCTACTTTACCGGAAATCAAGCTCTTAGGGGCCCCCTGACAGGATTCGATTATGTGAACTGGGTAGCAGCCCGCTGCGATGATCCGATGCACAATTGAGCGCAATTCAAGAGGGATTTCATGGCACTCCGACTAAATATCGTTAGTGAGCACCACGAATTGATGGGTGACGACGCCGAGCGTGTTTTCCGTGAGGACGGTGGCACTATCGGCCGGTCATTGCAAAACGACTGGATACTGCCCGATCGCGACCGTTACGTCTCGGGTCGCCACGCTACGATCGACCATAAAGGTGGCATTTATTACCTGCTCGACACGAGCAGCAACGGTGTCTACATCAACGACGAGGTTGAGCCTATCGGCAAGGGTAATCCGCGGCGCCTGTTTAATGGCGATCGAATTCGCATGGGCGATTTTCAGTTCGCGGTGTCGCTCGACTCCGGCGAGGGCCTCGAGATGCCGCCCGATCCCCAACCCACCGTCGTACCCGACCATATAGAGCAACTCGTCGACGAGGTGTCACTGCGCACGGGCGTCAAACTGCTCGACGAGGAAGAAATTACGGGCGACGATGAATTCAGGTCGGTGCTCTTCGGAAATCCTGTCGACAAAGCACCACCGACAGTCGAGCCCAGGCCCAAACCAGAGCCAAAGCCCGAACCCGAACGCGCCGCAGTTCCCGAGAAGCCGGCGCAAAGGAAAGACAAGGGGTTCGATGCTCGGGCCGAAGATCTGTTCGGCTCATTCCTAGAAGGCCTCGGCGTGGATCCGCTCGAGCTTCATCCGTCGGTCAATCGTCCCGAGTTGATGCTCACAGCGGGTCACATACTGCGTGAATTCGTCGAAGGCACGATCAATCTGCTGGCGAGTCGCGCGAACCTGAAGAACACGTTCCAGCTGGACCAGACGGCGATCATGCCCAGGCACAACAATCCGTTAAAACTCTCGGCAAACCCGGGCGATCTGGTCAAGCAGTTGCTGGTCGGCGATGAAGGCGACTACCTGGGCGCCAAGAACGCGGTCCGCGAGGTCTGCACTGACCTCCTCAATCACCAGAACGCATTTCTTGAAGCCATGAACAGCGCGTTTATCGATTTCGCCGAGCGCTTCGAACCGGAGGAACTGCAGAACGGTTTCGACCGCGCCATGAGCGGCAGCAAGCTGCTCGCCTTCATGAACAAGTCCAAGTACTGGGACCTGTATTGCGATCTTTACCCGATCGTGACCGAGAAAGGCGACGGCCGTTTCCCGCAGATGTTCGGCGAAGAGTTCGTCAAGGCCTACGAGCGTCAGGTCGCCGAGTATCAGCGCCATGACCGCGAACGCCAGGTAGACAGGCTCGCCAAAACCGGCACCGGCAAGCTCGACGTGACGGCAACCCAGAAAATCCCGCCGCCGGTGTTCGAAGAGGACACGGCGGCCGACGCCGACGAACCCGTCGACGCCAGGTCAGACACGGCCGCCGAAGAAATCGATCAGAGCTTCATCGATGACCTCGAGAACAGTATGAACGAAGCGCTGTCAGTAGATCTGAAAGAAGCCTGACGCCCGCGCTCAACCCCGATTCTGCCTGTTCCCAATAAGGTCATCGACGACGGCCGGGTCCGCCAGCGTCGACGTATCACCCAGATTCCCGAAGTCATCGGCCGCGACCTTCCGCAGGATGCGCCGCATGATCTTGCCGGAGCGGGTTTTCGGCAGGCCGGGCGCCCATTGCAGCAAATCCGGCTTCGCGATCGGCCCTATCTCCTTGCGGACCCATGTCTGCAATTCCGCCCGCAGGTCGTCGGTGGCCTCGATGCCTTCCATCAGCGTGACGTAGGCATAGATGCCCTGCCCCTTGATGGCGTGTGGATATCCGACGACGGCCGCTTCGGCGACTTGCGGATGCGAGACCAGCGCACTCTCGACTTCCGCCGTTCCCATGCGATGGCCGGAGACGTTCAACACGTCGTCTACCCTGCCCGTAATCCAGTAGTAGCCGTCTTCGTCGCGACGCACGCCGTCGCCCGTAAAATAGCTGCCCTCGAATGTCGCGAAGTAAGTATCGACAAATCGCTGATGGTCGCCGTATACCGAACGCATCTGGCCCGGCCAACTGTCGGTGATGATCAGGTTGCCTTCTACCGCACCCTCTAGCGCATTGCCCTCGCCATCGACGATTTCCGGCACGATGCCGAACAGCGGCTTGGTCGCTGAGCCGGGCTTGAGTCCGGTCGCGCCCGGCAACGGGCTGATGAGGATGCCGCCGGTTTCCGTCTGCCACCAGGTATCGACGATCGGACAACGTGCGTCGCCCACGACCTGGTAGTACCACTGCCAGGCCTCGGGGTTGATCGGCTCGCCCACCGAGCCGAGCAGGCGCAGGCTCTTGCGCGACGTCTGTTTGACCGGTTCATCGCCTTCACGCATCAATGCGCGAATCGCCGTCGGCGCCGTGTAGCAAGTGTTGACCTCGTGTTTGTCGCAGACTTCCCAGAAGCGTGACGACGTTGGATAGTTCGGCACGCCTTCGAACATCAGCGTGATCGCGCCGTTAGCGAGCGGGCCATAGACGATATAAGTGTGGCCGGTGACCCAGCCGACGTCCGCGGTGCACCAGTAAATATCGCCCGGGTGATAGTCGAATACGTACTCGTGTGTCATCGCCCCGAATACGAGGTAGCCGCCAGTGGTGTGCAGCACGCCCTTGGGTTTGCCGGTTGAGCCAGACGTGTAAAGAATGAACAGCGGATCCTCGGCGTTCATTTCCTCACAGGGACAATCGGCGTCGACCGTTTCTTCGATCTCGTGCAACCAGACGTCACGACCTTCTACCCAGCCAACATCGACACCGGTATTTCGTATCACCAGTACTTTCTCGAGCGTAGTGACCTCCTCCTTGGCCGCCGCGGCATCGACGTTCGCCTTGAGCGGCACGCGCTTGCCACCACGACGACCTTCGTCCGCGGTAACGACGATGTTGGACTCGCAGTCATGAATGCGACCTGCCAGAGCATCAGGCGAAAAGCCGCCGAAAACCACAGAGTGAATCGCACCGATGCGCGCGCAGGCCAACATTGCGACGGCCGCATCGGGAATCATCGGCATGTAAATCGTGACGCGGTCACCCTTCTTCGTGCCAAGCGCTTTGAGCGAATTGGCAAACTTGCACACGCGCGCATGCAATTCCTTGTAGGTAATCTTGAGGTCCTGACCGGGGTCATCGCCTTCCCAGATGATCGCAACGTCATCGCCCTTGCTGTCCAGGTGGCGATCCACGCAGTTGTAACAAGCGTTCAGTGTGCCGTCGTAGAACCAGCGGATGTGTAAGTCATCTTTCGCAAAAGAAACATCCTTGACCTGGGTAAACGGCTTTATCCAGTCGAGACGCTGGGCCTGCTCCGCCCAGAAACCTTCGTTGTCCTCGACCGAACGTGCGTACATTGCGTCGTATTCGGCTTCATCGATATGTGCCCGCGCTCTCACAGCCTCCGGAACCGGATAAATTTGCTCAACCATGGTGCTCTGCCTTCCTTGTTAACGTTGTCTATGCGTCGCCAGTTTCAAGATACGCTGCGCCTGGACAAGGTGCGGTCGATCGATCATCTTGCCATCCATGCCGATCGTGCCGGCGCCCGGGTTGGCATCGAACAGTGCGACGATGCGCATTGCATGTTCGACTTCCGCCGTCGACGGTACGAACGCGGCGTTGATGGTTTCGACCTGGTCGGGGTGAATCGCCAGCATGCCGCTGAACCCGTCCCTGCGCGCGTTTGCGGCATAGCCTAGCAGTCCCTCGCCGTCGCGGAAGTCCGTATAGACCGTATCTATCGCTGCAACTTCCGCTATGGCGGCGGCCAGCAGGCAGAACGAGCGGGCCATCTCGTACAGGGGCAGCCAATCGCCCTTTTCATCGCGGTTTGTGGCCGCACCGACGGCGGCGCTCAGGTCCTCGGCGCCCCAGGAGAGGGCATCGAGCCGTGGTGTCCCTTTCGCATAGCTGTTCAGCGTGAACAGCGCCTCCGGACGCTCGGTACAAAGAGCCATGATCCTGGTCTGCCCTTGCTCGATGTCGTGCTGCTTCTCGAGTTCATCGATGCGGGTAGACAATGCGATTGCATCGGCCGCGCTGCCGGGCTTCGGCAGGACGATGCCCGCCGGTGCCGATGGCATGACGGCTTCGAGATCCGCCACCGATTCCTCGCTGCCAAAGGGATTGATCCGGACCCAGACGTCATGCCTGCCCTGCACGTAGTCGGCCGCCATCAGTCGTGCGTCCGGCCGCTTCTCCGGCAGAACCGCATCCTCCAGGTCGAGAATGAGTGCATCGGCGCCGGCACTCCCGGCTTTCTTTAGTTTGCGTTCGCTGTCAGCCGGAACGAATAGAAAACTTCGGTTCACTGCGGCTTCCTCAGCATCAGCGCCGATCGCTTGCACTCGGCTACCAGCTCGTCGTGCTGGTTGAACGCCCGGTGAGAAAAAATCACGATGCCGTTGTCGGGGCGCGATTTGCTGTCGCGAAGCTCCAGGACCTCGGTCTGGATGTGAATGGTGTCGCCACAGAAGAGTGGCTTCGGGAAACGCACTTCGTCCCAGCCGAGATTCGCGACCGTGGTCCCATGGGTCGTGTCGTTAACGGAAATTCCCACCATGAAGCTCAGCGTCAGACAGCTGTTGACCAGCGGCTTGCCGAACGGCGTGCCCTTCATGTATTCGGCGTCGAGATGCAGCGCCGCCGGGTTGTGGGTCATCGTGGTCAGCAGCACATTGTCGGCTTCGGTGATCGTTCTCCGAATGGGGTGATCAAACGTCTGACCTACGCTGAACTCTTCGAAATACAATCCTGGCATTGGCGGCTCGCGAGCTGTCAAGGTAATCCACGATTGTGCCAGCGTCGTGCACAGCAATACAGTGCCGGGCATAATTGCAGACCGGACAGCAGGAGCCAACATGAAGATATCTCGACGCGAATTTGCGAAAGCGAGCCTCGGTACTGCATCGCTCGCCACGTTCGGCGGCGCCGGCGCACTGGCTGGCCCGGAGGACCTGATCAGGAAAGCCATTCCGTCGTCGGGTGAGCAGCTACCTATCGTCGGTCTTGGCACCAATCGATACGGCGTCGACACGTCCGAGGCGGCGCGGGCGCCGCTGCGCGCCGCGCTCGAGCGATTTCATCGCCTCGGCGGTACGGTCATCGACACGGCACCCGGTTACCGGACGTCGGAGTCTGTGCTGGGCGACCTGATAGCCGAGCTCGGCATTCGCAACGACCTGTTCCTCGCCACGAAAGCCGATCGTTCTGACGGCAGCGCCGCTACCGCCGCGCAAATGAACGAGTCGCTGGCGAGGCTCAAGACCGACAAGATCGATCTCATGCAGGTGCACAACCTGCGCGGCTGGAGAGACGCCCTGCCCGTCATGCGGGAATGGCGGCAGGAAGGTCGCATCCGCTACATCGGCATCACAACGTCACGCGCCGCACAGTACGCGGAATTCGAAAAGGTGATGTCACAAGAGGATCTCGATTTCGTCCAGGTCAACTACTCACTGGAACAGCGCGAGGCGTCCGAGCGATTATTGCCGCTGGCCGCCGATCGCGGCATGGCCGTAATCATCAACCGGGCATTCGGCGGCGGCCGCATCTTCGGCAAGGTTGGCGATCGGCCGGTGCCGTACTGGGCCGAGGCGTTCGGTTGTGAGAGCTGGGCGCAGTTCCTGCTGAAATACGCGATCGGCCATCCCGCCGCAACACTCAGCATTCCGGGTATGACCAAGCTGCATCATGTCGATGACAACTTCGGTGCGGCCCATGGCCGCTTGCCGGATGCAGAAGAACGCCGACGTCAGGAGGCCTTCTTCGACGCGCTGTAAACGAATCAGATCCCGGCGCGCTCGATCGCTTCGGCAATGAGCCGTTTGGCGTCATCGGCGCCGTGCCAGTCGCCGATCTTGACCCATTTGCCAGGCTCAAGGTCCTTGTAATGCTCGAAAAAGTGCTCGATCTGTTGCGTCGTTATATCGGGCAGATCCGAATATTCATGCACGTGATCGTACCGCTTGGTCAACGCGTGTGATGGCACTGCAATGATCTTCTCGTCCTGGCCGGCGTTGTCCTCCATGATCAGGACTCCCACGGGACGTACGTTGATCACGCAACCCGGCACCAGTTCACGCGTATTGACGACAAGCACGTCAATCGGGTCACCGTCCTCGGACAATGTGTGCGGTACGAACCCGTAGTTGCCCGGGTACGACATCGGCGTGTAAAGAAACCGGTCGACAACGAGTGTGCCGGCCTCCTTGTCCAGCTCGTACTTGATAGGCTGTCCGCCAACCGGCACCTCGATGATGACGTTGACGTCTTCGGGCGGGTTGTGGCCGATCGTAATGGCGTCGATACGCATCTTCCGGTTTCCTCATCGATCGCTGGCTTGCGCGGCCGACAGTCTAGCGCGAATACTGAGGAATCGCCCTGAAATGCAGTATATTGGCGCTTCCCGCCACAACCAGAATGATCGTTAAATGACCTACCTAAAATACGCGCGCGTAATCCTGGCCGCAGTATTGATTGCCAGTTGCGCGCCGGTAGCTGGCCCCAGGCACGATACAGATACGACTGCGGCAATCCCTGCAGCAGAGCTCAGGGGAGCATGGGACAGAGGGGCGATCGTAACGGCAGCCAACCCCCATGCTGTCGATGCCGCCATCGAGATACTGGAGAAAGGCGGTCACGCTGTCGAAGCGGCGATTGCCGCGCATGCGGT
>Ga0209567_10001890_pt1 | contig 10386 bp, 7 predicted proteins | sample COG_12_FD_184756 | JGI IMG/M metagenome (GOLD analysis project Ga0209567, IMG submission 184756) | Pelagic marine sediment microbial communities from the LTER site Helgoland, North Sea, for post-phytoplankton bloom and carbon turnover... | ecosystem: Environmental > Aquatic > Marine > Neritic...
TATCCAGGCGTTCGAGAGGTCCCAGGGCTTGTTCCAGGTCAGTCTGATGATCGAAAGACAGAGAACAGTCACACCCAGGATGCCGTACTTGAAAAAAGCGAACGCAAACAGGCTGTCGACGCTGAAATGCCACGGATCCAGACCACGATACTCGAACCAGGGCACATAGAACCTGAGGCCCATACCATCGCCAAAAAAGAAAGAGAACGGCGTCAACTCGTAGCCACCGACCAAAGCCGGTTCGACGAAGCGGTAACTCAGTGCGCTGATCAACAGCGAAATATCGAAAAGCTCGGTAATCCTGGATACGATTTCGGTCGCCTCCGGCTGAGACCGGGTAAAGAGCACGCCCGCGATAATCAGCAGGACAACAGGTGATGCGCTTGCCAGATATGAAGCGAGCGGCAGACGGGTCCAGTTGCGCACGGCCATGCCCAACCACCAGGACAGTGCGATCAGGAATCCAATCGCAAATATACGGTTCAACGACAGTACGGCGATAATCCCGCAAATCGTGAGCCAGAATAACGCTTTGGATGTGCTCTCGCTGGCGAACACGAAGTAGTTCGCCAGACCGAAGAGCGTAATGGTCATCAGATCCGCGTAGCGAACCAGCCCGCTCCGGGCAAAAAACTCGCCGGATATTCCGCCGATCGACAACAGACCGAGATGCGCCGCCAGATAGAAGATCACATCGGCCATCACGCAGCCGAGGACAATGCCGGCCATGGTCCTCTCAGTAACGTGCCTGCTGATCGATACCTGGCGAAGGATCTCGACGAGCAGCAACAACAGCGCAACGAATGCAATCGGACGAGCACTGCGTATCAGGTCGATCAACGACGCATTTTCACGCGCAACTGCGAACACGATCTGCAGCGCAAAAAATGTGCAGAACAAAAGCAGGAAACCCGAGATCCTCACGTTCGGGAGCTGCCTGTAACAATTGACGAATACGCCTGCGGCGAAAACGACGAGGAGAATTTCAGGCAGGTACACGGGGACACCGGGCCCTTCGATGAAGCCCAGCGGCGTAAGCCCGATCATCACACACCCGAGAAGCACGACGCGATATCCCGAGGCCGTCAGCGCGAGCAAAGCACCTGACAGAATCATGACCAGTGATACCAGCAGCCAAAACCCGATCGCAATCACGAGATCACACTATGTATACAAAGATCGAACGGCAGGCATTTGCGAACTCCAGCAGACAGACTGGCGCACCGCAGCGGCGACGGGCTCTTTCGACGTGCTTATCTCCAGGCAGGCATCAACGATGGACTCCGGGTCGATAGCGTCCAGAGTAATCAGCATGTCTGCAGAACACTTTTCCTTGATTTCCATGACGTACGGACTATGGCTCGCGATCACGTGGACACCAAAATACAGGAACTCGAAAATCTTCGTCGGCGCGCATCGGCGATTATTTTCGTTGATCGGCCGGTATAGCGCAAAACCCGCATCGGCCGACCGCAGCAACCGGGATACCTCGGCATGTCCGAGTTCCCCAATGTATTCGACGTTTTCCGGCGCATCCGCGAGTACCGAATCCAGATATCGCGTGTGTTTACCAGCGAGGACCAGGTGGCTGTCACTCAATCTCACATCCCTGAACGCGGCAACGATATCGTCAATTGCCCTGGCCGGCGTGAAAAGTCCGGTGTAGACAAACAGCGGTGATTGTGACTCGGGCACGGCTGGCGCGTCGTCATCGGTGGCAACTCGCTCGTCGTTATCATACGGGTAGTACAGGTTTTCTATGATTCGGACGTCGCATTTCGCCAGTTCGTAGAACTCGCTGCGATAGGCCGATGGAAAGACGACTATCGTCGACCAGCGAATTGCGAGCCTTTCGAGCCATGCAATGATACTGGCTGTCAGCCTGCGACCGGCGAAACTCGAGTAGATCTCGTGGGAGTCGTAGATAACCCTGCCCGGCCATAGCACAGCACCGATTACGGCAGAGAACACGTCATGGCATTGTAGAGCCCAGTCTGCATGTTTCCTCAACTTGATTACGTCAACGATGAGTCGCCCGAGTCTGCGGATACGGTTACGCGGGAAGTCGGTCAGCACGATCTCCTGGGGCAGGTCCGGCAACGAACGAAGGTAATTGTTGACGATAGGGTGCCGCGAAGCATCGCCAAAATACAGATGATAGACGCCTGCTATCGAGTACCGCATAACGTTTCAACAAAATCGACGAGTTTCGTCGAATCGCGTTCCCAGCTTATGGATGCGGCAACGCTTCGCGCACGCACCGCGCCCTCGAGCGCCGCATCATAATCGTCGTAAACTTCCCTGATACGTTCGACCAACTCTTCGTCAGTGTCAAAATAGCCGACGCAGTCGTCCGGGAAATAGTCCTCCACCGTTTTAAGGCGCGAGGTAATCACCGGAACACCCGCTTCGGTATATTCCAGGATTTTCACCGGCAACAGCAGATCACCGAAGTCCTCCGCAAAGTGCAGCGCCACTCCCAGGTGCTTGCCGGCAAGGACCGCCGGCAACTCTGAGGGTTTGAACGCGCCATGGAATCTCACAACATCCCGCAGCTCCAACTCTTCGGTCAACGCGATGAGCGCTTGACGATAGGGCCCATCGCCATGAGCGTCCAACGTTACTCGCATTCCGCCTGACAACAAGGTCGGCAGTGCGCGAACGAGTCTTTGCAGCCCATTACGCTCGTGCAGGTGCCCATGAAAAACGATTCGAAATTCTCCACCGTTTTGCAGCCGCGTTACTTCATTTTGCGCCAGGAGCTTGCCCGATGGACTGTTATGTACGAGTAGAAACTTCGCCCAGGGGTGTCTTCTCTGGAGTACCTTTTCGACGCCGCGATTGACAGTGATCAGCCCGCTCGCGAATTTCACCGCAAGCATCTCTTCGAGCAGCAATACCTTTTTGAACACCCTGGATTTGACACCGAACATGCTCGCGAAGACTTCCGGCGCAGCGTCATGCATGTCCAGAATGACCGGGCAGCCACGCAGTCTGACGGCGAGCGTCGAGAACACGAGCGCATTGGGCATGTTGTGTATCATGACGACGTCATGCTTTTCCCGACGGTCTTCTCGCCATAATCTGAAAAACGACCTGAGCATGAAACCGCCGTACTCGATGATGTATCGAAATCGCGTCCGCTTGCTGGACCTCGACATCGGACAGCGAATGACCTGGACTCCGTCGATGACCTCGGACTCGACTTCGTCGCCTTCGTTCAGGCAAATGACTTTGACAGTCCATCCTGCGTCGCGAAGAGCATGCGCGGCGCGCTGCACGCGCGGGTCCCGGACGTAATAGGCATGCAGCAGCATGCCGCAAACCCGGGGCCGCTCGATGGAGGTTTCAGTCTGCGGTTCGGGAGACATGTGATGCGGCGCAGGTGCACCTCACCCCTTTGAGTAGAAATCTTCTATGGCACTGCCGATTCGCTCGACAGCCGCGGCCGGAAGCTCCGGATACATGGGCAGTGACAGAATTTCTCTCGAGGCCTGCAGGGCCTCTGCGAAATCATCCACGCCATAACCGTACTTCTCATACGCTGGTAACAACGGCAAGGGTGTCGGATAGTGTATTGCGCATCCGATTCCCCGTGATCTCAAGTGCTCGGCCAGTTCGTCACGATGTTCGGCGCGGATCACGTAGAGATGGAACGAATGAGTCGTATCGGGACGCCGCTTCGGAATACTCAGTTGTTCGATCGATTGCAGTCGGTGATCGAATCTGCCGGCCACTTGCTGGCGTGACTCCGTCCATTGCGCAAGGTACGGCAACTTGGTGCGAAGAACCGCTGCCTGCAGACCGTCAAGCCTGCTGTTGATCCCTTCTATCTGGTGCTGGTGTTTGATGAGCGCGCCATGATTCGCATACATGCTGCACTTCTCGGCCAGCTCCGCGTCGTTGGTCACGATCGCACCGGCATCGCCGTACGCCCCGAGGTTCTTGCCGGGGTAGAAACTGAACGTGCCGGCAGCGGCGAGCGTCCCGACGGTCCGGCCCGCGAACGTAGCGAGATGCGCCTGAGCGCAGTCCTCAACGATCAACAGCCCGTACCTGTCGGCGATATCGGCAATCGCCTTCATGTCGGCGGGCTGGCCATACAGGTGGACGGGGACGATCGCCCTGGTCTTGTCTGTGATTGCGGCTTCGATTTTCGCGGCGTCGATATGAAAGTAATCATCGATGTCAACGAAAACGGGTTTCGCACCGGTCTGCGTAATCGTTTCGGAAGTGGATATCCAGCTATTGGCGACCGTAACGACCTCATCGCCCTCGCCTATTCCGAGCATCTTCAGCGTAATGTAGATAGCGTCGGTTCCGTTTGCCACGGGAATGCAGTGCTCGGCACCCATGAGACTGGCGAATTCGCCGGAGAACTCCTTGACACGCACGCCCCCGATAAAAGCGGCAGCATCCAGCACCTCCTGTATGGCCGCGTCGATTTCCGGTTTTATCGAATCGTACTGTGCGCGCAGGTCTACCAGCGGAATCGATCTGTCACTCATTCACGTTGCCCTTGTTCGTGTGCTTTCTCGCAGGGTTCCCGGCATACACTCCGGGTTGATTTATGTCTTTCGTTACGACCGACCCTGCACCTATGACGACGTCGCTACAAATCGATACCGGCAGTATCGTGGCGTTCGAACCTATCGAGACACGATCCCCGATACTCGTCGCCCGCCACAGACTCTTGTCGCCGCGGGCAGGACCACCTTCGGAAAAAAGATCATTTGTAAACATGACACCGTGGCCGACGAAGCAGTCCTCGCCGATTTCGACAAGCTCGCACACGAAACTGTGACTTTGTATCTTGCTGCGTTTGCCGATTTTGACGGATTGCTGCACTTCCACGAACGGGCCGATGAAGCACTCTTCGCCAATCTCGCAACCGTAGAGGTTGACCGGCTCGACTATCGTTACGTTCTCGCCGAATACGACATCCCTGATCTTTGCGTTGTGCACGAACTCGGGCTGGCTGGCATCTCGTTTCATGACAGGGAAGCTATTGACCCAGCCGGCATTGCTCGGGCTTGAACTTCAGCCTGACAGGTTGCCCCGTCTCGACCGACTCGTAGATCGCGGTGATCAACTCCAGGCTCTTGCGGCCCGTCAGTCCACCTACGAGATTGGGACCGCTGTCCGTCAGGCACCTCACTACATGATCGTAATAGCTCTTGTGCCCGAAACCGTAAACGTCGGGCGGATTTACCGAGTATTTATCGAGCACCTCTTCGTCGCCCGGAGCCTCCTCGGCAAACTCCCAGGTATGCATCTCGTTGACTGCAAATCCGCCGATCACGACAGTCCCTTTTTCGCCAAGGATGGAAATAGATCCTTCGAGATCGATAGGACGGGTCGCCGTCGTCGCCTCGATGATGCCGAGTGCCCCGCTCGAGAACTTCAGGCATACCACAGCCGTATCCTCTGTCTCGATATCCGCAAGTGCCGTCTTCGTCTGCGCGTACACTGTTTCGACATCACCAAGCATCCATTCGAGCAAATCGATATGGTGGCTGGCCTGGTTGGTCAGTACGCCGCCGTCCTGGGCCCAGGTTCCCCGCCATTCGTCCTGGTCATAGTATGGCTGCGGCCGGCACCAGCGAACGCGGACCGTCCCCATAGTAATCTTGCCGAAGCGGCCGGCGTCCAGCGCTTCCCGCAGCTTCTGCACCGGAACGTTGAATCGATTCTGCTTGACGACGAACAATTTCACGCCGGCCGCGTCGCAGGCATGGATCATGGCGTCGGCATCGTCGAGCGTCAGAGCCATGGGCTTCTCGACGACAACATGACGACCGGACTCAGCGACCTCGATCGAGTGCTCTCCGTGCATGCCGCTCGGCGTCAGAACTGCACCAACATCGAACTGCTCGGCATCAGACATTTCCTTGTAACTCGGGTAAAACGGAACGTCGTATTTGGCGGCGAGTTCCCTGGCACGATCCAGCCTTGTGTCGCAGATTGCGACGAGTTCGCCGTTTTCTATCTTTCCCGTACCCAGCAGCTCCGCATGCCTTTGCGCAATGCGTCCTGCTCCCATCAATGCAAATCGAAGCACCTCTTCTCCTTTGTTCTTACGCGGTCGGCAAATGGCTCGTTTATTCGGGTTGATCATCCCCACGATTTCGGAACGCGCCGACCACTACCAGCATGCCGCCGATCAATACCCAGGCGACACCACCCGCAATAAGGAACAACAGCAGGCGCGGCGAAACTCGATCATCAGGATCCGGGGTCGTCGCCGGATCGATCACCCGGAACGCAAAATCAGTCTGCACGTTTGCCATCATCGTCTTGGCCATTTGCTGTTCGATCAGTGCAAAGATCGCGCTCTGTAACTCGGCGTTGCTGCTGGCCTGCAGTTCCTCCTCGAGGAACTCTATACTCCTCGCGGCCTCCGACTTCGTGCGCAGACGCAGCCCTTCGTTAACACGCCGCAACAATTCGTTCGCCCACTCCCGGCAAAGCGCGCGATCCGTCCAATCCACCGATAATTCGACGATATTTCGATTCGGCTCTCGCCGTATAGTCAGCACTTTTTCCTGGAAGAACGTGATTGCCTTTTCGATGGACGGTGCTTCGCCCGTCTCGGTCTCCCAGCTCGACTCCTTGTCGTTCCACTTGTCCGCATAAAGGATCGGAATCAGGTTCCGATCCGAAATGAAGTCGCGCAGCAGCTGTCGCGACTCGAGTGTGGCGAACACCTCCTCCCTGATGCCGTTTGAAGTCGGCAATGCGATCCCCGCGAGATTCGCAATGCCGCCCAACTGTGACCCTAACGCGCCGAGCGACGAAAGGCCCTGGGCCTGTTCAGCGAGGATGAATGTCGTGGTCGCTCTGTACTTCGTATCGGCCAGGAAATAGATTGCCACGGTTGCGAGCAGGCATACCAAAGCGATTCCCGACACCACAAGTCGCAAGCGATGCAGTGCCGCAGCGAGGTCTGATAACCGCACACCGCTCGACGCGTCCGCCGTCGTCAACGGCACGAGCATCGCCCGTACAGGTTGGTCATCATTCATTGCGATTCAGCCAGTGTATTGTCCAAGCCGGGGTCGATCCTAATCATCAAAACGAATTAACAGCGGCCACTGCAATCGCCGCCTGGTACAGGATCTGCGTTACGCTGCCCCAAAATGCGAGCGGCCGCATGCGATCTGTGTCGAGCGGAACCACAATTGTGTCACCGGGCCGAATCTCAGCTTTACCGCCCCGCCCGATCCACTTCGAGCCCTTCCCCGCAATTACAGCGCCGTTTGCCCGTACGACGTAGATGAGTTTCTTGTCAGCACGGCGAGTCAATCCGCCACTCAAGTTAATGTAATCATCGCGTGACAGGCTTTCCTGATAGAGGTGCGACGTGTTCTGTTGAGTCTCACCCATCACCGTCACGATCTGCGTCATTGCTGGCACGAGCAGACGATCGCCATCGCGCATCTCGATATTCGTATTCTGTTGCATATCGATGACCAGGCGCCCAACAGGTTCCGTGCTCCGTAACTGATCAAGCAATACTTGTCCCGTCGACATCGAATTGGAACCGCCGGACTCGGCTGCTTGCAAAGCAAGCGATGCCAGATCTGCTTCCATGCGCCGAGCCAGCATGTCAATTTGCTCCTGCTCGCGCTCTTTCAGGCTCTCGCGAAGGAAGACGGCACCTTCCGGAAACGCTTTGTCGGTCAACCCTCCGGCCCGTTGTACAACTTGTTCCAATGTCTCGCCCTGACGCACACGGTACTCGCCCGGAAATTGCACCTCCCCTTCGAGGCTAACCGTCCATGTGGCATCCCACTCGGGCACGCGGTTAATGATCAGGTAGTCGTATTCGCGAAGCAGCAGGTCGTCTGACTCGACGCCACGCCGAATCGAATCAAGGTCTACATTGACGACTTCGATCGTCCGTTCACTATTACCGGATACAGAGTATCGGGTCAGCTCCGCCTCAAGTGCATAGGCTGCCTCAGCAAGGCTGCCGCCCGCACGAATCAGATCACTGACTCGCATGTCGTCTTCCAGCGGATAAACGCCTGGCGCACGAACATCGCCTGAAATCTGCACCTCCCGGGTGGGCGAGTCGATCGTCGCCTGCAAGCGCAATTCCTCGAGCAGCGGTTCGACGACTCGCTGCCGGCCAAGCGCAAGGCTGAACACGTACACCGTGTCCGATGCCACGAGAGAGACATTTTCGGGACCACCGGGCACGCGTAGCGCCTCGCCCAGGTTCGCTGACACGGCTTCTATGGGTTGGCCGCGCTTTCTTTCGCGCCGTATCAGGACATACTCCATATCGACGCCCGGCTTGAGAATATCCGCCGACCCAATGAGATCTGTCAGCCGCATGCCGGGACGCCATTGGACATTACCCGGCCGGTAAACATGCCCTGCCAGGACAACGGTATTCTCGAGGCTCGGCAAGACTTCAGGAACCACGAGAGTGTCCCCTGCCCGTACCGCCATTGCGGCAGCTTGCGGATCGGACAAGTCGACAGACACGGTCTGCCGATCACCGTCAATACGTTCGAGCACTGCCCCGGACGCGTCAGCATCAGCGGCAAGTCCGCCGGCGAGACGTACAGCATCCGCGATGGTTGCCTTTCCGGTAATCTCGTAGATGGCGGGCCGCTTCACCGCTCCGGCAATGCTGATCGTGTCGCCAAGTGGCGGAACGAATACGACGTCCCCGGGCTGCAGCCGCGTGTCTGAAGACGTATCACCCTTGAGTAACAAATCATAAAGGTCAAGTGTTTCCACCACGCGACCGTTGCGCTTCAGCTGAATATCTCGCAACGACCCGACTTCGCTGACCCCGCCTCCCCGGTACAAGGCGCCGGCAATCGAGGCGAGCCCGCTGACCACGTACGAGCCAGGCTGATTCGCATCGCCGAGAACGAACACCCGGATCGTGCGAAGCTGCCCCATCGTGACGCTGACCTGTGTGCCGATGAGCATCTGCTTGACGCGTTCGTTGAGGTCTTTGCGAAATTCCGAGAAAGGAATACCCGCCACAGTTACGGGTCCGATTTCCGGGAGATTCAAGATTCCGTCGCGCGTGACTTCGTATTCGTAAATGCCGTTGACGTTTCCGAACAACTGCACACGAACAGAATCGCCGGGTCCGAGAACGTAGTCGCTCGGCACGGGTCCTGATGTTGGCGGCTCGAATATCGCTTCACGGGGTTCGAACGCGTCATAACCAAATGGCTCGAGAGCTTCGACGCCGATCGGTTCCTGGCCGAGAATTCTGGCCTCTATGCTCAAGGTCCTCAAATAGGGTTCCGCTTCGAGGCGCCGCACGATGTCCTCTTCCGTCAGACCAAGCAGGGGAATGAGGTTGAGGCCTTGCAATGACAATACACCCAGATCGTCAAGAACGAACAGATGACTGCCCATCAGCCGCTGCATGATCGGGTCTTCGTCCAGCTCCTGAAGTTCTACCGGCGTGAGTTCTTCATCCGGCTCGAAGGTAAGGATGATACGGCTGCGACTTTCCGCGCGCGGTTCCTCGTCTTCATCTTCGTCAAGACCTGCATCATCCGTTTCCCAGGCTTCGGGGCGCGACAGCATCTCATTGATAGACTGCTGGGTCGGAGCGGTCTGCTGCGACTGCATCTGCCGAAGCGCGTCCATCGCCTGCTGGCGCTGTGCGGGTGGTAGCTGATCCAGCATGCGTTGCTGATCAGGTGAGAGCTGAACAGTCTGGGCGAATGCGATCGAGGAGATCAGTGCCAGCAAGATCACGGCGGTGGCCCGCTGCCAGACTGTTCCCCTTGACGCACTCATCGCGAACTCCACTGCAGGAATGCGGTCACGTCCGAATCCGTATCATCGGTCATCTTGTCGTCGAGCCGACTGTAGCCGAGCCCCGCGTAGAACCGGCCAAATCGTGTCTCGCGCTCGTGCGAGACTTGAAAATCGGTCAGATCTTGTTGTGTTGGTGTCAGCGTGTGCCTGTCTTGCGGCGCACCGTCTCGATTAATTTCCATGTAGCGCAACGAGATGCTCCAGATATGTCCGGCGGATTGTACCAGCGTTGAGCCCAATGAGTAGGACAAGCTGTCGCTATCCGTCGAATGGCCCATGGACCTGCCCTCGTAGCGATAGCCCGTTCTGTAAATGCCATGCTCGTAGGCACAGTTGGGCTTGCGGCTGCCGAGCCCGATGCCACCTTCGCGGCACATGGAATCCGACACTTCGATATGGGTCCTGTGGCGGAGTCCGGCGACGGTCCCCCAATACTCAACACCGAGTTGACGGAGCCACGAGCCTATCGGGACGCTTGGAAAGCTCGCGCCGCGACCGTCCTCGCCGATCCACTGCAAATAGAGCGCCATCGGGATTTTTTTCGGCAAAGTCCAGCGAACATCGAAACCGGCGAGCTGATTG
>Ga0209567_10001891_pt1 | contig 10384 bp, 10 predicted proteins | sample COG_12_FD_184756 | JGI IMG/M metagenome (GOLD analysis project Ga0209567, IMG submission 184756) | Pelagic marine sediment microbial communities from the LTER site Helgoland, North Sea, for post-phytoplankton bloom and carbon turnover... | ecosystem: Environmental > Aquatic > Marine > Neritic...
GTCGCCGGCACGCTCTCGCAGCGCCATTTCCCATATCGTGAGCGGACAGATGACGCCGATCCACGACTGCACGACGACGACTCCGATTGCCGCCAGGTGCGCGATTCGAAAATACGGATTACGAACCCAGGACCACTTTGACCAATTGCCTACGAAGATGAAGGCCAGCCCGAGCACGACAAACGCGACGAACAGCGCGTGGGTAACCAGCAGCAGGTCCGCGGCAAGGCGATAAAGCTGATCAGCTTCCATCGGTTTAAAGGCTTGCTTCGCAGGACACGCAGTTTTGTTTCATCTCGAGCATGGACCTGACTAGAGCTTGAACTCGTTATCAGGGCCAGGCGTCATGTATACGATCTGGCTGGGCTCGAGTATATCAACACGGTGCCACACGCCCCTGGGCACGACCAGGCCATCACCGGGATTCACCTCGATGTCATCTATCGGATCTTCGATGAATACCACCCGCACCCGGCCCGACACGAGGTACAGGATCTCGTCGCCGTCAGGATGCCGTTCGCCACCATGAGGCGAGTTCTCCGTCATGGCTGCCACCCCGAACGTGATACCTTCGAACGGCACCGGCGGGTCCGGCTGTTCGGGCATCTTCGATGCCGCAAGATCGCGGTCGAGACCTATAACGTGCGTCGTCGGGTCAAATCGAATGGGCTGTGACATGTTGAACCGCCTCGGGTTGGAATATTTCTTTGCGTTAGAACGCTAATCGGAGGCCTTGGCGCCGACCTCACAATGTGATCTCACGTAGTCGCGAAATTCGTCGGTCATGAAATTTGCGACGTTTTCGCTCCAGAATTTCAGACCGTCTTCGCGCTTCACATAGCCACATATACGCGATTCGAATCGTTCCCATTCGGCCACTCCTACGAGACCGTATTGCCTGGAGAAGTAGGTCTTTTCGTAGATCGACCACAGGTTAACGACAAGCAGCTGCCTTCTCAGTAAATCGGCGCTGTCGATGCCCCAGTGCACGGCCATTACCTTGAGCGATTCGTCGTTCGAAGCTATTTGCATCCGGTAATCGATCAGGCTCTCGATACTCCGGTTAAAAGTGTTCGCCCTGATCAGGTCGGAGTTTCCACGAACCTCCAGAACGAGAAAAACAAGCGTAATGAATACCGCGATACCCGAAAAAATTTCTGCGACATGCGCCCAGTTCCTGATTCTCTCGCTATTCATTTGGACGTCCGGACATCGGAAACTCGAGCCAGAATACACCACGCAAATCGCCTGCCTTGAAACCGACAGCGCGATCCTCGGGATAGAGCTCTTCGATGCGCTCGGTGACCGAAGGCGGAATAGCCTCTCCGTGGCAGGTCAGACAGAGCGGCTGGGCGATGATCGGTTCCGCGTAGCCCCAGCGATCGCCAGCCAACGGCACGACGTATGCGGCACGATTGCTATCGTCGTCCAGGTAAGCCTGCATCGCGGGACGCACCCACTCCGGTGGCGCATTCTCCGGGTTTCGCAAGCGATGACTGCTACGGCCCAGGCGAATGCCCTCCTGCATGAGTGAGTCTGCGATGTCTGGCGCCTGCTCGCGGCACACGTTGAGCGCCTCTACGGGACCTTGCTCGAGTCCGGCAAGCAACGCCGACTTCAGCTCTTTCTTGAACGGCAGCAGCAACTCGGCGCCGCGGATCAGCGCCGCCTCGTACGCATGTGTGACGCCGGCGACGAGTACGAGAACGATCAAAAACAGCTTTGCGAATCGTTTGTCGATCATTCCGGCCGCTAGATCCCCATCCTGACAAGTACATCGATGACCTCGCGCATGAAACGTTCGATCGTCGGATGTTCGGTCGCAAAATTCGTCTCGAGCGCCCTGGCTTTCTCTACGACCGAATCTGTCTCCGCCTTGTCGCCCTCAGTATCCAGCAAACCGTGAATATCGGAGTCCAGCTCCTTCACCATGGATCGCGTTTCATCGTCCAGCTCCGTCTTCTGGATTTCGTCCTGAAGCCTGGCCAGTAATTCTCGAATCTCTGTATTGCTCATGGTTCTATCCCAACTTCCTTATTCCTATCGCATCACGAATCTCGGCCAGGTACGGCACTGAAATCTCGCGGGCTTTCTGCGCGCCTTTCTTGAGCTCTGCCTCGACGATTGCGGGATCGGCGATCAAGCGCTCGTACTCGTCGCGCGCCGGCTTGATGTGATCATTGATGTATTCGTAGAGCTTCTGCTTCATCTCACCCCACGCGATGCCTTCGGCGTACAGCCTCTCCACTTCGGCCGTTTCTTCGGGTGTCGCAAAAGCCTTGTACATATCGAATATCGTGCTGTCTTCGGTGTCCTTGGGTTCGCCGGGTTCGAGGCTGTTGGTCTTGATCTTCATGATCAATTTACGCAGCGGCTTCTCGGGCGCGAAAATGGGGATCGTGTTGTTGTAGCTCTTCGACATTTTTCGACCATCGAGACCTTTCAGCACCGCCGTGTGCTCGCCGATCACGGGCTCAGGCAACACGAATGTATCGCCGTAGTGGTGATTGAACCGCTGCGCGATATCGCGTGCCATCTCGACATGCTGCTTCTGGTCCTGGCCGACGGGTACTTTGGTCGACTTGAACATCAGGATATCGGCAGCCATGAGTATCGGGTAGCTGTAGAGCGCCATCGTCACACCCTTGTCGGGATCCTTGTTGCCACCTTCGACGTTTGCCTGCACGGAAGCCTTGTAGGAATGCGCGCGATTCATGAGACCCTTGGCCGTCATGCCGTGCAGGATCCACGTGAGTTCGAGTATTTCGGGGATGTCCGACTGACGATAGAAATAGGCGTGCTCTGTATCGAGCCCAAGCGCCATCCAGGCGGCGGCGATTTCCAGCGTCGAGCGACTGATCCTGTCCGGGTCTTCGTTCTTCGCCAGCGAATGATAGTCGGCGAGAAAATAGAAATGCCCGGTGGTGGTGTCCCTGCTCGCTTCGATGCCCGGGCGGATCGCGCCGACGTAGTTGCCGATGTGCGGCGTGCCCGTGGTCGTAATCCCGGTGAGGTAGATCTCCTGCGTCATGCTTCAGTATCCCGCTGCCTGTCCGTCTTTGCGTACTTCGGACGCGCCATAATACACGCTCTGAACCTCGTCCCACATGATGGCCTGGTAGCCGCCGAAGCTGCCGTTCGTCGGCCCGAGCGTATGACCGAGCGCTTCCAGCTTGTCGCGCGTTTCCTGGCTGAACTCACTCTCGAGATGCACAACGCCACCATCGATCATCTTCGTACCCGTGGGCTCGGACGATCCGACATGGTTGACGCGAGCAGCGTCCCCGGCTTCCTGCAGGTTCATCCCGAAGTCCACCATGTTTACGATGACCTGCGCGTGCCCCTGCGGCTGCATGCCACCGCCCATTAATCCGAAGCTGATCAAGGGCTTGCCATCTTTCATCACGAAGGCGGGAATAATCGTATGGAAGGGCCGCTTGCCGCCTTCGACGACGTTGGCGTGGCCGGCGTCGAGCGCAAACAACTCAGCGCGATCCTGGAGCACGAAGCCGAGCTCGCCCGGTATCATGCCCGAGCCCATGCCCCGATAGTTGCTCTGTATCAGCGACACCATATTGCCGTCCTTGTCAGCGACGGTCAGGTAGATCGTGTCACCGTCCTCGAGTTTCGCATCGCCGGCCGGCAGCGTTCTCGATGCGCGGTCCATCGAGATCAGCTCGCGGCGTTCATTCGCGTAGTTTTTTGAAATCAGGCGCTCGACCGGTACGTCGACAAAGTCCATGTCGGCGTAAAATTTCGCGCGATCCTCCCAGGCAAGCTTCTTGGCCTCGACGAGTACGTGCAGGTACTCGGCACTGCCGAAGCCCATCGAGCCAATGTCGAAGCCCTCGAGAATATTCAGTATCTGCAGCGCGGCGATTCCCTGGCCGTTCGGGGGCAGTTCATACACATCCCAGCCGCGATAGTTTGTCGAAACCGGCGTCACCCATTCGGACTCGTGTGCCGCGAGGTCCTCGTAAGTCAGCAGGCCGCCATTTTCGGCCATGTGGGCGTCGATCTTGCGCGCGATTGCACCTTTGTAGAATTCGTCGCGCCCTTTCTCGGCGATGGCTGCATAGGTACTCGCCAATCGCGGATTCCTGAACATTTCGCCCTTTTTCGGCACGTGGCCGCCTGGCATGAACGTTTCCTTGAATCCCGGGTACTCACCGATGCGGCGTTCATTCGACTTGAAGTAGTGAGCGATGACTTCCGACACCGGGAAGCCCTTGTTCGCATAGTCGATGGCGGGCGCAAGAACATCGGTCATCGGCAAGCGCCCGTAACGGCCGTGCAGCGCAAACCATCCGTCAACGGCGCCGGGCACACTGACAGGTAGCGGGCCGAAGGGAGGGATCTTGTCGATACCGTTCTTCTGAAAATACTCGAGGGTCATCGCCCTGGGCGACCGACCGGACGCGTTGAGACCCGTGAGTTCCTGCTTCTCCGCATCCCACACGATCGCAAACAGGTCGCCGCCGATGCCGCAGCCGGTCGGTTCCATGAGCCCGAGCGCTGCGTTCGCGGCGATAGCCGCGTCAACAGCACTACCGCCTGCCTTGAGGATGTCGAGCGCTATCTGTGTCGCCAGTGGCTGGCTCGTGGCCGCCATGCCGTGCGGCGCGATGACCTCGGAACGAGATGCTATGGCGCGCCCCGCGACGCGGTCATAGCCCGGCTCAGCAGCCATGGCATGAGTCCAGGATAGTGTTATCAAGGTGCAAATAAGCCATTTGGTCTGTTTCATCCTGTGTTCCGTTTGCTGGTGCGCCGCGTGTCGGTAGCCGTCAATGATCGCACTCGCCGCCACCGCCAGCAACAGGGTATGATTCCAGCCATGGACAACGACTACAGCGACAAGAATGCGGATCTCGGCGCCCTGTATGCGAGTCACCTCGAGACGGTAAGCGCGCGCCATGACTATGCACTGGAAAAGGCCGGCGCCAGCCACGCCGTTATTTACTCGGGCAATCCCAAGATCGCTTTTCTCGACGACTATTACTACCCGTTCAAGGCCAATCCACATTTCGCCTGCTGGGCGCCATTAATCAGCCTGCCGTTCTCGTACATTGTCTACACGCCCGGTGAAACGCCGGTACTGATCTATTTCCAGCCCCACGATTACTGGCACGTTGTTCCGGGCGCGCCGGCCGGGTACTGGACGAGCCATTTCGATATTCGCATCGTGCACTCTGTCGACGAGATTGCGCAGCACCTGCCCGAGGAAATCGAGAAGTGCGTCCTCGTGGGCGAAATCGACGACGAAGCACTGGCCTTCGGCATCGAGCGCGTCAACCCGACCACGGTCGTGAACATCCTGCACTATGCGCGCGGTTCCAAGACCGACTACGAACTGGCTGTCATGCGGCTCGCTTCACGGCGCGGTGCTGCCGGGCACCTCGCAGCCGAAGCTGCTTTTCGCGAAGGGCTGGCCGAATTCGATATTCACCGGGCTTACTGCAAGGCCGTGGGCCACACCGAGCCGGAACTCCCGTACGACAACATCGTCGCGCTCAACGAGCATGGTGCCGTGCTGCACTACACAGACCTCGATCGAACACGTCCCGGGACGCTGAACTCGTTCCTGATCGACGCCGGCGCCCAGGTCCACGGCTACGGCTCTGATATTACGCGCACCTATTCGTATGGCGACCAGCGTTTCCAGGACCTCATCGACCGCATGGACGCAATGGAGCGCGATATCGTCGCCCGTGTCGAGGTTGGCGTCGACTTCCGCGACCTGCACGTCGACACGCATGGAATGATTGCAGGAATCCTCGTCGAGGCGGACCTCGCGACAGGCGATCCCGACACCCTTCTCGAAACGGGCGTCACATCAGCGTTCTTTCCGCATGGCCTTGGTCATCTGCTCGGCGCGCAGGTCCACGATGTCGGCGGCCACATGGAAAACGAATCCGGCACAACCATCGATCCGCCCAGCGGACACCCGTTCCTGCGCCTGACGCGCGTGCTCGAAGAGAACATGGTGCTGACTATCGAGCCGGGCCTGTACGTTATCGACATGCTGCTCGAGAACCTTCGAGGTACCGCAGCCGAGAACCACGTCAACTGGAATACGGTTGACTGGTTGCGACCCTACGGTGGTATTCGCATCGAAGACAACGTGCGCGTGCTCACTGGCGACCGCGAAAACCTGACGCGAGACGCCTTTGCTGACGCGTCATGATGGAGCATCGCTTTTCGTATTAGCCTTGCTTTTCAGTTTCCCTCTTGGCTCGCGCTTCGGCCTTGAGCTTCTTCTTGACGCGCTGACCCTTACGCTCGAGCGACGGCCGCAACAATCGGCCAAGCCAGGGCATCAAACCGACGATCGTTGTCAGCAAGCCGCTACTGGCCGGCATCGCGTGTTCACGGACATTGTTGCCACACAGATCGAGCACGGTCTGCGCAACCTCCTCGGCCGTGCTCATGGGTTGCGAGAACGTGAGATCGGAGACCTGGTCCATATCTTCCAGGATAAACGCCGTGCTGATGGGCCCCGGTGAAACAATTGCGATCTTGATTTTGCTACCTTGGCACTCGTCTGTCAGGGAGAGCGTGAATGAGCGCAGACCGGCTTTGGTCGCGGCATAAGTTGCCGCCCCCGGGTAGGTAACTCGAGCCGACAGGGAGCCGACATTGATAATTGCCCCTCCGCCGGCTTCCTCGAGATAAGGTAACGCAATCCGGCTCAGTACGATCGGTGCCCGCAAGTTGACGTCCACCATCCTGGCGAGTTCGTCAGGTTCGACGGCTTCGACCTTGCCACGCGCGTTATAGCCGGCATTGTTGATTAGAATATCGACGCGACCGAATTCAAACCGCGCTTTCTTGAATACGTCGACGCAGGCATCGCCATCCGACACGTCCATAGCGAATATTTCTACGTGCGCCTTGTCACGCAGTTCTTCGGCAATAGCTTCGAGTTTCTTCTTGCCCCGTGCAACGAGCATCAGGTTGGCGCCGGCGTCGGCGAACAGTCGCGCGGTGGCTGCGCCCACGCCCTCGGATCCGCCCGTGATGATCACGGTCTTGTCTTTGAAAATCATGCGTGCATCTTAATCGATGCCATGCAAACGAGCTATCCTCGTGATCAGAAGCCGATGTATCTCTTGATCTTCTTCCACAAGCTCGATTCCCACCCGTACACCTCGAGTTGCTCGGGGTCGAGTGTCGCAACGGGCATCGTTGTATCCGGTCGTATCGGTTCATTGGCGGCAACATCATCGGGCCGCAACTCGAGATTGCCCTTCTTGCCGTCACCGTCGTCCGTCAGGCCATCCACGGCCAGGCTCAGGTACGGCAGCACCTCGTCATCGACGATGTCATCGAAAAACACGGCATCCGGGTCAAAAGCCTCTTTCGACAGGATCACGCAATCGTCAAATGCTTTGTCGCTACTGATGGTTCTCTTCCTTCCTGGAATCGAAGGACTACTTTAGTCCCATCGGTAAAGAACCGCTGTGAGTCGGCTCACAAATGCCGAAAATCATATTTTTCCTTATCAATCAATTAGTTAATGGCTTTCTCCGAGCGCAGTTACATAATGAAACGAAAGAACATGGCCGCTCGCGTTATATCGATGTAGGAAAGCAGGTAAAATTCCCGGTCTGCCTGAAGACAATCAAGCCGCTAAGAAGCTCACCATGCCCGCAATCTACCGCCTCGTCTTTCCCTTGCTCCTGGCTGCACTCGTTGCTTGCAGTGAAGAGCCGCCCACCAGCTCGCGCGGTGGCTGGGGCGCGGCGACCAAAGTCGTCACCGCACAGGTGGAACTCAGGCCCATGGTCGACGAAATCGAGGCCCTCGGGACCGCACGCGCCAATGAGTCGATCGAGATCCAGCCACGCGTAGCCAGCCTTATCGATCAAATCGATTTCGAAGAAGGGCAGATCGTGAAAAAGGGCGATTTGCTCGTGGAACTCGAGAACAAGGAGATCGTGGCAGGACTCGCCGTCGCGGAGGCCTCGCTCTCGGAAAGCCGCAGCATTTACCAGCGCAGCAAGTCGCTGGCGACAACGCAAGCCATCTCGGCATCCAACCTGGAGCAACTGCTCGCGCAGGTCCAGGTCGATGAGGCACAGGTCGAGGCCGCGCGCGCGCGTCTTGCAAATACCCGCATTCTCGCGCCGTTTGATGGCCGCGTCGGGCTGCGCCGCGTAAGTCCCGGCAGCTTCGTGAATACGTCGACCGTAATTACGACGCTCGATGATGTTAGCTGGATAAAGCTCGACTTCTCGGTTCCCGAGGCGTTTCTTACCGTCGTCAAGGAAGGCATGGATATCATTGCGCACAGCCTTGTCTATCCCGATCGTGAATTCCTCGGCGCCGTAAGCAGCGTCGATACGCGCCTGGATCCTGTCTCTCGCTCGGTACAGGTTCGGGCATTGATTCCAAACACGGATGGCTTGCTCAAACCCGGCATGTTCCTGACCGTCGATTTACAGCGCGATCGCGGCGACGTGCTCGTAGCACCCGAACAGGCGATAGTCCCTGAGGGTACGCGGCAATTCGTTTACGTCGTGAAAGATGGTACGGCCGAAAAACGACCCGTTATCCTGGGCCGCCGTGTTCCAGGCTTCGTTACGATTGAAGGCGGGCTCGAAGCCGGAGAAGAAATCGTCACCGAGGGTACCCACAAGATTCGCGACGGGTCGGGTGTTGAGACGATGACTCCAGCGCAGGCAAAAGCGCAGGCCGGCAACGGGTAAGTCGGATGCTGATCTCTGACGTTTCGGTTCGCCGGCCGGTATTTGCTGCCGTCATCTCGCTGATCCTGGTTATCGTAGGAACGATGTCGATGCAGACGATGTCGATCCGCGAGTACCCCGACATCCAGCGCCCCATTGTTTCCATCAGCACGAGCTACCGTGGCGCCGCGTCCGACATCGTCGAGCGCAGGGTGACGCAGGTCCTCGAGGACCAGATCGCAGGTATTTCCGGCATTACCAAGATGTCGTCGCGCAGCTACGACGAAAGGTCAGCCATCACGCTGGAATTTTCTCGAGATCGGGATATCGACGGCGCTGCCAATGACGTGCGCGACCGCGTTTCTCGAGTGCTCGGCATGCTTCCCGATGAAGCCGAACCGCCCGAAGTCTCGAAACGCGACAGCTCGTCGGCGACGACGATGTGGATCAATGTTGGCAGCGAAACCCGTTCGCTCATGGAGTTGACCGACTTTGCGGACAGATTCCTTGTTGACGCGCTTTCAGTCGTAGACGGCGTCGCTTTCGTCAGGAGCAACGGCAGTCGACGGCCATCCATGCGTATCTGGGTCGACACCAAGCGACTCGCCGCCCGCAGCCTCACTGTTACCGACATCGAAGACGCGCTGCGCCGCGAAAACGTACAGATACCGTCCGGCCGGCTCGAATCCAGCACCCGCGAGTTCACGCTGAGAACCGACACGGGTTTTCGCACGGTCGAGGACTTCCGCCAGCTCGTCATAAAGGAAGGCGGGGACAACTACCTGATACGTCTCGGAGAAGTGGCGGACATCGAGCTGGCGCCGGAAAACGTGCGCAGCTTCTCACGCACGGATGGCGAATCGGGAATGAGCGTCGGCATCGTACCGCAGGCCCAGGCCAATATCCTGCAGGTCAATGCGGCTGTCACCAGGCGTGTCACAGAATTAAGAAGCTCAGTGCCACCCGATATCGATCTCGATATCAACATGGACAACTCCATCTTCATCCGCGAGTCCCTCAAGGAAGTCGGCAAGGCCCTGGGCCTCGCACTGTTGCTCGTGCTCGTCGTCATTTACGGCTTCATCGGTACGCTGCGCGCGACCGTCATCCCCGCCGTCACGATACCGATCTCCATCATCGCCGCATTCATCGTCATGGCGGCAATGGGCTTCTCGATCAATACGCTGACGATGCTCGGTTTCGTACTCGCGATCGGTCTCGTCGTCGACGATGCGATCGTGGTGCTCGAGAACATCGCGCGGCGCATAGAAGCCAAAGAGCCAACGCTGCTCGCGGCAACGAACGGTAGCCGGGAAATAGGTTTCGCGGTCATTGCCACGACGCTGGTTCTTGTCGCCGTGATCCTGCCCGTTTCTTTCATGCCAGGCCAGATCGGTCTCGTCTTTGGCGAGTTCGGCATATCGCTCGCCGCGGCTGTCCTTTTCTCGAGCCTCGTTGCGCTGACCCTCGTACCGATGCTGACGACCAAGTTGTTTGCCGACAACCGCCTGCATCGCGGCCGCTTCACACACTTCATCGACCGTATGTTCCGCAGGCTTTCGCGTGTGTATGAAAGAGTATTGCGCCGCGTCACGCGTCATCCGGTGATCGTCATCGCGAGCGCGCTGGCTATCTTCGCGGCCAGCCTGACACTGATTGGCTCGATGCCGAAAGAGTACATGCCACGCGAAGAC
>Ga0209567_10001892_pt1 | contig 10382 bp, 2 predicted proteins | sample COG_12_FD_184756 | JGI IMG/M metagenome (GOLD analysis project Ga0209567, IMG submission 184756) | Pelagic marine sediment microbial communities from the LTER site Helgoland, North Sea, for post-phytoplankton bloom and carbon turnover... | ecosystem: Environmental > Aquatic > Marine > Neritic...
GTCGGTGAGCACGACACCGATCTCGTGCTCCTGCATCAGCTTCAGCCCCGCCGCCGCGCTCGACGCAGTCAAAACCGGAAACGCATCGCCGCAGACCGCTTCGAAGACGATGAGATTTGGCTCTTCGTCATCGACGAATAGTACGTGCGCTGTCATGCCGCTTGCTCCATGGCAGGTATCTCCATCACGAAGCGAGCCCCTCCCCCGGGCCTCTGTTCATATCTTAGCTCACCACCACACTCCTGGGCGATTCTCCGGCTGAGATGAAGCCCAAGCCCCGTCCCTTCGCCTTCCACTCTGGTTGTAAAGAAGGGGTCGAAAACGCGGTGCGTCAAATCAGGTGGAACCCCGGGGCCATCGTCGCCGACCGCGACGGAAATCCGCCCATCTGCTTGACGAAGCTCGATCCAAATGTTCTCCGCGCCCGAACGGATCGAGTTATCGACCAGATTCAGCAAGATCTGATTGAACGCCCGAGCAGGTGCGAACACGTCGCCTGTCGTTTCGTAGTCCTGGTGAACTGTCACACGACCTCGGAGCTTGTGTTCGAGCAGGTTGAGCGTGGACTCGACGGCGGTGCGGACGTTGCAGGGCCCAAGGTCGGTTCCATCTGCCGGCCGGGCGTGCGCGCCCAAGGCAGAAACGACCCCGTCAATCCGCTTGAGCGCATCGATGACGAGGTTCATCAACTTCTCGTTCGAGACGCGCGAAGACCCACCCTTCTCCAGTACCCTCACTGCGTTTATCGCCGCGTTGAGCGGGTTCTTGACCTCGTGGGCTAGGCCAGCCGCAAGCGTTCCAGCAGACACCAGTCGAGCCTGGTCCGCTAGCTGCAACGAGAGGCCTCGCATCTTGAGGTGAGCACGGATTCGGGCTTGCAGAACCTTGGTGTGGAAGGGCTTGGAGACAAAGTCGTCTGCGCCGGCCCCGTAGCCTTCGAGGGCCGCTTCGCTCTCGCCGCGGGCCGTAAGCAAGATCACCGGGATATTGCGCAGTGAAGGGTCTCCCTTGACCGCCCGACAGAGGTCGAGACCGCTGGTGCCAGGCATCATCACGTCGGTGAGCACAAGGTCAGGGCGGTGCTTCTCCAGGAGCTCGAGTGCTTCCGCGCCGTCGGACGCTGCATCCACATCGTAGTTCTCCTTCAAAACGCCCACGATGAAGCCTCGAAGATCCGGCTCGTCCTCAGCCACCAAGACTCGAGGCCGCCGACCACGGTCGAGCACGACGCGTTCTGGAGAGGGGAGGCTCTGCCGCAGTTCGACCGTCGCATGCTCCATGTCCCGCGCAGGGCTCAGCGTCATGCGGTCCTCGACGCGGCGGCCAGGGTGAACTTCCGTCTGAAGCTGTCGCCTTTCCATGATCTGGGTGTGAAAGTGTTCCTTCCCGCTCTTCAGAAAGAGCGTGAACGTCGAACCTTCTCCCAGCACGCTGTCTACCGTCAGAGAGCCCCCGTGAAGCTGCGCGAGCTCACGCGCCAGGGCGAGCCCGATCCCCACGCCGCCCTGCCGGCGCCGCTCCGACGTTTCCGTTTGATGGAAGCGCTCGAAGATATGCTCCTGCTCGATCCGCGAAATGCCTGGACCGGTGTCCGTCACCTCAATTGAGGTGCCCGCTGGATTATGAACCGCGCGCACCTCAATCCGACCCCCGCGGGGCGTGAACTTCATCGCATTTCCAATCAGGTTCGTGAGGATGATCTCGATGCGATGTGGGTCGCCGTAGCGTTCTGCTGGAGCGCAGTTTTCATCGAAGATGAGCTCGATGTCCTTCGCCCGCGCCGCCGGCGTCGCGTTCTCGGCAACGCGGCGCGTCAACTCACACGGATCGAACTGCATGACCCGAAGGCGCAACCCCCCTGCCTCGAGCCGAGCCAAATCCAGCAAATCGTCGATCATCCGCAGCAACCGAGCGGCATTTCGCCGAACGACCTTGAGGGCATCGCGCTCGGCACTTGGTTCCAGCTTTTCGAGCAACTCGTCCACGGGCGATATGATCAAAGTGAGCGGCGTCCGCAGCTCGTGACTGACATTGGCAAAGAACTCGGACTTCACCCGATCGAGCTCTTGGAGCTGATCGTAGGCCTCCTGCAAGGTCGCTTTTGTTCTCTGAACTTCCATGCGGGCGTGGAACTCGCTCTTTTCGAGGGCTAGTCGGTGCCTCTGAAATCCGGCGAGGATGAAGACAGTGCCGAAGAGAACGCCTTGGTATAGGACGGTGATCTTGATGTCGCCGACGGGAACCAGCCCTAACGCCATCGGTGCGGAAAGAAGGCTGATGACGGACAGTCCGAATGCGGCCGCCCGAGCAGGTGGCCAGGAAATGAAGAAGTTCACGCCGATGAGCACGAATAGAAGTGTCAGCGTGTAGGGAGAATCAAGGGAGCCGTGTAGCCACGTGAGGATGCAGTTGAAAAGAGAGACAAAAAGAAAAAGGGCAAAGACGATGTCATCGACCGAACGAGTCGCCCAGATAGGCTTGCGCCTGAGCGCCACCCAAAAACCTGTTAGCGTCGCGATCCAGAGGACACGCAGCACTTGCATCGTGTTGAAATGCGGGCGCAAGACGATCCACTCCAACGGAGTGAACGCTAGTATCGTGATGCTAGCGACAAGAATCCCGGCCGATAGACCGCGAACATTCCGCTTCCGCCGCTCTTGATGGAAGAGCTCAAAGGGCTGCGCTGACTCCTCCCAAGGAACCTCCGGGCTGGTCGCGCTGCTGGTTGGTGCGGCCCCCACTCCGGCCAGTGTATCAAAGCCAACTCGAGGGGACCAAAGACCGTAACTTACGCGATCTCCAGCGCGATCGACGAGGTTCGCTCACTGCTGACGAGCTGCAACAGGCGACGAAGTGCGCGGGGAGTCCAATGGGTTATGCTCAGGGGTGTCCCGGTCGCGGAAACCAGAGCCGCGCGATGGGTACCGACCGCGAGCTTCTGTCGAGATCCGGTTGAATCCACTCTGTTGAAGTCGAACCACAGGTCGACGGCGCCCGGATAGATCGCTGTTAAACGCATGACAGCCTCGATTTGGTCGAACGGCATGGCCTCGCGCAGGTGCTGAGTCCCGAATGAGATGCACTCCAACTGCGCTTCGCTCTTGCGGCCATTGAAGTATTCCGGAGCAAGGGTGTAGAAGAACTCGTCACGAAGCCGGCCCTGCCAGCCGCTGTAGTTTCCGAAATAGAGATTCCCAATCAAGTTGGAGTCTTGAAGAGAAGTCGAGAATACGCGACGTGCCGCACTGGGGCGCTCCGTGTCGTCATCACTGACCCACAGAGGTGTTCCAAGCTCCAGCTCCGAAAAGCTCTCAGGCAGCGACTCCGGAAGAGCCTCCGATTCTCGAGTTGGGTTCATTCCGACCAAGAAGCGATAGAATTCCTCAGGCCATGGCGCCGTCTTGACGTCGTTCGGACCCAAGATCTCCACAGATGACGTGCGCATCCTGCTCCGAGCGATTCTCTCGGGGTTTCCAGACGGAAATGGCAGTCGGCGCCAATCACACACGACGGTGTATTCAGTCTCGTTGCATTGCTCCATCCAGAAGTGTCCCTCGATTACGTCGCTTTGACCTGCTCGACCGAAGATGGTCGTGTCGAAGGAGTTAGTTACACCGCCGTGGAGATCAGACCCGAAAAGCTCGAACAGTCTTCGGTGGAACACTGTTTGTTCGATGCCGCTCAGCTCGCGGGCCTTGCCCATCCACTCGGCGTAGTTGGAGAAGTAGGCTGTTCGCAACGGGTTGGCGGAACCTCGGAAGGTGAGAGGGAAGCGGAGCACAAAAACGACCTGGCCGCGTGGGCCCGCACCGGGAGCGGCGTAAAAGCAACTGCTTGCGCTCCACTCCGTCGCGTCGACTGATCGAGCCGGACTGGACTTTCCCGCCGCCAACTCTTCCGCGGTGGGCCAATCTTGTCGACGCTCCAGAATCTTCGCGTGGTAGTCGGTCAGCTCCTCTAGGATTGCACCCGACACATCAGACGAAACCACGTTTCCAACGTACTCGGGCGGGCCTCTATCCGTGATGGTGGAGTGGTTGTGGCGAAACCGCGCCCCCGTGTCCGTTGCATCGCTGATCTGCCACCTACCGATCTTCACAGGAAGACACTGATCTGGTGTCGCGCAGAGTTGGAGGCTTTGCAGAAGGGCGTCTCGGCAATACGGATCGCCGAGGACATATTCAGCGCTCTCGCGTTCGTCACTGTCGAAACGGCAAGCATTGCTGTCTAGCTGATGTACTTTGGCGATCCGATGGAATCGCGCACCCTGGAACAGAACCGGACCGTACAGGTCTCCGCGGGGGTCAAGCGAGAGAGCCACCCCACCGTCGGCGAAACCAACCCAGGGTTCGCGTGGCGCTGCCTGCACGCCGAGCGCGAACGTACCTGCGAAATGGTCGACCGAGAACCCGTTCTGCTCGCAGCGGATCCCGGTTTTGACGGTCGTGAAGCCGGACTCGTCTTCGATCACGCGGGCGTAGACTTCGATTTCAAGTCCGCGCTCGGCATGCACTGGCAATGGACGAGACAAGTCCAGGTCGCCAATGGTAACGCTTCGGAGATCGGCTCGTCCAAGGACATACGCAACGGCCTGTGCCATTGCTTCTACCCCGAACACCGTGGGGAACAAGTACACGTCCTTGTACACGTGGTCGGCGAGGTACGCGTCACGTTCCAACGTGAGATGAGCCCTCGAAACTAGCTCGACGCCTGGCTGGAAGAAGCGAATATCCTCCAGGAATCGTGTTCCCTTTGGCAACGCCGGGAACTCGGGTCGCCAGGTGTCGATTCCGCCGAGGCGGCCGGTGACGACGACCTGACGCTCGCCGGCATCGTGACGGAACAGCTTCAGGAACCTGCGGATGCCTTCCTCGATAGAAATCGGATCGGTCCCAAGACTCGATAGCGCTTCGATGCTGCCGAGATTCGCCCCCATTCCAACTTCTTCCCAGACGCTGAACGCCATCGAGACCGCATCCGTCTCTACGTTCGAGCTTGCGAACATACCGAGCGACCTGTCGAGCGCTTGGTTCGCAAAGGCATACCAGGCGTTGTTCGGCATTCCGGTTATGCCGAGGACCGACGTGAACGCACAGAACAAAGCCGGCGGATCGTCTTTCAAGGCTTCGAACAGATTGAGCGCACCGACTAGCTTGGGGCCGATCTCATCGCGCGCGTCTTCGGCGGTGACTTTGTGTGCGCGCCGCGGACGGTTGACCGCGGCGCCATGGATGACGGCGCTGATGTGTCCCATCCGGCGGCGTGCCGTGTTCACCAAGCGCGAGACTTCCTCGCGTTCGGTCAGGTTACACTGACAGTACTCGGCGCTGAGACCTTCGCTCGCGAAGCGATCCAGCGTCTTTGCGATCTCCGCTCCGTTGGGAGAGTCGGGAGCGTCGGCGGGGGAGGGCGAGCTGCCTGCCAGCACCATGTGCGCGCCGGTTTCGCGTGCAAGCGCCAGCGCACACTCCGCGGTAATGCCGCGCGCGCCGCCCGTGACGAGGACGACGTCGCTGGCATCCAGCTGCTTCGCGCGCGGGGTGAGCGCGTTGCCTGGGAGAATCTCCGGCCGCTCGACACGTCGGGTCTTGCCGAAGTAGCGTGCGGCGTCATAGCGGACGTCGGTTTCGGCCTCGCGCGCGAGCAGTGCGCTGAGTTGGTCACCGTCAATCCCTTCCTCCACCGTCAATACGCGGAAGCGAAGCCCTTTGCGCTCCAGGTGCGATGCGGCCACGAAGCCGTCATAGCCCCAATCGAAATAGTCGTTCCGGGCGGATCTGCGGTGCAAGAAGATCACCGTTTGGGGAGACTCGGAGCTTGTCGACAGCGGCAGGCCATAAGAAATCGACGCGAGGAGCTCCGTCACCGTGAGGAAACGTTGTTCTGCGTTCGCCCCCATGGCCTCATCCGACAGAACAGCGACGATCAAATCGGCACCGATCTCCGCGGCCGCGCTCGCGGGGAGGGCGTTCACCGCAGCGCCACGGCTTCGCGTAGCTTCCCAGAGATCGGTCGCGACTTGGGAGCCATCGTCGAGGAGGCAGACCGAGCGGCCCTTCCAAAAATCTTCAGGCGCGTCCGGGAGCGGCGCGTCTTTCCATCGCATCACGAAGTTGCGAGTCCAGCCCGGGTAGTTCTTCGCGATCTCAGCCGCGCGATTCGGTGAAAGGCTGCCCGAGCGGCCTTTGTTCGCGGTCTTAATGCGCGCCTCTAGCTCTTGTACGATTTCGCTGAGCGTGGCGTTGGCGATATCGGCGGGGTCGAAGTCGCCCGCGTATCCGATCGCCACCGCGACGTCGACCACGACCTGCACCGTCTTGATCGAATCCATGTGCAGGTCGTCGATCATACGGAGGTCGTCGGTCAGCATGTCCGCTGGGAATCCGGTTTGCTTGTGGATCGCGTCGAGCAGGGCTGCCCTCGTGTCGACATAGGCGGGCGCGCTGGGGCTTCCGTCCGGCTGCACGATCTCGTGCATGCTCTGCTCGGCGCTCGATCCGACGGAGCGCACCCCGGTGACGGGCTCTGCTCGTGCGGCATGACCGGTAACCGCCGTGCCGTTGAGCACTTCGCTTTGGGCGGGCTGGCTGGCACTCGGACGGGCTGCTGTGGGCTCGACCGGCTTCTTCGAGCCCGCGTCGAGCAGATCCTGCTCGCACGGGTTTTCGAAGAACTGAAGCTCTGCGGCAGATTTGAACGCGCGGATCAAGCGCTGGTCCCAGAGCTTCAGGAAATCGATCTTCGCGCCGCGCGTGAAGAGGTAACCGAGTACGACGTTGAGGTCCTGGTCGCGGCCCGCCTTGCTCTCGACGGGCAAACAGAGGGTGCCGCCGGTGCCCGCGGTTTCGTTGCTCAAGCCAGAAAGGACAGCGCCTGGTCCCACTTCCACGAGCACGTCGCACTCGGTCGCGGCCAAGCGAGCGACTGCTCGGAAGTTTACCGGCTGAACGACCTGCTCACCGAAGTGGTTGGCAAGATCGATTTCGCCTTTGAGGACGCCCGCGGTCAGCGTGCTGTAGAGCCGAGCAGTTGTCGGTGTGGCAGTGCCATGAAGCACAGGGCTGTCGCGAAGCGCGTCCACGGTGTCGTGAAAATGAGCCGAGTGAAACGCCGCGGATACGGGGAGCGCCCGCGCCCGGATGCCACTCTTCGTTGCGAGTTCGACGGTTGCGGCCACTGCTGCGCTGTCGCCTGATACCACGGTCTGCGTTGGACTGTTGATGTTCGCGATCACCACGTAGCCTTCAATGCGTGCGAGCAGCCCGCGCGCTTCGTCCGGGTCGCAAGCCAGGCTTGCCATCGACCCTTCGGCGGGAACCTCACCCATCAGCTTGCCGCGCAAGCCCGCAAGCTGAAGCATCGACTTCTCATCGAGCGCTCCGGCTGCATGGAACGCGGTGAGCTCACCCAGGCTGTGACCACCCACGGCCGAGGGCTTGACGCCGAGCCGCTCCATGAACCGAAGCCAGAGGAGGCTCGCAAGACAGATCGCGGGCTGCGCGACCTCGGTCTGCGTGAGGGCACCTATCCACTCCTTTTGGCGATCGCCTTCGAGGTCGCGGTCGGTCTCTCTGAACATGAGCTCGCTCACGGGACCGACACCGACCTCTTCGAGCCAGCGATCTGCGTTGGCTACGAGCTCCCGTGCCCAGTCGAAACGCTCGACCAGCACGCGGGACATGTTCAGTCTTTGTGACCCCTGGCCCGGGAACAAGAACCCGATGCGCGGGTCACTCGCACCCGTGGTGAGCATCACGCGTCGCTGAGGCGTGATGAACGCGTAGTCTTCACCAGGTTCGGCTTTGCCGATGGCGGTGATGAGCGTCTGCAAGCGCTGGTGGAGATCGTCAGGGCTGTAGGACACAATCGCCGCGCGGACCGTCCGATTCTGTGGGAGCTGTCGCGCAAGCTCGATAGCGAGGTCTGGCATCTCGCCGACGCTCATGGCGGCGACCACCTGTAACAACTCCGTTGCTCTCTGCTCGAGGGCCTGCAGGCTTTCCGCCGCCAACACGAAGAGCTCGGTTCGCTGCCTCGAAGCCAAGAGCGCGCGTTCGTCGAGTGACGGAGCGAGATTCTGCGATGGGGGAGAGCCGGAGGTGACGGTGACGTGGCTGTTGATCCCGCCGAAGCCCATCGCCGAAACGCCTGCGGTCAGGGTGCTCGACGGGTCGCGCTGCTCGCCCGCGCGAATTGGGTAGAGGTTCTTTGCCTTAGTGGTGAAGACCTCGTGTGGGTCATCGCATCCGGCTGTTGGTGGAATCACGCGTCGGTTGACGCCGGCAATCGCCTTCAAGAGGCCGCCGACCCCGGCCGCGGCCTTGGTATGCCCGACAAGTGATTTGAACGAAGTCACGCCACACCGGTGCGGCTCCGTTTCACCAAAGGAGTCGATGGTGTTCGAGATGGCCCTGAGCTCCACGGGATCGCCAACCGCGGTGCCGGTACCGTGCCCTTCGACGAAATCCAAGTCGTGGGCCGAGTACCTCGCGCGGTCGTACGCCCGGCGAAGGGCTAGCGCCTGGCCGTCCACCGTCGGGGCGGTAATGCCGCCTTTTCCGTCCGAGGAAACGCCCCAGCCGTTCAGCACCGCATAGACGTAGTCGCGGTCTCTCTTGGCATCGTCGAGCCTCTTCAGGATGACGAACCCGCAGCCTTCGCCCGGAACGAATCCGTTTCCGGCGCGGTCGTAGACCTTCATCTCCGAGTCGGACAGCGCACCCACTTTGGCAAAACCCACCAGCTCGAACGCATCGAGGCTGACGTCGACGCCGCCAGCCAGGGCCACGTCGATGTCGCCTGCACACAGCGCGTTGGCCGCGGTCGCCACGGAGAGCAGCGACGAAGCACATGCACCGTCGACGGTGTACCCGCCGCCTCGTAGATCCATGTAGTTGCAGACGCGGCCAGCGATGGTGTTGGCGAGCGCACCGGCAAGCGTGTCTTCGGTCGGTGCCGGGAAGAAGGACTTGTAGATTTTTTCGGTCTCGGCGACGAGCTCTTCGAGCATGGCGCCGTCGAGGCCCTTTTCGATTCCGGCGGCGCGTATGGTCTTGCGAACGAATGGCCAGCGTCCGCGGAGAAGGTGCGCGCGTTGTTGCTCACCGGTTAGCGTGTTGCCGATGACGACGCCGGTGCGATCGCGCGGGAGGTCCTTCGGCTCGTACCCCGCGTCGGCCAAGGCCTGCAACGCGACGTCGAGCGCCAGCCAGTGGGTGATGTCGGTTTGTTCGACGACCTGCTTTGGGATTCGGCGGCTTGCCCAATCGAACTCGAAACCATCGATGACTGCGGCGCGCTTGCCGTAGGTTTTGTCCGGTGCGCCCTTGTCCGAGTCGCCGTACTCCGACAACGGGAGTCGCTCGTCGGGCATGCGCCTGAAGCTCTGGCGACGGGAAAGGACATTCTCCCAAAGCTCTCTGGGGTTTCTGGCGTCCGGGTACCTACACCCGAGGCCGATGATCGCGATGGGGCCGCTGGCCGTATCGTTTGAAGTCATAAATCAGGGGTAACGGAAAGGGGGTTAAGTCAGACCAATGGGGGAAAGCGAGTATACAGAGGTCATTTCCCTTATCCGCTGAACAGCGGCTCAGCACGAATGACATTTATTCAGGTTCGACAAATAAGGCAACGACTTCCGTCGGTTGAACCGGCGTCCCCAAACGGTTCCAGTGTCGATTTGCTACAAGTGTCACACATTGGATGCCCTCGGGAGTCACACCCATCCGGTGGAGGGCGAGATCCGAGCGCCCGCGCACGGTGAGGGGTTGGGCCCTCCCGGGGGAGCTCACTTGCTCACCACCGGGGCGGAACCACGGCGCGTTCGATGCTCGTCAGCCGCCGCCGCAGTAGGCGTCGCCGGCGCCGCCGGCGCCGCCGGTGCCGGATGAGTCGCAGCTGGAGCCGGGGGCTGGTGCGCTCTTGCACTCAACAATGTCGCTGCATAAGTAGGTACAGCTATCCACCATTCCAGGAAGCTCTCGGCAGAGCCCAGAGGGTTGTGGGCAATCGTCATCCCCGTTCATGGGGTCGCATGCCACATCCTCGACCAAAGCTCGCACCGCGGGGCAGGTCGCCAGGTCCTCATTGATCCCGCAGTACTCGTCGATCTCGGCCCCGGAGAGGCTTGGGCGAGTGAGCGGGATGCGGAATGGTCTTGTGCATGGGCCTCCGAGCTCGAAACTCTTCAAACAAAACCCCGTCTGGTCGTTTGGAAAGCGGTCGTCCGGGTTCACGTAGAACATCGGGACGCACCGATGCGCGTCCGACGCCTCTTCCCCGAAGCCGCACTGGTTGTCGGCGACGCACTCTTCGCAGATGTCGAGGGCGCCCACTAAGACATCGGTGCATTCCCTCGTGGCGGGGTTGCACGTCGTGTTGGA
>Ga0209567_10001893_pt1 | contig 10380 bp, 7 predicted proteins | sample COG_12_FD_184756 | JGI IMG/M metagenome (GOLD analysis project Ga0209567, IMG submission 184756) | Pelagic marine sediment microbial communities from the LTER site Helgoland, North Sea, for post-phytoplankton bloom and carbon turnover... | ecosystem: Environmental > Aquatic > Marine > Neritic...
GACAATTTAGCACTAAGTTATATGCTAATTATGCATAAATTGTATGAGCCTAGCATGCGGAACGCAGACATCCGCGATCGTCAGGCACTGCTTGTGCTCGACGCGCGAACCCACCGATTGTCAACGAGCAAAGGTGTCGAATTTCATGGTCGCAACGCTCGGCGCTGAAGGCAAAAAAACCGGGATGTGCGTCGCTTAGTTGCCCTGGCCGGCGACTCATCAATACTCGCCGGGTCGTGATGAGCTCGATTGGGGTCTGGCGTGCCTTCGCCGTGGTGTTCTTGGTCTTCCTCTTGCATGCCCCTGCCCATGCGCAGCGCAAGCATACCGTGCAGCAAGGACAGACGCTTGGGGTCATTGCCAAGCGCTATCGCGTGTCCGTCACCAACCTTGCCGCTGCCAACCGCTTGAAGAAGACCTCGAATCTCCGAGTCGGCCAGGTTCTGAGAGTCCCACCCAAGGGCGTGGTGTACGTCTATCCGGGGCAGACCCTCACTGGGATCGCACAGCTGAACAAGGTATCCGTGAAAAAGCTTGCGGCAGCGAATCGTCTCAAGCCCGACGCCACCCTTCGGGTCGGTCAGCGCCTGGAGCTGCCTGGCTACAGTGCTAGCGCCCAGGCGAGCAAAGCGAGAAGCACCATCTTGAACGGGCTTGTGACGCTCGAACGGCCTGCGAGCAAAGAGACCCTTCGAGTTCGCCTTTTCGACAAGGCGGGCAAACTTGACCCGAAGGCACGCACGCGCCTGGCGCGTTTCCTCCGCGACCGCGAGAAAGAGAAGGTGACGCGCCCGCACACGCGGCTCCTGCGCGTGTTGTCGTACCTCGCGGACCATTTCAACGGCCGGACGATTGTCGTGGTGAGCGCCTACCGCTCGGCGCAGAACGGCAACGACGGGTCGAGCCGACACGCGAGCGGTGAGGCCGTCGATATTCGGATCGAAGGCGTCCCTAACGAGGTGCTGCGCGACTATTGTCTGACGCTCTCGAAGGTCGGGGTCGGCTACTACCCGCGCAGCAGCTTCGTCCACGTCGATGTGCGCTCGAAGGCGGTTTACTGGGTCGACTGGTCTCGGCCGGGTGAGCCTCCGCTCTACCTTCCGCCAGGGGAAACGCCGGAGAAGTACGACGCAGGCGTGTCGAGCGCGGTGTCGCCACCGGGGCTCTAGTCCTGCGACTGGTCTGCGCCCTTCCCTTGCGGGAGCTCGATGCCGTGCTCCTTGAGCCGGCGATAGAAGGTCCGCCGAGCCATCCCGAGCGCGCGTGCGGCTCGTGCTCGATTCCAGCCGTTCGCATTGAGTGTCGCGAGAATCTGATCGCGCTCGGCGTCTTTGAAGGCCCGGTAGTTGCCGGCGCTGGCACTCGTCGGCGCAGCGATCCCGGCGGCCTCGATCGCCAACTCTTCGGCCTCGATGGCGTCCCCGGCAGCGAATACCGTCGCGTTGATCAGAACGTGTTCGAGCTCGCGGACGTTGCCCGGGAAGTCGTGCGCGCATAGCCGCTGGAGCGCAGCACGGCTCAACCGTTTCTTCGGCTCTCCCCGTTCTTCGGCGATTCGGGAGAGAAAATGATCGCAGAGCAGCGGGATGTCCGAGCGCCGTTCGCGTAGCGGAGGTAGCTCGAGCTCCACCACCGACAATCGGTAGTAGAGGTCCTCGCGAAGCGTTCCCTCTTCGACGAGGTCGCGGAGCGGTCGTTTGGACGCTGTGACGAGACGCACGTCGATCGGCTGCTCCTCCGATCCGCCGACGGGGCGAACTCGGCGTTCCTGAAAGACTCGGAGCAAGTCGAGCTGCATCCGTGCCGGCATGTCCGTGATTTCATCCAAGAATAGCGTTCCGCCGTGAGCCTGCTGGAAGACGCCCTCCCGCGCGTGGGTGGCGCCCGTGAACGCCCCGGCCACATGACCGAATAGCTCAGTTTCGAGGAGGCCGTCGGGAATCGCGCCGCAGTTGAGTGAAACGTACGGCGCAGCGGCGCGCGCACTACCATCGTGGATGGCCCTGGCAACGAGCTCCTTGCCGGTCCCACTCTCGCCGGTGATCACCACCGGCACCTCGTTGATGGCCACCCGATCGAGCACTTCGTACATTTTGCGCATCCCGCCGCTCGCGCCGACGAGGCCCCAACGGTCTCCCCGCGCGCCCGAAGCTCGAAGGCGCTCGATCTCCCGCTGGGTTCGTTGGAGCGCTTCGGTGTTTCCGTGAAGCCGTTGCTCGAGGTGCTCGTTGGCTTCACGGAGCGCCAGGTTGGCGTGCTCCAGCTCTTGCTTCTGTGCCTCGATGCGCTCGAAGAGACGCGAGGTCTCGATGGCGATGGCTGCCTGATCCGCGTACGCACGAAGCAAGGAGAGGTCGGTCCCGGAAAAGCGCCCGCTGGCGCTTCGGTGTTCGAGATAGAGAACGCCCCAGACGCGCCCATGGGACGCAACGGGCAGGCATGCCACCGACTTCAGCATCAACTGGTGGACCGACATGTAGTCCTGAACGCGGGCGTCGTGCGCCGCATCGACCGTCACCACGGGGTCGCCGTCGATGAGCACGGTCTCCGCGATCGATCGGCTGAAAGCCGCGGTCGGCTCTCCGAGCTGGCTCTGCGCGCCTCGAATGGTCCGCGCTTCGAGCGCTCCGCTTTCGTCCACGAGCAACACGAAGCCACGCTCCGCACCGCTGAGGGCGACGGCGCCGTCCGTGATCGCAGTCAGGAGCTTCGTGAGGTCCCGTTCGCTCGCAAGCCGTCGAAGGCTGGCGAGCACGGGCGCGACCCCGGTTGCCGTCGGCAGACCTGCTGCGGTCTTCTCTCGCTTCGAGGTCTTGCGGATCGCGTGTCGTCGAGCGTCGTGCCAAAAGCCAGCGCGAAGCGGTGGGGGCAACGAAGTCGCCATGTCGTCCCAGAGCTCAACCGCACGCACGGCTGCTTTGCGCATCTCCTCGGGCTGATTGCGCTCGCGGTACATCGTGCTCAGGTCGGCCCAGGCTTCTGCGCACACGCGGATCGCACCCCGCTGCCGCGCGCGCTCCGCGATTAGAGTCAGCGCCTGGATCGGGTCGTCGCCGGATATGTGCGCCCGAAGGGCCGCAACGCCTAGCGCTTCGACTGCGGTGTCCTGCCCGACCTGATCGAGAAGCCGCGCCGCCTCGTCCCCGCGACCTAGCTCGATGCTCGCCCGGGCTGCAAGGAGCAACGCGCGGGCAGCGCCGCTCCGAGCCTTCGTGGCCTCGAGCGCATAGTGAGACGCGAGCTCCCAATCTCCACGTGAACGCGCGATACGGGCGCGGACCATCGCAGAGGCGGGGGTCCCGTCTTCCAAGCCGGCGATCAATGCGAGGGCCGCGTCTTCGTTGCCGCAGTGAGCCTGCAGCTCCGCGCGGGTCAATTGGCGAGCGGAGTCGAGACCGGGCCCGCTGTCGGCCTCCCACATGAGCCGAAACGCTTCCCCTAGCTCGCCGCGCTCGACCCGGCACCAGACCAAATCGGCCTGGGTCGCCTGCCGTTCCCAGGGATCCGCGCGATCTTCTGCCGGACCTGCCAGGAAAGCACCGAGGGAGCTGCTTAGCTCATCCAGGCTCAGTAAGGCACGATTTGACACACTCCCAAATGTAGCAGATCTACAGATCTAGAGAAGTGTCACTGGGGGAGGAGATCGATGATGACGATGCCCCGGTCAGACTCCTCGTCCGCGTCAGGCGCCCTCGAACCTTCCGGAACCGGAAGGTGAAGCTCAACCTGAGCAATCGAGCGCTTTGCCTGCTCTTCTTCCTCACGTTGCCGAATTTGGTCGATGATGAAGCCTGGAAGCATTTGTTCCTCTACCTTTAACGTAGGTCAATCTACGGGCACGACCAATATAATAACGCCTTCCCGGCTGACAACGGCTGTGGCAAAAACAAGATCATTCGTGCCCCTTGCATACCGAAAAGTTCATGATTTTCAACGGTTGACCCCATGACGGGGGCTCGGAGCAGCCCACCCGATGCACGGGATCTCCTTAGGAAATACGACCTGCTTCCCAAGCGATCGTTTTCCCAGAATTTCTTGATTCAGCCCGGCGCCACAGCCCAGATTGCGGACGCCACCATGGCCCTGGGCCAGCAAATCGTCGAGCTTGGAGCGGGCCTCGGCACGCTGACGCACGCGCTGCTCGAGCGGGGCGGCGAGGTCCTTGCTGTCGAGCTCGACCGGGACATGGTTCGTGTGCTGCGAGAGGAATTCCCCGAGCAGGACCGGTTGGAGATTCGACACGGGGATGCTGCGAAGGTGGATTTCACCGCACATTCCCAGGCTTGCGGGTCAAAGCTCGTCGTCACGGGGAATCTTCCCTATCAGGCCACCGGGGCAATCCTGCGACAGGTCGTTGCGCACCGGGCCGTCCTGAGTGGCGCTGTGTTGATGGTTCAACGGGAGGTGCGGGACCGCCTGGTCGCCGAGCCAGCCACCAAACAGTACGGGGCGTTGACCGTGTTTACGCGCGCCGGCTTCGAGGTCGCGACGGTCTACCGGCTGAGGCCGGGTTCGTTCTACCCCGCACCGAAGGTCGAAAGCGCAGTCGTGCGGCTCCTTCCCCGCACGGTACCGCTGGCCGAAGAGACCGAGTCCTTTCAAGCGGTGGTTCGCGCGGCTTTTCAAATGCGCCGCAAGACGCTTAGGAATGCGCTTCGTGGGCTGGGCGACGCCGACCGCGCCGACCGTGCATTGAGCGCAGCAGGAATCGACCCCGGGAGACGCGGCGAAACCCTCTCGATTGAGGAGTTCGCTCGCCTGGCGGAGTGCTGGGAGGCCGGAGACTGAGGTGTCCCCCCGCCCCCACGCTATCGCCTAATGGCGGGGGGGCGGCCGGGCATGTATCGTGCGCCCGCATGTTGAGAAGCGCGTTGTCGTGCGCGGCGTTGATCCTCCTCGCCAGCTGCGGACCCAAGAAAGTCGAAAGCCCACTCGAAACGGCGCCCCCTGCCGAAATCGCGCAGGCGCGGGCGCTCGCCTCGAGTGGGGATGTCCGAGGCGCCCAGAACGCGTACGAGACCTTCATCATCAACCACCCTGGAACCGTCGAGGCGGACCTTGCCCGCTTGGAGCTCGGCGTATTGGGGTCTGACATCGGACGATGCCAGAGCGCCATCCCGCACTTCGAGCAGGCCCAGGACAGCGCAGACCGCGCGATTGCGCTCCGCGCATCGCTTCACTTGGGCGCTTGCCAGTTGCAGTTGGGAGACCCGGAACGGGCGCTCCGGACCGTCGAGCCCCTCGCAGGCGAACGGTTCTCGAGCGAGGAGCAGGCACTGCTGTGGGACACCACGGTGATCGCTTCGGAGCAGACGACGAGCGCAGCCATCGCGCTTCGGGTGTTCGATACGCTCGTGGAGCGAGGAGGCGCACCACCAGACCCTCTGCGCGTGGATGCCGTGGTCGACCTGCTGGTTCAGAAGCTCACGATCGAAGAGACCGCGGTGCTGTTCGACCAGCTTCGCGCCGGCGCCCTTCCCCACGTCGCTGTTTCGATGCGCCTGCTGAATCACGCCCTCGATACACAGGACGCGGAGTTGATCGTGCGCACCTCGGATGGGTTGCGCGCCAGCGATTCCATCGAGGACCCGGAGGTGACCATCTTGGTCGCCCGCGCGGACGAATTCCTGCACGGGAACCCCTATGTCGTCGGGGCGCTGCTACCGCTGACTGGGCGCGGACGTGAGGTGGGCCGTCAGCTCCTGCAGGGCATGCAGCTCGCGGCGCTCGATGAGGGCGGTCCAGAGCTCGTCGTCGAGGACACCGCGGGCGATCCAAGCAAGGCGACGGCGGCCGTCGAGTCGCTCATTGGCGACCAGCGCGTGGTCGCAGTGCTCGGTCCGGTTGCAAGTCGCACCACCGAGGCCGCGGCAGAGTCGACCCGGCGCGCCGGGGTGCCACTACTGAGTTTCTCCGCATCGGAGGAGACGACGAGCGCGGGAGAGCAAGTCTTTCGATTCCTCTACAGTCCGCGCGACGAGCTCACTGCCTTGGTGGGTAAGGCCCGAGCGCGGGGCTTGTCGAGGTTCGTGATTCTCTATCCGGATCACGGCTACGGGCGCACGATGGAGCGCCTGTTCGACCAAGAGGTCGCTGCCGCCGGCGGGGTCTACTGTGAGGGCGTGCCGTATCCGCCGGGCACCAAGTCGTTCGTCGAGTACGTGCAGACCGTCCTCGAAACGACTTGTGACGTCGTGCTCTTCGCCGACGTGGCCGACCAAGTGGCGCTGATCGCACCGACCTTCGCCGCAGAGGGCGCGTGGAGCATCGCCGGCCGCGCCCTACCCGAGCACGCCGAGCGACAGGTGCACTTTCTTCTCCCGAGCCCGAGCTGGTCATCCAAGCTCGTCGGCCGAGCGCAACGCTACCTTCAGGGCGCCCTCGTCGCACTGCCCTTCTACGAAGCCTCCGAAGCCAGCCTCAATCAGCACTTTCGCACAGCCTACGAAACCCGATACGGCACGGCACCGCAGATGTTCGCGGCCTATGGGTACGACGCGTATCGCATGATTTCCGCGACACTGCGCCAGGGGAACCAAACCCGTCAGGCGCTCACCGAGGCGCTGACGAGCGGTTCTAGCGTGACGCCGGTGACCTCGATGGATTCGTTTTCGCCCGAGCGCACACCAGCGCATCCGCCGCATGTGTACGAGGTTCGAGAGGGCTTGCTCCAGTCCGTCGAATGACGCTCACGAGAGGATGAGCCATGCCCCGGCAACCAGCGCGACGGCGAAGGTGAAACCAATCGCCATCGTGGCGGCCGGGGTGTCTCGAATGGGCGGCGCTGCGGGAATGCTGCTCGGGTGCGCGAACGGAGGGATCGATTCGACCACTCGGGCTTCTGGTGCCCGTTCGATCTCCGCCGACGGCGTGCTTGCCCAGCGCTCGACGTCGGGTTCGAGTCCCAGCGCGTACAGCATGGCGTTCGCGAGCTCCATGGTGCTTCCGAAGCGGTTGACCTTGTCCTTGCGCAGACCCTGCTTGACGACGTCATCGAAGGACCACGGGTAGTCGGGACTCGAGGTGCTCACCGGCGGCGGCTCCTCATCGGCAATCTCTTTCAGGATCGCGGCGACGCTGTCCCCGGGGAACGCGACCTGCCCAGTGGCCAGCTCGTACATGATTGCGGCCAGCGCGAACACATCGGTGCGCGGATCGAGGTCTAGTTTTCCCATCGCCTGCTCGGGTGACATGTAATACGGCGACCCCAGCGTCGTACCGAAGGCGGTCAGCTTGGGTCCGGATTCGACCTGAAGCTTGACCGAGCCAAAGTCGAGGACGCGAACCTCGTCGCCATGGGTACCCGCGCACAACAAGATGTTGTCGGGTTTCAGGTCGCGGTGAATCACGCCGCGGGTGTGCGCGTGATGCAGCGCAAGGGCGAGCTGAGAGACGACACGAACCAGGCGGGCTGGTCGCATCCCTCCTTCCCGTGCCAGAACCAGGCTGAGCTCCTCGCCTTCGAGGAGCTCCATCGTCATGAAGTGAGCGCCTCCGGCTGTTACGCCGAAATCGCGCGCGTCGATGATGTACGCGTGGCACAGCGACTTCGCGGTCTCGTACTCCCGCCGGAATCGCTGGACCACGACGGGGTCGCTCGCAACCTCGGGGTGCAGCACTTTGACTGCGACACGCTCCCCCGTCTCCGAATGACGGGCCTCGTATACCGAGCCCATGGATCCATCGGCGACGTGGGCACCCACCGTGTAGGCCCCCAATTTCTCCCCAGTTCGATCCCCCATCGAACTTTCATGCCTAGCGAACCCGCCCGCGCGTCACCAATTCTCAGGTGGCCCGCTCACTCCGCGCGTTCGGGCAGGCCTGGCATCGCAAGGAGGCGGTCGACCCCCTGCTGGTCGTAGTGAACCAGTCCTTGCCCTTCGAGGCCTTGCACGATGGCAACAACCTGGTGCAATCGTTTCTGTTGGCTGACCTGCTCCCTGATGTCGTCTTCGGCCTCACCGACGCTGCGCACCTCTTCCGGCAGGATTTCGGTCAGGACGATGACGTGCCAACCGTACGAAGTCTTCACGACGTTCTTGAGAGGCCCTTCGGATTTTGCGGCGAACAGCGCGTCTTTATAGGGCTTCTCAATCTTCGCCTTTTCGGTGATCGCGGGAAGGTTCTCCGCTCTGACGTCGAAATCCGAGCCATCCAGTTCGCCGCTCTCATAGCGATCGAAGACGGCTTTCGGGTCCGCCGCCTTGCGAATCTCGCGCAGGATCGACTCGGCGAGCGCCTCTGCGGCCCTGCTGTCGTCTTCGACCAGGATGTGCCAGGAGCGACGACGCTCGGGATCCCGGAACTTGTCCGCATGCAGGGCGTAGACCTCGCGCACCTCTTTCTCCGAGATCGATTCCGGCGTGGTCTTCTCCTCGAGAGCGTGAAGCATCGTGCGCACCATCAGCCGTTCGATGCTGCGCTCGTCGCTCCGATCCTCCGTGAACCCGAGCCGCTCGGCCTCTTGAACCAAGAGGGCTTCGTCGACTAACTGCTCGAGCGCGGCCTCTGCGCCGACCTGCTCGGCTGCCATCCGGCTCTCGACTTCGGCCACTCCGATCGAAAGGCCCCCTACGCGGGCGACGACGTCGCCCACGACGCGCTCGTCCCGCCCTTCGATCGGCGACGCGCCGCGGTCACCCTTGCAACCGGTGAGCGGTGCTGCGCCGAGCAAGGCAATGGCGATGACGATACGCACCAGGGCTCATCCGCCGCCGGTGTTAGCCGGCGTCGCCGGCGCGGCTGCGGAGTCGCGCCTGAATCGGGAGCGCCTCGCCGCGGAACCGTGTCCAGACCGACTGGCCTTCTTCTCGGGTCCGAAGCTCGTCGACCTTGGCCACCGCTCCGGTGCTGCCCTCGACCGCGATTTGATCGATCGCCATCAGCGCCGAGAGGCGAACACCGAGGTCCTCGCTGCCGAGCTGACCAACCAACGCATCGATGGCCTTAGCCTTGTCCTTGCCCCTGGCGTATCGCCCCAGCATGTAGGCTCCCTTGCGCGCCTTGTTGGCATCCGGGCTTCCGGCTTTCGAAACCCAGCAATCGACACTCGTGTCGCACTCGTTGGCGAGATCGAGGAGCGGATTGCGCTCCTCGAACTTCTCGCGGTAGCCACCAGCCTCCGAACGCTTCTCCTTGGCAATCGCCGCGGCGAGGTTCGCGGCCTCTGCTTTGTTCGCGAGCAGCGCGTAGTTCTGCACTGCGATCAGCCGCACCTCGGGGTTGGCCTTATGGTCCACCACCTGTGTATAGATGAACGGCATCATCTCCGCGTCGTACATGTGCGCGATGGCGGCGAGCAACTGCCCGCGCATCGCGACACCCTCGTAGCCCTTGGGAAGCCCACCGTAGACCTTCTTTAGGGTCGACCGCACACGGTCCTTTTGTGCTTCGGGAACGTCGATGCGCACAAGAGCGATGGCGGCGTTCAGCTTGCGGGGGGTGTCCGATGACGCCGCCTCTTGAAGGAGCGGCTCCAACGCCTCGGAGAACCCAAGCGCGCCAAGCGCAAAGCTCGCTTCGCCGCCGGTCACTTGGCGGACCGTCATTTGGTTCGCCAGGTCAGGCCGACGGGCTTTTACGGCATCGATGTACTGCTTTGCAATCGCGTTCGCCGTCGCATCCTTGCCCGCCAAGACTGCAAGCAAGGGCTTGAGCGAAGGGCGTCCAACGAGGATCAGCGCCTCGGCAGCCACGTCGTTCATGCGAAGCTCCGGGTGATTCGGCGCGAACAGGAACAAGCACTTGATGAGAGCGGGAATCGCCGCCGGGTCCCTCAGCTCGCCGAGTTGCTGAGCTGCTAGACGGTTGATGAGGAAGTTCTGTTTCTCGTCCTGTTTGGTGGCAATTTTCGTCAGGATCTCGGTCGCTCCCGTATCCTTCAGCGCGCCGAGCGCACGGATCATCGCCACGCGCATCTTGTTGTCCTCTGGGCGCGAGTCCGTGATGCGCTCCAACGAACGCGCGAGCGCTTGGATCACTTGGGGCCGTTCGGCGGCGGGGACCTCCATCGCCTGAATGGTCTGGGCGGCACGAATCGCGTGATCCTCCGACACCTCGGTGCGCCAGTTCAACGCTTCGATCAGCGCGGGCATGCTGCGCGGATCTTGGACCTCGTACAGGAGGTCCAGAATCGCGAGCCCGTTGATACGGTCTTCTGGATAGTCGAGGTAGGCACGCGTGAGCGGATCGACGATGACATCGGCGACGGCCTGCACGTCCGCACTACTTCGATCTCCACCGTTCGCAGCGAGCGTTTCGGTGTAGACCTTCTTGAGATTGAAGATCGCATTCTCGCGGCGAACCGGATCGGAAAGCTCACCGGCTTGTCCCTCCGGATCGTTTTCCGCGGCGTGACAACCCAAACCGAGCGCTGCAATT
>Ga0209567_10001894_pt1 | contig 10380 bp, 10 predicted proteins | sample COG_12_FD_184756 | JGI IMG/M metagenome (GOLD analysis project Ga0209567, IMG submission 184756) | Pelagic marine sediment microbial communities from the LTER site Helgoland, North Sea, for post-phytoplankton bloom and carbon turnover... | ecosystem: Environmental > Aquatic > Marine > Neritic...
CCGGACCTTGCGATCTGGTACATCCCGGTGATCGAGAGCTGCAACGAGATGACCAATGAGGAGATGATCCCGGGCGAGTCCTATAAGCCGCGCGAATTCTTCACCGGTGGCGGCCCACGTCAGCACCAGCAGATCACGGGCAGCGTGACCGCGATCGATGCCAAGTCGGGCGCGATCGTGGCCAAGCACGACACCAAATACCCAATGCTCGGCGGTATCCTGGCCACGGGCGGCAATTTGGTGTTCACCGGCCACGCGTCCGGCGAGTTCGTCGCCCTCGAGGAGTAGCTCTCGGGTGCGCAACACGAAGTCGGTCACCTCGCGGGCAAACGTTGTGCTGCCCAACAGTTGGCGAAAGGCGGGCGACCAGCGCTGAGGGTTCTCGGTGGCCAGCATTCCCTGGATGAGAGCCATCTGCTCGGGACCGGTGAGTACCTGGGGCGGAGCGGCCCACCCTCGCACCGCCGCATACGTCTCGAGGACACGGGCGGCGAAGGAATGGAACGTGGCGACGTCGATAGTGCTGGTCGAGCCTTCGAGCGCGGTGCGGATGCGGTCGCGGACATCTGCCACGCCGCGTCGGCCAAAACTCAACACCAACAAGCGCTCGGGGGGAAGCCTGACTTCACCGAGGAGATGGACCGCACGTCGAACGAGAAACTCCGTCTTTCCGGTCCCCGGTCCGCCGACCACGACTTGTGGGCCATCGGCATGGCTGATCGCAGACCCCCAGTCCGCAGGGTCAACTCGCCGCTCGACGGGAGCGCCGGGGTCGGGTCGTTCAGTGGGTTGACTCATGGTGGTCACGGTATCGCCCGGGAGTGACGGAATTGACCCTGTCGTGTCCCGGTCGGGCGATCAGATGCCGAGTCCCGGCTGGTGGGCGCGGCCCGAGCCGTCGCCGAGGATGTGCACGACGTGGTAGCCGCGTGTTTCGAGCGCGGGGGCAAGCAGGGTCATCCGATGGCAGCCTTCCGGATCGACTTCCGAGCAGAGCAAGGCAACGTGGCTGGTTTGGCTGAGCGCTTCGATCTCGTCGAGACCGGCGGCGAAGGCCGGGGTTGCTGCGATCTTGTCGAAGTCGGGGTGGCCGTCGGCCGAGACCAGGACCGGGTCGTTGGGTCGGCCTCCCAACCTGTCTCCCAACCAGCGGTAGCCGATGCCGGCCGCGGCCGCGATCCCGACAAGGGCTTTCTTTCGGAAGTCGGGCGCGTGCCTGGAATAGGGGATGGATCGCACGTCGATGATGGCCTGGACGTGGTGTCTCGTGAGGCGCCGGTCGAGAGAGGAGAACGGCTCGGATCCATGCCCGATGGTGAAGATGGTTGACTTCATGGGATCGTTCATTGGTGTTGGGAGTTGGGGGCGGCGGACACCGGCTCAGGTCATCGCTTGCAGCGGAGCTGCGGCTTCCGGTGCGGGCGCTTCCGCAACCGCCGGACAGAGATCGCGGTATTGGCACCAACTGCAGAGCCGCCCAGGCCGTGGTGGGAAGGTCTCGCTCGAGATGGCACGGTTGATGGCCGACCACAAGGCGCGGAGCTGTCGATCCATCGCATCGAGCTGGGAATCGTTGATCGGTATCTCATAGACGGTCGGCCCGTTGAGATACATCAACTTGAGCCCAACGGGGGTCCGACCGGTCCGTTGCCGAATCAGCAGCGCGTAGATCTTGAGTGCGAAGAACGCCGGGATGGCATAGCGCTCCGGTGGTGCCTTCCCCGTCTTGTAGTCCGTGATGATGACCCCCTCGGGACCCTCTTCCATGCGATCGAGAATCCCCCGGATGGTGATCCCGTCGAGTTCTTCGAGCATGTCGAGTTCACGATCGAGAGGCTCGAAGGAGCGCGGGTCCTCGATCCCGAAGTAGTTGGCCAGCACCCGCATGCTCTGGATGCCCCACTCCCGTTCTGCCTCGATGGTCTCGAAGAGGTCGCGGTACTCTTCGCTGCCACGCAACTCGCCCCATGCCTCCCGAAACAGGTCATAGAGCCGCTCCGGTGTGCGTTGGTCCGGGGCGTCATCAAAGAGTCGCTGGAGGGCGAGGTGAACGGTGGTGCCCCGTGCCTGGTGCACGGTGGCGGGCGTGTCGATGCGGTCGATGGCGCGGAACTTGAACAACTGCGGACATACCTTGAAGTCGCTGGCACGACTCGGCGACAGCGTTTGCAGCAAGTCCGGCGGTTCGGTCGGCAAGGTCTCAATAACCATCGAAACCGATCATACGGGACCCGGGTGACGAAAACCACATCGGTGTAGTTTCTGCGACAGAATGGCGCGTAATGCCCGGCGAAAAGGGGCGTCCGGTCGGTTCGCGAAAACTATTGACGAATCGCGAAAACCAAGTACGAATCTGAGTTGACGAGGGTCGGAACGATGTCGTAGCTTTGCACTCCCTCAACCGGTGCTTCGGCTCCGGGAAGGGGACCCGACGGAAGGGCTTCGGTCCGACCGGAGGGTGGCGGATCACCGTAAGGTGATGTGCCAACCTCGAAGGGGCTTCGGCTCCGGAGAGGAAGTCTTCGGGCCCCGGTTCGCCGGGAGCGCCGGCGAGGTCTTCGGATCTCGTCGGACGCCCGTGACGCCCTTGGTGGGACGGCCTCGGTCGGACCGCTGAGGAACCGGGTCGGCCGCAAGGCCATCTCGGTACCTGGAGGGACTTCGGTCCCCACAGGATCGGTCGGAGACGACCCAGCGGACCGGCGGGAAACCGCAGGTACCAGGGAAGACTCGGACCACACCTCGACGGTGAGGCTTCGGCCCCACTGAAGGGGTCTTCCGGAAACGGAAGAACGCTTGCGGAGAAGGACTTCGGTCCCGAACCGGAGGCGGATCGGAAGGGGACCCCCTCGGGGGAACCGACGGCTTCGGCCGGCGGGCTTCTGAAGATCACCCGAACGGGACACCTTGGTGCACCGCACGGGATCGGAGCGACCGCAAGGACGCTTCGAAGCGCCCCGCGGCGAACGATCGCAAGGTCGAACGGCAAAGGGCCGGGAAACAACCCCGAGAGGGCAATGCTTCGGCAGGGCTCCCTCGGGGTTCTTCCATTGCGGGCCCGTTCTCGCTGCCGGCGGCGGCCGGTAGGCGGACGGCCTTTGCTTGCGTGCGATAGCCCGCGCCGGGGGTAACGTTCGAACGATGGGCACCAGAACTCCTGTTGTCATCGCCGTCTTGGTGTTGTGGCTCGCCGCTTGTGGCGGGAGCCAGTCGGGCACGTCCACCACTGCGGCCGGCTTGTCGGCTGCGTCCGAGATGAGTCTGACGCCGACCGGCATCGGTCAGGTGGACTTCGGGACACCGCCGGAGGAGGCGATTGCCACATTCAGCGCGGCAGTCGGTGGGCCCAGCGAGGACTACGACTGGTCCGCAGACCCCATCTTCGGCGAATGCCCCGGCGCGTTCACGAGGGGAGTCACCTGGGGCAGTCTGGTTGCCTTGTTCTCCGACGATGGAGCCGGGAATCAGGAGTTCTTCGCATGGACGTACGGCTACGACCCCGAAAGCGGAACATCGGGGGCCGACAGCAGAGAACTCGGTCTGAGGACGTTCGAAGGCATTGGGCTCGGCTCGACTCGGGCCGAACTGAAAGCCGCGTACGGCGAGCGACTGGTTGAAGAAGAGGACCTGAGCATCGAGGTTTGGGGTTTCACCGTTGACTCAGACCAAACCCAGTACCTCCAGGGCTTGCTTTCGGGACCGAGCGACGATGCTCGGGTCGTCGTCATCGAGTCCGTGCCCGGGTGCCAAACCCGGCAATAGTCGGGGATCCCGACGCCGTTCCAACCGCTGTTGTGCGATGCGCGAAACTTATCTCTGAGACGCGAAAACCAAACACGGTTCTAGCTTGACGGCACCCATTCCGGGCACCTACATTGTCGCTCGTCAACGGGAAGGGAAACCAACCCGATGACCCCAGAGGTTCGCTAGGACCTCGGGGCCGGTGGCTCGAGAGGGCCTCCGGTACGGTCCGGAAAGGGCCGTCACTCGCAAGGGTGGCGGGTCTCCCCGAGAGGGGTCGTCCGGGATCGGGCTTTCGGGCTCGCTCCGGATCCAGAAGGGTCAGCAGCACCCCTGGCTTCGGCCGAGGTGAGGCGGTCGGTTCGCCGCAAGGCAGACCGATTGGGAAACCCCGAGAGGGCAAAGGCTTCGGCCGGAGCTTCCTCGGGGTTTTCCGCGTTTGTGGCCCCTTTCTTGGGGTTATGAGCGGTGAGGGCCGGCTCGGACCCCCTGATCCCCGGGCTGGGTCGGACACCAGATACCGGATGCCCACGCCCCGCGGCGGGCACAGCTCGCGCCGGCTCCGTCCGACCCGTACCACCTATGATGTCGCTCATGGGATACCCACAAAAACTGCTCACTGAGGGTGAAGAAATCATCACCGAGTTCCGACCCCACTGGCGGCTGCTCGTCATACCAATGTTCTGGTTCATTCTCGGCCTCGTGCTGATCGCGCTCGTCTTCCAGGAGTGGGCGTGGCCCGACAACACCACCGCCGACGTCATCACCGGCATCATCATCGGGATCGGCATGGTGTACCTCGTCGTCCGGCCCTTTGTGAAGTGGGCCTTCACCCAGTACGTGCTCACCAACGAGCGGCTGATCACCCGCAGCGGAATGATCGCCCGCTCCGGGATTGAGATTCCGCTCGAGAACATCACCAACGTGGTGTTCAACCAGGGCGTGCTCGAACGCGTTCTCAAAGCGGGCGACCTCCTCATCGAGTCGGCCGGCGAGAGCGGTCAGAGCCGATTCCAGGACATCCCGCGGCCCGACGAGTTCCAGTCGCTCTTGTATCGCGTCCGCGAGCAAAGGACCCGCGAGCTTGCCAGCGAGGACGCGACTGTGATTCAGGTGGACGCCACCGAACGGCTGGAGCGGCTGGCTCACCTCCACAGCGAGGGCGTCATCACCGACGAAGAGTATGCCGACAAGCGTCAGGCGCTGCTCGACGAGATCTAGGAGCTCGACCGCGCGGCCCGGAGAGCGGTCGAGCTAGAGCTTCTCATCGGCGGCACCGGCGCGGATGTACTTAGCGACGGTCTCGACGTGATACGTCTGCGGGAACAAGTCGACGGGGGCTGCCCAGTCGAGGACATACCCAGCATCGACGAGGTAGCGGTGGTCGCGAGCCAGGCTCGCCGGGTCGCAGGAAACGTAGGCGATCACTCGCGGGAACGCAGCCGTCACTGCGGCCACTCCGCCGATGCCGAGCCCAACGCGGGGCGGGTCAACGACGGCGACGTCCCAATACTCGTCGAGGTTGCCCGCCTCTTCTTCGAACGAGCCGCGCACCACACGGTGGTCTTCGATCCCCGCGGTCTTCAGATTGTGGCGGAGGTCGGCGACGGCGAGCGGTGAGGTTTCGACGGCGACCACCCGGCCCGCGGTGCGGCCGACCGTAGCTCCGAACAGACCGCCGCCGGCGTACGCATCGAGCAACGTCTCATAGGGCAGCGGATCCGTGGCCTCAGCCACGAGTTGCACCAGGGCTGCGGCGCCTTCGGTGTTGCTCTGGAAGAACGCTCCACCGGTCACTCGCAGCCGAGTTCCCGCAATCTCTTCATGGACCTCGCCGGTTCCCGAGATGACAGTGAGCCCGTGACGAGACCGCTGGGCCACCGAACACTCCCAGTCGCCGATCTGGTCGGGAACCGTCCCCTCGATGATCGCAAGGCGCTCACCGGTCGTCACCCCGGCTCGCAAGATCAACCGTTCGACGCCGTCAAGCGGTCCGAGCGCGTCGAACACCTCGGCCAGCAGCGGGTGGAGTAGGTGGCATACATCGAGCGGCACGAGGTGGCGCGACTTCTGTTGGTAGAGGGCAGGCTTGCCTTCGGACACCCGGAAGTCGACTCGGTTGCGGTATCCGTAGGGCGGCCCGACGGCAGCGGTCTCGCGCACGGGAGCGTCGGGGAGCTTGCCGAGGTGGGCCAGTTGCCCGGTGACGATCGAACGCTTCCATTCGAGCTGGGTCGCGTAATCGGCGAACTGCCACTGGCATCCGCCGCATTCCTCGAAATGGGGGCAAGCCGGCGCCACGCGGTGTGGCGACGCCTCGACGACGCGCTTGATCTCGACCCGTGCCCACGAGCCTTTGTCGAGGACGATGTCGCCCTCGACCCGCTCCCCGGGCATGGCGCCGGCGATGAAGTGGGCCTTGCCGTTGTGGCGGGCAACGGCTTCGCCGCCGTGGGCAATGTCAATCGGGGTGAGTTCCATAGTGTCGATTCTGGCACCAACCGGGCCCGACCGGGCCCCACCGGGCCCGACCGGGCCCGACCGGGGCCGGTAGTCTCGGCACACACCCAGAACGCGCCATCAGGAGGAACGCCGTGTCCGTCATTTTCCGCAGTCCGCTGCCCGATGTTGAGCTGCCCGAGACCTCGATCGGTGAACAGGTCTTCCGCCACGCCGGGGTCGCACCGGACAAGGTTGCCTTCATCGACGGGCCGACCGGTCGCAGCTACACCTACGGCCAGATCGAGGAACTGTCGCGCCGAATGGCCGGTGCCCTGGTGGCGCGGGGTTTCCGCAAGGGTGAGGTGTTCGCCATCATGGCGCCGAACCTCCCGGAGTACGCCATTGCGTTCCACGGCGTCGCCATTGCCGGCGGGGTAGCCACCACCATCAACCCGACCTACACGGCCGAGGAGGTCGAGTACCAACTCAACGACGCCGGCGCCAAGTACCTGCTGACCATCGCGATGTTCATGGAGGTGGCGAGTGAGGCCGTGGCGCACAGTGCCGTAGTTGAGGTCTTCACGATCGACGAGTCTTCAGAGGCGACGCCCTTCACCGCGCTACTCGGCGCTGAACCGATCGACCAAGTCCCGGTTGATCCGCATGATCTCCTGGTGCTGCCGTACTCGAGCGGTACGACCGGCCTGCCCAAAGGTGTCATGCTCAGCCACTACAACCTCGTATCGAACCTCGCCCAAGGCGAACACGTGCTCGGACTTGGTGACGACGAAGTCATCGTTGCCGTCCTGCCGTTTTTCCACATCTATGGGATGGAAGTGCTGATGAACGGAGTGATGTACTGGGGAGCGACGGCGGTGACGATGCCCCGGTTTGATCTCGAACAGTTCCTGTCGATCCTGCAGGATCACAAGGTGACTCGGGCATACCTGGTCCCTCCGATCATTCTGGCCTTGGCGAAGCACCCCATCGTTGAGGACTACGACCTCTCCGCCCTGCGCCAGGTCTTTTCGGGAGCTGCACCCCTCAGCGCCGAGCTGGCAGCGGAAGCCTCTGCGCGGATCAACGCCGAAGTTGTGCAGGGATACGGTCTGACCGAAACCAGCCCGGTCTCGCACGCCACGCCCCCCGGCCAGTTCAAGCCGGGCTCGATTGGTGTGACAGTCTCGAACACGGAAATCCGAGTTGTCGATCCCGAGACCGGTGCCGACCTCGATCGGAACGAAGACGGTGAGATCTGGATTCGGGGTCCCCAGGTGATGCAGGGGTATTTGAACAAGCCCGAAGCCACCAAGATCACTATTGACGAGGACGGCTGGCTGCACACCGGCGACATCGGCCACGTCGACGATGACGACCACTTCTACATCGTCGACCGGCTCAAGGAACTCATCAAGTACAAGGGTTTCCAGGTGCCGCCCGCCGAACTCGAAGGGCTGCTGCTGACCCACCCCGACGTGGCCGACGCCGCCGTCATCCCCATCCCAGATGAAGAGGCGGGCGAACTCCCCAAGGCCTTTGTCGTGCTCAAGCCCGGTCACGAGGCCGACCCGGCCGAGATCGTCGCCTTCGTTGCTGGGCACGTCGCTCACTACAAACAGATTCGGCTCATCGAGATCGTGGCGGAGATTCCGAAGTCGGCGTCCGGCAAGATTCTGCGGAGGGTGCTGCGAGATCGTGAGCGCGACAAGGCCGCAGGTCAGGCGTGAGTGAGGGTCCGGGTGAGATCCCCGACACGCCGGCTTTGAGGGCGTTGGCGGCCATCGGACTCGATCACGAGGCAAAGGTGTCGGCACGCGCAGGCAGTGTTGCTGAAGCAGCCGAGTTGCGCGGGGTCGCCGTTGATGCCCTCCTCAAGACCTTGGTGGTGAGGCGGGGCGATGGTGACTACCTATTCGTCCTCGTTCCTGGAGATCGGGCCATCGACTGGGGGAAGCTGCGCAGTCATCTTGGGGTGCGCCGCATGACCCTGCCTGATGCGGCGGAGGCAAAGGAGGCCACCGGGTACGAGCGGGGGACGATCACGCCATTTGGAGCGACTCACGGGTGGCCGGTGATCGCCGACGAGACGATCGCCGCGAAGTCCCTAGTGTCCCTGGGCGCAGGTGCCCACGGTGTGTCGGTCACGCTCAGCGCAGCGGCATTGATCGACGCCCTCGCCGCCACGGTGGCGGACGTCACCAAACCGGCCGCGGGTTGACGACGGAATCAGGTGCCATCGGTGGGCCCGGAGTCCCGGTCGGTGGTCCTGGTGGTGATCCGCCGGCCGCGGCTTGCTGCCCGGCGGCTGGCCTTTTCCTGAGCCTTGGCGTGCATCCGAGCGTCGTAGGCGTCCGGATCCTCGAACTTGCCAGAGCTGACGATTTCGTTTGAATCGAAGTAGGTCTGAACGAGGGCCGAGATGGTGGCCGCGGCCGGAAGGGCGAGCAGCGCCCCGACGCCGCCGAGCAATGCGCCGCCGACGATGACCGACCCGAAGGCGACGGCCGGGTGGAGATTCATCGTGTTGGCGGTCACTCGCGGCGAGAGCGCATAGTTCTCGATCTGCTGGTAGACCACGATCGCGATCACGACCCACACGGCGTCGATTGGGTCCTCGAGGAGGGCAATCAGCACGGGGAGGGCCCCGGCGAGGTAGGTGCCGACGGTCGGAATGAACTGCGAGACCAGGCCAACCCAAAGGCTCAACGCCAGCGCGTAGGGGAGGCCGATCAAGCTGAACACGATGAAGTGGAAGATGGCGGAGGCGCCGGCCAACAGCAGCCGGGAATACACGTAGCCGCCTACCTTGTCGATCGTGATCGAGGTGACCGTGTCGATGTGGAGTTGCTGCGTCGCTGGGAAACGGCGCAGGATCGCCCCCCGCAACCGGGGCAGATCGGCGAGGATGTAGAACACGAACAGGCTGATCGTCAGGATCTGGAACACGAACCCGACGGCGGTGTTGGCGAAGCCGAGGATGCCGCCCACTGCGTTGGTCGCCAGGCCCTCGATTCTCGCTTGATCGGCAGTCACTTCACTTACCAGGGCCTCGACATCGATTTCCAGGTTGAAGCTCTCGTTGAGCCAATCGGCGATCGTTTCCAGATAGCCGGGAATCTCGCCGACGAGTTTGATGACCTCGCCGATGGCCACCTGCATCATCGCAACGAAGAAGACCAGGGCAATGACCGCTGCGCCCAACATGACCACACCGGTGGCGGCACCACGGCGCCAGCCGCGTCGGGCCAGGACTTCGACGGCGGGGAGGAGTGCAAACGAGATGAAAGCAGAAAGCACGAGGGTGAGGAGGAAGCCGCTGGTGCTGCCGAATACCCAGACCGAGCCGTAGACAACGGTCACGGCGACCAGGGTCACGAGCGCAGCGCGCGGCAGCCATACCCGATACCAGCTTGGACCGTGCTCGGGTACTGTGATGTCTGGTGCTGTGGGCTCTGGTATGTCCATGTCCGTTGGTTGGCTCGGCAAGGCGAGCGTAGTGGTGGACTCTCGTGGGACCGGGTAACTTGCCTTGGCGGCTGCGGGATTGCCCTCCGGCAGCGGCAGCCTCCCGTCTAAGCTCGCCGTCCGATGCGCACCTTCCACGCCAATTGGTTCTACGTTTCAGTCATCACCACGGGTGTGGTGGGGCTGTGGGGTCTGGTGCTTGCGCTTGTCAAGAAGACCCCGGGCCAGGCTTTTAGTGTGGCTCGGGCCATTGCCATCGGGGCGATGCTGATCCAAATCGGGGCGGGGGCGATCCTGTGGCAGCAAGGGTTTCGTCCGGCCAACGGTTTCCACGTGTTCTACGGCCTCGTCATCGCCTTCACCCTGGCGTTCGTCTACATCTACCGCGCCCAGATGGCGCGACGACCCGCGCTGGCCTACGGACTGGTGCTGCTGTTTGTGATGGGGCTGGGACTGCGGGCCTGGTCGAACGTCACCTAGGTGTGAGGCCACAGACGTTGTCGACACTCGGTCGACCCTTTTCGAATTCGCCCTGGTCACTTCCATAGCTCATAACGGCCGGGTTTTCTGTGCTGGCCGAGTTAACCTTGCTGGCCCATGTCTCGACGATGGCGCTCTCCGGCGTCAGTTCTGCCAGGAATTGTTGCCGGTACTGGGGTGCATCTACTTCCAGGCGCTTGCGGACCTGCACCAGCGTTCGGGTATCCAGCCCGGTAATCAGGGCCAGCCGGG
>Ga0209567_10001895_pt1 | contig 10372 bp, 9 predicted proteins | sample COG_12_FD_184756 | JGI IMG/M metagenome (GOLD analysis project Ga0209567, IMG submission 184756) | Pelagic marine sediment microbial communities from the LTER site Helgoland, North Sea, for post-phytoplankton bloom and carbon turnover... | ecosystem: Environmental > Aquatic > Marine > Neritic...
CTGCGAGCGCTGCGGCCGGCGATACGGTCGACCTGATCCTCGTGGGTGATGTTTTCGAGCTTTGGCAGCCGCTCAATCCGGGCAGTTGCGACTACGACTCGCTGAGCAGCGCCATCGGAAAGACGGCCCTCGACATGGGGTGCACCGAGGACGAAGCGCTCACACGATTTCGCCGAGTCAAGAACCAGCACGGCGCGTTCTTCCAGAGCGTCGCTCGATTCGTCTCCCGGGGCACCAACCGAGCCGTTCTTCTCCCTGGAAATCACGACGCCGCGCTGCTCTTTCCCCGCGTCGCGGCGGCGGCGATGCGAGCGTTTCCGCCAGCCGCCCGGTCGCGGATTCGCATTGCTTCGGAAGGCTATTGGATGTCCGCGGACGGCTCTATCGTCGCGGAGCACGGACAGCAGATCGGGGCCGATCCAAACTGCTTTGAAGGCTGGCCCACGAACCCCTTCATCGAGCACGAGGGGAGGTCACACCTTCGCAAGCCCTGGGGTGAGCAGCTCGTTCAGAAGCTCTTCAACACCTACGAGGCGCAGTTCCCGACAGTCGATAACCTTTCCGAGCGGTTCAAGGGTATCCGCTACGCGGCGACTGCGAGCGGGTTCGCAGGCGCACTCGGGGACCTGGGCCGTTTGATCCGGTTCTTTTTCACGCAGATGTCCTGGGACCAAACGAGGCAGATATTGGGCAAGGATGGGGTCCCGATCTGGAAGGTAGACGACATGCTGGCGAAGTTGGACACGTCCGAGAAGCGCTGGAAGTTCCTGGTGGAGTCGTATCCGGCCGACGATCCACTGCGCGCTCCCTTCGCCGACGCGGATTTCGCTGCCCTGCCAGAGCAGCCGCCATTCACTAAAGAAGAGGTCGAGGCCATTTGCGATCGGCGTTGGCTCTTACGCGACCAGAATCCGACCAGCGGTATCGAGCTCTGCGAGGGTACCGGTCAGCTTGGGGCGATTTCCGAGAAAATCGGCGATTTCGTGAACGCCAAGGCGAAAAACGAGCGGTACCAGAGCTACCTCACGAGCCTTCAAGCTGCGATCCCCGCGACCTCGCGTCCAACCACCAATTTCTCTCTCTACGTCTACGGCCACACACACAAAGTCGAGTCCGACTACGTGCCTTTTGATTCGAGCGCCAGTTGGGCGCCTGCCGTATTCAACGATGGCGCCTGGCAGCGGACCGCAACGCCCGACGTCTGGTGCACTGTCGCGAGAAACAGGGGTCTCTCAGACGCCCAGGCCATCAGCCAGCTCCAACCGGAGGACCTCCCAGGGTGCTACCCGTACGTCATCGTCACGCCGATAGGCCCGCCTTTCATCCGGCAGATGTATTGGGTTCAAGCGAGCGGCAGCGAGCCCGGCAAGTTCCGGTCTACCTGCACCGCGGCGCCTGAGATTCGTCCCGAGTGTGAATAGCTCGATGTGTTCGAGCACGAGTTCTCGCAAGAGTCCCGATCACTTGGGCGTTTTGAAGAGCAGGCTACAATCTCGTCGACTTGCTAAGATGAACGGTGATGGACGACACCGCCCTGCTGACGTGTCCCTACTGCTCTGAGGTCGTCGAGGTCTACATCGATCCGCAGAGCGAAGGTGAGCTGATTCGAGACTGCGATGTTTGCTGCCGGCCTTGGTCGCTGCAGGTCAGTCGCGGAGTGGACGGGCAGCTGGTCGTCCGCGCAAGTCGAGCGCAGTAGACGACGAGGGCAGAGAGGCGCGCTTATCGATCAGAGTCGTGCGGGTTTTCCGCAACGACGGTGGAATCTTTAGAGAACAGTTCGAAATTGTTGTGCAATCGAGTGTCGCTGGCCATGATTGAAACAGAAGGTATGTCCAGTCGGAGGTTGCTCAAATGATGCAGTGGAATGCTGGAGCCTGGTTTGGCAGCCAACTTGGTGCATCGGCGTGGATGCTCGTCGCCGGCGCTCTGGCGTTACGGCAAGACACAGCCGCCGCGTTGGTCGTCTTGGCCCTGTTCCTGATAACCAACACGATTGGCATTGGCCTCTGGTTGCGCAGAGACCGAATTTCTCCGTACGCAGGCATTCAAACCTTGCTCGCGGTGGTGGGCGCGACAGGTCTTGCTGCGGTATACGTACTCGATCGTGCTGGTATCCTCGAGACGATTCAGTTCGGCGCAAGGGCTTCAGCCCAATCGATGTATCTCATGTTGATTCTGGTCGTCGCCGCGCTGATGATTTCGTTTTATTTCCGCTTTGGACGTCACTCCGACTCGTGAAGCTGGTCGTTGCTCTCGACTGGCTCGCAGCGCTTGAGGGCTGACCGGGGCCCCGGAGCAGGGTAAATAGGAGGCGTGGACGTAGTCGAAAGGGCTGAGCGCTGGTTGGCGGACGATTCGGATCCGGCGACACGTCGGGAACTCGAGCAGCTGCTGGATCGCGACGACCACGATGCCCTGCACGATCGCTTCGACGATTCGCTCGCGTTTGGCGCCGCCGGCCTCCGTGGGCCACTCGGCGCGGGGCCGAACCGAATGAACCGCGTCACCGTCATCCGGGCGACCGCTGGGTTATGTGCTTGGCTTCGCCAACAGCTTCCAAACGCAGCGGAGCGAGGCATCTGCGTGGGCTTCGACGCACGTCGCATGAGTCTCGAGCTCGCCACGGATGTAGCGGGCGTGATCGCGGGCGCCGGCTTCCAAGTCTGGATGCTCGACGATGAGATGCCCACGCCGATGCTGGCGTTTTCGGTGCTAGAGACCGGCGCTGCAGGGGGCGTGATGATCACCGGGGGTGATAGTCCTCCCGACTACAACGGCTACCAAGTGTTCTTGGCAAACGGTGCGCGGATCATCTCTCCTCACGACGACGGCGTCGCGGAACAGATCTCCCGGATCAGCGGCGCCAGCAACGTTCCCCGGCCAACGCGCCATGAGGCGATTGCGCAAGGACGCATGCAAGCGTTGACTGATTTGCCAGAGCGGTATCGTGAACGGGTCGTTGCATTGGTAGGTCCCCGCTCGGAAGCTCGCCGCCTTCCGATCGCATACACGGCGCTTCACGGCGTCGGCGATCGACTGGTCCGAAATGTCCTCGGGGCTACCGGCTTTACTGGCCTCAAGACCCTGGCCTCGCAGGCGGAACCCGACGGCCGGTTTCCAACCGTCGACTCACCCAACCCCGAAGAGCCCGCGGCCATGACGCAAGTCCTTGGCCTGGCCAAAAGGATCGGCGCTGAGCTCGTGCTCGCCAACGACCCCGATGCCGGTCGTTTGGCGGTCGCCGTCCCCTCTGACGACGACTACGAGATCCTCTCGGGAGATGATGTGGGCTGTATGTTGGCGGACGATCTCCTCGAACGATTCGATAGTCAGTCGAAGCGTGTCGTCATCTCCTCGATCACAAGCTCGCCGCTCTTCGGAAAGATCGCCGACGCGCACGGGGCGCGGTGGGAACAGACTCCTGCCGGTCACGGCTCGATCAATCATCGTGCGATCGAAATGGAAGCCGAGGGCTACCGGTACATCCTCGGTTACGACGCGCTGGGCTATGCCGCCACGACGTTCGTTCGAGACAGGGACGGTATCAGTGCCGCGCTCTTGGTTGCGGACCTCGCTGCTCGATGCAAGGCGCGGGGGAGCACGCTGCTGGACCAGCGCAATGCGATGTGGAGCCGCTACGGCTGAAAATCTGGCAGAGACACCACTTTCGCTGGGCTCGTGTTATGCCTTGGGCATGGCGAAGATGAGCACGCGCCGGAAGCTCGCGATCGCGACCTGGGGCGCGCCCCGCGAGGGGAACATCTACGGCAAGATGACGCTCGATGCGACCGACGCGCTCGAGCACCTCGAACGCCTCAGCCAGGAGACGGGGGTCAAGGTCACCATGACGCACTTCATGGGCAAGATCGTCGCCGAGGCGCTTGCCAAGTCGCCGGGGCTGAACGGCTTCCTTCGTTTCGGGGTCTACCATCAGCACGAAACCGTCGATGTCTCATTCGTCGTGAACATTGGCGAGGGTTCCGACCTCGGTAAGGTCAAGGTTGAAAAGCTCGATCAGAAGTCGATCGTCGAGTTGGCGCGCGAGCTCAAGCAACGCACGACCAAGGTGCGTGGCGGAAAGGACGAGGTCTTCGAAAGAGGGAAGGGGATTCTCCGTTCGCTGCCGACTTGGGCGCTCCGACCCACGATCGGCGTCATCGGATGGTTGACTGGGTCGGCGGGTGTCGAGCTGAGGGCGGCGGGCCTCGAGCGGTTTCCTTTCGGCGCGTGCATCGTGTCGAACGTGGGGATGTTCGGTTTGGACGAAGGGTTCATGCCACCGACTCCGTTTGCGCATGTGCCGCTCTACGTGCTGATCGGCGCAATTCGCGAGCAGCCCTCGGTCGTCGATGGCGAGCTCACGGTGCGCAAGCTGATCACAATCACGGCAACCGCCGACCATCGGTTCATCGATGGGTATCAAGCCGGCGCGTTGGCGGAAGTTGCGCGGGCCTCCTTCGCCAATCCCGGTCCCTTCGGCTCGTGAACCGCCATGTTTCCTGCGCGCAAACCCCTAGCTGAAGACTTCGAACGCACCGAAGTCACCATCGACGGGGTGACGAAGCCTGTCTGGCGAAGCGGCAACGGTCCCGGTGTAGTCATCATGCACGAGGTTCCAGGGATCACGCCGCGCGTGGCGAGGTTCGCCCGGATCGTGCGCGACCGTGGGTTCACGGTGTTCCTACCGGAGATGTTCGGCGTGGTCGACAAGCCCGTGAGCGGTGGGTACGTCGTCTCTTCGATGCTGCACTGCTGCATCTCGCAGGAGTTCCACGTATTGGCGACGGGCGGCTCGAGTCCCATCACCGACTGGCTGCGCAAGCTGTGTCGCCAAGTGCATGAGGAGCTCGGCGGGCCGGGCGTCGGCGCGCTTGGGATGTGTATGACCGGGAACTTCGCCCTGGCGCTCATGGTTGACCCTTCGGTGCAAGCTCCGGTGCTGTCCCAGCCCTCGCTACCTTTCCCGATGGGAAAGGCCCGAAGCCGCGGGATCCATGTCTCAGCCGAGGAGCTCTCAGTCATCAAGAGACGGGTGCGCGAAGAAGGTGTGAAGGTGCTCGGCCTCAGGTTTACGGCCGACCCCATCTGCACCCGCGCGCGTTTCGAGACACTGCGTCGAGAGCTTGGCGACGGGTTCGAGGGAATCGAGATCGACTCCGGGCCCGAAAATCCGTCGGGAATCAAGCGAGTGGCCCACAGTGTTCTCACCGAGGAGCTCGTCGACGACGACGGGCATCCGACCAAGCAGGCGCTCGACCGCGTGTTGGGATTCTTTGAAGAGCGGCTTCGGTGCACAGCGTAGGTCACGTCTTCGCGACAACCATCCCACCATGGCCAAGGTCACGACAATCTGGACCAGAATGATCAGTGTCAACGTCGTAGGCTGTCCAGCGAGCGCGGCTTCAATCCCAACTAGTTGGGGAAGGAACATGCTCAGGTTGGCAACGTTGAACCCGATGATTGCAAACAGCAGCCATCGAGATCCTCGGTAGATGCGCCAACATACGATCCCAAACCCCAGCTCGAGCAGGAACGCCAAGAATGGAACGCTGCTGTAGAATCCCGTGCCCAGTTTTTGCACACCGAGTCCGGGCGCGATCGCGATGTCCGGGCTGTGGGTCACGAGGTCCAGAAGGAGATGAGACGCGATACCGAGAGCGACGGCGATTGCGGTCTTTGGTTTTCCGAGGGCAAACCGAATCAACGTCCAGGCCACCACAGCAAAGGCCAACGTCGTGGCAATTGAATGGGACCACGGCATGTGTACGAGATGAATGTTCTGCACCGAGCGAACGGTTGCGTCAGTTGTCGTGGTTTCGACACCGATCAGGTTCAAGGCCACCCACAGAAGCTCAACCGCCTGAACAGCCAGCAAGATGAAGGCCATTCGAACGGTCGGGTATCGTCGCTTGAGTACGAGCGCAGTGGCAGCGTGATTGATTGCAAACATGGGTTGGCTCCTTTTCGGTTGGTTAGCAATCGCTAACCTTGAGGGTCAAAAAAAACCTAGCCCTTTGCCAAGGCCAGGATTCGCTGTGCGAACGACTCGGTCCAATCGGTAGCTGGTCGCGCGAGTAGCCCGAGGTACCACATCCGCGAAAGTTGCTGTATCCCGCCGATGATAATCGCCGACGTCAGATCGATGTCGAGCTCGTCGCTGACCTCTCCCCGCTCGATTGCCGAGGCCAGCATTCGGTTGAGTTGCGCGACGAACGTGTCGCCGGCGACCTCTGCCTGAACGTCGGGCCAGAACTGCTGGATATTGTCGGAGAGGTAAATCACGACTTCGGGAGCGGTCTCGAATCGCTCGAAGAATGTGGAGGCGTATGCAGCAAACTGGGTCGCAAACGACTCGAACTCGCTAGAGACTACTTTTTCGAGCGGGTAGTGAAGCCACCGATAACAAAAGACGAACAACTCCCGGGCTAGCGCATCCTTGCTCTCGTAGTGTTTATAGAGCGCAGGATTCGAGAGCTCCGCGGCTGCGCCGATGTCGCGGATGCTCGTCTCGCAAAGGCCCTTTTCGGTGAACAAGCGAAGCGCGGCGCGCAGAATGCGCTGTTTGCCCGGTGCGGCAGTTGGGGCGAACTGTATGCCTTGGTTGGTCATCGCTGGGGTTCTTCCTGCTCAACGACGAAGTTAGCAAATGCTAACCTGCCTGTCAAGGCCCCTATTTGTGTCCTTTACCGTCCGCTATCCGGGATCTTCCATCCACGCGTGTCCCGGGGTTGCGGTCGCCAGCGGGGATGGTTCGACGAGGCTCTTGGGTGGATCGACCGGTACCTCGGCTGCAACCGTGAGGACGAATTCGCCATACCGGATCCACCAGCCGTGGTGCCGTACCGGTCCCCTGTCGACCGCAACCGTGAAGGGAGCCCAGGTGCTCTCATCGCCCTTTTGGAGCGCGACCTCCACGGTGCGTGTATCCCGTCGCAAGCCGGTACGGAGCACCTTCAGCGAGCTCTCCTTGGCCGACCAGATCAGATTCGCGCGCAGATCGTGGTCCCCGGCTTCCACCTGACGGACCTCTGCGGGAGTGAAGAAATCCGATACGAAGCGGGAGCTCCGCGGCTCGACGAGCTCGAGGTCGCAGCCGATCCGTTCGGGACCCTGGCGCAACGCCGTGACCGCCCAGTCGGCGCGGTCGGTCATTGCGATCGTGTACGTCTCGGGTTCCCCGTCGACGAAGAGCTCCGGTGCCCCGTCGGCGGCGTTGCGCACAATGACCGAAGCAAGGCTCGCGTGCGATGCATCTCGGTCGAGCGCTCGGGTCACCGTCTGCTTGGCGGTCCAACGACCAAGCCGGGCCTCGGAGAGGCGTTTCGCATACCGCATCCGAGCGAACCGATGCGCTTCAACATCGTCCATCCACGCCGAGCCATCGGGAACCTCAGCGATGCCGGACGCATGCCACAGAATGCGACTCACTCGCCCTCCACGCCCAACTGGTTACCAAACATGCCTACTCGATCGCATCGACCAGGCGCGAACGCAAGGGGGAGCGTGTCCCTGTGCTACCGCGGGAAGCAGACGCCTGTGGTCGTTTCGCTTACCTCCCAGAGGCGCTTGGCGGGTGCTTCTTTGAGTGCGATGGGTTTCAGCTTCGCGACGCGGCAGTCCGCGATGTACTCACCCGTCACGCCCTCGAGCTCGGGAGCCGTTGCGGCGTAGACCGGGCATCGATGGCCCTCTGATTCGTCGAGCGAGAACTTGCTCCAGATCGCGCCGAGCAACTTCCGCGCCGGCCCTGGATTGTTGCCGATACCGAGGTTGGTGAAGATCAGTCCCGGGTGAACTGCGTTGACGGTGATGTCGCTGTCTTCGAGTCGACGCGCCAGCTCGCGAGTGAAGTAGATATTGCCCAGCTTGCTTGCGGAGTAGGGGCCGAGGGGCCAGTAGAATCGCTTGAACGTGAGGTCATCGAAGCTCAAGCGACCGATCGCGTAGCTGTTTGAGGTGATGTTCACGATGCGGGCGCCTGAGGCGCGCTTCAGGCTTGGAAGGAGCCTCAAGGTGAGCGAGAACGGTGCGAAGTAGTTCACCGCCATCGTCTGTTCTAGCCCTTCCGCGGTGACCTTGCGTCGTTGGTTCACCAGGCCCGCGTTGTTGATGAGTATGTGCAGCGGAAGGCCGGAGGCGAGGAACTCGTCGGCGGCACGCTCGACTTCGGAGAGCAGTGAAAGGTCGGCGATGATCGAGACGGGGGCTCGTCCGCCGCCGGCCACGATCTCGTGTGCGACTTGCTCACATTTGTCCGGGTTTCGGGCGACGAGGATCAGCTTCGCGCCCGCTTTGCCGAGCGCCAACGCGGTGCCCCGGCCGATGCCGCTGGTTGGCCCGGTCACGAGCACGTTTTTCCCCGACAGGTCTGCGGTCATCACTTGCCTCCTCGACTGTGCAGCTCGCGCAACACGGCTTCATCGCCCCGGACGGGGAGCCCCGCTGCGAGGTAGATGGCGTCGATGATACGCGCGTTCTTCACGGCGTCTGAGATCGTCGTGACGGGTTGGATCCCGTCGCGCACAGCCTCGACGAATGCTTCGAGCTGGGCTTTGTACGTGGAGCCTCCGGGGACCCGCTCGGTGCGCCTCCCGTGCTCGGTCCGGATTCTCAGACGGTGGTAGACCTCGGGCTTGATGAAGTTGAGGATGCCAATGCTCCCCCGGCTGCCCTTGATGCGCATGGAGACGGAGAGGAGCTTGCTGCAGCGCATCCCGACGAACAGGCGCACGTCGCAACCGGAGTCGAGCTGCATTCGGGCGCGCATCCAGCGGTCGATCAGCGTACCGTGAAGGCCCGCCTCCGCCTCGAGGACCGTCGGTTCTTGCTCGGTAACGGCGCGGATGAACCCGATGGGATAGCAGCCCATGTCGATGGTCCCTCCGCCTCCGGTCGCGTAGTCGAATCGGAAATCGTTGAAGGGTAAGTACGCCGAGAAGCTCGCGTCGATGCGCTCGAGCTCCCCGATCGTGCCCTCGACAATGAGTTGCCGTACGCGTTCGACGAGCGGGTGATAGCGAAAGTGCATCGCCTCGGCCACGACGAGACCGGTGCCCGCCGAAGCCTCGAGCACGCGCTGGGCCTCGGTCGCATTTGCGGCCAGGGGCTTTTCGCAGAGCACGTGCTTGCCGGCTTCGATGGACTTCATGCACCAGTCCGCGTGCATGCTGATGGGAAGCGGCACGTATACGGCGTCGATATCGGGGTTGGCGAGCAGCTGGTCGAGCGACCGATAGGTTTGTGGGATTCGATGCTTGCGCGCGTAGCGCTCGAGACGCTCGGTGGACTGATACTCCTCGCCAACCGCGACGACATCTACGCCCTCGAGCGCATCGGCGTGCCGGATCACGGCGAACGGCGCAATCCGGGCGGCGCCTAGAATCCCGAGCCGCAGGGGCCTGGGCGCCGCTCCGCTGGCTGGTGTCATGCACGCTCCCAAGCTGAGACGGCCGGTGGAATGGTCTCGATGGTCATGTCTTGGCGTCGTCGAGGTTAGCACGGGGCGCTTTGGTCGTTTCGTGCCACCGAATCGACCAAAAGTATGCGGGCTCACTTGCAACGACTCGGGGTGCCAAACGTTTGGAGGGACGCCGACCGCCCGTTAGGCTGAAGAGGTGGAAGCGCAAGCGTTCGGAACTCCTGCGTTGATTGGTTCTTTCGATGAGGCGCAAGGAGCGATTCTTCGAAGAGCCGTTGAGCGCGCGGACTCCGGGGCATACGTGGCGAGCTCCATATTGGGCTTGCAAGACGAGCTGTCCGAGCTGCGCCCGAAGTGCATTTTCGTCGACGGCGATACTGCGGAGCTTGCGACGACAACGGCGTGGATTCGTGAGGATCCTTTTCTCTTTTCGACGCCGGTGATCGCAATGGTATCGGAGCTTCGCGATAGCTCCTTCGTTCAAGCATATCGAAACGGCGCAGATGACGTGATCCTGCGATCAAACACGGGTGGTGTCACACGTCGCATCGCAAACCTGCAGCAGTTCGACCCGGCGGCTAGGCCCCCGATCTGTAGAGGCCGCGTTCTGATCAGTCACCAGACCGACGAGCACAGACGGCTCCTCGGCCGGGTGCTTCGCCAGGCCAGCTTCGATGTGCACTTCGCGATGGACGCGACCGAGATCGTCGCCGCGATGGCGTCGGAGGCGGCGCCTGATCTCGTCGTAGTGTCTGAGGACCTCCTTCCTGTCTCCAAGATCGATCACGCTAGGCGAGCGGCAGGGGCTGCAGGGACGCGCTTTGTCGTAGTTGCAACCACGGCTTCGACCCGAGTTGTGATGGACGCCACGCTCGACCAGGTCGCGACGATTTCGGAGTCCGCGCCTCATGACCATCTGCTTTTTCTTGCGAACGACCTGCTCCGGCACGG
>Ga0209567_10001896_pt1 | contig 10372 bp, 10 predicted proteins | sample COG_12_FD_184756 | JGI IMG/M metagenome (GOLD analysis project Ga0209567, IMG submission 184756) | Pelagic marine sediment microbial communities from the LTER site Helgoland, North Sea, for post-phytoplankton bloom and carbon turnover... | ecosystem: Environmental > Aquatic > Marine > Neritic...
AAACGTCTAGGGTCACCAAGAAGCACCAATCCTTACAGATATTCCGTCGAATAAGATGCAAAACATCAGAAATTTCAGCATTATTGCCCATATCGATCACGGCAAATCCACCCTGTCCGACCGGCTTATTCAGATGGCGGACATTGTTGCGGATCGGGATTTTAAAGACCAAATTCTCGATACCATGGATATTGAACGTGAACGTGGAATTACGATCAAAAGTCAGACGATTTGCCTGCCCTACACTGCTGCTGACGGACAATCCTATTATTTGAATCTGATCGACACGCCCGGACATGTGGATTTTAGCTATGAAGTCTCACGCGCCCTGGCAGCCTGCGAGGGCGCGTTGTTGTTAATCGACGCCAGTCAGGGCGTCGAAGCCCAGACCCTGGCGAATCTGTACCTGGCTTTAGAGCATGATTTAGAAATTCTGCCGGTCATCAATAAAATTGATCTGCCATCGGCTGATATCGATCGTGTCAAAAAGCAGATCGAAGAGGATCTGGGTCTTGATCCGCAGGCTGCACTCCAGGTCTCGGCCAAACAGGGGCTCGGCATCGATCAGGTTCTTGAGGCCATCGTCACAAAACTGCCACCTCCCGAGGGACTGGCCGACGGGCCGTTACAGGCGCTGATTTTTGATTCCTATTATGACGCCTACCGCGGCACCGTAGTGCATCTGCGTGTTAAGCATGGACAGATCAAGCCTGGAGATACGATTATCTTCAAATCAAACCAGGCGGCTTACCGTGTCGAGGAGGTCGGCATTTTTCGGCTAAAACGCATACCGCTCAAAACGCTTTCCGCCGGCCAGGTGGGTTACATTATTGCGGGCATCAAAAAAATTAGCGACACCCGCTGCGGCGACACGGTCACCCATGAAGATCAACCCTGCGATGCCGCATTGCCGGGTTTCAAAATGACCAAACCGGTGGTTTTTTCTTCGATATATCCGACCGCATCGGACGGCTACGAGGAGCTGGCAGTCGCCATGGAAAAGCTAAGCTTAAACGATGCCGCCCTGGTGTATGAGAAAGACAGCTCGGTGGCTTTGGGATTTGGTTTCCGCTGCGGATTTTTGGGCCTACTCCATCTTGAGGTGGTCCAGGAAAGACTGGAACGCGAGTATGACCTTTCGCTGATTCTGACGGCACCATCGGTTCAATACCAGCTCGTCATGAATGATGGCACCGATTTAACCATCGATAATCCCGCTTATTACCCGGATCCGACTCGAATTGAAAAGACACGCGAACCCTATATCCGGGCCGCGATTATTACACCGGATCGTTATATGGGAGCGGTGATGAATTTGTGCCTTGAGCGGCGCGGTCTCAACAAAACCTACCACTATCTCACCAGCGATCGTATGGAAATGATATTTGAAATGCCTCTGGCCGAGGTCATTTATGATTTTTACGATCGCCTCAAATCCATTACCCAGGGATACGGCTCGTTTGACTATGATCTAATTGATTATCGCCAAACCGACCTCGTCAAATTGGATATTTTGATTAACGGCGAACGAGTCGATGCATTATCCCAGCTGGTTCATAGCGACATTGCTGTCAGCAGGGCCCGCGTTGCCTGTGAAAAGCTGCGCCAGGAAATCCCCAGACAGATGTTTAAAATTGCCATCCAGGGAGCAATTGGCGGAAACATTATTGCCCGCAAAACGGTTTCAGCCCTGAGAAAAGATGTGACCGCCAAATGCTATGGCGGCGATATTACGCGCAAGCGCAAATTGCTCGAAAAGCAAAAAAAAGGCAAAAAACGCATGAAAATGGTCGGCAAAGTGATGATCCCGCAGTCGGCCTTTTTGGCGGTTCTAAAGTCAGATTCCGATTAATTTTCAATTCCTAAATGAATCTTTTTCCGCTGTTCTGCGTTCTCCGCGGGTTTTGCGTCTGCAACGTACAAAAAGTACGCTTCGACGAAAACCCTTGTGCGGTTTGTTGAACACTTTTATCTTCGTTAAATTAGACGTGAAATCCCGCCAGATGGCGGGGATCAACGAAAAAATCTCCTATTTAGGAATTGAAAATAAAATATTTTAAAATTAGCAATTATGCTTTATTGTATGATGATGGGCTAATTTAAACTTGCGAAAGGATTTGAAAAAGATCCATGGGTAAAACCGTTGCCGAAAAAATATTCGATGCTCACCGGATCGATAATCCGTCTGACGACGTCCATGTATTAAAGCTGGATGCCGTCTTCTGCCATGAAATTACAACTCCGATGGCCATCACCGATCTGGTTGCGCGGGGCAAGGACCGCGTATTTGATCCAAAAAAAATTAAAGCCGTCATTGATCATGTCACGCCAGCCAAGGATTCGAAGACAGCCACCCAGGGTAAGATTATAAGAGAGTGGGCCCGAAGACACCGCATACGCGATTTCTTTGATATCGGCAGAAACGGCATCTGTCATGCCCTGTTTCCGGAGCAGGGCTTCGTTCGACCGGGGTATACGATCATTATGGGCGATTCGCATACCTGCACACACGGCGCCTTTGGCGCTTTTGCCGCCGGGGTCGGTACCACCGACCTTGAAGTCGGTATTCTGAAAGGCATCTGCGCCTTCCATTATCCAAAAACCATCAAAATCGAAATCACCGGCAGCCTTCCGGCCGGTGTGTTTGCCAAAGATATTATTCTTTCTATAATTGGCCGCCTGGGGGTAAACGGTGCCAGCCATAAGGTTATCGAATTCAGCGGGCCGGTGGTGGCGGGCATGAGCATGGATAGCCGCATGACATTGTGCAATATGGCGGTTGAAGCCGGTGCGACTTGCGGCATCTGCTATCCAGATCAGACAACCGTAACCTATTTGTGGCCGTTTATTGAAAAAGAGTACCCTGACGAGCCGGCAGCGTTCGAGGCCTTCAAGGCCTTCTGGCCGGATGAAAATGCCGCCTACGCGGAAATCATTGAACATGACGTTAGCAGCCTGGAACCGCTCGTGACCGATGGTTTCAAACCGGATAACGTCAAACCGGTCAAGAAGATGGGCGCAACCGCGATCGATCAGATCTATATTGGTTCCTGCACCAACGGCCGCATCGAAGACTTAAGAATTGCCGCCCGGGTATTAAAAGGACAGAAGATTGACAATAACGTCCGCGGCATCGTGTCGCCGGCCACGCCCAAGATTTTTCGCCAGGCGCTGGACGAGGGCATAATGGGCATCTTCCTGGATGCCGGCTTCTGCGTTACGAACCCAACATGCGGTGCCTGTCTGGGGATGAGCAGCGGAGTGCTGGCAGAAGGCGAAGTGTGCGCTGCGACCACCAACCGCAATTTCAGCGGCCGTATGGGCAAAGGCGGAAAGATTCACTTAATGAGCCCTGCGACCGCCGCAGCCTCCGCCATTGCAGGCCGGATCGTCAACTCACCCCTGTTTAGCGGGGGCCGTAAATAATAAACAATCACGAAAACACGAGATTTAAAAAGCGCAAAAAAAATCTTTCGCATTTGCATGTTTTCGTGCTTTGGTGGTTTAAAAGAATGTAAACTCTACTCGGAGGCATTTAGCGGATCATGGATACACAGAAAAACTTCAGCGGCAAGGTCCTGTTCCTGGATCGTGATGATATCAACACCGACGAAATCATTGCCGCCAAGTACCTGACTGAAATTACCCGTGAGGCGCTCGGTCCGCACCTTTTTGAAGATCTTAACCTGGATGGTTTCCTGCGACAGGAGGATATTGCCGGCAAAAGCGCCATCATTACACGCACAAACTTCGGCTGCGGCTCGTCCCGTGAACACGCGCCCTGGGCCCTTGAGGTAAACGGTATTCATCTGGTTGTTGCCGAGAGCTTTGCGCGCATCTTCAGACAAAATATGTTCAACTGCGGAATGCTGGCCGTCGAGCTGCCGGCTGCCAGCATCGACACTCTTTTTAAATCCTATGCGCGTCAGGAAACGATCGTAACGACGGACCTAAAAAAGCAAGTCTTTATCATCACAGCTGGCGACCAAACAGAAAATATCCCCTTTTCACTGCCCGATTTTGAACGCAAGCTGGTGGAAACCGGTGGCTGGGTGGAATACGCCGACAGCCACTATTGATTTTATGCAAGCCGCTCCCCTTATAAGTCTTGAAAACATAACCGTTCGCTTGCGCGACCGACCCTACCTTCACAATACGTCCTGGCAAATCTATTCCAATGAGAACTGGGCCTTACTGGGTCCGAATGGATCCGGCAAGACCACTTTCGCGCGCTCATTATTGGGCCAGATCCCCATCGTCAGCGGCAACATCAGATATCACTTTGCCCAAGATGAAAACCAGAGCTGGACCGCTGTTGCCGGTCAAATGGGGTATGTGGCGCCCGAACTGCAGCGCGAAATCTTTGCAAATGAAAACCGCAAAAATTTCTACCGGGAGCTCAGCGGCAACAGACAGGAGTTTACATCGGTCAAAGAGCTGATTATCAATCTGGCGGCCGGCGACGTCCGGCAGATGCGTTACGATCAAAGGCTGCGTGAAGTTGCTGAAAATATCGGCATCCTTAAGCTGTTGGAAAGACATATCACCTCCTTGACCACCGGCGAAATGAACCGTGTCTTGATCGCAAGGGCATTATTCAAAAATCCGAAACTATTGATTTTGGATGAACCTTTTGCGGGACTGGACGAGCCGACACGCAGGTCACTGGCCGGCACCATTAACACACTTGCTCAAACAAACGTCCAGCTGATATTGATAACCCATCGTTTCGATGAAATTGTTCCGAGCATAACACACGTATTGCTGCTAAAGCAGGGCCGGATTTATAAGGCCGGCAAAAGAAATGCGGTATTCAAGCCGAAGTTTATCGAGCAGGCCTATGAAGTGGACCAGCCGGCGCCTAAATTGGATCCGCAAGCGCTTTTCAGCGCGCTGCCCGACAGCGCAGCAAAGAAATCGCAAACGGCTGACAGGGCACCGAGCGCCGTTCCGCGCGTTTTAATCGAGATGCAAGAGGTCACCGTTCGCTACGGTTCAAAATTAATCCTCGATGGCTTCAACTGGACGGTCAAAGACGGTGAAAACTGGATGCTCCGGGGGCCGTCAGCCGCCGGCAAGTCCACCGTATTAGCGCTCATAAACGGGGACAACCTGCAGGCCTATGCCAACGACATCTACCTGTTCGGCCAGAAACGGGGTGCAGGTCAAAGCCTATGGGATATCAGGGAAAAGATCGGCTATATTTCATCTGATCTGCAGCTGCGGCAACATCAGCATACCGACGCATTTGAAGTGGTGTGTTCGGGTTTTTTTGCCTCCAACGGGCTGTATCGACAGTGCAGCGCCGATCAGCTTGCCATAGCCAAGGCCTGGTCCCGATTTTTGGGGATCAGTGAGATAGCCGCCCAGAGATTCGGCCGTCTTTCCCACGGGCAGCGCCAGTTGACTCTGCTCGCTCGCGCAATGGTTAAATCGCCGGTCTTTCTCATATTGGACGAACCCTTGCAGGGGCTGGATATCAAAAACAAAGCAAAGTTGCGCCTTGTTTTTGACTATATCGGTCAGCATACAGCGACCCATCTAATTTATGTGCCCGATCAGGAAAAGGAAAATTTAAATTGCATCACACACGTGCTGCAGATGGATCGCGGCAAAGTCCTCAAGGCAACATCCCTGAAAAGCTAAAGCACGATCTGCGAGGACCGGTCTTTGTATCTTTGGATCTCAGCGTCCACAAGGCCATGTTTTTTTCTGACAGGCGCTTTCTGGATAATCTTTGCAAGGGTATTCTAGCTAGCTTTAATTCTGTTTCGGATAGTACCCACACCTTCGACCTCGCATTCCACAATGTCTCCGGCTTTCAACATAACCGGTGGATCCCTGAAAATGCCGACCCCCGATGGCGTTCCGGTGGATATGATGTCGCCGGGCATAAGCGTAATGTCCTGGCTGATAAAGGCGATGATCGTCGCGATGTCAAATAGCATGTCAGCACTGTTGCCATCCTGCATGACATTGCCGTTCACACGCGCCGTTACGCTAAGATTAGCCGGATTTTCGATTTCATCAACGGTGACCAGGGCGGGCCCCATGGGGGCAAATGTATCAAAAGACTTACCGCGAAACCACTGCCCATCCGAAAATTGAGCCTGGCGGCCGGAGACATCGTTCATTACCGAGAATCCGGCAACGTAATCCAGGGCTTTTGAGGCTGCGATGCGCTTGCCCGCTTTAGCGATGACAACCGCCAGCTCAGCCTCCCAATCGATTTGATCGCAACTTTGGGGCAGCAGAATCGGGTCGAACGGCCCGGTAAGGGCGTTGGGCGTTTTGGCAAACAACAGCGGCTTTTGAGGCTTTTCAAAACCGCTTTCTTCTCTGTGATCAAGATAATTCAAGCCCAGGCAGATAATCTTCGAAGGCCTGTTTAGCGGGCACCCCAGGCGAACATCCAGCGTTTGACCCGCATCATTTACCGTTTCGATACGCTGCAGCCAGCCCTCTGTAAAGAAGCGTTCACCGATATCCGGTATCTCGGGGAAAATGGCGCGCAGGTCGACGATTTTGCCGGCCTGCCACAGACCCGGTTTTTCCCGGCCGGCGGCGCCGAAGCGAATCAGTCGCATGAGTCATCTTCCCGGCGCTTCAAGCCATCCTGGTAGCTGTTTTTGCCGTACCAGTTAATCTGTCTGCAGATGCCGCGAATAATACTGACCTCTTTGGCCCGCAATCTCATGCGGGTGCCGAATTGGCGCAGGTTGTTCATAAAATAATCGGGATTGTCCGGCTGAATATAGCTGATTTTGACCAGCACATCTTTCAATTGAGCATACATCCCATCCAGTTCCTGCCGGTTGGCCAGTCGCGGCACAAACGGTTTATTTGCGGTGGATCTGTCTCGCCGCAGCTCATAGCAGATGATCATCACGGCCTGGGCCAGATTCAATGAAGAAAATTCAACCGTCGGTATATTGACCAGTCGATGGCACAGACGCAAATCTTCATTGGTCAACCCGCGATCTTCGGGGCCAAACACAAGCCCGACCCGATTGTTTGCGGTGATGGGTGCAAGTTCGGGGGCCAGCCTGTCTGCCGGGATCACAGACTGACGTTGTCCGCCCAGGCGCGCGGTTGTCCCAACAACATAGTGCAGAGGCTCAAGGGCCGTCTGCAGGTTTTGATAAACCTGCATTTGTTCAACCACCTGGCTGGCTGTATGGGTGGCCATTTTTAAAATTCGCGTCAGATCGCAGTTTTGCGGATCGACTACCAGCAGTTGATCGAAGCCCATGTTGCACATCGCCCGGGCGGCAGCCCCGATATTTTCAGGGTAACGCGGCCGGCATAGGATCACAGAAACATTCTTTGAATTGATGGCGGCAGGCATCAGATGACAATTTCAAGGTTGTTGAAAAAATAGGCCATCTCAAAGGCTGCGGTTTCGGGGGCATCGGATCCATGCACCACGTTTTTTTCGATATCAGTGGCAAAGTCTTTACGAATCGTCCCTTCAGCCGCCTCTTTGTAATTGGTGGCACCCATCAGTTGACGGTAGCGGGCGATGATATCTTCACCCTCCAGCACCATTACCACGGCCGGCCCGGAGCTCATAAAATCCGTCAGGCTTTCAAAAAAGGGCTTGCCCTGGTGCACGGCATAAAAGCCTTCAGCCTGCTTTTTCGATAAATGTATCATTTTCATCGCGATAATCTTAAAATCTTGGCCCTCCAGGCGCTTTATCACCTCCCCGATGATACCGCGCGCAACGCCGTCCGGTTTTATAATCGATAGTGTTCTTTCCATAATGTTCGTTAATACTCCTTTCATTATTGAATTAAAATCTATTATAAAAATAGTAGCTCACGTTCCCCGCATGAATGCGGTATTTCACATCTGATCTTAAAAAATAGCGGTGTTCAAGAAAGCAAGGCGAAAACCAATTCAAAAGTGTAGCATATTATTCGTGGCTAAAAGCCACTCCCACCTTGTTGGATCATCATATTGAGTTTTTTGTATTCACTGCCAAGACCCATGTGGGAGCGGCATCTTGCCGCGATATTCGAGCATTCTGAATTAATTTTATGCACACATTAGTGTTTTAAATTAGATGTGTAATCCATTTATCCTGGACAACGCAGCTATTCGGCGTGAGATGCATTTTTATAATAGATTTTGGTTGAGGGTGCCATAACAAACGCCCTCCCCCAAGTCAACGGGCTTTTAATGCGGTTGACAAGCAAAACAGCGTTCTCTATTATTTAGATGAACAATATCAAACAGTAGCCCAAGGTTGCCATAAATTTCGCTATCGTGGAGTACTGGAGTAGCGGAGTTTTGGAGTGTTGTAAATAGATACCCGGTTCAAAACCATAACTCCAAGACTCCAACACTCCGAGATTAAAAGTCCCCGTTGTCTGCCCTACCTTTGGATTGCAGGCCTGTTAAAAGACAACTTGATGCATGCAATAATAATTTGAGGAACTGCCATGCCCATCTATGAATTTTATTGTGATCGCTGCAATACCATTTTTAATTTCTTTTCAAAAACGGTTAATACCCGCAAAAAACCTAAGTGCCCCAGATGCAAGACCACAACGCTTTCGCGGCAGATGTCGGCTTTTGCCTTTACCGGCAACGCTAAAGAGGACGGTGACGCTGATGACATGCCGTTTGATGAAAATAAAATGGAAAAAGCCATGCAAATGCTGGCCGGCGAGGCAGACAATATCAATGAAGACGATCCGCGTCAGGCCGCCAACCTCATGCGCAAGCTTTCAGATATGACCGGGCTCGAACTGGGAGACGGTATGAATGAAGCCTTAAAGCGCATGGAAGCCGGTGAAGACCCGGATTCGATCGAGGCCGAAATGGGTGACGCATTAGAGGCTGAGGATCCTTTTCAGTTGCCGGACAAAAAACCGGGTGCACCAAAGGTTAAACGCCCCGCACCTGAGCGCGACGAAAAACTCTACGACCTCTGATTTTCGGATTCTAAATGCAGATTTTTTCGCAATATCTGTGTCAATCTGCAGGATTGTATTGTGCGGCGTACTTATAGTACGCCTCCGCCCAATCCTTTGATTTCCTTGATCTTGCAAAAAAATCTGCATTTAGAATCCAAAAATATCAATATATTTAAAAAACTGTCATTGACGCCTTTCAAGCTAACATAAAAGCCTCAAGGGAGGTTGTAATGAAAAAAGAAACCCTTGCTAAAATAGAAATTCGGCAGGGTGATATTACCCGGCTGGATGTGGACGCCATCGTCAATGCGGCCAATACAAAGTTACTGGGGGGTGGGGGCGTTGACGGCGCGATTCATCGCGCCGCCGGCCCGCAACTATTGGAAAAGTGCCGCACCATTGGCGGTTGCCCTACCGGCGAAGCCCGTATAACGGGTGGGTACAACCTGCCGGCGCGTCATGTCATTCATACCGTTGGCCCGGTGTACAGCGGCAAACCACAGGATAGCCGACTGCTGACCGGCTGCTATCTCAACAGTTTAACCCTGGCTGTTGAAAACAACCTCAAGTCCATTGCGTTTCCGGCCATAAGCTGCGGGGTATACGGTTATCCGATCAAAGAGGCCTGTAAAATTGCAATGGACACCAGCATCGACTTTTTAAGCCGCCATCCATCATTGGCAAACATCATTTTTATCCAGTTTTCGGAAACGGATTTAGAGGTGTATAAAGCTTATCTTAATTCAATCGCTTAGGTTTTATAGTGGTTGTCAAAAAAACGTTCCAATTGCGGAACGTTTTTTTGCTACAACACTTATGCCGCCATTCTTTTTTCGGAACATTAATATGACAAGCGGTATAAATTGTCATTTCTCTGAATTTTATTTCATATATCTTTGACCACGAAAACACGAAATTTTATTCATTTCCTTTTCGTGTTTTCGTCTTTTCGTGCTTTCGTGATTTATTAATCCTTATCGGTTAAGCGTATCGCCTCTTTAAGGCGTTCATTTTAAATTTGACAAATTGCAGTGCCATTATTAAAATTAAAGCTATACAGCGAAATCGAGCAGAATACGCGCGTTAAGCTGATAATTCGCAAGGAGGGTTGAAACGTTATGGTTGAAGTAACCGAGGAAGCGGCTAAACAAATTCAGGATTATTTTAAAGACAAAGAGGTGACACCGATTCGCATCTTTTTAAATGCCGGCGGCTGAGGTGGGCCTTCGCTGGCCATGGCTCTGGATGAGCCCAAAGACAACGATGAGGTATTTGATGTAAACGGTTTCAAGTTTATCATGGAAAAGGAATTTTACAATAAAGCACAACCCGTGAAAGTCGATTTTCTGGGATACGGATTTAAAATCGATTCCAATATTGAATTTGATGCCAGTAATTCCGCCTGCGGAAGCTGCAGCACCTCCGGCGGTTGTGGCGAGTAATAAAAC
>Ga0209567_10001897_pt1 | contig 10371 bp, 8 predicted proteins | sample COG_12_FD_184756 | JGI IMG/M metagenome (GOLD analysis project Ga0209567, IMG submission 184756) | Pelagic marine sediment microbial communities from the LTER site Helgoland, North Sea, for post-phytoplankton bloom and carbon turnover... | ecosystem: Environmental > Aquatic > Marine > Neritic...
GTTTCAGGTGTCTGGTTTCAGGTGTCAGGAAAGGTAGACGCAATAGCATATCCTGAACACTGACACCTGAAACCTTACACTCATCAAGAGGAATAAAAAATAGGATAAAAATTAAGAGCCTCAATATGAGAATTTTCACCACCCTAGACAACAAGGATTCCACATGAAAAAAGAATATCAAGAAACCGTAAGCCGGCGAAAGTTTTTAAAAACTGCCGGATTGGCTTCTGCTTCGCTGGCCCTCGGCGGCTGTGACCTGGGGAAAAAATTGCTCCCAGGCGACGTTTTAGAAGAGTTCGTTCAGAGTCATTTCAGTGAGATGAGCCCGGATGAAATCACCGAAGTTAAGGATCGCTTAGAGAGACAGTACAAGAAAAAGTACGGCCGTGAGTTTGTCCTGGGAACCGAACCGCCCTATCCGGATGTCCTTTTTGCCTATGCCCTGGACATTTCCCGCTGTATCGGCTGTCGGCGCTGCGTCGATGCCTGTGTTCTGGAAAACAATCAAAGCCGCCGTCCTCAGATCGAGTGGATAAGGGTCCTGCGGTTTAAAAAAGGGACGATGAACCTTGAAGAGTCCGAACACTATTACGAAGCCGGCATGGTAGCCAAGGAAGGATATTATACGATACCCATCCAGTGCCAACAGTGCGAGAACCCGCCGTGTGTGAAAGTATGTCCGACCAAGGCGACCTGGACAGAACCCGATGGCATCGTGGTCGTGGATTATAACTGGTGCATCGGTTGCCGATACTGTATGGCGGCATGTCCCTATTGGGCAAGACGGTTTAACTTCGCCGAGCCGGAAATCCCCACCGATCAATTAAATCCAAATCTGCATTACCTGGGAAATCGCCCGCGAGGCAAAGGTGTGGTGGAAAAATGCACCTTCTGCGTGCAACGCACCCGCAAGGGCCGCTACCCTGCTTGTGTAGAGGTCTGTCCGGTGGGTGCGCGCAAATTCGGCAATATTCTCGATCCCGAAAGCGAAATCAGTCAAGTGTTGGAAAATCAAAGGGTTTTCAAGCTTAAAGAGGATCTGAACACCCAGCCTAAATTTTATTATTTCTTTTCTATCTAAATAAAAAGTTTCTTGGTAAATAAAAAAAGGGACAAAGCTAATGCGTAAGATCATTCATTTTTTAGGTCAATTCATACGGCGGTTGTTTCAAGGGCCGCCGATTTACTACGCCTGGTTAGTATTTCTTCTCGGTTTGATCGGCGTCGGCATATGGGGTTACGAGGCCCAGTTCATGAAAGGGCTGGCGATAACCGGAATGACCGATCAGGTGTCATGGGGTTTTTATATCGGCAACTTCACATTTCTGGTGGGTGTCGCCGCCGCTGCCGTATTGTTGATTATTCCGGCTTATATCTATGATTTCGGCCCCATTAAGGAAATCACGATTCTGGGAGAAATTCTGGCCATCAGTGCGCTTATTATGGCCATGATTTTTGTAACCTTGGATCTCGGCCATCCGGAGCGGGTTTGGCATTTGCTGCCGTTTATCGGAACGCCGAATTTTCCGGCATCGCTGCTGGACTGGGACATTCTGGTTTTGAACGGGTATCTATTTATTAACATAGGCATTTCAACCTACCTTCTGGCCATGATTTATCTGGAAAAGAAAGAAGTAAAATGGCTGTATATGCCGCTCGTCCTTCTCTCCATACCGTGGGCCGTCGCCATTCACACCGTCACCGCCTATCTTTATAACGGGCTCGGAGCGCGGCCCTTCTGGAATACGGCCATCCTGGCCCCACGTTTTCTGGCATCGGCCTTCTGCTCCGGACCGGCTCTATGCATCATCATTTTTCAGTTGGTCCGCAAGTTCACCAAGTTTAAGGTAAAGGACGAAGCCTTGTTCAAGATAGCGGAAATGGTCGCCATCGCCATGGGAATTAACTTTCTTTTGCTGGGTGCCGAGGTTTTCAAAGAACTCTACACGGACAGCTGGCACAAAGCACCGATTGTTTATTTGTTTGCCGGACTGCATGGACACACGGGCTTGGTAAAATGGATTTGGATGGCCATGGCTTTCAATTTTTTAGCGTTTCTCCTGTTCCTGATTCCCGTGACCAAAAAAAATTTCGTGACGCTCAATCTGGCCTGCATTCTGATTGTCATCGGTGTCTGGCTTGAAAAAGGGTTGGGCTTTATTGTACCGGGTTTTATTCCCTCACCTTTGGGCGAAATATGGGAATACTGGCCAAGAATAACGGAGATTATGATATCCGTAGGCGTTTGGGGCCTCGGCCTTCTCATTTACACGCTCGCGCTTAAGATCGCCATACCCATTGAAACCGGAGAAATGAGAGTTTTTGGGGCATCGTCCGGTTCATTAAATGGGCCCGAACCTCAGCAAATCCCTACTAAGGGCCAAAAAATGGTCACAGAGACAGTCAGTGCGATATCCATCGAGGATTTGCCCAGAGTTTCCTGAACAATCTTTATAGAAATTATGAATGATAAATAAATTTGGAAAGGAGCTGTTATGCTGCGCACCGAAATCTCAATGAAAATAATTCTAACGGTATTGGGTCTTTTATTTCTTTTAGCAGGTCAGTCCGGGGCATACTATGTTGATCCCCAAAAAATCGGCTCTCCGAAAGGAGAGGTATGTATGATCTGTCACCGCGAAGTTACACCGGGGATTTATAACCAATGGAGTGCAAGCAGTATGGGACAAGCAGGGGTTAACTGTTATGACTGTCACCAAGCGGAAAAGGACGACGTCGATGCTTTTGAACACAAAGAATCAATTGCCATTGTGGTGACTCCCAAAGATTGTTCACGATGCCACGAAAAAGAGTCCAAGGAATACGAATCTTCTCATCACGCCGATGCAATCAAGTCGATGGATTCCTTTGATAACTTTTTAGGCCGGGCCATTTGGGGGACCGATGCGGATCAGACCGGGTGTATGCCATGCCACGGATCGGTAATCAAACTGCAAGCGGGAGGCGAGGGCAAGTTGGAGCCCGACACCTGGCCCAATACGGGCATCGGCCGGATCAACCTGGACGGGAGCAAAGGTTCCTGCACTGCCTGCCATCCCCGTCATGTCTTTTCCATAGAGCAAGCCCGACAACCCGAAACTTGCGGCAGATGTCACAACGGCCCCGAAAACCCTCACATTGAAATTTATTCCGGAAGTAAACACGGCCTTACGTTCCGGGCTAACCGTGACAAAATGAACATGGAGCGGAGCAGGTGGCGGGCAGGTCAGGATTATTTTCAGGGACCGACCTGTGCCAGTTGTCATATGGGTGCCGTGCCCCCCCAACCGCTGGTCAAAGACGCTGATCAGAGGCTGGAAGAGGCGCTGAGATCCGTTCTTTCCGGGGAAGACAGCAAGGATTTCCAGGCGCTGTTACCCCCGCCAAAAGATGTCAAGGAAATCAATTTTGGATCAAGCCATGATGTCGGCACCCGGCTGTCTTGGAACCTGCGACTGCCAGTTTCGGAAAAACAAAAAAATTGGGAGGCAAACCGGCAATTGATGCAAACTTTATGTACCCAATGTCACGGGGTAAATTTTGTTCAGCAATTCTATATTCAATTTGATGGTCTTGTCGCTCGATACAATGAAACAATTGCCGAACCGGCCACCCGTATCCGCAACGATCTGATGGATAAGGGCGAGCTGACAAAGGAAAATCATGATGATACGCTGGATCAGATTTATTGGAAGTTGGTGTACCATGAAGGCCGCAGAGCCCGACATGGGGCCGCCATGATGGGACCGAATTATGCCTGGAATCGAGGCATGCAGGAGGTCGCTGAGCGATTTTATCTGGAATTTGTCCCTGAGGTCAAAAAAATTATGGGGGGGAAGGCCGAAAGATTTATGCGAGAACGTGGTTATATCGAACCGGATCACGAGAAATAAGGGCCTAAGCTTTTTCCGAGATGACGCTCGGAAAAAGTGGCCCCTGAAGGGCAGCAAGCACGCTGATAATTTATATAGGTTTCAGGTGTCGGGTTTCGGGTGTCAGGAAGGCGAGTCGCAAAATCCTGAAACCTGAACACTGACACCTGAAACCTCAATTTTCTGACAACAGGTTGTCAGATAAAACCCGATAAGGGCCAAATAGTTGACCACTAAACCACACAAAAGGTGGATTTCGTGGCATCACATCATTCGGATACCCTAAGAATGTGGCAAAACAGAATAGTTGCATGTATCTTTATCCTGTGTGTCGGTCTGCTGGGGGAGGCACAGGCTCAAGATTATAATGTCACTAACCTGGTCAGAAATCTGCTAAAAATAGGGTATCCCCTTGAGCGCGAAGATGTGATCGCGCTCGATAAAATCGGCATGCAATTTGGTTCTAAAAACAGAATCACTGTATTAGAAGAAATATTGCGGGATCGAGATTCCATTCACAGTCGGAGTGGTGATTTTTTTATCAAGACTGAGATTATCATTGATGCCTTACGTTTGCTGGATGAACATGACCTGCCGGTGGTCTATAAACTAATTGATGAGTTAAACCAACAAAACGGTTGGGAAATGAGGGAAAGAGTGTTGCTGTCCTTTATGGCTGCAAAAAGGGATATCCGCTACCAATCGAATGCGGCGTTCTTGTTAGAGGTGTTGCCGCAGTACGGCAGTGATTTAGAGAAAATTTACAGCGGTGACACTTCCCATGCCATCATCGATGTGATGAATTGTTTATCTTATTTGGCCGACCTGTTTGTCTACAAAGGCGACAAAGATATTTTGAACTCGCTGATTTTGTATTCATCGCGAGCCTACGGATATCCGGCTGAATATTTGTCCCATATGTTCATCGAAATGTTCCTGCTCAGGCCCAAAGTCTTTATTTCCAACCTGGCGGTCAAAGATAGTAATACCGTTAATACTGTAATCAAGTCATTGATTTTCGGGATCCGCAACAACCAGGTGAGGGCAGAGGTGAAAGCGGTTCTACAGAAAGACTTATTCGCTGCAGATGATCCCAACCAGCGCACGCTGGATTTAATCATAACAAAATTTAACACTCAAATTGATCTTGCGGTTAATAAAACTCTGCCTGAGGCACCGGATTCATCTGCGGATACAGGTGAATGAATCTTAAAATTGGTAAAGAAAGACCCTTTTGAAACGAAAACTTTGCAAATTTTTTTTGGGGCTGAGCATTTGTCTGATTTATTTGCCTCTCGCGGAGATCGGTTCCAGCGAGATAATACGGCATATTCCAGTCGAACTTGTCACGGAAATTCGCAAAGACTTCAATCAGCCCACTGAGGTCGCTGTCGGAAAAAAGGGACGGATCTTTATCCTGGACGGTGCCAACAATCAGATCAAGGTATTCAGCCCAAAATGGGCGTTTGTCCTTGCTATTGGGCAGGTCGGGGAGGGAAACGGAGAATTTCGCAATCCCGTGGGGTTGGATATTGACGAACGGGGATATATTCATGTAGCCGACACCGGAAATCAGCGAATACAAGTATTTGATGGCACTGGGAAGTATTTGCGAATGATCGACCTCACCCGCTGGAAAGCCCGTCCGGTTGAAGTCAAGGCCTTGAAAGGTATCAACCAGATTTATGTAAGTGATGCAAATAACCATCAAGTACTTTGCTTTAACAGTGACGGCACTTTCAATTTTTCATGGGGTGATTTGGGAGAACAACTCGGAGAACTCAGGTTTCCGGGCATGATGGCCGTTGATAAAAAGGGGAGTATTTATGTCGTAGATATCTTAAACGGCCGAATCCAAATATTCAATTCTCTGGGTAAGAATCCCAGGCAAATATCAGAATTAGGGGTTTTAGCGGGTCAATTGTATCGCCCCAAGGGCATCGCTATCGATGATCGATCTCATATTTATGTGTCCGACAGCTATACGGGAATTATTCAGGTATTTGACAGAGCAGGAAAGCTTCGTGGTATTTTATCCGAAAAAAATGATGCTTTTCTGAGGCTGACTTCCCCGGTGGGTATGGCTTTTGATGCTAAAGGACGGCTTTATGTCGTTCAGTCAACGTTGAACAAGGTAAGTGTGTTTCAGTTTCGTGATAATTGAGGTGTATGAAAAAATCGATAATAATAGTGCTCGGTGCATTATTCCTCCTTCCATCTTTCGCGGAGGCAATTACCAGGCGAGCGGATAAAGAGTGTCTCCTATGCCATGTCCTTTGGTTTGATGCCTTTAAAACCGACCAAAATACATTGATAGAACGAAGTGACTCCTCGATAGTCATTGCAGGCTCCATGGGACTGGCCTCCTCTGAGGCAATGTGTGTTACCTGCCATGACGGGTATGTGGTTGACAGCAGAGTCAGGGTAACAGAGGGGAATCCCCACCACGCGCTTAAAATAGTCCCTGAATCACTTAAACTGCCTGAAATCTTTCGTCTGAATAGAAATAATGAGATTTATTGCGGCACCTGTCACACGCTTCACGATTTCAAAGAGAGCACAGAAGTGGGAAGCACGCCCTTCATGCGGTTTGAAAACGAAAGATCTCAAATGTGTATCGCCTGTCACGGCGGCAAGACGGAGCAGCAAGGATATGTCAATCATCCGGTATTAAAGGAAGCAAAAGATATTTCTCACGTGCAAGCTGCCAAAAAAGGATCAAAATTCGGGCCCGCCCGTGAAATGGTTTGCCAATCGTGTCACAATGCGCATGGCAAACAGGCCATGGTAGCACCCTTTAACAATTCAACCCTATGCATTATTTGTCACCAAAACAAAAAAAGCCTGATCAACGGCAAGCACGATTTACGTATAACGCTGCCGGATGTAAAAAATATTAAACAACAGCGGCCGTCTGAATCGGGACCCTGCGGCGCCTGTCATATACCCCATAAGGCCGCCGGCCAAAAGCTGTGGGCCAAACAACTTAATCCGGAAAACCCGGCCTCTCAGATGTGTCTGACCTGCCACGCCGAACAGACCGGCGTCAAGACGAAACGCATTGGTCAGCACTCCCATCCGACCCGTGTTAAGCTCGATTCAAGGGAATCCCTGCCGAGTGAGTTACCATTATATTCAGCGGACGCCACCAAGGATCCCGGCGGCGAGGTACACTGTTTTACCTGCCATAATGCCCATCAATGGGATCCGGCATCACCGGATAACACCGGTGGCAAAAATATTGAGGGAGATGCATCAAACAGTTTTCTGCGGATATTAAACAATTCCGGGTCGGCTCTGTGCTTAAAATGTCATTCCGACAAAACGCCGGTGATCACCTCGGATCATAACCTGGAAATAACGGCACCGCAGGAGAAAAACATCCAGGGATTTAACGCAAGCCAATCCGGTCCCTGTGGCGCCTGTCACATACCTCACAATGCCGCCGGCAAAAAGCTGTGGGCCAGGCGGCTTGGCCCCGGCAATCAGGCACCTCAAATGTGTCTAACGTGTCATAGTCAAGAGACCGGATTTAAAACAAAACTTATCGGGAAACATTCCCACCCTGTCGATATTCAGCCCGCATCCAAGGGAACCCTCCCAAAGACATTGCCTTTATTTTTAGCGGACACAACCAAAGATCCTGCCGGTAGGGTTCAGTGTTTTACCTGCCATAATGTTCATCGATGGGACCCAAACTCCCCAACCAAAAATAGCGGTAAAAACCTTGAAGGAGATACTTCAACCAGTTTCTTAAGAATATCCAATAGCTTATCATCGGTTTTGTGTGTAGAATGTCATGCCGACAAAAAGCAGGTTATCTCCTCAGATCATAACCTTAAATTAACAGCCCCGGAAGAAAAAAACATACAAGGATTTACCGCCGGCATCGCGGGACCTTGCGGCGCCTGTCATGTACCTCATAATGCCTCCGGCATAAAGCTCTGGGCCAAACCACTGTCGACCGATACAAGTTTAGCTACCCAATTATGTACCGGGTGCCATCAAAAAGCCGGGGCTGCCAAAACCAAACTTATCGGTGACAACAGTCACCCGGTTGAAATCACTCTGAAAGAATTGAATATCCAGCGATCCAGCGATCGAAAGATGATCAAGCTTCCCCTTTATGGGGACGATGGAATTAAAATCCCGGCCGGGAAATTGGCATGTCTGACCTGCCATGAGCCTCATACCTGGGATGCCAAACAATCCCGCGCCGATCTAAACCATACACTGAAAAATAAAGAAGGCGATGCCACCAGCAGCTTTTTGCGCCAATCCAATTACCCCTCTTCAGACCTTTGTAAAACGTGTCATCCAGCGAAAGCCAATGTAGATGGAACCGACCACGATCTTAAGATAACAGCCCCCCTCGCCACCAATGTGCTGGGCTGGACGGTAAAGGTATCGGGGGCCTGCGGCGCATGCCATCTTGTCCACAACAGTCCCAACAAACTAAAGCTTTGGGCAAGATCATACGGCCCCATTTCTGAGAATGAAGGCATTATGAATGCCCTGTGCACCAGCTGTCATTCGAAGGGAAATATGGCCGAAAAAAAAGTTCCACTGATTACCACCCATCCGGCGGGTAAATTAATCAACAATATTATTCGCTTTAATAAGAATAAAACTGGATATACCCCTATATTTGATCAAAACGGACGGGAGACAAATGTCGGCGAGATTTCCTGCCCCTCTTGTCACAATGCCCACCAGTGGTCGCCATTTCCCCACAACAGAACAGATCCTCAAATTCCGAAGGACGATGAAATGGACAAATTCCGCTTCCTAAGGAATATGAGTTATGACACCGTCTGTATCAACTGTCATGGTCCCCAAGCGCTGTACCGCTATCTGTACTTTCATTCTCAGGATAAGCGCAAAAAGATGCAATTCATACCAGCACACCAAGCCTTACCACGGCGAAGTATTTTTTAAGGAGATTTGTTAAGAATATGGATATTAGCCGGAGATTAGGAATTTTAGTGTTTTTTGGCGTACCGGCCATTATAGGCGGCGGAATTATCTATGCAATTTTTGGGCGGTTTGCTCCAGTGTTTATCTATGAAATCCTGCTTTTATTGATAGCCGGGGTAATCGTCACAAGGTAAAAACCTGTCCTCAAACGTATCCGCCCGAACCGGAACCAAACAGGTATCAATCCATAAGGGCTGCCCGGAACATGAAACCGATGACGAATGTGATTTAGCCGGGATACGAGGTTGGGAAGCGCTATAATCGCCGAGCCTTCAAGCATCCAGGCCTTTTCAAACTTTGAGTTTCAGTTTATCAATTGATTTTCAGACAAACTTTTCATAATCACTTCGATGATTGAGCTTATCTCTAATTCACTTGATCCTCCGACAGCTGTATCAGACAGCATAGACCAAATCAGTTTCCCGGTTTGGGTATCATAAATGTTGGTTTCTAAATTAACAACCTCATATTCACTGTAATGTGATCGCTGATCATCATATCTTCGGGGGTAAGGCCCTGAATAAAAACGGGAATACCGGTTAGGCCAGTCATAGAAATAAGTATCGCGATAATAATTATTATATCGCGCCGGCGTTATCTCCCTTTTTGTTTTTCTATCGACGACTCTGGCAATTAGCAAAGAGTCGATACCCAAATCACGACTCTTGGATTCGATTGTGTCTTTTGCCAAGGATTTTTCGTCAGGAAAAATGTTATAACTCGGAAGGGCATTTGTACCATGGGTTTTAAGTCTGGCTGTGAATTCATCTTCAAAAATTCTCCTAATAACCTGGTTTGTGGATCCGCCGATCACAAGAACGTTTTTAAGTTTTCCACCCTGGTATTGGGGGTCCTTCCAAACAGCATTCAAATTCGTCAATGAGCATGAAGCTGCAACCATCAGACAAACAGCTGCGGTGACCCTGATGAATTTTCCTTTTTTTTGCATTGATTCGCCTACCTCATTTTACCAATTTTGTCTAGGATGTTTTCCTCTGAAGCTATAATAACAAGAATTATCACTTGATATCCTATTGTCAAATCCCGGGATTTTGTGGGCACTCCACATGGAAAACGTTAGAGGTTTAGGGGCTTGAGGCAATAGATTCCTGCCTCCAACATTAAGCGCAGCGCTCCTACACCCCCAAAATTACAAGATGAATCTTAAAAATCTAAAAGATCGACAAACCTTTGTCGATTAATAATTCTAATTTATACGATTTTGATTGTGGAACGGCTTTCGGGTTTCAGGCCGGCTCTCGCGTTTTCACGCCTGACACCTCGTATGAAACTACGCCAAAATGGCATAGTTTCTTTTCCGATCAGACTGGACGCTCGCGGCCAGAGGCGACGCTTATATGAAACTTCATTTCAAAAGTTGGAGTTGGTTCTATCCTGGGCCACTTTGCATTTTGTAGGTTGGGTTGAGCCCACTCCAGGCATTGTTGGGTTTCGTTGCACTCAACCCAACCTACATTTTGCCGGTGTTATTGCGAAATGCGAAACCCAACAACAGCCGATT
>Ga0209567_10001898_pt1 | contig 10366 bp, 5 predicted proteins | sample COG_12_FD_184756 | JGI IMG/M metagenome (GOLD analysis project Ga0209567, IMG submission 184756) | Pelagic marine sediment microbial communities from the LTER site Helgoland, North Sea, for post-phytoplankton bloom and carbon turnover... | ecosystem: Environmental > Aquatic > Marine > Neritic...
CCAGAAACCCCATTCGGCCGCGGCGTCGCCGACGCTTCGGGTCGCGCCCATCATCAGCGATCGGCGGACGCCAGCCAGTCGTACTGCCGTGAGGTAGCGCTTGGGTGAAACACCGAAGTGTTCCCGGAATGTACGACTCAGCGTGCTGAGACTGCATGACGCCGCTCGGCAGACGTCCGGTACGGTGATCGGGTCCCTTGCGTGGGCTTCGATGTAGTCTCTCGCCCTGCTCAAAGCCTGCATGCGAGGACGGGCAGGAACCCCGTCCGAAAGTGAGCATTGGTTCCAGGCCTGCAGAAACATCAACGGCAGCTCCGACTCGATGGTTGCCGTGAGGGTCGGCATCGCGGGTGAGGCTCGCAACCGAAACGCTTCGTCGAACAAGACAGCAAGCGCCCTGCGCAGGTCCCTCAGTCTGCGCGGATCGGGATATCGCACCGCGCCTTGATTGACCGACATGTCCTCGGCTTCCCGCTGCCCCAAAATCCTCGCGGATGCGGTCAATTGCTCCGGCGTGAATGACAAGGTGTACGCCTTGAATCCGCCAGCAGCGACAGCGTCGAAACCGATTGAGTTGCTGAAAGCCAATATTGACTCTGTGGTTACCTCTCGTGAACCGAATCTGAGACTTTCCTGGGGCTGTGCCGGCATTCCGAACGTCAGCAGGCCCGGCGGGGGGCTGCCCTGCTGGTGAACGTGGTTCCCGAGCTCGACCTGCAACAGCGCTACGGATGGGGATGCACAGGCGTTCGCTTGCACAGGTCTGGCACCGCGGTCGATCTGGACGAACTCGATATCCCATGCGAAGGACTGCACGGCCAGGTTGAATTCCTCGACCGAGTTGGCGCAAAGCGTCCTGATCAATGGGGCATCCACGAGACCCTCAAACGTAGTTATAATTTTTTCCAGCGCCGAAATTGACCGAAATATGCTAACGCGCGGCCGACGCCGGCCTCAGACTTTACCAGCAATATCAATTCCACGGTACCACCATGCCCGATTCCAGGCGCGGACGACCGCCGATCCCAGAGGCTGACGCCCGTAAACACCGAATCGTGACATTCGTCAACCAGTGCGAATTCGACCAAATCGGCAAACTGGCGGCAGAGAAGGACCAATCCGTATCCGCAACCGTACATCAGCTGCTGAGGTCGGGATTGAGGGATTTATTCGATGACCGAAACCGACGAAAGCCAAATCCCAAGAAGGGTGACATGACATGAAAATACGAAAACCGCTGGTACCCAAAAGAACGACACGCAAGTCGTGTTCACGGATTCGATTCTCCGGCCGAGTAGCACACAGTCCCGAGTGTTGCATTAGGGCTATGTCCTCGAAACTTCTAATCGCACCAGAAACCAAAAGGAGGAACCTCGTGAGATACATTTCGCTTTTGTATTTCGCATTTGCCATGGTGTTTTTGCCGGCCTCAGGGTTTGCCCAAGACATTGTTCACGATGCCGAGTACTACATTCTGAAAATCCAGAACGGTGAACGATGGGCAACGGAGGATGCTGCATTGGATAAAAAGCTTGCAGAACTCCGCGAGAAGCATGGTCAGTCGCCTAACATCGTCTACATTCTCTGGGACGATCAGCAGGTCGGTGCGATCGGGAACGCAATGGTCCAGAAGAACATGGGATTCACAACTCCCGCTCTCAATAGCTTGGCAGAGGAAGGGATCAACTTCACCCGCATGTACACCGAGCCCTCCTGCACACCCACCCGAGCAGCTTTTCTGACCGGACGCATACCGGTGAGGCACGGTATGGGAGTGGTCGGGATGCCCCACGAGTACGCAGGTTTACGTGGCGATGAGGTCACCATTGCCGAAGTTCTTTCTGAAGCCGGTTATACAACCGCACATTTTGGAAAAGGGCATCTCGGCGATATTGAAGAAAGCTACCTGCACAATCAGGGCTTCGATGAGGCGCTATTCACGCCCATGAACCAGATCGTTTCTCAATGGAACGAGCAAGGCTTTGCTGTGAATGCTGCATTAGGCCTGCACCCGGAGTTAGCGCCACCGGATCCATACCGTCTGGATGGGCCGGGGCTAAATCCCGTTGGCTGGGTGATGACCATCGAAGGCAAGAAAGGTGAGCAGGGTAAGGAGTTCTGCGGAACGTCCAACGAGTGCTACGCCAAGCTGGAGGATGAGTCCGAAAGCCGCACACTGGACTTCATCCGCCGTTCCGCCGGGGCAGGCAAGCCATTTTTCGTCGAGTACTGGCCGAATTGGCTCAACTTCATGGAACCCGAGCTGCCGAAAAACAGTGAGAACGGAGGCAAGGTTCCCGGTTCCTACGCGCGGTTGGATGCATTCGTTGGACAGCTTATCCAAGAGCTGAAAGGGCTCGGCATCGCCGAAAACACTCTGGTGGTTGCCATGGCCGACAATGGTCCAATGTCCCACAGTCCACCGCCGGGCTGGGCAATGTCCGAGATCTTCTATCGTGGTGGGAAGGGCGATTTCACGGAAGGGGGTGTCCGGGTACCGGCGATCGCGTGGTGGCCGGGTGTCATTGAGCCGGGCCAGTTGATCGGAGACATCATTCACGTCACCGACCTCTACACCACTTTCGCCAGGCTAGGCGGCGCGATCGAGAATATTCCGACCGACCGCGTTGTTGACGGCCTTGATCAGACTTCGCTGCTGTTGAATGGCGATACCCATGGCCGGCGCGACTACGTCCACATATACGCCGGTCACGAGCTGGCAGCGAGTGTGAAAGGACGTTACAAGCGCCATTGGATAGGTGCTGGAGACGTCGCTGCCTCCGGCATGCCGGAGGCCTACTACGATCTGTATCAGGATCCTAGAGAGATGAATCCTCAGTTGGTACCGATGATTCATACGCAGGGTCAGTTCAACAAGATGTACGCGCGGCACATGCTAATGAAGCGGAAGTACCCGGACAAACACAATGCTCGTGGCGTTCCTTATACTGGACTGTCAAATGCACGGCCTGAGACGATCGCGATCGGCAAAAAGATGAGGGAGTTTCTCGATCAGGTACCCTTTGACGAGAAGGAGTACCTCAGATTCGAGTTGGACGGCAGCGACAGCGTGGGCGACTGGGGGAAGTAATTAGTGAATAATAGAAGGATCTCGGTGCTTCGGGTTGCGCAAACTCGCGGAGCCGCCGGGGCAGGGCCTCGAGAGCGCTATCGATCTCGAAGTTGAGGCTGCTCCGTGGTCTCGATGACCCGATCCTCCTGGTTGTGACCGGTTGCCGCCCGTAAAGCGTAGCAAATCACGCTCTCCAACCCGGAAAAATACACCGGCAGTTGACCGATTCATTGCGGACCGTCGAAATATTAAGTGTCTGGGTCAGATTTCGACGGAAGCGTAGTGGTGCTTTCGGCCATGAGCGGACCCTCGGCGTTTGGGAAAACCACCAAGCTGAGCGTCCGGTTGAGTGACCGTTACCTGGGTTCGCTTGCTACCCCCATCCTCCCGCGATAGTATTTCTCGGACACCCCGAATCTAAGAAGGACACTTCTGCATGGGAGACCGTCTGCCCCGTAAGCTTGCCGCCATTTTGTATGCGGATGTAGCTGGATACAGTCGTTTGACGGGAGAGGATGAGGAGGGGACGCACCGGCGTTTAAGCGAATATCTCGACGTATTCACGACTAAGATCCAAAACCTCGATGGTAAGGTCGTGCATTTCGCTGGCGATGCCATCCTCGCGGAGTTTTCGACAGTTTCCGATGCCCTGGCCTGCGCCGCGTCGGTCCAGCGTGACCTCGCCGACCGAAATGAAGAGCTTGCCGATGAGCGCAAAGTGCAGTTCCGAATCGGGCTCAATCTCGGCGAGATCATAGTGGACCGTGACGACATCTATGGTGACGGGGTGAACATTGCCGCCCGCCTCGAAAGCCTGGCCGAACCTGGTGGGATCTGTGTCTCAGAGGCAGTGCGCAGCTCCATCGGCAACAAGCTGCCCGTCGGTTTCGAGTTTCTGGGCGAGCAACGGGTCAAAAACATCGCTGAGCCTGTGCGCGCCTACCACGTGTGGCTCAAGCCAGGAGCGGAGTTACCGGAACCGGCTGAGCAGTGGGGGTCCGTTGAGCCGACGGCCGCTCCTCGGAGGTGGCGGCCCATTGCTGCGGCGATCGCAATCGTTTTGATCACTGTGGCTGGAGCGTTGATGTGGCTCAAGCCATGGGAGCCGCAGGAGGATCCCGCGTCAGTGGAGCGCATGCTGTTACCACTACCGGAGAAACCCTCAATCGCCGTGCTGCCGTTTGACATTCTAGGCATAGAGTCAGAACAGGATTATCTTGGCGATGGCCTAACAAACGACATCATCACGGCTCTTTCCAATTTCGCCAACTTATTTGTGATCGCGAGCCACTCGTCTTTTGCCTACAAGAACAAGCCGGTTAAGGTGCAGACGGTTAGCGAGGAACTTGGCGTACGTTATGTGCTTAAGGGGAGTATCCAGAAATCCATTGACAAGGTGCGTATCAATGCCCAGTTGATAGATGCTCTGAGCGGACGTCATCTCTGGGCGGAGCGATACGATCGACAAACAACCGATCTGTTGGTGATTCAGGACGAAATTGTAGAAAGCGTCGTTGCGAATCTCGCTATTCAAGTGGATGTAGCCGAACGCGAACGCGCCAACGCCAAACAAACTAACAGCCTAGAGGCGTATGACTACTACCTGCGCGCAGACGATATTCGCTGGGATTGGGAAGAGGCCACTAACGATCAGGCGAGGCAGTTGCTGGATAAGGCGATCGAATTGGACCCTAGCTATGCGCGAGCGTATTCAGCACTCGCCTGGACACATGTTAATGACTGGCGTTGGGGGTGGACTGACGATCCCGAAGCATCCAAGAAATTAGCGTTGGAGGCGGCGCGAAAAGCCGCTGAACTCGATCCATTCGACCCCGAGAGCTATCACGCCTTGGGTGTGGTTCATCTTTACGCCCGGAACTTTGACAAGGCGATTCCGCTGTATGAGAAGGCAGTCGCCCTTAATCCCAACAACGCCCGTCGACTGGTTGGAACAGCCCCAGCATGGATATATGTCGGTCGGACGGAAGAGGCCGTGGCCCAAATCGAACGCGCTTTGCGACTGAATCCGCATCATTCTGACAATGACTTGAACTTCTTGGGGTGGGCTTATTATGAAGCGGAAGAATATGAGAAGGCGTTGGCGACCCTGAAGACGGTCGAACAGTCGCCTTGGCACGGAGTTTTGGCAGCCACGTATGTACGGTTGGGGAGAATGGAGGAAGCTCGAGAAGAGGTTGTGACCATACTGAAGAACGACCCAGAGTATTCGATCGAGAAGGGGAAGATATTCCCTTACAAGTACGATGAGCAGCGCAAGCATTATTACGACGCTTTGGCAGAAGCAGGGGTGCCTGAACATCCACCGCTCCTCCTCCCCGACAAGCCCTCCATTGCGGTGCTTCCGTTCACGAACATGAGTGATGACACGCAGCAGGAGTATTTCGCTGATGGTATAACAGATGACTTGATTACCGACCTCGCGAAAATCTCCGGCCTATTCGTCATATCCCGTAATTCTAGCTTTGCTTACAGAGATAAGTCTCCGGATGTGCGGCAAGTTGCCCAAGCGCTTGGTGTGAAGTATGTGCTGGAAGGGAGTGTGCGTCGAGCGGGCGACGAGGTACGTATAAACACTCAGCTCATCGACGCGAGCACCGGCGGGCACCTCTGGGCTGAACGCTATGACGGGGCGCTGAGCGACGTCTTCTCTCTCCAGGATCGAGTAATCGCCAGGATCGTTTCTGCGCTCAAGATCACTCTGACCGACACGGAGCAAGCTCAGCTCGTACGTATGCCGACGAACAACCTTGAAGCTTACGACTATTATATGCGTGCTGCACGCGGTTTTCACGTGTATAACATCGAGGGGAGACGCGAGGCGCTACAGCTTTATCAGAAGGCCATCGGGCTCGATCCGGAATTTGCGGAAGCCTACGCAGGCATAGCGCGGGTAGCATCTTACGTCTGGCGATGGGAGGAAAGCAGCCTTCTGCCCGGTCCCGTCGCGCGCAACGTCGCCTATCAGGCTGCCAGCAAGGCCCTTAAGTTGGACCCCGGTAATGCGCAGGCATACTCGGTACTTGCTCTTTTGCAGATGACGGAGGGGCGGCACGATGAAGCTCTAGAATCGGTGCGAACAGCAATCTCCCTGCAACCCAATGACGTCTGGGGCTACGCCAGTCTCGCGCATGTGCTTGTATATGCTGGGCAGCACGTCGACGCGTTGAATGCGATGCAGACCGCATTTCAGCTAGAGCCAAGACCCTCGCCGGAACTCCACGCTAATATGGGCTGGGTGCTATTCTGGAACCGTCGATATGAGGAGGCGATTGGCGCGTTGGAAAAGGCGCTCGAGGGAGGTGTCGAGTACTTTAACACTCTCGCAATGACCTATGCCGAATTAGGCCGGCTCGAGGAGGCCAGGGCCATGGTTGCCGAGATCCATGAGCGCTTTCCCGGCGCAAACCTCAGTTATTACCGAGCCCTGTATGCATCGCGCCATAAGCGAGCGGTGGACCTCGATCAACTCATCGACGCCTTGCGAAAGGCGGGCATACCGGAGTGGCCTATGGGCTATGCGGCGCGTCTGGAGGATCGACTTGACAGCGCAACCATCGAGACGCTCGTCTTCGGTCGGACCTGGGCCGGACACCTCTCGACAAATGATGAGCCGTTCGTCCAGGAGTTCGACAAGGATGGGAAAGTTGGGTTTCGTGGCGCGGATTCTCTGCTGGCCGGCACCGCCTGGTTGGAAGACGGGATGTTGTGTGTCGATTTTCCGGCGCTGGGGGTGGTTCGAAAATCCTGCGGCTATTTGTACCGCAACCCGAAGGGAAATCCCGAAGAACAAAACGAGTACACCCATGTAGGCATTGAAACGATTGTGACGTTTTCGATCAGTCCATGAAGCCAGTCTGCCACGACGCACCAGCGACCCAAAATCGTTACCGGCATGGCAGCCGCCTACTGGGTGAGATCAGAGAGTGTCTTTAGCCAATCGTCATCGGCCTTGATGACCGCCGCGCTGTCGGGATCCCAGTTGTCTGCTGTACTTTTGCCATAGAACAGATACAGCTTATCATCCACGATCTGCCATACCCTGGGGTTGACGCGGACTTTCTCTCCATCGGACGCGCCCGCCGAGCAGAACCCGCCATGTTGAGGGGTATACTTTGTTGGGTCGGCGGCAAATAATTCGCGGTGTTTAGCACTGACGAAACGCCAATTTACGTCGAGCCACTGGTGAGTGAGATCTTTCTTGCCTTTGACCGCTTTCCCCATTGTGAAATAGGCTACAGGGTCATATCCCCCGATAGCGACCTTGCCAAAGAAAGTAGCGTTGATCTCCCCGCCGGCGTAAGCTGGGGCGGTGCTGATAATAACGCCCAAGGAGCAGGCCAGCAGGACTGGGTAACTTAGCAGCCAACGAAAGTAAGCTTTATTCACACTCATCGTAATCCTCCGACTGCAAGACCAAGCATCCATAAACGGAATTTAGTCCGCGAGCAGTTGCGTCATGGAGGAGGATGCGCCTTTCCCGTAGTGATTTCAACCTAGTTTGCGCAGAGGGACAGAGGTGATTAGCCCCGACTATTTTCTAAGGACATAGAGTTTTTATTAGCGAGCTTGACGCTATGGCGCTACGATCTGGGCCACAAGAATGGCTCCGGGTCGGATCCTGTCTGTTAGGAAACGATTAAATTCCCAGAACCTGAGCGTTATCTAACGACGGTTGTCCCCGACAAAGCGGACCGAGAAAACGGGGCTTGTACACGTGGGCCTCACGGCACCATGTCCGTCAGTAACCGGCCAACACCGGTCACTCGGGGTAAGTAGCACGACGGGCTCCTACATACTCGTTTCTGCCGTTCGCTAAATCAAGAGAAACGGGGCTGAATGCTGCGCTGCATTCCACGGCGCACGCCAAAAACCGGACATTCCCTCGCAATCCGGAGTCTTCCGCGCTAGTATTCTCGCAGTCCCAGGCCCAAAGACGGAGTAACAGCGTGGAAGCCAGTATGCCCCGCAAGCTCGCGGTCATATTGCATGCCGATGTAGCCGGTTCCACCTCGCTCGTCCATCAAAACGAATCCCTCGCCCACACACGGATTCAAGGCGCCTTCAGAACGCTGTCTTCAACCATCGGATCGTATCACGGCATGACCCATGAGCTTCGAGGGGACGCGTTGGTCGCGGAGTTTGCCCGAGCGTCGGACGCTGTGGGGGCCGCGCTTGCGTTTCAGCGAGGGAACACCGAACAAAATGCCCAACTCGGAGACGACATAAAACCGGAGCTCCGCGTTGGTATCAGCTTGGGCGAGGTTGTAGTTGCTGACAACACCGTCACTGGAGCAGGTGTGGTTCTTGCGCAACGGGTCGAACAGCTAGCGGAGCCTGACGGGGTGTGTATAACGGGGGCCGTTAAAGAGGCCGTACCTCAACACATGCCGCTCCACTACTCTGACCTTGGGAAACAGGAGATGAAAGGGTTCGATGAGCCGGTGCAAGTCTACGGGGTGCAGTTAGCGGCTGGAGCGGATCCGCCGAGTCCCGAGCCGGGGATTTCCATAGCCGCCAAACCACGCGGAGCGAAACTATGGACGGCAAGCGCCGCGTTACTCGTTGTCATTGTTGGCGCCCTTGGCTGGTTCTTATACAGCCAACCCGACGTGGAGCCCGCGTCCGTTGAGAAAATGGTTTTTCCCCTACCGGACGAACCTTCAATTGCCGTACTGCCATTTGACAACCTCTCAGACGACGAAGGGCAAGATTTTCTGGCCGATGGGCTCACTGAAGATATCATCACGGCACTCGCAGGGAGCCCTTCTCTGTTCGTAATCGCCCGGAACTCTAGCTTCGTCTACAAGGAGAAGGCCGTTTCGGTGAAGCAAGTCGCTGAAGAACTAGGTGTGCACTATGTGCTCGAAGGCAGCATTCAGCGGGATGGCGACCGTATTCGGATTACAGCACAGCTCATTGATGCCGTGACCGGCCACCATGTCTGGGCGGAACGCTACGATCGCGAGTTCAAAGACCTTTTGTCGTTGCAGGACGAAATCAGCAAGAGGATTTTTGTCGCGTTGGGGGCCGAAATCGCGCAAGGAGAGGACTTCCGTGAAATGCATGCACGCGTGAGTTCGCCAGAAGCATACAAGTATTTAATGAAGGCGAGATCTATTTATCAAAAGCAATCGAAGGAAAACAATGCCATCGGTCTGCAGCTGATAAGGAAAGCAGCTGAAATTGAGCCCGATAATCCGGAGATCTGGTTGTATGAAGGTTTTGCCCACTACAGGGATTATCGAAACTGGTGGAGCGAAGACCGCGAAGCCTCGCTCAACAAGGCGATCGAACTGGGAGAGAAAGCCTACGCGGTCGAACCTGACTATTCGGCCACTAACGGACTCATGGGCGTTTTGAGTATGGCACGCGGTGACTCTGATGCCGCCGTCGCGTATACGCGGAAATCGGTCGAGCTTGATCCCAACAGCGCGCTCGCTAGGGCAACGTTCGCTTGGATCCTGACCTACTCAGGTCACCCGGAAGAAGCTATTACACAGGTCCAAAAAGCGATGCGCCTTAGTCCCCACTATCCAGGTTGGTTCATTGCTGTTTTGGGTTTGGACTACCTCATGACGGAGGATTATGAGAACGCCATTGTCGCACATGAGCAGTTGATTGAACGTGATATCTTCTTACCATTTGCGTACTCGCGTCTGGCCGGTATCCATGCCACGCTGGGGAACGAAGAAAAAGCGAATGATTATGCTGCTGAACTCTTGAAATTGAAGCCGAAGTTCACTGTTCAGAGCTGGGCCAAGAAGTTAAACTACAAAAACAAGGAAGACCTAGAACGCGAACTGAACATGCTACGCAAGGCCGGTCTACCAGAAGGTGGTGATTCATAGATCCCGGATCGAAACTGCGTACGAATGATTCTGGCAAATCGTGGGGATCCGACCCCCTTGCGAGTTTGCGAATGGCAGCAACGAGCCGGGTCCGGACCGACGTTCTGCGGCTCAACAACTCGTTTTTGCCTTCTAAAGGAACGGCCGTAATGGACAATTTGCGGGCGTAGCGTGATCGGTTCGCGACCGGCAAGAATGTGTCAAGTCCAGTCTATCAGGCCAGTACTGATATTGCCTGAGCTCGACTGGCGGCTATCCCCGCCATAGCGGACCGAGCAAACAGACCTTGGGCATATAGGTTTCTCTGCACCGCGTGAGGCGGGAGTCGGTAGAGTAAGGATGTGGCGCGGTGGTCTAAGGTACAGCCTGCTGTTGCCGCCCCTTTCGTCTGGCGGTGCCTCAATAGCGAAACCATCACTCCGTT
>Ga0209567_10001899_pt1 | contig 10358 bp, 8 predicted proteins | sample COG_12_FD_184756 | JGI IMG/M metagenome (GOLD analysis project Ga0209567, IMG submission 184756) | Pelagic marine sediment microbial communities from the LTER site Helgoland, North Sea, for post-phytoplankton bloom and carbon turnover... | ecosystem: Environmental > Aquatic > Marine > Neritic...
GGATGCGGAAAAAACATTTACCATGACCTTCCAGTTTGACAAAGAAATGGATCGTGAATCCGTCGAAAATATGCTGAACTGGCGTATCGGCCGTTCCACCCAGAGCGGTCCCGGCCAGGCCTACAATTTTGGCCGCCCGACTCCTGATACCGAAGTAACTTTGCCCCCCTTCCCCAAGCATGTATATTACGATCAGGACAATTTAACCGCCACAGTCTATTTTACCGTTCGGCAGAACGCCGCCGGCGATGGTACCCTTGATCCGGCCCACCTTGAGTTTAAATTCAGCGGTGAAGACGCCTACGGATACAAAATGGATCCTGAGTTTGACCAGTTCATGGGTTTTTCCGGCGTTGCCTAAAATTATTGATTATTTATCGCCAATTATTGCCAAAGCTGCCGCAAATTTTTCGTTTATTGCCAAAGACATTTCCGCCGCCTCTTCAAGAAGCACTCCGGCGTTCGCTTTTCCGTTTGCCTTTGCTTTTTCGGCCCAATTCCTGTAATTTAAAGCATGATCCTGATTGTGTTTAATCCAGTGGTCGAGCAACTTGGCCATTTTATCATCAAATGACAGCTCGCCATGGGAATCATGGTCATGATGAGGATGGTGGTGGTGATCGTTTGACATGCAAATTCTCCTTTAGAATCATAGTCATGAACTAATTCATCATGGCAGGTTTTGCAATCGAAATATTGGACAAGACAATCGCATATGCAGTTTCGCTTTAATAAAAAAACAGTCACCATCCTCCTGGTTCTGCTGGCAGCCATTGCAACGGGTGTATTAATGGGCGCTTTCTTTGCCTTCACCCACGATTTGCCTCAGATTCAAGCCCTGGAAAGCTTTAGACCTCATGCAGTCACCCGCATCTATTCGGCTAACAAAGTTCTGCTGGACGAACTGTATCTCGAAAAAAGAGACCCTGTGCCACTGAAACAAATTCCACCCTATCTTAAAGCAGCGCTGGTAGCAACGGAGGATCGCAAATTCTTTAAGCACAGCGGTGTTGACATAAAAGGAATAGCCCGGGCCATCGTTAAAGACATAAGGGCCGGAAAATTTGTCGAGGGGGCCAGCACAATTACCCAGCAACTCTCCAAAACCTTGTTTCTGACCCCTCGTAAAACCATCGTTCGTAAAATCAAAGAAGCCATCCTGGCATTCCAGTTGGAACGGCGTTATACCAAGAATGAAATACTGGAACTGTATTTAAACCAGGTCTATTTCGGCAGCGGCGCTTATGGTGTCGCATCGGCCGCCAATATATTTTTCGGCAAGTCTGTCCAGGAGTTAAACTTGGCCGAATGTGCCTTGATCGCCGGTATGCCAAAATCTCCCTCCCGTTACTCCCCTCTGGTAAGCCCGGAGCTTGCACTGAAACGTCGTAATATAGTTCTAAAACAAATGAGCGACACAGGCATCATTACCGCCAACGACTACGAGCAGACCGTAAAAGAGGAAATCAATATAAACAATGCCCGCCAAAAATCAACCCGGGCGCCCTATTTTATTGAGTATGTCAAAAAAATTCTGGAAAATACCCTGAGTGCCTCAACGCTCTATAGAGGCGGACTGTCGATTTATACCACCCTTGATTACAAGCTTCAACAAGCTGCCGAAAAAGCCGTGGCAGATGGGCTTCAATCCCTGCAAGCAAGAATGGAAAAAAACAACACCAAAAAAGGTGATACCCAGGCTGCATTGGTGTCAATTGGCGTGAAATCCGGTGCTATTTTAGCCATGGTAGGCGGGAAGAATTTTGATGAAAGCTTTTTCAATCGGGCGACCAGTGCCAGGCGACAGCCGGGTTCGGCTTTCAAGCCCATCGTTTACGCCTACGCCATCGAACAGGGGTTTACCCAAAACCAGATGCTCCTGGATGCCCCCATTGTTTTTAAGGGTGTCGGCAGTGGCCAGGATTGGAACCCCCAAAATTTTTCCGAAACCTATCTGGGAGAGATTACAATGCGAAAGGCATTGACCATCTCACAGAACATACCTGCCGTGCGTTTGATTCAGATGGTGGGCTCCAACTCGGTAGCGCGCTTTGCCCACCGTCTGGGTATTGAATCTAATCTGGACTCCAATCTATCATTAGCCCTCGGCACATCGGAAGTAACATTGCTGAATCTGACATCAGCCTACGCTGTCTTTGCCAGAGGCGGCAAATGGATCGGACCCTATGGGGTCATGGAAGTCACCGATCGCAGGGGACGCATCATATGGAGCGCCAAACCTCAGAAACGGCTGGTGATGACCCGGGAAGGGGCCGCCATTATAACCAACATGCTAGAAAGCGTTATTACGGAAGGAACCGGCCGGAAAGCACGTATCCTCAGGGGACCACTTGCCGGAAAAACAGGAACTACCAATAACTATCACGACGCCCTTTTTGTTGGTTATTCACCGGCAGTGGCCACCGGGGTTTGGGTCGGACTTGATTTAGGCGGGACGATGGGAGATAAGGAAACCGGCTCCCGAGCGGCACTTCCCATCTGGATCGACCTCATGCAAACCGCTCTGGCCGATGGACTGCACCAGTATTTCGATCTTCCCGATAATACAACCCAAGTACAGATGGATCCGGATACCGGCATGCTTGCCTCCGAAGGGTCAAAATTCGCCGTCAGCGCCTTATTTAAAAAAGGAACCGAACCCCAGTAGTGTTGTATCTTTTAAAAACTCTATAAAACTCAGATTGGTTCTATTGACCTTCCTTTTCCAAGAAACAGTCATTTAAATCCCAAATTACAAAACTCAAATTCCAAACAAATAACAATAACTTAAATTCGAAATTCCAAACCGATAGTCAGATAGCATCAGTCGAGCTCCCAGAAGCAGGCCAAATGTTTTGAACATTGAAAATTGGAATTTGAGTTTTAATTGTAATTTGTTATTTAGTGCTTGGGATTTTTCCCATTAAGACTGGGAGCTGTGAGTAATAAACTATGAACATAAACCCCTGCTCTATGTGTAGATAATATTAATGGGCAACGGCGGATATTTCCAAACATTGGGTTTTGGCAGGATGTGTTGCTCGCCGACGGTCAGCCAGTACAGGTCGGTTTTGATATCACGCAGCTTGCCGTCTTCTGAGGGTCGCGAATGCGATGTGCGCGCGTAGGTGGCCTGGAAGATACAAACACAATCCTTTTTTCCCCGGGCGATAACATAATTTTTTTTGAAGGTTTGGGGCGACAGACCATTGGTGTCGGTAATCTGTTCGATTTCCTTTGGGGAAAACTTCATCAAAACTGATTTAGAAACACCCCTCTCGGAAATACGGATGAGGGATCTCGTTTCACTGCTGCCGGCATATACCGTGGTGATGCCGGGGATCTTTTTCATATACTGGGCCGCTACAATGGCGGCCGTTCTTCTACCACCTGCCATCACCGGCAGCCCATAGAATTCGAAAAATTTCTTTTGAATATCTTCAGCGTATTTATCTCCCTTCTCATAGAGATCCTTGGATATATATCGCAAACTCTGTGCCAGGTCTTCAGCCGCATCGGCTATGGGCCAGTCAATGCGAACATGGAAATGTGACAGGCTATATCGGTATTTGGATTTGCCGGCCGGGTCTCTCTGGATCAATAGCGCATAATCCACCGGTAACAATTGTTTTATAAAGTTATTAAAATGGATCGACTCCAAATATTTCGCATAACGATCGAATTTTTGTGACAGCGCCAGGGTTTTAAAGCGCAATAAATTGGCTTTGGCGGTTTTGTTGTCATCGTAAAAACGAATGTATTTTTTATGTTCACTTGTTACTACGTCTTCAACAAAGATTATCAGAAAAGAATTCTGACTTTCATACTCCTGGTCAGGAATACGCGCACGGGGTTTTAACTCTCGTTTTTCAACAAAGGGAAACGGTATCTGCTGGGAAATAAAGTTGTGGTAAGAGTCAATCAGTGCGTACTGTAACAAAAACTGATCCAGCTCATCCCTGAGAAGTTCATAATAGGATCGTCTAATTTTATCGGCCTGGCTTAACTCTTCTCTGAAATTCCAAAACGCCAATTTCTTCTCCTGTTCCTGTTTGCGAATAATATAAAATTTTATCTTTATGATAGCATGAATTTACAAGGAAAAAAAGAGGGAATTTACGGCAATTCCATTAACTTAGGACAATTTTAAGAAATCTTCTACTTGTTGTTGAATCTTTCTATCCACAGGTAAAGGTTTTCACGATATCGGTAAATAATAAAGGCGAGGATCGCGCAAACAGCTGCAACAATGCCCAGAACGACATAGTTTTTTTCGAAAAGATAGGTCCCCTGGAGGCTCAACAGGAAGGTTCCTGGCATCCGACCAACAGTCGCCAGCAAAATAAAAACTTTTAGCGGCAGTGTGCTTAAGCCGAGGAACAGGCAAAGATAGTCTTTGGGAAAACCGGGAAAGACAAATAGCAAAAACAAAACGACAATACCCTGCCGTTTAAGCATCGAATCGAATTTTTCAAATTTAGCGGTCGGTATCATTTGTCTTACCCAGCGTACGCCGAAAAATCGCCCGATCGAAAAGTTTATCCAGGACCCGACCGCCAGGGCCATGCTGGAATAAATAAATCCTTTCAGAACGCCAAACAGATAGCCACCGATAAAGCCGGTGGCTTCTCCCGGAACAGGGGCAAAAATCACCTGTAAAATCTGAATCCCCATAAAAACCAGCGGGGCTCCGAATCCGAAAGATGCGATAAAATCCCTTATCCGATCACGATCCGATAGGAGATGATAAAAATAAGACAGGTTCTCCCAGATCGATTCGCGAAACAGGACCACCATTATGAGAATTATACATGTTATAAGGCCAATCAGGAGTCTAAGATATAGACGGGACGATATTGAGGGCATTTTACCTAACCTGAAAGTTTTTGTCTGCATTTGTCTAACAGGTTTTTGATTTTCGTTGACCCCGGACCATTCTTGCGGCGATCAATAACTTTTTTTTGCGACCATCTCTCCACAAACCCGATCATCCCGGAGTCATAGGATCTATCAACATGTTCCGCATGAACCTTTAGGCCGGCCTTCCCTTTCAATCCAGTTCGCAGGCAGTCGGTTTTATGCTGACATTCCAGGCAGGTCTCCGGTGAGTGCCGCAATCCGTCTTCACCCATAGGGAAAACAGTGTCAAGCTGTCCGAAACATTCAGGTGGTTTATTTTTTTTTAAGGTCATTGGCGGATAGACTTTTTTTGCTATTTTAAATGTGAATCAAACTCCCGACCCATCTGCAAAATTTGGCCCTGATCCGCAAAACTGTAGTAACAGCTATCGCCGATGATGATGTGCTCGTGAACAGCGAGACCCATTACTTTGCCGGCATAAACAAGCTGCCTGGTAATGGCGACATCTTCGGGGGATGGCTGCGGGTCACCGGATGGATGGTTATGGGCAAAAATGAGAGCAGCGGCCTTGTTGGCAAGGGCGGAATAGACCACTTCCCGAGGATAGACACTACTGGCCGTTAACGTCCCTTTTGAATGGGTTTCGGTGGAAATAACCCGGTTCTTGGAATCCAGAAAAATAACCTTGAAGTATTCGCGGGTCTTATCCCGGATATCGTGGTTGAGGTAATCAAAAAGCTCTCTGGAATTGTTCAGCGGGTCTTTTTGAATCAGTTTTTTTTCGAGGTATCTGTCAGATACTGCTTTGATCAGTTTGATTCCCAAAGAATTCTTGGGACCGATTCCGCCAATCTGACAAAGCTCATAATAGGAGGCTTCCAGAACCCCCTGGAATGTTTTAAAAGTCGCCAGCGCTGCTTTGGCCGCATCCTTACAGTCTTTTCGTGGGGTGGCAAGGGTCAGCAAAAGCTCAATGACTTCGTAGTCGTGGAACCCGTTCAAGCCGGATTTAAGAAACCGCTCCCGCAACCGTTGCCGATGGCCTTCACTTTTATGCCCCCTTTTCTCAGCCATTGTCGTTAAATCATACTCCTCTTTCCAAAACTTCACCCATTTTTCAGGTGTCAGGTGTCAGTGTTCAGGTGTCAGTAGAAAATCTGCCAGATGACAGATATCCCGGTTTCATACTGCCATGCCCTATAAACTATTCCCAATACGCTCGTCCTATACCCATAAACCTGTAACACGCAACGTGCAACTCAATGACTCCATCTTCTCAATCCAAAATCCGAAATCGAACGACTCGTAACGCGCAACCTGCAACACGTAACATGCTCTATATTTCGTCAAGCTCCTGCTTCAGATCCCTCGTCATCAATCGATAAACAGCCTCCTTGGGATCGAGATCTTCGTAAAGGATACGATACATCTCATGGGAGATCGGCATGTCAACCCCCAGCTTGCGGGACAGATTGTAAACAGACTTGGCCGTTTTAACCCCTTCGGCCACCATTCGCATTTCGCCCAGGATGTCGTTTACCTTTTGTCCCTCACCTATTTTTTTACCCACCGTATGATTTCGGCTTAAATCTCCTGTGCAGGTCAGAATTAAATCACCGTACCCGGCAAGACCAGTAAAGGTTCGCGGATTGGCGCCCAGTTTAAGCCCCAGACGCCTTATCTCGGTCATCCCTCTGGTAATTAAAGCCGCCCGGGTGTTCAGTCCCAGATTCAAACCATCAACCACACCAGCTGCAATTGCAATAACGTTTTTCAGAGATCCTCCCAGCTCAACCCCCATGACGTCATCACTGGTATAAACCCGAAAATACGGTGTCACCAGCACCTGCTGCACCAGAGCGGCTATTTCCATATTTTTCGATGCTGCCGTCACGACCGTCGGAAGATTTTGGGCAACCTCCCGGGCAAAGCTTGGCCCTGAGATGACCGCCAGATGCTCGGCCGGAATCATTGGTAAGGTTTCTTGCAGTACCCCGGTCATGGTAAGGTGGGTTTTATTTTCAATTCCTTTGGAAGCCGTTGCAATAATCGTCTCTTGGGAAACATGGCTGGCCATTTTAAGCGTGGTCTCCCGCATGACATGCGAGGGGACCACTACCAGCAACAGATCCTTACCGGATACGACTTCGGCAAGATCTTTGCGGGGTTTCAGGTTGGAGGATAATTTTACATCCGGAAGGAAATACTGATTTTCACCGAATTCAACTATCTGGTTTATGACTTCCTTCTCAAATACCCATAAATCAATGGCAAAACCTTTTGAAGCCATTAAATTAGCCAAAGCGGTTCCCCAGCTTCCGGCCCCTACGACGCCGATTTTGAAATTGTTCGTATCGATTCTGTCTTTAGATTGCATAGATGCCAAACCTAACCCGGCTAAACCGCAAAATGCCTAAAGTGTACTAAAATGCCTAAAGTGCCTAAAATTATTGTTGCGTCGCTTCGCTCCATCTTTTCTATGGCTGCATGGTATCTTCAGAGTAAAAACCATATTACCAACACGGGCAAATCGAATCCAAAGAGGTTATTCTTCTTTTTCAGCCAACCTTGCAGCGCCGATTATCCGCTCGTCGGCCTCCAGCCCCATAAGCTTGACTCCCTGGGTGTTGCGGCTGATAACCGAGATGCCTTCTATGGGCATGCGAATTATTTTTCCAATATTCGTCATCAGCATCAAATCGTTTTCCTTGTCGACAAGCAAGATCGATACGACGCGACCGTTGCGCTGGGTGGTTTTAATAGAAATTACGCCTTTTCCGCCACGTTTCTGGACCGGATACTCATCAATGGAGGTTCTCTTTCCGAAGCCATTTTCGGTAACGGCAAACAGGGTTTGTCCATGGGTTAATACTTCCATCGCCACGATTCGATCACCGGCGGCCAGGTTCATTCCGCGCACCCCCATGGAAGTGCGACCGGAGGGCCGAATATTGGACTCATGGAATCGAATCGATTTGCCCATGAGAGAGCCTAAAAATACATTCAGCGAACCATCGGTAATTCGGGCTGCGATTAATTCGTCATCAGGCATCAGATTCAAAGCGATGATACCGCCGACTCTAGGCCGGCTGAAGGCCATCAGGTCGGTTTTTTTAATGAGCCCATTGTTGGTGGCCATCAGCACGTGGTACCCCGGCTCGAATTCCTGAACCGGCAAAACAGTGGTTAGCTTTTCCCCCGCTTCGAAATTCAAAAGATTGACGATTGCTTTCCCAAGACTCATGCGGCCGGCCTGGGGAATATCATACACCTTACACCAGTATACTTTTCCTCTATTGGTAAAAAACATAAAGGTGTGATGCGTTGAAGCCACAAACAGATGCTCGACGAAATCTTCTTCTTTTGTTCCCATACCCGTTTTGCCCTTACCGCCACGGCGTTGGTTTTGGTAAAGAGTTATGGGATTGCGCTTGATATAACCGCTCTTGGAAATGGTGACGACCATATCCTCTTCGACGATCATGTCTTCGATGGTGATTTCTTTTGTGTGCTCGACAAGTTCTGTATTCCGCGGATCTCCGTAATCACTTTGTATCTCGGTGAGTTCATCTTTAATAATGTTGAGAACCAGCCTTTCATTGGCAAGGATCTCTTGGAAGCGAGCAATGTCTTTAAGCAAATTCTTATATTCTTCCACTATCTTCTCGCGCTCAAGGCCCGTGAGCCTCTGCAGACGCATATCCAGGATCGCCTGGGCCTGAATGGGTGTCAGGCTGTATTGTTGAATCAACTGTTCTTTGGCCTCTGCCGGTGATTGGGATTTTCGAATCAGGGCCACTACATCATCCAGGTTGTCAAGGGCAATTTTAAGCCCTTCCAGAATGTGGGCCCGCTCTTCAGCTTTTTTCAATTCAAAGCGGGTCCGTCGGATGACAATTTCTTTGCGATGCAGAATGAAGTGTTCCAGAATTTCCTTTAAGTTGAGAAGTTCGGGACGGTTGTTGACGATTGCCAGGAAAATAACCCCGAAAGTGTTTTCCATGCGGGTCATTTTATAGAGTTGATTAATAACTACCCCGGCTATCTGGTCTTTTTTTAGCCCCACCGCTATTCGCATGCCTTCCCGGTCCGATTCATCCCGTACAAACTTTACGCCCTGGATATGCTTATCTCGGACAAGTTCCGCAATTTTCTCGACCAGCTTGGCTTTATTGACCTGGTAAGGCAATTCCGTTGTGATGATGGTTTCACGCTGGGTGCGCTTGTCCTTTTCGACCATCACCCTGGCTCTGATTTTAAAAATTCCGCGACCGTTTTTATACGCTTCCTTAATTCCATTCGTTCCGTATATAATGCCGCCGGTGGGAAAATCAGGACCGGGTACATATTGCATCAACTCATTCCAGGTAACCCCGGGGTTATCGATGATGGCCTTCATGGCATCAATCACTTCAGAAAGATTATGCGGCGGGATATTGGTGGCCATTCCAACGGCGATTCCGGATGACCCGTTAATCAGAAGAGAGGGGATTTTGGAGGGCAGTACCGACGGTTCGCTCAGCGATTCGTCATAGTTCGGTACAAAATCCACCGTCTCCTTATCCAGGTCTTCGAGCATCTCATGGGCCAGGCGCTGCATACGAATTTCGGTGTACCGCATGGCAGCCGGCCGGTCTCCATCTACAGAGCCAAAATTTCCCTGTCCGTCTACCAGGGGGTAGCGCATCGAAAAATCCTGGGCCAGTCGCACAATCGTATCATATACAGCTGTATCACCATGGGGATGATATTTACCGATCACATCACCAACGATGCGGGCCGATTTTTTGTAGGCCTTGTTCCAGTCGTTCTTAAGCTCCCGCATGGCATACAGCACGCGCCGGTGAACCGGTTTAAGGCCGTCGCGCACATCCGGCAACGCGCGACCGATAATGACACTCATGGCATAATCGAGATAGGATTTTTTCATCTCCTTTTCGATGCTGATTTCGCTCGTTTGTTCGTTTGGAATCATCTCAACTCCAGGTTATAGATCTTATAAGTTTTTGGGTAACAATATGGATAACGATTAACCGATAACTATTTCACTCCACCTCGGGGTCAACGATGCGCTGATAACTGGATTCGTAAATGTCGGTCAAAGTTAAAAACGCAGTTACCACTAGTGGACCGTATATAATTCCCAGGATTCCGAAAAGCTTCAAGCCTCCGATTATCGAAAGAAATACCAGCAAGGTGTGCATCTGAACGCGCTTCCCCACCAGTTTAGGTTTGAACAGGTATTCGATTCCTCCTGAAAGCACGATGTAAAAAACAATAAAAAAGATGCCGGCCGCCAACCGTCCCTGCAAAATTAAATAGAGCGCGGCCGGCAGGAAGACGGCCCCGACCCCTACAATCGGTAAAAAGGCGAGCAACGCCATGATCACCCCCCAGAGAAACGGCGACCTGAACCCGAAGAACGCAAAAACAATTCCGCCAAGAGTCCCCTGGATTAAGCCGCCCAGACCATTACCAAGCAGGATGGCACCGGCCA
>Ga0209567_10001901_pt1 | contig 10356 bp, 8 predicted proteins | sample COG_12_FD_184756 | JGI IMG/M metagenome (GOLD analysis project Ga0209567, IMG submission 184756) | Pelagic marine sediment microbial communities from the LTER site Helgoland, North Sea, for post-phytoplankton bloom and carbon turnover... | ecosystem: Environmental > Aquatic > Marine > Neritic...
ATATGGCCCATCTCGGTGGCCATGCCGGTGGTCGTGACGATCATCTCCCCGCGCCCTCGGGTGACCGAAGTGTTCATGTAGGCCATGCAGCTGCGGTCGCCCAGGGGGGCCTCGGGGTCAGGGATGGCTTCGGTGTCCTTGGGAGAAGCCACACTCTCGCCGGTCAGAGCGGCTTCCTCAATCTCGAGAGTCGCCGCAACGAAGAGGCGGCCGTCGGCCGGAACCAGGTCGCCAGCCTCCATCAAGACGATATCCCCCGGGACCAACTGCGTGGCTTCGACCTCCCTGGCCTCTCCATCTCGGCGCACTCGAGCGATCGCCTTCATCGTTGCGGCTAGCGCCGCCAGGCTCGCCTCCGCTTTGGACTCCCCACGGAGCGCCAGGACGGCGTTGAAGACCGTCAGCCCGATCAGAACCAGCGTGGTCCCCCATTCACCCGTGACAACCTGATTGATGACAGCCGCCACCAGCAGCACGATCTGCATCAGATCTCCATACTGGCGTAGGAATGCGCGCCAACCGGGCTCCTTCTTCTTCTCTTCCAAGTGATTGGGGCCGTATTGCCGCACGCGCTTCTGTGCTTCGGACGCGCTGAGACCTGCCGTGACATCAACGTCGAGCTCCCGGCCGACCTCCTCGGGTGTCAGCGTGAACCAATCGGCCTGGTCTCTGGTGCGTGCTGTCATCTGCTGTTCTCCTCGGCTTCAGTACTTCTCCGGGATGTGATGCAGCGGGAGGTCGGGCTTGACGTATCCTTCGGGCTGCTGGCGCTCGGGAAGCGTCACATCCTCGTGCTCAAGGGGGTCATACGGGACCTGAGAGAGCAGATGGGAGATGATGTTGAGCCGCCCTCGCTTCTTGTCGTCCGTGTGGGCGACGTACCACGGCGCCCAGGACGTGTCGGTCGCCCTGAACATCTCGTCGCGTGCCCGCGAGTAGTCGTACCACGTCTGCACCTCGCCACAACGCGGAAAACACGCGGGCTCACGCGCGACGTGATGCGCTTAATCGTGCCTCCCTTGCCCGCGGTATCCCGACCCTCGAACACGATGCAGATCCTCGCTCCGGTGGCCTCGACCCATTCCTACTACCGACCAGTTCACCTTCGAGCCCGCTGAGTTCGGCCTCATACTCCTTGCGCTTCAGTTTCGTGGCGCCGGACCTGTCGGCCGACTTCTTCGATTTCGAACCCATCTCGCTGCGCTCCTCGCGGCTCGTCACGGCGGCGCGCTATGCCAGCGTAGCCACCATCACTGCTTTGATCGTGTGGAGGCGATTCTCGGCTTGATCGAATACGATGCTTGCGGGTGACTCAAAGACTGCATCGGTGACCTCAAGGCCATCGGGCATGTTGGTGTGTTCCATCATGTCCTTGCCGACCACGGTGTTGGGGTCGTGGAACGCGGGCAGGCAGTGCATGAACCGGGTGCCGTTGTTGCCGGTCGCAGCCATGAGTTCCGAGTTGACTTGGTACGGCCTGAGGAGCTCAACCCGGCTGGTCCAGACGTCTTTCGGCTCACCCATCGAGACCCACACATCGGTGTGGATGAAGTCAACGCCGGACACCGCCTCGTCGGGGTCTTCGGTCACTGTGATCGTGGCGCCTGTGCGTTCCGCAATCTCATTCGCTGCCTCGAGCACGTCGGCGGGTGGTGCGAGTTCGGTGGGTCCGCCGAGGCGCAGGTCGGATCCCATCAGCGCAGCCATCACGATGTGTGAACGTGCCATGTTGAAGCGCAGGTCACCCATGAAGGCGTAGGAGATTGCGTTGTAGGGCTTGTTCGACGCCTCATGCATGGTGAGGAAGTCCGCGAGCATCTGCGTGGGGTGCCATTCGGCGGTGAGGCCGTTGTACACGGGGACACCGGCATGTGCGGCGAGCTCCTCGACGTCCTTCTGCCGGGCGCCCCGGTACTCCAGGGCGTCGTACATTCGCCCCAGCACCCGACCGGTGTCGGCGATCGACTCCTTGTGGCCCATCTGAGATCCCGACGGGTCGAAGTAGGTGACGTGCGCGCCCTGATCGAACGAGGCGACTTCGAACGCCGCCCGGGTCCGCGTCGACGTCTTCTCGAAAAGGAGGGCGATGTTCTTCCCTGACAACTGGGGCTGCTCGGTCCCGGCGTACTTCGCCGTCTTGAGCGCGGCTGAGAGATCCAGGAGGAACTCCATCTCCTTGGGCTCGAAGTCGAGCTCCTTGACGAAACTGCGGTTCTTCAGGTTGTAGGCCATGGTCGGACTCGCTCTCTCCTCGTGGGCTTTCTCTTCGTGGTCAATCGGTATCGTTCCGGAAAACAATGCCGGGCTGTCGTGTGGTGACGACCGTCCCGGCCGTCCCCACGAGCAATTCGTCGATGTCGGTGAGTCCTCCGATGCCCGCGACGTTGCCCGTCTCGGTGGCGAACTCGCACGCGGCGACGACCTTCGGGCCCATCGATCCAACGGGGAACTGATTGGCGATCTCCATGAGGGCTTCCGGGTGCGCCCTGGCGATCGGCCGCTGGGTCGGCTTCCCCCAGTCAACGTACACGGCGTCTGCGTCGGTTGCCATGATGAAGTAGTCGGCTCCGAGGCCGGTGGCGAGCAGACCGCTGGCGTGGTCCTTGTCGATGACGGCTTCGACGCCAACGAGCCGGCGCTCTTTGTTGTACATGGTCGGAATGCCGCCACCGCCCGCGCAGATCACGACGGCGTCGTGCTCGAGCATCCAGCGGATCTGGTCCAGTTCGAAGATCCGTTTCGGCCTCGGCGACGGAACAACCCTGCGGTACGCGTCACCGTCGGGGCGAAACACCCATCCCTTCGACCTGCGCAGCTCTTCGGCGCTGTCGCGGTCGTAGAACGGTCCGATGGGTTTCGTCGGATCGGTGAAAGCAGGGTCTGCAGGGTCGACCTCGATCATGGTGAGCAATGTGGCCAGCGGCTTGTCGGGCGGCAGCCGGTTCCCGAGTTCCTGTTCCACGAGGTAGCCGATCATCCCCTGGGTCTGAGCGCCCAGCACGTCGAGTGGTGCCGCCGGCACCTTCGCGTAGGCCTCGCCCTGGAGGGCGAGGAGACCCACTTGGGGTCCATTTCCGTGAGAGATAACCAACTCATGTTCCAGCGCGATGGGAGCGAGTTCGTCGCATGCTACGGCCACGTTCTCCCGCTGGTTCTCGTCGGTGAGGTCTTGACCGCGACGCAACAGGGCGTTGCCTCCGAGCGCTACGACGACTCTCACAATTCGCATCTCCCCACCGACCAACGGTTCTCAATCAAAGAGCGTCCCGACTGCCATGAACGCCATGACGACCAGAAGCACGATTCCCAAGTACGGAGTGACGAACTTGAGATACTTGTCGTAGCCGATCTTCGCCAGTGCGAGACCACCCATCAACACCGCAGACGTGGGAGTGATGAGGTTCACTAATCCAGACGCCGACTGATACGCGGTCACGGCAAGCGATCGTGCAACCTCTGCGAAGTCCGCAAGCGGCGCCATGATCGGCATCACCAACGCTGCGTGCCCCGACGAAGATGGGACGAGGAACGCGATCGGTATGTTCACGAGGAACGCCAGCTCGGCGAATACGATGCTGGACGTTCCGGTGACGATGCCTTCCATCCAGTCGAGGACCGTGTCGATGATGAAGGTGTTCTTCATGATGATCGTGATAGCCCTGGCGACAACGATGACGAGTGCGGCGCTGAGGAAGTCTGCTCCTCCGGCAACCATGGTATTGACCGTGCCCTTCTCTCCGAGGCCGCCGATGATCCCGATGATGACCGCGGCAACGATGAACAGCATCGAAGCTTCTGTGAAGTAGAAGTCACCGAGGAAGTCGGCCATGGTCGGGAGCGGGAAGTCTGTGCCGAAGAACTCCTGCCACAGGTCGTCCCAGGGGATGAATCCATAGATCATGATGACGAATGCCAATCCGAAGACGATGAGCGCCCACGTCTGCCGCTTCGACATCTTCGGAACATCCCCGATGTCTTCGTCCGGCTCTGCATCGATATCGAACCCGACGATCGACTTCGAGTGGTCGGCCTTCACGCGATTGGCGTACCGCAATACGTAGAGGATCGCGATGGTGACCAATACCAGCCACATCACGACTCGCATTGGGAGTCCTTCACCGATCCCGATGTCCGCCGCATCCGACGCCACACCAGTTGCAAACGGGTTCACCGTCGACGCCAACACACCGGTACCCGCGCCGAGGAAGATGATCGCGACGCCAACCATTCGGTCGAACTTCAACGCGATCACCAAGGCAACCATCAGCGTGTAGAACCCGAGGGTCTCCTCCCACATCCCGTAGGTGGTTCCCCCTAGGGCGAACACCGCCATCAAGATGACGATGAGCCACGTCGGGCTGCTTCGGAACCGAAGCGCTAGCCGCTTGATCCCTAATTCGATCGCACCGGTCTTCATCGTGACGGCGATGAACGCACCCATCACCAGCACGAAGAGGAAGATCTCGGCAGAACCAAAGAGGAACCCTTCGTTGTATGCCTGGACGGTGCCTGTCTCGCCCTCGATGCCGTAGAGCCCGTTCGGCGTCGCAACCCACAGGTTCTGGAACATCGTCAGCGGCGTCTTGTCGACGCAGAGCGTGTCCTCATCGACATCGCTACACGAGGGAATCTCCTGATATGAACCGGGTACTGGTGAACCGGTTTCGTCGAGGTCATACACACCCGAAGGAATGAAGAACGCCGCAACCCAGACGAGTAACAAAACGATCGCCAGCACCGTCAGTGCAGTGGGAAACCTAAATCTTGGCTTCTCGGACTCGCTCGGACGCTCGTCCACGGATGCCCCATCATCGTGCTGTGTATCGGACACGACTACCTCCGAGGTCAGTGCTTCCCAGGACTGTCCGCAGGTTGCCAACCGTCCCGGAATTCGTCGCTCGTGATCACCTGATCACCCTGGTGACCACACTACGCCCCAAAACCATCTCGCCCGGGGTGATCTCGGCGGTCACCCGGGTGATTTTGGTTGGGGCCTTCGGCTGTTCTGTCATGATGCGAGGGATACATTCGCTCGGCCCTGTGGATACAACCACGGGACGGAAGGGAGCAGCAAAGTGGCTGGCTACGGCGCGCAATCTGAGGTTGGGAAACTACGCAAGGTCATCGTTCATCGCCCTGGACTTGAAATGGAGCGGCTTACCCCATCCAATGCTGAGGAACTTCTATTCGACGACGTGATCTGGGTGCGCAGGGCCCGCCGCGGTCACGACGCGTTCGTTGATCTGATGCGCGAGGAGTTCGGCGTCCACGTCATGAAGGTGCACGAACTGCTCGCCGACGTCGCCGACGATCCAGAAGGTCGTGCGTATCTGCTCGACAACCGGTTGACCCAGAACGAAGTGGGAATCAGCGGAGCCCGTGAGCTGCGCGCATGGATGGATGAGATGCCGTCGACTTCTCTCGTAGCGCACCTGATCGGTGGCGTCACGGTCGATGACCTCCCCACCGACTTCAGGGCAGTTGCTTCGAAGGCGTGGGCCGGCACCGAGTTCGTGCTGGCGCCTCTCCCGAACCAGCTGTTCACGCGCGACAGCTCGGCGTGGATCTACGGTGGCGTGACGGTGAATCCGATGCACTGGCCGGCCCGCCGCAAGGAAGCGCTCCACATGATGGCCATCTACAAGCATCACCCCGAGTTTAAGGGCGGCGACTTCAAGATCTGGCTTGGCGACCCGCCGACCGCCAACTGGGGCGAAGCCAAAATGGAGGGTGGCGACGTCATGCCGGTTGGCAAGGGGATCGTGCTCATCGGCATGGGTGAGCGCACGACCTACCAGGCTGTCGGGCAGTTGGCGCAGACGCTGTTCGAGAACGAGGCGGCGACCCGGGTGATCGCGGCGAAGATGCCTCGCGACCGAGCCAGCATGCATCTCGACACGATCTTCTCTTTCTGCGACCGGGACCTCGTGACGATCTTCGAGCCGGCCGTTGGCGTGATCCAACCGATCAGCTACTACCCGGGGAGCGATGAGGGGCCCGAGGTCGTAGTCGAGGAGCGGGGCTGGCTCGAGGTCGTTCAGGAGGCGCTTGGCCTCGATGAGCTACGGACGGTACCGACCGCAGGCGACGCCTTCGCCCAAGAGCGCGAGCAGTGGAACGATGGCAACAATGTCGTCGCGATGGAGCCCGGCGTCGTCATTGGATACAGTCGCAACGAGGGAACGAACACCCGGCTGCGCAAGGCCGGCATCACCGTTCGCGAGATCGACGGTTCCGAACTCGGCCGTGGTCGAGGCGGCGGACACTGCATGACCTGTCCCGTTCTGCGCGATCCGGCCTACGACTGACGGAGTACTCATCCCCCGACCGAAGACAAACGGCGGACTCGGAGGTGCGCGCCACGCTGCAGCGGGGATTCCTGGCGATGTCGGGGCAATGACCCGATGAGCTTTTCGACCGTAAGCACAGGCGCCGCAAGCGGTCAGTCGCCGGTCTGCGGAACCTCGTTGACGCTCCGGCCGCCGATTCCGTAGAACTCGGCCTTCTCCGGCGACTCCGTAGGTTCGGTACCGGGCTCGACGTGTTTGATCTGGAACCCGAAGAAGGCATAGGCGAACGAGATCAGCGGATTGATCCAATTGAAGAAGGCGAACGGGAAGTAGGCCACGGTCTCGATGCCGAGCGTGCCAGCCACGTAGGCGCCGCAACTATTCCAGGGAATCAGAGGGGAGGTCACGGTTGCGGTGTCCTCGATTTCCCGGGACAGTGTCTGCGGTGCGATGCCTCGTTCCTCGTACTCACCCTTGAAAACGTTGCCGGTCAGCACGATCGCGAGATACTGGTCCGCCGCGATCACGTTGATACTGATCGCCGTGGCACCCGTGGCCGCCACGATCGCCCGATCGGACTTGGCCCTTCTGACGAGCGGATCGATCAGACGCCCGAGCATGCCGGTGTAGTCCATGATTCCACCGAAAGCGAGCGCTGAGAGAATCAACCAGACGGTGTTCATCATGCTTGCCATCCCGCCACCCGTCAGCAGCGCGTCGAGGCCTTCGTAGCCGGTGTCCGCGACAAACCCGGTCGCCATTGCGTCCCAGACGCCCTTGATCATTGCCCACGGCGTGCTCAGGCTCGGGTCCGCGACAAATGCCAGTACGACATCTGGCTGGAGAATGACAGCGACGACTCCCCCCAGCAACGCTCCGGACATGATCGATATCGTGGGTGGCACCTTGCGCACAGCAAGAACGATCACAAGGATCAGCGGGAGCATGGGGACGAATCCGATATGGAAGACGCTCTCGATCGCATCCAGGGCGGGCCCGACGTCGAACGCATCGGTAACGTCCGTTCTCAATCCGAGGAAGGTGTAGAGGGCCAGGGCGAGGAGCATCGAGGGAATCGTCGTCGACATCATCGACCGGATGTGGGTGTAGAGATCGGTGCCGGCAACGGCGGGAGCAAGATTCGTGGTCTCGGACAGTGGCGAGAGTTTGTCCCCGAAGTACGCACCTGAGACCACCGCACCGGCCGTCACCTCTGGAGACACCCCGAGCGCCGTGGCGATACCGATGAGCGCAACGCCGAGTGTGCCGATGACCGTCCAGGCGCTCCCGATCCCGAGAGCGATCAGTGCACACACGACGGCCGTTGCGACGTAATACCAACTCGGGCTCAGGATCTTGAGCCCCCAATACGTCATCGTCGCGATGGTTCCCGACATGTTCCAGGTTCCGATGAGCGAACCGACCGCAAGGAGGATGAAGATGGCCCCGACTGCGGTGGAGATGCTGTTGACAGCAGCCTCGCCGATCTTCTCGATCGAGTGGCCGTTCTTGACGCCGATGAGCCCCGCGATGATCGCTGTGATGATGAGTGCGACCTGGACGGGTCCAACGATCGCATCGCCGCCGTACAGATAGACAGCGGAGCCGAGGAACACGACGAGGACGACGATGGGGATGAGCGCGTCCAGCATCGACGGCGCCCGCGGCTGCCTGCTGCGGACCTCGCCACCGACCATTGCCACTCCTCACCGTGCCCGACACTGCCGACCTCACAATAGCGATCGTCGATGGTCCGAAGAGAGAAGGTCGGCTTCGTGCGCCGCGTCGCGAGAGGCACTGTCCAGCACTATGTTCGGCGGCTGGCAAGGCCATGGCACTGCTTGTACTTCATTCCTGATCCGCAGGGGCAGCGTTCGTTGCGTCCGATCTTGGCGCGACCCGTCGAGTGAGGTGACGTGAACTTTGACACAGTTTCAGCCTGTTGCTCTCGGGCCTCGATTGCATCCTCCCCACGTCGCAGTCGCTCACCCCGCTCTCGCATCCGCGCCTCTTCCTTATCGACCTCACGCTCTCGGATTGCGATCTTGGCCTCTCGAATCGCCAGCTCTTCTGCGCCCCGTTGAGCAAACACCGGCTCCTCGTCACCGATGACGTCACCGAACACGCTGATGAGCTCTCGATCGATGAGCATGGTGACGGCTCGACCCATCGAGACCCCCACAGAATCCCAATACCGCTTCCACGTCGACCACTTCGCTCCAGTAGCCGGCACCCGCAGCGTCCGGTACGCCTCATCGTCACCCAGACCAGCAAGCAGCCTGCGGTCGATCCTCGCCAACGTGCCCCTACCCATGTCCATCAGCGCCACCTGCGATGTGCACATGTGTACATCGGGCAACTTGTTGCACGTGCGTGTGTGATTTGGGGGTCTCTGCGCGCATCTGCGACGAGGCGGCCGGTGTCATGGCCGTTCTTCGGATCGTTGCTGTCGTGGATGGCATTCGCGGTGCTCCGATTCTGTTCCGGGGGTTCTCGATCGTGGGATTGCCGTGGCATCTTGGTGTGAGTTGGATGCAGAGATTGGTCCTGGGCCTGCAATCTGGCCGATCCAGACAGGGCCTGAACGATGTGCTCGGGCCACGAACGGCCAACAGGGTCACGTCGACGACTCCTGACGACGGAATCTCCACAGAGGCCAACGAGCGTTCCGTACTCCATGACCGTGAAATAGACACGCCAACCCTCTCACCAGAGTGTCAGTAGCCCTTTCACCAGAGTGTCAAGAACCCTCCAATCCCTGTCGTGGACGACGTTTCCGGACCGTCGGATCACGAATCCGCCGACGTCGAGTTTCCGGTGGATGAGCATCAAGTTGGAGGGCTACTGACACTTTCGCGACAGGGTCATCCGGCATCGTCATCACCAAAACCGGTCCCGAGTTGCATCGAGGGAGCTGTCCGTGGCATCGATCCGTAGAGTCGTCCACCGCACCGGCCGCACGTCGTGGCAGGCCCGGTGGCGCGACCCGACCGGCAGCCAACACTCAAAGAACTTCGGTCGCCGCATCGACGCCGAACGGTTCCTCATCACCGTCGGGGCCCGCAAACTCGCCGGCACCTACATCGACCCGAGAGCCGGACGGATCCGACTCGGTGAGTTCACCGAACAGGCGACCACTGGGTGGGTGAACCGCCGCGACTCGACCAAGGCCCGTGACGAGTCGTATCTGCGTAGCCTCGTCCTGCCCGTCTTCGCCGACATGCCGATCGGCGCCATCAACGTCTTCGACGTCCAGGAATGGGTTTCGGACCTTGACGCCGACGGGTACGCCCCGGCCACCATCCGCAAGGCCTACCAGCTCCTCGGACGGATCCTCAACGACGCCGTCAACGGCGGACTCATCGCCCGCACTCCCTGCCGCGATGTCACCCTGCCCAAGATCGAGGACACCGAGAAGCGGTTCCTCTCCCCTGACGAGATCACCCAGCTCGCCGACACCATCGATCCCCGATACCGGGCCCTCGTGATCACCGCGGCGTACACGGGCTGCCGCATCGGGGAACTCATCGCCCTCGACACGGACCGATATCAGTCTGACCAGAGGACAATCCGTATCGAACGGTCCCTCGCCGAGGTCCGCGGCCACCTCCGCTTCGGACAACCCAAGACCACAGCCGCCCGCCGAGCCGTCTCAATCCCCGCCTGGCTCCCCGACGTCATCGACCAACACACCGCCGACCATCCGCCGGGCCCGGACGGCCTGATCTTCACCGCACCCGAAGGCGGACCCATCCGCCGCAACACCTTCCGCAGCCGCTTCTGGCTCCCCGCCGTTGCGGACTCGGTCGCCCAACCCATGCGGTTCCACGACCTCCGCCACAGCCACGTCGCCCTCCTCATCGCCCAAGGCGCCCACCCCGCCGTCATCGCCTCCCGACTCGGACACACCAGCGTCAAGACCGTCCTCGACGTCTACGGACACCTCTACGAAGGCCTCGACCGCAACGCCGCCGACACCCTCAACCCACCCTGGGACCGATCTGATGTGGACGCATCGTGGTCGCGGCGCACACGAAGCAGGGACAAAGGAAGGGGGCTGAGCTAA
>Ga0209567_10001902_pt1 | contig 10354 bp, 7 predicted proteins | sample COG_12_FD_184756 | JGI IMG/M metagenome (GOLD analysis project Ga0209567, IMG submission 184756) | Pelagic marine sediment microbial communities from the LTER site Helgoland, North Sea, for post-phytoplankton bloom and carbon turnover... | ecosystem: Environmental > Aquatic > Marine > Neritic...
CGCTCCCACATGGGCCTTGGCAGTGAATACATAAAACTCAATATGATGATCCAACAAGGTGGGAGTGGCTTTTAGCCACGAATAATATGCTCCACTTTTGAATCGGTTTTCGCCTTGCCCTTGGGCGTGATCTACTATTTTTGAGACAACTTTAAGTCAATTAAAATAATACCAGATATGGTTCCGATTCTAACCGGCTTAACTGGCTCAACCGACTCAACGGGTTAAACCGATTGAATATCTGATTGGGGTTGTAGGATTTCTGGAGGGGATATTCAATTTTCGAGTTTGTAGCGGATGCGCAGGACGCCGTCATTGAAGGCTGTGGAGGTGATTTTAAATGTGCCGATTTCAGCGGTTGAACCGACATGGGGCCCGATGCACGGACAGTGGTCGTAATCTCCGATACTGACGATCCGAATCCGGTCTCCGGTATCTGCGGGCAGTTTTGCAACATTGTAGCGTTTTTCGGCCTCTGATATGGGCACAACGCGCTCGCTTACCGGCAGATCCGACTGGATAATGCGGTTGACCTGTGCCTGGATGTTGTCGATTTCGGCTGCACTCAACGCATTTTTAAAACGGTAGTCGCATTTTGATTTCTTGCGCTCGATATGTGCGTTAAAGCATCGGCCGCACTGATAAATGCGGTCCATCGTCTGGTTCAAAATATGTTCGGCTGAATGCATGCGGGGGTCATATTTTTTCATGTGATAAGAACCTTTTTTTGCCTAAATCTTGCATGAAAATTAATGTGAAACTGCCAATATATTTTATAACAGTACGTAAAGCAAATCAGCGGAATAAGCCAAAATACCAATCAGATGTAATCGATAAAATCATTTGATCACATTAATTTTCACCCGCTGGGCGAGCCGGAAGCTTCCATCTGCTGCGTTATTAAGGCCGAGGCATAGTTCACTATAGCCTCGGCCTTAAATGCCTTGCATATGAAAGCCTCCGACTCGTGCAAGATTCAGGCTTGAATAAAACCGCGAGCGGCCCTTTAAAAAAAATCTCCGTCCGGCGCTAATTTTGTTATTTATTTCTTGAGCGATACACTCTGTTGTGGTTGCGGCTTATTCCTTGCAGCTGTTATTTTCCCGCTGTTCACCTGCGCTCCTTTTATATTAATCGATTTCAGACCGGCAAGAAAATGTTTGCTCAATTCCACAGATATTTCGTGTTCATAAATCTCACCCTGCGGACTGGCCCCTCTGATCTTCCCATCGTATAGATAAGATTGCAGCAGTTTCATTCCGGCAATCCTGCGTTCCGTTGAATGGACGATCTCATCGGCGGCAGGTGCCGGATCCGGCAGTTCAAGACCGCTATCGACAATCGATTTCATGAAATTAATAATGCGGCTCAACCGCAGCAGGGTTATCGTTTCCAGACGGCTGGTGGTATGCGACAGGGGCAGGGCACTGGACCGGTAACAGGAAAACGTTTCGGGCAGCAAACCCAATGCGGCACACCGGGCGTAGTCTTTGCTGCCCGGTGCCGGATAAAAAACGGAGGTGCCGACCAGGATGCGGCGCCCGGCAAGATACAATAAATCCGCCACCGAATCGCCCGGTTTTTGAAACGGGGCCCCGACAATAATATAGCCGACTGCCTGTAGCCCGTACGTGCGGGCCAGCTCTAAAGCCCGCTCAAATGCCCGGCGAACATCGGGACGCTGAAATCGTTTCAGTTGAGCGCTTGCCGTGGTCCCCAGCGACAGGTTCAATGTCTTGAACCCGGCCGCCCGCATGGCGGCGGTGACCTGCCCATCCAGTGTTGACGGCAGTAGGCCGTTCATGGCGCGCAGCTCCGGCAAATTCCGGTTGAAGCGTTTGCGGATGGCTTCTAACAACTGCAAAAACCAGGCGCGGTCCAACGAAAGATTTTCATCTTCAAAATCGATAAATCCGATATCGTTTCGGTCTGCGGCACTCTCAATCTCACGGATGACGCCGGCAACGCTTCTTCTGCGATGAAGAAATGCTGAAGAGGCCCCCATCGAACAGTACGTGCAGCTTAATGGGCATCCCCGGCTGGCAACAATGACCGTAGCGGCTTTTTTATTGCGGCCGTAATAATGCTGATTCAACAGATCTGTTGCCGGTAACGGGTAATCATCAAGGTTGTCCATAATAGCTGTTTGGCCGACGTGCAGGCTTCCATCGGGTTTGCGAAAAACCAGGCCGGGTATGTTTGTGAGTTCTGTTGCCTTGCAGAGCGCTCTGGCCAGCAGGGGCATTGACACTTCACCTTCACCGCGTAATACAAAATCCACTGCCGGTGAGGCCATCACCTGGGCGGGCAGCTCGGTTGGGTGGTGACCGCCGATGACAATCTTGCACTCCGGATATCGTACCTTTATGCCCTCGGCAGTTTGGATGGCATCGGTTGCATAGGCTGTAAAAAGAGAGGAAATGCCCACCAGAAACGGACGCGCTGCTTTAACCTGCTGTGCAATGGCCTCAAAACTGCGGCCATAGTGCCTGTAATGATGAAACAGGGCAAAGGGTGACCGATCGGGCTTGGGATAATAGGCCCGCAAATATGACATTTCAATGGGCAGATCGGCGATCCGCGATTGCCGGGTGGCCAGTGCGTCCAGAATCTGAACCGAGAACCCGGCTGCCTTCAGACCGGCAGCGATGCTGGCCAGCCCATAGGGAATCGTGCGCTTGGCTGTTAAATAAAAATCGCGAATCGGTGGTTGTACGAGCAGGATATCCGTCATGTCTGTTGGGGTCACCTGGCTTTTGATGTCGTTTGAAATTGCGTTAGCAATGGAATAAACTTATGATTGGCACGGGGAAACGGGAATTTTTGATATTCATCGATGCGGATCCAGCAAAAATCCACCGGTCCGCGTAAATACACTCTGCCGGATACATATTTGCAGCAAAACACCTCCATGGTAATTTTAAAATGCGTATAGGCGTGCTTGACCTGGGTGAGATGCTGCTCAATTTTTACCCTCAGATTTACTTCCTCTTTGATTTCTCTGATACAGGCTGCTGCGGCCGACTCGTCATCTCTGATTTTGCCACCCGGAAATTCCCATAGGCCGCCCAAAAGCCCTTCAGGTTTGCGCCGGGTGATCAGTACCCGGTTGTTTTTAAACACAACGCCGACCGCAATGTGATATAGCGGCGTAGCCAGGCGCTTCTTGCGTTTTGGGAAATCAGCCGTCTGCCGGGATTGACAGGCCCGACAGCCTTTATTTAGCGGACAGACATCACATGCGGGATTCCGCGGTTTGCAAACCAGGGCACCGAGCTCCATTATGGCCTGATTAAATGTGGCCGGTCGCCGCACATCCAGTAATTTGTCGGCAGCAGATTTAAAGGTATTGCTGGATTGGGGCTGATTGACCGGGGCACCGATTTTATGCAGGCGCGCCAGAACGCGTTTGACATTTCCATCGACGACGGCGTATGGCTGATCGAAGGCGATACTGAGAACGGCAGCCGCAATATAATCGCCCACTCCGGGCAGGCTGTGAAAAGCGGCCCAGCGGTCTGGAATCTTTCCCCCATGCTCTTGCATGACCATCTGTGCGGCCCGGTGCAGATTGCGCGCCCGGGCGTAATATCCCATCCCTTCCCATAGTTTAAGAACCGATTGCAAATCCGCCGCTGCCAGGCTTTGGACGCTGGGAAATGCTTTGATAAAGCGGCGGTAATAGCTTAAAACGGTATTGACCTGGGTTTGCTGCAGCATGACCTCTGAAACCCAGATATGATACGGATTGCGGCTTCGCCGCCACGGAAGGTCACGCTGGTTTGCCCGATACCACTTTACCAATCGTTTTCTTAGATATTCAAGATCCTTTTTCTTCATGCTATCAACAACGTCTGATATTCGGGAGATATCGACTTGCTTTCCTAACGCAGGAATTTCCTTAATATTGAGAGTTTATTTTTATAAGGGGGATAACGCAAAGGGGGTTCATAGGCAAATGATTTTTTGAGGATGCCTTTTTGATGGGAGAATGCTTCAAAGCTGGCCTTGCCATGATAGCTGCCCATGCCGCTGTTTCCCACACCACCAAATGGAAGATGCGTATTTGCGAAATGAACGACCGTATCATTAATACAGCCGCCGCCGAATGAGACGTTCTGAATAACCGTCTGGTAGTTTTGGGGCTGGTTCGAAAAGACATAGAGCGCTAATGGCTTCGGGCGCGAATTCAGAATAGATACGACCTCGGCCAGATCGTCAAATGCCAGCAGCGGCAGGATCGGGCCAAATATTTCCTGGCGCATGATCGGATGTTCCCACCCCGGATCATCGATCAAAGTCGGCGCGATATACAGATCCTCCTCATCGCTTTGGCCGCCGAATAAGATACGGCTGCCGTCCAGCAAGGCAACCAGCCGCTTGAAATGGTGTTGGTTTATAATGCGGGCATAATCCGGGCTCTTCTGGGGATTGTTTCCATAAAAGCGCTTTACATATGTTTCGATGTGTTCCCGCAGACGCTGCGTGTTGGATGCGTGAACCAGTAGATAATCCGGTGCGATGCAGGTTTGGCCGGCATTGAGAAATTTTCCGAAAACAATGCGGCGGGCGGCTTGTTCGATATTTGCGTCCTGGTCGACAATGCACGGGCTTTTGCCCCCCAATTCGAGGGTAACCGGTGTCAGATGGCGGGCAGCCGCGGCCATTACCATCTTACCAACGGTTTCACCGCCGGTAAAAAAGATATAGTCAAATCGTTCCCGCAGAAGTGCTGCGCCGACCTGTGCACCACCCTCGATGACGGCAAGATACGAATTGTCAAAATGAGACCCGATGATCTGCGACAGCAATGCCGCGGTGTGGGGTGCATATTCTGATGGTTTCAGAACGCTGCAATTGCCGGCGGCAATCGAGCCGATCAGCGGTGCAATCGAGAGCAGAAACGGGTAGTTCCAGGGAGCGATAATCAGGGCATTACCGTAAGGTTCGAGATAAATTCGGCTTGAACCGACCCACAGGGTAAATGGGGTTCTGACGCGTCGCGGGCGGGCCCATGATTTCAATTTGCGGCTGGCAAGTCGAATTTCATGCAATGCGACGCCCACTTCCGAAAGATAGCCTTCATAGTCGGATTTAGACAGATCGTCATTGAGGGCCTTGAATATGGCCGCTTCATTTTGAACGATGGCCTCTTTTAGTCGCGTCAGGTTTTGCAGGCGAAATTGCAGATCTTTCGTCCGACCCGATTGGAAGAATTGACTTTGCTGTGTGAGTATTTGCTGAATGTCAACCATACATATTCAAAAAGACAGCGCGGTGTTTATCAATGGAGCTATTTTTTGCCAAGAAGACGATCGACCATATCGCCGACATTTGATGTGGGCTCTTTGCACGCAAAACCCTTGCATATGTGAGCGGTGGCTTTGCCTTTGGCAAGCTGCAGGCCGTCGGTAAAGCCCGCAAATTTGGCCAGGCGCTCGGCATTTTGACCCGATTTGACCAGTGCAACCTTATGGGGCGCAAAATTAAGATTCAAGGCTTCCAGCATCTGCCGGGCATCGGATTTATCCGGATCACCGGTAATGACCACCTCCTGGCCCGGCCGCAGGGCAAAATCCACACCCAGCAGAAAATAGGTGAAGGCCGTGGGCTGGGCCTTGACGCTTCCGGCAAACGCACGCAATTGCTCCCGGGCTTTGTCATCCCATCTGGGATCGCCGGTCAGGCGGGATAGCCACAGTAGATTTAACAGGGATACGGAATTGGCCGAGGGCATTGCTCCGTCATACAGTTCCTTGGGGCGCACCGGCAGTGCTTCACTTTGATTGGCTGTGGAATAAAAACCGCCATCACCGGTATCCCAGAAATCTGCAAGCATCTTTTCCTGCAGCGCCACGGCTTCTTCAGCGTAGAATAAATTAAAGGTTGCCTGATACAAATTCAGCAAGCCATGGATTAAAAACGCATAATCTGCGGCCTGGGCCTCGACGGCCAGTTCACCTTCCCTGAATCGATGATATAGCCGGCCATTTTCAGCCTGCATCCGAGTTAAAATGAATTGTGCGGACCTTTCAGCAGCCTGCGCATATTCGGGTTTATTCAGAATGCGGGCACCCTGTGAAAGCGCTCCAATCATCAGGCCGTTCCAGTCGACCAGAATTTTATCGTCCTTTAATGGATGAATTCGTTTCTGGCGATGGGCATACAATTTTTGGCGGACGTTCTCCCATTGGGTGACGAGCGCCTCGGTCTCCAGGTTCAGCTCTGCGGCCGCTTCGGCCAGATGCCGGTCGAGGTGCAGTATGTTTGTGCCGGTTTTTTGTCGGGTGGCTTCATCGGCAAAATTACCCTCGGGTTGCAAATTGAGTATCTTTTCCCATTGTGCGGCCTGATCTGCATTTAGCACCTGTTGAAACTCATCCAGGTGCCAGATATAAAATTTGCCTTCCTCACCTTCGCTGTCGGCATCTTCGGCTGAGTAAAAAGCGCCTTCGGCTGAGGTCATGTCTCGTAGCACATACGTAAAGATTTCCTGTGCGGTTTGAGCGTAGAACGGATTCTGGGTGACCTGATAGGCCTCCAGGTAGGTCTGGGCGATCAAGGCCTGGTCATAGAGCATTTTTTCAAAATGCGGCAGCAGCCATTGGGCATCGGTGGCATAGCGGTGAAAGCCGAATCCGATATGGTCCCAGATTCCGCCCAGGCGCATGGCGGTCAGGGTTTTTTCGACCATGTTGAGCGCTCTGGCTTCGCCGCTGCGATGGTAGCAACGCAGCAAAAAAAGCAAGCGATGGGGGGTTGGGAATTTGGGGGCGCCTTCAAAGCCCCCGTGTCTGGAATCAAAATTTTGCCATATCAGTTCATATGCATGATCCAACAGAGATTCTCCGGGCTCATTAGCGGCTGTAAAGCTAAAAGCACGGTCGAGCCCGGCGGTAATGCTGGTGGCTGAATTTTGCACCTTGTCGATTTGCGATTCCCATATTTTTTTGACCTGTAGACATAACTCGGTCAGGCCGGCCTGGCCGTGGCGGTTGTTTTTCGGGATGTAAGTCGCGGCAAAAAAAGGCTTTTTATCGGGCGTCAGAAACAGGTTTAAAGGCCAGCCGCCGCTGCCGGTCAACATCTGGCAGACGGCCATATAGACGGCATCGATGTCCGGCCGTTCCTCCCGGTCCACTTTGATGCAGACAAATGTGTCATTTAAATGCCGGGCGGTGGTTTTATCTTCAAAGGATTCTTTTTCCATCACATGACACCAGTGGCAGGTGGCATAGCCGATGGATAAGAATACCGGTTTGTTTTGCCGGCGGGCCAGTTCAAAAGTCTCATCAGACCAGGCATGCCAGTCAACCGGGTTATGGGCATGTTGTAATAGATAGGGGCTTTTCTCATTGATTAAGCTATTGGGAGCCATCGTATCCTCCGGACTTAAAATTCTGTCGCCAACATTGTGCGGCAATGCAAACAGAATATCGAATGTTAAAGTGTATTCTCAGATGTTCTCCATATACCGCGATAAACCTAACTAATTTAAAAACATAGGTACTCAAACTCTTATTCGCAATACAAAATTGGACAAGATCGTTTTAGGAATACCATAGTCTGTATAAACGTCATGATTTGTTGGAATAAGATACTCACTTTAAGAAGTACATAATTGGTTTCACAATGCGTAGATTTTGGTTCAGGGCACGGCGGGTGATGTCGAAATGACGGAGCGTACTTTTTTGTACGCGAGTAAATTTCGACTTCACCCAACACAGCCCTGGGCCAAAAGGTGCGTATTAGGGAACCAATTAGGCGTTTTTGAGGTGATTGTATGGTGGATAGGTTGTCAATCGCTGGTCTTCAATGGATTGACCGATCGTAAAATGATAAAGGCTTTGATAGCGGTTGTCACTGAAGCCCAAAATTTCATGGACCGCATCATCAAAAAAGCAGCCGATGCCCGTACCCCTGACGCCGAGCGCTTCTGCCTCCAGGTACAGCACCTGACCGATCATGCCGGTTTCCCAGAAAAGATGCCGATAACGATACGGTTCGGCGGTTATAATCTTTTTGAACTTTGCGATCATACCCAGTGAAAAGGCACTCGATCCGGCGATATCCTGATGACAGCTTACCATCATCGCCTGCTGGCGGTAGTTTCCCTCGGCCAGACGGTAGAGCGGGAAATCTTTTTCAACCGGCGCCCATTGAAAATCGGAACGGCAAAGCGCTTTTATTTCGTTAAAATCGGCATTGCGGCGCAAAAAGAAATACAGGCCCGGTGCCAGGTCCGCTACGTTATGAACGAACAGCAGCAAGTGCGTTAACGGTTCGGTTAATTCGACGTCAAACGGTGCCATATTCAGGCGCGGCAAGGTTTTATCCAGAATGCTTAAAAAATGGTTTTTGTGAATAAAACCGCTACTATCGAAAGCAACGGCACTTCTGCGTTGACGAATGATATCGGTTGCGGATAACGGGCCGGTCACATCTGTAAGCCAGTTGCGACGCTCCAATTCAATGCGGGTTTTTCCCGTTGGCGGTTTTTTTGCCAGGCGCGCGGTGTGGTAAATGATTTCCCAATCGACGCATTTCTGGCTCAAAATGTCCGCTTCACCTTTGAACGTTAAATTGGCTAGATCCGAAATTATATCCGCCGGCAAGCCCCTGGGGATGTCAACCGGTCCGGAAGGAAAAATAAAACAAAGGCAATCGGGGTGTTCTTCTTCCAGTTTACGGAAATGGACCTGATCGAAACCCAGAATGGCCTCGAGTTCTTCATCGGACAATTCGTTAAGAAAAACACATTGCCAGCCAAAGAGGTTGGCTGCAAAACTCAGGCAGGCCAAGGCATGACCGGCATCGTGATTACAATAGCGAAATGCGCGTTCGCCGTACTTCCAGGATTCGCGCCAGAATATGCTGGTCATTGCAATCAAAAATCCATCGCTCCCAAAGTGGGAGACGAGGCTTTGCCAGAGTTCGGCTGGAAGATCTGCCCGGCGTTCAAGTGCATGCACAAGCGCATTGTAATGATGGATACCACCCGGTTCTTCATCCAGCGCCGGCAAAATCAAATGCGCTTCGGTCGGGTGAAGATTTCCACTGGAAGGATTGATTCTTAACGACCATCGGGAGCTGCCCGCCGCCTTCCAGGCCGATAACCCCAGAGACAGTTCCAAAAATCCGGCAATGGTTTCTATTTCAAACGGTTGCAGTGCATTCTCCTGCCGTTCGTACAGCCCCGTATGTGATGCCGGCGGGTCTGTTTTTAACAGGGGCAGTTTTAAAAGCGGGGTGTCTTTGTAGGTGCGAAACGGGTTCGGCTGGTTGCTCCAGTCCATATGCCCCAGCGACCGGGCATAGCGCTCGAAGTGGTGCTTGGTGGCCTCATGATATTTGATTATTTCTTTGGCTCTATCGCTTATCATGTTTCCCACCCATAACGAATAAACATTAAGGTATAACTGGATTCTGCATAGCAGAATTAATTACCTGAACGGGGTTTAAAATCTTCAAATTTGCGAATGCGCCAACGGCCCTTAATCATCTGCATCAGATTCGATACCCAGCTCCTCCTCTCAAATACAGGTTTTCAGACTTTAAAAAAACGATTCCTGATGCGAACATCCTTTCCCTGCCCCCCTGGTGCGTATTGTTGGATATTAAGTGCAAACCGATAAACATGAAAAAAGGCGACACTTTTGAGTGTCGCCTTTTTGAATTTTCAATCGGTTTTATTACTCGCCACAACCGCCAGAGGTGCTGCAGCTTCCGCAGGCGGAATCACTGGCATCAAATTCAATATTGGAATCGATTTTAAACCCGTATCCCAGAAAATCGACTTTTACGGGTTGCGCTTTATCATAGAACTCTTTTTCCATGATAAATTGAAAACCATTTACGTCGAACACATTATCGTTGTCTTTGGGCTCATCCAGAGCCATGGCCAATGACGGGCCTCCTCAACCACCTGCATTCAAAAAGATCCGAATCGGAGTGACCTCTTTGCCATTAAAGTATTCCTGAATCTGTTTTGCGGCTTCCTCAGTAACTTCAACCATAATATTTTAATCCTCCTTGCATATTTTCAGCTCAGTTCGGGAAATCTGGCTGGATTTACATGAAATTTTCCTAAATGGTAACTATGGCAATGCGATTTGTCAAATCTAAAATGGACTCCCCTGCACACGGGCACCTCTATAACAAGCCGACATTCTTAAGTATGATACCACAAATCATGGATTTTGGGTACGATTGACCCGTTATGCTGGTGTCGCAGGCATTATTCCAATGAAAATGGACCGTTACGCTGACTGTCATTTGGACGGGGAGCGCGATTTTAAATAGGTCTCGTAAACCGCCAAATCCTGTGACGAAAATTGGATAAAAATAATTTTTT
>Ga0209567_10001903_pt1 | contig 10354 bp, 8 predicted proteins | sample COG_12_FD_184756 | JGI IMG/M metagenome (GOLD analysis project Ga0209567, IMG submission 184756) | Pelagic marine sediment microbial communities from the LTER site Helgoland, North Sea, for post-phytoplankton bloom and carbon turnover... | ecosystem: Environmental > Aquatic > Marine > Neritic...
TCGTCCGCGGGATCGACGGCGGGCTCGTCCGCGGGGTCCGGTTGCGGCCAGCGGCCGGTGCCCGGATCCGGGTTTCTCCAGGTGTCGGCGGCTAAGCCGGCGTCCGCGGTTGGCGCCCCATTGGACGCGGATGGCGAGTCGTCGCTCCAGGGTCCGATCGGGGTGAGGTCTGGGGACAAGGACGACATGTCTGGGGCGGCGACGGGCGCGGGGCCCGCCTCCGTTGCCGGTTCCGCGATGGGGTCCACGCTGAGGGCCTCAAAGGCAGGCTCTGGGGTGGCCGGAGAGGGATCCTCGGCGACGGTTTCCGACGTGGCGAAGTCGAAGGCGGGTGGGGGACCCGCTTCCGGGGTGCCCAGTGGGGCGAGGTCGTCGGGCACGGGTTCTGGCGTGGCGAAGTCAAGGGCCGGCTCTGGGACGGCCGGAGTGGGATCCTCGGCGACGGGTTCCGACGTGGCGAAGTCGAAGGCGGGTGGGGGACCCGCTTCCGGGGTGGCCTGTGGGGCGGGGTCGATGATGGGTTCCGGTGTGGCGAAGCTGAACCCGGGCTCGGCGGCGGACGTCGGCTGAGGCGGGTCGAAACTGGCTTCCCGCTCGTCGTCATGCGCCGGTGCCGGGCCGAAGGAGATACCCGTCTCGGGCGTTTCCTCGCGCAATGCGGGTTCTGGGGCGAACTCAACCTCCGCAGGCGTCACTGCAACCGGTTCCGTGACGTCGCGCGCCACGTTCGGCGCTGCAGTCACAGGGGACGAGACCTCGTCGGGCTCGTCGGCAGCGGTGGCGAATCCGGCGTGAGCCGCGGCGTACGGGTCGGATGTCGCCTCGAGATGGTCGATCGGCTCCTCGAACGTCGTTTCGGGGGCGTCAGCGGTCGGTGCAGCTAGCTCGCCCGGTGAGGCCATGCCGGGCGCGGGTGAGAAAGGCGCAGCGGAATCGGCGGACGGTTCGTCCTCGGTCGGGAACGCAGGCATGTCTGGTGCAGTGGAAAAGGTGGGTTCGGGGTCCGCCGGCAGGTCCGGTTCGGTGAGGAAGGTGGGCAGGTCGGGTGTCGGCGCAAAGCCGGGGGTGTCGACGTCGAGCGCGGCTGCGGCGAGAGGCTCTGCGAAGTAGTCGGCGTGCGGGTCCTCGGCCGGCGGTGGTGGTGCTACGGCGACGGCCGCTGGCGCAGGCTCGGGTTCCGCCGCGGGGGCCTTGCCGCGCCCGGCGCGGAACCCAAAGCGTCGCCGCTTCTCCCGCTTCGGCTCCGCGGCGACCACGCCAACGGCATCCGCAAACCCCGTCATGTCGGGCGTCGTCAATACGAGGTCCTCGCCATCGGCATGGAGGTTGAATGCTCCCGCGGTCTGCTCGACCTCGATCTCGTCGAGGTTCCACGCCCCGATTTGGGACCCGCCCGCCATGAGCGTCAGCATCCCAGCTTGGATCTCGACCGTGGCAGCGACAGCCGATTCCGGTTCGCCGGCCAACGCAACCACACCACTAAAGGAGCTCATCTTTTACCTCAGAGTCGCCAAAACTCACGTGATCAATTCACTTGCTGACAATCGGCGGCGGTGCCGCCGCACTTGAGGGATTGATGTGAGTCTGCGGACGGCCGGGTCCACTACCGCTGGTGCTTCGACCGGCAACCTGCGGTTGCTCGTCGAGTTGCTTCCTGCGCCCCTATCGGTCGGTTCGGCTCGTGCGGCCTTTCGGCCGCGCTCAATGCCCTACGTGAGGACCGGCACAAAGGCCGCCCCCTCGTGCACCCCCACCAACCATGCGAACGTGTCTGGTCACAGCACTAGTCGTCTGTTGGGAATGTCGCTTCACGCTCGCGGCCACAACGCTGACTTGGCGTTGCGCAGGTCGGGCGAGCGTTCACGCCGATTGTCCAACTGCCCCGCTAGCTCCGGGGGACGTCCTTCCAGGCGACGGTCTTGTCGACCCGTGGCTCGCCGGGCAGCCGCAGAACCTGCTCGCCGAGGATGTTCTTCATGATCTCCGAGGTCCCGCCTTCGATCGAGTTGGCGCGAGCCCGCAGGAAGCGGCGCCGAACGTCAACCAACTCCTCTTCGGATGGATCTGGCTGGATGAACGCGTACGTGTCGTAGAGCATTCCTTCGGCGCCGAGCAGGTCAACGGCAAACGCGTAGATCTTCTTGTTGAGCTCCGCGTAGACGAGCTTGGCCGTCGACCCTTCCGGACCCGGGGTACCCATGGTGCGGTTCTGGTAGGCCCGCAGGTTGGTGAGGCGAGCCGCCTCGGCTGCCACCCAGAGGCGCATGAGACGGTCGCGGCTCGAAGCCTCCCCGCCGGTCTCGGACCAGACCTCGAGGAGTTCACCGATCGGCCCGTCGTTGCGTGGCACCGGGGTGGCGCCGATGGCGACGCGCTCGTTCATCAAGGTGGTCAAGGTCACCCGCCAGCCATCGCCGCGCTCGCCGACTCGGTTGAAGTCGGGAATCCGCGCATCGGTGAGGTAGACCTCGTTGAACTCCGCTTCTCCTGTGATTTGGCGGAGGGGTCGCACTTCGACTCCCTCGGCCTCCATGTCGACAATGAAGTACGTCATACCCTTGTGCTTGGGAAGGTCGGGGTCGGTGCGCGCCACCAACATGCCCCACTTGGCGATGTGCGCCACGGTCGTCCACACCTTCTGGCCGTTGACCACCCACTCGTCACCATCTTCGATGGCCCGAGTGGCGAGACCGGCCACGTCGCTACCGGCGCCCGGCTCGCTGAACATCTGGCACCAGACCTCTTCACCGGTGAACATCGGCCTGAGATACCGCGCCTGCTGTGCCTCGTTTCCGTGGGCGACGAGCATTGGTGCCCCCATGCCGTGGCCGAGCACATCGAAGAAGCGTGGTCGGTGCAGAGTAACGGCGTCGAGCCTTTCGTCGATCAGTTGCTGGTAGCGCGGGGGCAGGTCGAGGCCGCCGAGCCCGAGCGGAAAGTGGACCCAAGCCAGACCGAGGTCGAACTGGGCGCCCATGAAGTCGGCGCGATTGCCGTTTGGGTCGTTCTCGGCAACCAGTTGGTCGACCAGGTCGATGACTCGTTGCTCCTCCGGGGTGTGGGTCGTGGGGGACGGCACGGTCATGGGTTCTCCTCCGCTGGCACCGGGTCAGTACTGAAAATAGTCCCCGGGAGCCACTCCGGCTATGTCGCTTGCGCCGCGAACGTGGTGGAGGTCGGCGAGGCGGGCATGCTTCCGACAGCTCACTGGGTCATGAGTTCGACGGCGAGTCCAAGCCGCCGGTGTTGATGTAGGTTCGCAGCTATCGTCGGTCGCACGTTGAGCGGTGGGGGAGAGCGTGAAGTTTGTGAGGCGTTTGGGCGCACAGTATCTGGGCATGAGCCTGGCCGTGGCTGCGCTTGCCCTCGTGGGCTGCTCGGATCCTGAGTCGACGCCAACCGATACCCAACCGCCGAGCCCTGATACGACGGTGGCCGAGGTCCCGGAGCCGCAACCCGTGGAGTGCTCGGCGCAGTCGTTCCAGGTGGTTGATGAGAACCTCGTTCCGGAGTGCGGTGTGTTGTTCGGGACGCTGGACCCACCGGACAGTGTCGTCACCGCGTCGCCGACTCCTATTGGCCTCGACCATCAACGCGAGGTGATCCAGAGCAGTGTCCCAACGTCGGCCGACTTCGAGTTCGGGGTCACGCGTCGCTACGAGCGGGGGCCGGCCGACGCCGAACGGACGTTGCGGGACCTCTTGGAGGAAGCTGCCGGCACAACAGGGCGGCGGATCTACTTCAGCTGGAAGGTCGATTCCGGGTCAGGGGCGTGGGCCGAAGTTGCCGCCGGTGGCTACGACGAGGTCCTGAAGTCGGTGGCGGCCGTCATCGACCGCAGCAACCAAACCGTGTTCCTCACCATCCACCACGAACCAGAAAACGACGCCGAAGGTACCGCTGAAGAGTACGTCGCTATGTGGCGCCACACCCGCGACGTCATCGAGAAGGAGCTGGCGGACGGGCCGGGGACGGGCTCTGTGGCGTGGGTGATGAACTACAAAGGCCACATCGACGGCGGAGGCCTCGATGAGGTTGACGCGTACTACCCGGGCAACAACTACGTGGACTGGATCGCCTTCAACCCGTACAACTGGAAGTACTGCGGGGGAGAGAGCTGGCAATCATTTGCCGAGGTGGCGCGGCCCATGGTCGAGTACCTCACGACCAACGGCCGGTTCCTAACCGCCGGCGAGGCGAAGCCGCTCATGGTCGGGGAGACCGGGGTCCACGAGGGTCGGGGCGAAACCGAGAGCAAAGCACAGTGGTTCGCCGACGTGAGCGCAACGTTGCAGACCGAGGAGTTTGCCGCGATCAAGGCCGTTGTGTACTTCAATCAGGTCGACCCCAACTTTTGTGATTGGTATTGGGACTCATCACCGGAATCCGCCGAAGCCTTTGCCGCCATGGTGACCGACCCGTTCTTCCATCCGGCATCGGTGGGCTCAGGCTGAGTCGTCACCGGCGCGCTCGGCTGACTCGGCGGTTTCGGCTGACTGGGCGGTTTCGGCGTCGTCGTCGGACCCGGTGGGTTCGGACGGTTCCTGGTCGTCAACTAACTGCCGCGCGGCCTGGCGTGTGGCTGCCCGGGACTCCGCGACACGAACGCCGATGAGGGCCAGCACAATCGGCACCACGAACATGAGGATCTCATCCCACCCGAACTGGTGAGCGAACAGCGGTGCGGGGACGAGCATCGGTGTCATGTGCTGGTACAGCATCGCGCACGGGGTCCGCAGCGCAACTCGGATGACGGTGAGGGTCTCAGCCTCCCTTGCGTGTCCATACGCATATGCGTATAGTCCCGGCTCCATGTCGATACCCACTGCAATTCTCGGAGCTTCCGGATACGCCGGCGGCGAACTGATCCGGCTCGTCGACGGGCATCCATCGCTCGAGGTCGCCTACCTCGGCGCTCACAGCCGCGCCGGGTCCCTGCTCGGTGAGGTTCACCCCCATCTCGACGGTGCGGGTCGGCCCCTCGGTGCGCTCGACCCGGCGGCGGTGCCCCTGGTGGACCTGGCGTTTCTGGCGCTGCCCCACGGCGCTTCGGCCGCCCCGGCGATGGCGCTGCTCGAGCGGGGGATCCGGATCGTCGATCTGGGGTCGGACTTCCGGCTTGACTCGGTGGATCGATACGCCGCGGCGTACGGCCCGGACCATCTGCATCCCGACCAATTGGGGGCCTGGGCGTATGGATTGCCCGAACTGTTTGGGCCGCAGATCGCGGCGAGTGACCGCACCGCGGCGCCGGGCTGCTACCCGACATCTGCGATTCTGGCGGTGGCACCCATTGCAGCGGCGGGTCTTTCCGCCGGCGGCACCGTCGTGGTGGATTCCGCCTCGGGTGCCTCGGGGGCGGGAAGAGCCGCCAAGGCGAACCTGACGTTCGGCGCCGTCGACGAGTCGGTCGGTGCCTACGGGGTGCTTACCCACCGGCATCGCCCCGAGATGGAACAAGGCATCGGCATGGTTGCCGGAGCCGACCCCACCATCGTGTTCACTCCACACTTGGTTCCCATGCAGCGCGGCATTCTCTCGACCTGCTACGTGCCGGTCGGCCCGGAGGTGACCGTTGAGGGTCTCCAGGCCGCGTTCAAGGACACCTACGACGCTGCACCCTTCGTCTCGGTGCTCGACACCCCTCCGCAGACTCGTTGGGTCGTCGGCTCAAATCGGTGTCTGTTGTCGGTTCATCTCGACGAGCGCAGTTCGACCGCGGTGGTGCTGTCGGCGATCGACAATCTCCTCAAGGGGGCGGCCGGACAGGCGGTCCAATGCGCCAATCTCATGCTGGGGCTTTCTGAATCCGCGGGGCTGCCGACTGCAGGGTGGATGCCGTGAGCGTCGCGACACCCCAGGGTTTTGTGGCCGCAGGTGTCGCTGCCGGCATCAAGGGAGACGATGCTCTCGACCTGGCCATCGTGGCCGCGGTTGAGCCCGCGGTCGGCGCTGCGGTATTCACGGTGAACCGGGCGGCGGCGGCACCGGTCGTTCTCAGCCGGCGACACCTCGCGGCGGGCCACGTCTTCAAGGCCGTGGTGCTCAACTCGGGGTGCGCCAACGCCGCCACGGGACCGGCTGGAGACGCCGCCGCGCTGGCGACACTGTCGGCTGCGGCGGCACATCTCGGTTGTCACGCCACCGAAATACTGGTCGCATCCACCGGCACGATCGGGACGGCACTGCCGATCGACAAGGTGCTGGCTGGTCTTGGCCTGGCGACGGCTCGGCTTGGATCTGGGCTGTCCTCTGGCCGAAGCGCGGCTGAGGCGATCATGACGACCGACACCGTGCCGAAGGAGACGGTGGTCCGGCAAGATGGGTTTGTCGTCGGGGGCATGGCGAAGGGGGCCGGCATGGTGCGGCCCGACATGGCGACGATGCTGGCGGTACTCACCACCGATGCCGTGGTCGAGGCCGCCGACATGCAGGCGGCGCTCGAGACCGCGGTTGACGAGTCGTTCCACGCCCTCAACATCGACGGCTGCCCATCCACCAACGACGCCGTCTTTGCTATGGCCTCGGGGGCCTCCGGGGTTCGCCCCAGTCAATCCCAACTGGCAGAGGCGCTTGGTGCGGCCTGCCGCGACCTTGCCGCCCAACTGGCCGCCGACGCCGAAGGCGCATCGCGGGTCGTCGTCATCGAGGTGACCGGCGCACCCGACGCAGCGACGGCCCGACGGGTCGGTCGCCACATTGCCGACTCCGGTCTGGTGCGAGCTTCGTTCTATGGGGGCGACCCCAACTGGGGGCGGGTGATCGGTGCCCTCGGCGCGGGTCCGGTCGACTTCGATCCGCGTGTAGTCGCGGTGGCCTATGCAGGGGTGACGGTGGCTGCCGAAGGTGTGGCGGTGCCAGTTGACGAGAGCGCTCTGCTCGCCACCCTGGCCGGCGGTGATTTCACCTTGTCGGTATCGATCGGCGACGGCCCCGGCGCGGCTGCGGTCCTCACGACCGACCTGACACCCGAATACGTTCGTTTCAACGGAGAGCGGAGCTGACCATGGGGATGGGACACTCGACGCCGCATCCGGCCAAGCCCCGTATTGCCAAGACAATGGGCAAGGCCCGCATCTTCAGCGAAGCGATGCCGTTCATCAAGGCCTACCGCGGCCAGACCGTCGTGATCAAGTACGGCGGCTCCGCCATGGTCGACGCGTCACTGCGCAATACGTTCGCCGACGACGTAGCCATGCTGCACTACGTCGGGATTCGCCCGGTGATCGTGCACGGCGGCGGGCCGCAGATCTCGCTCGCCATGGGCCAGCGCGGTATCGAGCCGCAATGGCACGAGGGCCTCAGAATCACCGATGCCGAGACGATCAGGGTCGTGCAGAGCACGCTGATCGGAGAAATCAATCCCGACATTGTGCGGCTGGTGAATGCGCACGGCGCCGTTGCCACCGGGGTCAACGGCCTCGACGCCAACCTGTTCGTGGCTCGGCCGAAGGACGCGCGGCTTGGCTTCGTCGGCGAGGTGGCAGAGGTGAACGTCGGTCTCGTGGAAGGCCTGCAGGATCAGGGCTACGTGCCGGTGGTCGCCCCGCTGGCCCGTGGCGAGGACGGCGACGTGTACAACCTGAACGCCGACACCGCGGCGGGGGCATTGGCTTCGGCCCTTGGGGCTGCCAAGCTCATCTACCTGACGGACGTCGAAGGGCTGTATCGCGACCTGGGCGACCGCGACTCATTGATCGCGAGGATCACGGTCCCCGAACTGCACGAACTGCTCGACACCGACTCGGTGTCGTCCGGCATGCTCCCCAAACTCGACTCGTGCATGCGTGCCATCGAAGACGGCGTGGGACGGGCCCACATCCTCGACGGGCGGCTTCAGCATGCGCTCCTGCTCGAGATCTTCACCCCAGAGGGCATCGGGACGATGATGTCGATGGAGCCGGTTCCGTGAGCCCGGCAACGGCAGGTCGGCGCCGGCTGCTGCGCAGCCTCTTGACGACGCGGCCGGTATCCAGCCAGCAGGAACTGGTGGACCTCCTGGACGATGCCGGATACCCGGTCACCCAAGCAACGGTATCTCGCGACCTCGACGCCCTGGGAGCGACCAAAGAACGAGGCTCCAACGGCGTTGCCCGCTACACGATTGCCGACGGAACGGTCCCCGACGAAACAGCGCGGGCCGCGGCGCGCTCGATCGCCGAGTTCGTCGACTCGATCACAGCGTCGGGCAATCTCGTCGTTCTGCGAACCCCGCCGGGTGCTGCGCATCTGGTGGCGGGGGCCATCGACCGGGCCGACCTCGAGCACGTTGTGGGGACGGTGGCCGGCGACGACACGCTGATCGTGGTGGCCGCCGAGGACTGCGGCGGCGCACAGCTCGCGGAGAACTTGGAAACGATAGGAGACGGACGTTGAGCAGGAACGGTATCAAGCGCGTGGTGCTCGCCTACAGCGGGGGCCTCGATACTTCGGTGATCCTGAAGTGGATCATGGAGGAGTACGGGGCTGAGGTGATTTGCTACACCGCTGATGTCGGCCAGGGCGCCGAGGTTGGCGAAGCGGTCGACAAGGCCCTGGCCACTGGCGCCGTCGAGGCGGTGGTCGAGGATGTGCGCGATGAGTTTGTCTCAGACTTTGTGTACCCGGCGATTCGCGCCAACGCCGTCTACGAGGGCTATTATCTGTTGGGTACCTCGCTGGCTCGACCGCTGATCGGGAAGGGCCTGGTCGAGACGGCAGAGCGGTTCGGCGCCGACGCCATTGCCCACGGGGCCACCGGCAAGGGCAACGATCAGGTGCGATTTGAATTGGCCGCCTTTGCGTTGAAGCCGGAGATCAAGGTGATCGCGCCGTGGCGGGAATGGGGCTTGCGGGGTCGTGCCGACTGCGTCGCCTACGCCAAGGCTCACGGCATTCCGGTTCCGGTCACGGCGGAGAAGCCCTACTCGACCGACGCCAACCTGCTGCACATCTCGTACGAAGGCGGAGTGCTCGAGGACCCATGGGCGGCCCCGCCGGCGGGCATGTTCAACATGACGGTCGACCCGGCTGATGCGCCGGACGAACCGGAGTTGGTGACTGTCGGATTCCGCGACGGCAACGCCGTGACCCTGAACGGCCGCGACTTGAGCCCGGTCGAGATGCTGACCGCGCTGAACCAGATCGGGGGCAGGCATGGGGTCGGACGGGTGGACATCGTCGAGAACCGGTTCGTCGGCATGAAGAGCCGCGGCGTCTACGAAACGCCGGGCGGGACGGTGCTCCACCATGCGCACCGCGCCGTGGAGTCGTTGACGCTCGACCGCGAGGTTGCCCACCTGCGCGACGAACTGGTGTCGCGCTACGCCGAGATGGTCTACAACGGCTTCTGGTATGCCCCCGAGCGAGAAGCCCTCCAGGCCTTCATGGACGACATCCAGCATCGGGTCAACGGTGAGGCTCGGCTCAAGCTCTTCAAGGGTCAGGCCACCGTCGAAGGGCGCCGCTCCGACAGCCACGCCCTCTACGACGAGGCGACCGCGACGTTTGAAGCCGACGAGGTGTACGACCAGGCGGACGCCGCCGGGTTCATCCGGCTGCAGAGTCTGCGGCTCCGTACATTTGCCGAGAAGCGCCTTGGGGAAGGCGAATGATGACGGCGGGCGAGTCGGGTAGGCCGGCGTGACTTTGTGGGGCGGACGTTTCACGGAGGGTCCCGATGAGGCGCTGTGGCACTTCACCGTCGATCGATCTGACCGGCGCATGCTGTTCGACGACATTGTGGGGTCACTCGCCCATGTCGCGATGCTTGGTGCCGTCGGGGTGCTCACGGCCGACGAGACGGAGACACTCACCGTTGGGCTCGAGGCAATCGAGGCCGAAGCCGAGGCGGGGGCCTTCGAATACCTGCCGTCGGATGAGGACGTCCACACCGCCGTCGAGCGCCGACTCGGCGAGATAGTCGGCGAGGTGGCGGGGAAGTTGCACACCGGGCGTTCGCGCAATGACCAGGTCGCACTCGACCTGCGTCTGTATCTGCGGCGGGCGGGGCGGGCGCGGATGGCGCAGCTGCATGAGTTTGTTGCGGTGATAGCGGCCAAGGCCGAGGAGGTCGGCGATCTCATCGTTCCGTCATATACCCACCTCCAGCAGGCTCAAGCAGTGCCGCTGGCCCATCACCTACTGGCCTATGCCTGGATGGCGCTGCGCGATGTCGACCGCCTCGAGGACGCCATGGCCCGGATCGAGGTATCCCCGTTGGGCGCCGGAGCCTCGGGGGGTAGCTCGTTGCCGCTCGACCCAGCCGGCGCGGCGGCACTGCTCGAGATGCGCGGCGCATTCGAGAACTCACTGGACGCGGTGGCCTCGCGCGACCACGTTGCGGAGTACACGTTTGCCTGTGCCCAAGCGATGG
>Ga0209567_10001904_pt1 | contig 10354 bp, 7 predicted proteins | sample COG_12_FD_184756 | JGI IMG/M metagenome (GOLD analysis project Ga0209567, IMG submission 184756) | Pelagic marine sediment microbial communities from the LTER site Helgoland, North Sea, for post-phytoplankton bloom and carbon turnover... | ecosystem: Environmental > Aquatic > Marine > Neritic...
TGTTGCCGATCAGGTGCATCCACCCGCCGTGCATGAACATCGAGCTGATGATGCTGCCCGCGCCGAGTCCTCCTACACGGCACGTCGCCCCCGGCCCGAGTTCCACGGACGACCCCGGCGGAATCTGGCCGGTCACCTCGCCCGGGATCGCACCGTACTGGCAAAGGGACTCGAGAAACATGTCCCCGCTCCCCGCCCCCTGCACGAACAGCCACACCGCCACGTTGGTGAGGATGAGGACGAACGTGACGAATGGAACGAGTTCGGTGGGGTTCTCATCGCGAAGCGGAAACATGGTTTCACGGTAGGCAGGCCGTTCGGTCCACGCAACGTCGACGAACCCCGGCCGCCCCGGGCTCCGGTCCCGCCATGTTGGCAGACCGGGGGAGCCTGCCGTTCTGACACCCACCCATTGGATCCGTGTCAGAATGTCGGGAAAACACCGGTGTAGAGTCGCTTTCGGGGCCTGTATCACGGCACATCGCTTGCACCATGAGCACCGACAACGAAGACACCGGTCTCTCGCGGACCGGGGCGGTGGTGGCCGTAGCGACCCGCTGTCGGGGGCCGCCGTCTGATCAGACCCGAAAGGATGACCAAATGGGCAAAGTGATTGGAATCGATCTGGGCACGACGAACTCCGTGGTCTCGGTGATGGAGGGCGGCGATCCCGTCGTGATACCGAACGCCGAGGGCACGCGCACCACGCCGTCGGTGGTAGCATACACCAAGGACAACGAGCGACTCGTGGGCCAGGTCGCCAAGCGGCAGGCGGTAACGAACCCCAGCAACACGATTTTCTCCATCAAGCGATTCATGGGACGGAAGTGCTCGGAAGTCACGTCCGAGCGCAAACTCGTCCCCTACGAGATCGAGTGCGATTCGCAGGACCGGGTGCAGGTCAAGGTCCCCAATGCGGACAACACTTTCACGCCGCCGGAGATCTCGGCGATGATCCTCCAGAAGATGAAGCAGACGGCGGAGGATTATCTCGGTACGGAGGTCACGCAGGCGGTGATCACGGTCCCGGCCTATTTCAACGACGCTCAACGCCAGGCCACGAAGGACGCGGGCAAGGTATCCGGACTCGATGTTCTGCGAATCATAAACGAGCCCACCGCGGCCGCACTGGCGTACGGCCTCGACAAGAAGGCCGAAGAGAAGATCGCCGTGTTCGACCTGGGTGGTGGCACGTACGACATCTCGATCCTGGAGCTGGGCGACGGGGTGTTCGAGGTCAAGGCCACCAACGGTGACACCCACCTGGGTGGGGATGACTTCGACCAGCGGGTGATCGACTGGCTGGTGTCCGAGTTCAAGAAAGACCAGGGAATCGACCTGTCCAAGGATCCGATGGCCCTTCAGCGTCTCAAGGAGGCCGCGGAGAAGGCCAAGTGCGAGCTGTCCAGCACGACGCAGACCGACATCAACCTGCCGTTCATTACGGCCGACCAGAGCGGACCCAAGCACCTCAACGTCTCGCTGTCCCGGTCCAAGCTCGAGCAGCTGGTGGACGACCTGATCGAGCGCACCAGGGAACCGATGAAGCAGGCCCTGGAAGACGCAGGCCTCGATCCTTCGGCCATCGATGAGGTGATCCTGGTCGGCGGCTCCACCCGGATCCCGAAGATCCAGGACACGGTGCGGGAGTTCTTCGGCAAGGAACCCCACAAGGGCGTCAATCCGGACGAGGTCGTGGGCATCGGAGCGGCGATCCAGGGCGGTGTGCTGGCCGGAGACGTCACGGACGTGCTCCTGCTGGACGTGACGCCGCTGTCACTCGGTATCGAGACGCTGGGTGGCGTGATGACGACGCTGATCTCCCGGAACACCACGATTCCGACCAAGAAGAGCGAGATCTTCTCGACGGCCGAGGACAGCCAGCCCACCGTTGACATTCATGTCCTCCAGGGCGAGCGCCCCATGGCGCTGGACAACAAGACGATCGGTCGGTTTCAGTTGACCGGCATTCCGCCCGCACCGCGCGGAGTGCCCCAGGTCGAGGTCACGTTCGATATCGACGCCAACGGAATCCTCCACGTGAGCGCCAAGGATCGCGCCACGGGCAAAGAGCAGAAGATCCGCATCGAGGCGTCGTCCGGGCTCTCGGACGACGAGATCGACAAGATGGTGCACGAGGCGGAGGCCCACGCATCGGAGGACAAGGGGCGACGAGATAAGGCAGAAGCCCACAACCGTCTCGATTCCCTGATCTACCAGACCGAGAAGAACCTGGAAGACTGGAAGGACTCGGTCGACGAGGAGGGCAAGGCGGACGTCGAGGCCAAGCTCGAGCGCGGCAAGCAGGCTCTGAAGGAGGACGACACGGATGAGATCGCGGCGGCGACCGAGGAGATCCAGAAGGCCGTGCAGGAGCTGGCTCAGCAGATCTACGCCAAAGCCGGAATGGGAGACCAGGCCGAGCCGCAACCGGGATTCGAGGAGTCCGCAGACGATGGAACGGAGCAGACTGAAGAGACGGAGGACGAGGAAGTCGTCGAAGCCGACTACGAGATCGTAGACGAGTCCGAGGGCAAGTAACCTCTCTGAACTCCGCGAGATTCGAGAAGCGGCGTCCCCTTCGGGGCGCCGTTTTTCATCCGCTGGGACCCGGGCAACCCGGCGACCGGCCCGAACGTCTCAGTGGAGTGAGTCCCGGTGAGTGGAACTGAATGCGCCCCTGAGCGATAGTAGGGATAGGGCATCCGGCGCGGTCACCCCACATGGGGACTGCAGCAGAACGGGAACAGGTGACAGGAATGGCGATGAACGACGCGTTGAGAACCAAGTTGAACCTGATGCTGACCGCCTCCGTAGCGTTCGCGATCGGACTGGGGATAGCGGCGCGACTCGACCTCACACCGCCAGGCATGGCGCGACTGGCAGACCGTCCCCCGCTCACTCTGCACGTGGCCGATCCCGCGCCGGTGCAGGACGAGGCCCTTCCCTCAGCCGGCTTCTCTGAGATCGCCGAGCGGGTGACGCCGGCCGTGGTCACCATCTTCGTCGAGCGGACCATACCTGAACATTCCCGCCAGGGCCGTGCACTGCCCCCGGCTTTCGAGGACTTCCTTCAGCAACAGCCCCCGCAGCTCGTCAGAGGCAGCGGATCGGGCTTCATCGTGAGCGAAGACGGCTACATCATCACCAACAACCATGTGATCGAGGGAGCCGAAGCCATCCAGGTCCAGCTCAGTGACCGGCGGGAGTTCACGGCCGCGCTGGTGGGGCGGGACCCGACCACGGACGTCGCGCTGCTCAAGCTCGATGCAGACGGCCTGTCGCCCGTGACCCTGGGCTCGAGTGACGCGGCGCGCGTCGGCGAATGGGTGCTGGCAATCGGCAGCCCGGGCTTTCGCGGTGTGGGCGGCGGCCCGCTGACGACCACCGTCACGGCCGGGATCGTGAGCGCCAAGGGTCGCAGCATCAACATCATCGGACAGGGTCTCGAAAACGTGGATGGAGGCAGCCTGGCGATCGAGGACTTCATCCAGACCGATGCGGCGATCAACCCGGGCAACTCCGGCGGGCCCCTGCTCAACATCCGCGGCGAGGTTATCGGCGTGAACGCGGCGATAGCGTCAAACAACGGCGCGAACCAGGGGTACGGGTTTGCCGTCCCTATCGACCTCGTGCAGGAAGTGGTCGACGATCTGGTGCAGTACGGTGAAGTCCGCCGTGCCCTGCTCGGGGTCTCCATTCAGCCTGTGGACGCCACCGAGGCCCGCTACTACGAACTGGATGAAGTCGCGGGCGCAAAGGTGATGAACGTCAACGAGGGCATGGCCGCTGCCGACGCGGGGATGCGGGTAGGGGATGTCATCGTCGCGGTGGAAGGCGAGAAGGTGGCCTCGGTCCCGGACCTGCAGCGCAAGATCCGGCGTCACGAGCCCGGCGAGACCGTGGCCGTGACCGTAGTCCGGCGGGATGACCTCAAGTCCGAGACGCTCAGGGTCCGCCTGATGGACGCCGGGGAGTTGCAGCAGGAAGAGACACCCTTCGTGGTCGAGGCCGTGAGTTCCGATCCTCTGGGCGTCGAGGTCGAGGACCTGTCGCGAGACGCACGCCGGGCCCTGGACCTGCCCCGTGATGTCGAAGGGGTGGTGATCGTCTCGGTGGACCGGTACGGCCCCTATGCACGACGCGCGTTCACCAACCTGCAGGGTACCGTGATCACGTCCATCAACCGGACGCCGATCCGCAACCTGGAAGATTATCGGGAGGCCGTGGAGTCGCTCGAGCCGGGCGACGTGGTGGGCCTGGACCTGTACAATCCCGAGAACGGAACCGAGGTGCCGCTCACGGTGGCGATTCCCGACTAGTCCGCTCCGTCTCGCCGGTACGGTCTGAGCGGCGTACCGCGTCAGGCGGCGTCCTCCCCGGGTGGGAGGGCGCCGCTTTCGTATCGTGTATAGTGTCTCCCCCGCTCCACCGAACCCGCCCGGCGCATTGGCCGTGAATCAGGCCAGGGGTTAAAATGTCGGGCCGCAATCGGCGCACCTGGCGGCGGGCGCGAAAGTGGCGGAATCGGTAGACGCGCCAGCCTTAGGAGCTGGTGGCCCGAGGGCCGTGGGGGTTCGAGTCCCCCCTTTCGCATCCACGAGTTCTCGAGTCCGTCAATCAAACGGCGCCTGGCGCCGCGGCGGGCCGGGCGCAGTCATAGTCAACGAGCGATGAGGAAACATTGATGTCGGCAGATACATCCACCGGAGTGACTCCGAATCGGCAACTCGACGTCGCGGTGGAAATCGGCGACGGTTGGACCCGAAAGCTGACGATCACCATCCCGCCTGAAAGAGTCGGCCGTGCGCGCGCGGCCGAGCGGAAGCGTCTGGGCAAGCGGGTGAGGATCAAGGGCTTCCGACGCGGCAAGATCCCGGCGGATGTCATCGAGCAACGCTACGGCGATTTCCTGGACGAGCACGTGCGGAGCGTTCTCGTGGAGGAGGCGTACCGGGAGGCAGTTGACGAAACCGAACTGCGCCCTGCCGGGGCAGCCCACATCACGAACGTGCAGTACGCCCCGGGCGACCGCCTGACGTTTCAGGCCGAATTCGAGATCATGCCTTCGGTCAAGCTCGAGCGACTCGGAGGATTCAAGATCAAGCGTGAGACGGCCCCGGTGACGGACGAAGAGGTCGGCGAGATCCTCGACCGGATTCGCGCGGAGCATGCGGATTGGAACGAAGTCGACCGAAGCCCGAAGGACGACGAGCGGGTCTCGGTGGCGATCGAACCACTTCCTGATCCGGACTCGGAGCCCACGGGAGAGGCACGACCCTACCAGTTCGTCATTGGCTCCGGGCAAGCCCTCGAGGACGTGGAGAACGCGATCAAGGAGATGACCCCGGGCAAGGCGGACACGTTCGAAATCACGTTCGCCGGAGAGGGCCCGGACGCAGCCAGCGAATCACGTCGTTTGCACATACGGCTCGATACCGTGGAGGAGCAGGTCCTTCCGGAGCTGGATGACGCCCTGGCCGCGAAGGCTGGAGACTTCGAGGACGTTGCGGGCCTGGAGGAGGCCGTACGGACCGATCTCGCCCGCCACCATGACGATGAGGCCGAGGGACGGCTACGTGGACAGATAATGGGGGCGGTGATCGAAGCCAACCCGTTCTCGGTGCCGCACGCCCTCGTGGATCGGTACCTGGACGAGATGATCCAGGCGCCCGAGGACGCTGACCAGGAGAAGGTCCGAGAGGCCAGGACCGAACTCGCGCCACTGGCCGAAGGCCGGATCAAGGAGCAGCTGGTAATCGACCAGATCATCGAGCACCAGGAGCTCAAAGCTTCCGATGAGGAGGTACGCGAGGAGATCGAGCGCCTCGCCGGTAGCCGCGGCATCTCGACGGCCGAGGTCCGCCGACAATTGGCACGGGAGGGCGGCTTTGACGCGGTAGGCCGAAATCTTGCTGTAGAGAAGGTGTTCGAGTACCTGAAGAGAGAGTCCTCGATCGACTGACGTGGGCCGGAACCATGTCTCGCGGTCGGGTAGGATGAGCTGAATATAGGCTCCAGGGCGGTACGAAAGGGGAAAATGACAATCTACGCGCCTTATGTGATCGAGCGGTCGAGCCGCGGTGAGCGAAGCTACGACATCTTCTCCAGACTGTTGATGGATCGCATCGTTTTTCTCGGCACGCCCATCAACGACGACGTGGCGAACGTAGTCATCGCCCAGCTACTTTTCCTGCAGGCAGAAAACCCTGATCGCGACATCAACATCTATATCAACAGTCCGGGCGGCAACGTGTATTCCGGACTCGCGATCTATGACACGATGCAGTACCTGACCGCTCCGGTGGCCACGATCTGCATGGGCATGGCCGCGTCGATGGGGGCATTCCTCCTCGCCGCCGGGACTCCGGGGAAGCGCTCGGCCCTTCCCAACTCGCGGATCATGATCCACCAGCCGTCGGGTGGGTCGCAGGGAACCGCATCGGACATCGAGATCCAGGCACGAGAAGTACTGTTCGCTCGTGAGAGGTTGAACCAACTTCTGGCCGATCACACCGGACAGACTGTCGAGCAGGTCGGCGAGGACGTGGACCGCGACCGGTACATGTCTCCCGCCGAGGCCGTAGATTATGGTTTGATTGATCGGATCATCGAGCCGGGAACGACTGACGAGGAGACCGGGCCCGGTCCGAAAGACGAGGGAATAGGTGGGGGAGAGGTGAAGGCGATGCCCACGGAGGCCCGTGAGGACGGGCCCCAGGCGGGCTAACCACGGACGTCGTCAGGAGATTCACGCATGGCCGGTGACAAGCACCTGCGCTGCTCGTTCTGCGGGAAGTCGAAGGACAGCGTCAAGAAGTTCATCTCGGGGCCCAACGTCTACATCTGCAACGAGTGCATCTCGCTGTGTAACGAGATCCTCGCTGAAGAAGAGGACCGTGAAGCGACCAGTCAGATCGCCGAGGTCCTCATGCCATCCGAGGTCAAGGAAGTCCTGGACGAGTACGTAATCGGCCAGGAGGTCGCCAAGAAGACGCTCGCCGTGGCCGTGTACAATCACTACAAGCGGATCAACAACCAGAGCCTCATCGACGACGTCGAGATCGAGAAGTCGAACATTCTGCTTCTTGGGCCGACCGGCGTCGGCAAGACGCTGCTCGCCCAGACGCTCGCCCGCATGTTGCAGGTCCCGTTCACGATCGCCGACGCCACTACGCTCACGGAGGCAGGATACGTGGGCGAGGATGTCGAAAACATCCTGGTCCGGCTGCTCCAGGCCGGTGACTACAACGTGGCCGAGTGCGAACGCGGCATCGTCTACGTGGACGAGATCGACAAGATCGCGCGCAAGAGCGAGAACCCATCGATCACGCGCGACGTCAGCGGTGAAGGGGTCCAGCAGGCGCTCCTCAAGATCCTGGAAGGGACGGTGGCCTCCGTACCTCCGCAGGGGGGAAGGAAGCACCCGCAGCAGGAGTACATCCAGATCGACACCAGCAACATCCTGTTCATCTGCGGTGGAGCGTTCGACGGCCTGGAGGAGATCATCCAGGATCGGCTCGGGAAGAGGCAAATCGGTTTCGACGATTCCGAGAATCGCGCCGACGCCGACGGAGAAGAGCCGCTGCAGCACGTCGAGCCGGAAGACCTCCTTCGATACGGCCTCATCCCGGAACTCGTGGGCCGGCTCCCGGTGATGGTTACGCTTCACGACCTGGACGAGGACGCGTTCGTCGAGATTCTCACTCGCCCGAAGAACGCCCTCGTCAAGCAGTACGAGAAGATGTTCGAGCTCGAGGGGGTGGGACTGACCTTCGATCCGAAGTCGTTGCGGGCCGCGGCCCGCAAGACCATGGAGCGGGGAACCGGGGCCCGGGGCCTGCGCGCCGTGCTCGAGCGCGTGATGACGGACATCATGTTCGAACTTCCGTCACGCGACGACGTGCGCGAAGTCGTGATCACGGAGGAGACGATTACGGACGACAAGGAACCTCTCCTCATTCTGGAGCCGGAACCCAAGCGACGCGAGGCATAGCGCCCCCGTGAGTCGCGATCGCGCAGAAGAGACCTCGCCGCGCATCAAGCGGGTGGAGTTCGCCGGCGCGATCGGCATGGCGGGCCAGGGCGCGCCCGGTGACCTGCCCCAGGTAGCGATCGCCGGGCGATCGAACTGCGGGAAGTCGAGCCTGATCAACGCGGTCATGGGGCGGAAGAAGCTCGCCCGCGTATCGCAGACCCCGGGGAAGACTCGCGAGATCAACTTCTACGTGGTCAACGAGGAGTTCTTCGTCGTGGACCTGCCGGGCTACGGTTACGCGCGCGCGCCCGAAGATCTGCGTGAACGCTGGCCCGTGCTGATCGACGCGTTTCTGAACGATAATCCGCGGCTGGAGGGCGTCGTGCTCTTGCTGGATGCACGTCGCGGCGTTCTACCTGCGGACCAGCGGCTGCTTTCGTTTCTCGCCGAGCAGGAGACGCCGGTCCTGTACGTCCTCACCAAGATCGACAAGTTGAATCGAGCGGGACAGCGGGCCGCCCTGGAGGCAGTGCGGAGCGCCCTGGAGGCCCCGGCGGACCAGGTCCTGGCAACATCGGCACGGACGAAGGAGGGCCTCGACAGCCTGGTCGAGAGCATATTCGCCCTCGTCACCCCGGACCCAGTGGAGGCAACGTGACAGTCATGCGAGTCCGGTTCATGAGGCGCACGGCGATCGGTTTCGCCGTGCTGGTGGGAGCCGCGTGCGGCGGCTCCCCGGTCCCCGAGTCACCGGTTGGCGCCGGACCGGCTGTTGCCCAGGACAGGGATCGGGGGTGGAACGAATCGCTCGAGACCGCCGGAGCCCGTCCACTGCCTCCCGCCGGCTTCGGCACGTTGAGCCAGGACGACATCACGATCCCCATCGAGGTGCCGGAGGGGAACCTGTTCATCAAGGCGACTCCGCTGACCGAGTGGGTGATCCGGATGACGGCGCCCGACACGTACCGGCGATTGAACGGATACAAGGTCGCGCGCGGCGAGCAGATCCTGGATCGGGCGAGGCGAAACGGCGAGCGCGGGTGGCCGCTCGTGCTGTTCGTGTCCTTCTACACCCGTTCCGTCGAGAGCACGTACGAGCCCAATGACCTGCAGATCCGAGCCCAGAACGTTGTATTTCGGCCGTTCGACATCATCGCGGTAACACCTGACTTCAATCGGGAAAGACTGCGCCAGCAGGAGAGCCAGGTCGCGCTGTACCTGTTCGACGGCGACATCGACCTCGATCTTCCGATGGAACTCGAATACGATGGCAGGCGCAGTGGTCGCTGGTCCGGAATCCGCTCCGTCCTGGACCGGGAACTCACGAAGGTGATGTCGCGCGTTCCCACGAACCAGTAGCATTCGGGTCGAACGGGGAGCGCAGGCCCGCGCAGCTGGAAGGGCGGGTCTACGCGTCGAGCAATTCGAACTGCTTCAGCTTCCGGTACAACGTCCGTTCGCCGATCCCCAGACGCTCGGCCGCTTTGCGCCGATTCCCCCGTACCTCCTCGAGCGCGATCCTGATGGCCTCACGCTCCACGTCGTCCATCGTCATGTCGGGAGTGAGTCGGATCGCCGGCGCCGGATCGCTGGCGAACGACGCCGTGGCCATGTCGCCGGAAGCGTCTGAGATTTCGATCGGCTCAACCCCGATATCGATGAGGGGAGAAGAGCCCGTCAGCTCCGGGTGGCGTCCCCGGTAGCGTTCGAATTCCGATCGTAGATCCTCGAGGTCCATCTTCATCTCCACCAGGGTACGGAAGATGAACTCCATCTGCGGGATCCTGCTCGCCACCGGTCCCTCGTCACCGCCTGGTTCATCGAGAGCGACCAGGGAAGCGATCGACGGAGTCGGAAGCAGCGACCTTCCACCTCCAGAACGGATCTCGGGCGGAATATCCACCGCTCGGATCACCGAGCCAGGTGCCAGCACCACCATCGACTCCACCAGGTTGCGCAGTTCGCGCACGTTGCCGGGCCAATCGTACTCTAGGAGAATCTGCATCGCCTCCGGCGCCAACCCCTTGAACTCCCGGTCGTGGGCTTCACTTACCTCGCGCACGAAGTTCCGGACCAATATCGGGATGTCCGGTTTTCGTTGACGCAGGGCGGGAAGCTCCAGGTGAAGGACGTTGAGTCGGTAGTACAGGTCACGGCGGAATGTCCCGCGCCGGACGGCCTCGCGGAGATCCTGGTTGGTGGCCGCGATAACGCGGACATCCACCTGTATCTCCGTGTCCCCCCCCACGCGCATGAACCGACGGGCCTCCAGGACGCGCAGAAACCTTGTCTGGAGCTGGGACGGCATTTCCCCGATCTCGTCCAGGAGAAGCGTTCCACCGTCGGCTAGCTCGAACATGCCCCTTCGCCGCGACG
>Ga0209567_10001905_pt1 | contig 10352 bp, 10 predicted proteins | sample COG_12_FD_184756 | JGI IMG/M metagenome (GOLD analysis project Ga0209567, IMG submission 184756) | Pelagic marine sediment microbial communities from the LTER site Helgoland, North Sea, for post-phytoplankton bloom and carbon turnover... | ecosystem: Environmental > Aquatic > Marine > Neritic...
ACAATCTGTGGGACAAGCATCAGCTTGAGCCCGTTGTGAGAAGGCGGCCTTCTCATTCCATCTCACACGCCGACTCCACCCCATGTCGCGTTTTTCCGAGCCCCTATGGACGACTCCTCGCACGAAACAGGAGCACATCACCGTAAACCAATGTCATGTCGACGTGCGGAGGGGCACGGCGCGACGCGACATGGGGATGGGGCGGCGCCGCGAGTGCCAATCCGCATGGGTGCAACCACCACGGATTGGACGCGAGCGACGAGGTAAGGCTTGCGTGGCCTCAGGCCCCCAGCCCATCCGGCCACCTATGCAAGCCGAGCCGTCCGACACATCTCCGTGTCGTGTCGCGCTGTGCCCCGGTGTGCCTACAAATGCGCCCGGAAATGCCTGGTTAATCGATCTGCTGCGGTGTCGATTCGCTCTGGGTGGTCGTAGAAGTCGATTTGGCCTTCCGACTCGATCCATACCTGTTCCTTCAACCCGCCGAGCGATGCGAAAAACTTCCTTGCGAGCGCGGGAGCGAGGGCGGTCTCCGAGTGCACCATCACGGTTGGGACGGTGATGTCGTAGGCTGAGCTCTGAGCATCCCACGGGACGGTGTGCTCGCGGGACATGGTGGCGAACTGGTTGACGTAGTTGGATACGGCGCCACGAGAGGTGCCGTAGTACTCGAACGCTTCGACCAGTGGCATGACCGATTCGACCTCGAAGGCGACTCGCTCTTCTCGAATCGCTGGCGCTCCCATAACCGGTTCCTGGATCCGTTGAGCCCACCGTCAAGTTGATCGGGCAACCCAAGCGAGCGCCTACGAAGGAGACAGGCCCCGTCCCCTTTCACGGAGGGTGCGGGGCGGCGCCGATTTGATGCTGGTCGCCGCCTCGGTGCAGAGCGAACGCACGGGGGTCTCCTCGGCGGCCTTCCATTCGCAGAGCTCGGCTATTCGGCCGGAACCCTCCGCTCCGGGGTGGATCCAGACGAAGGTCTGCTCTCCAAGACGAATCGTGCATTCCGGGTCGGCAAAGGCCTTGGACCAGAAGCCCCCGTTGTACAGGGTGAGCGGCCCCACCTGCTCGCATTTGGGCTGGTGGGTGTGCCCGAAGACGACCCGGTGAGCCCCGGTGATCTTGAAGATCAGGTCTGCGACCCGCTCGGTGAGCAGCGGCGCTTGAAACACCGTCGGCCGGACCGACGAGGCGTAAGCGAGATAAGGCAGCATGAAGATCAACGCCGGCACGAATACCCAAAGGGGGCTGATCGGCCAAGCGATGTTGATGTGCAGCACGACCTGCCATGCGAGGAACAGCACCGCCAATAAGAAGAATGCCCGATCGAGCCATAGCTCCCGAGCGATCCGAAACGGATTGTTGGTCGCTGACGGAACGTGAAGCGCGTTGAGCTTCCGGACCATCGATGGCGTGGCCTGCGACCGTGTGGCGATCGACCGTACCTTGTCGTCGACTAGCAAGGGGTCGCGCATTGGGTGGAGCCAGTGGGTGCGAAGCGAGATCCACAAGGTAGCGTATGCCCCCCAGAACCAAGTCCAAATCAAGAGAGGCTGCGTCTTCAGCATGTAGCGGAAGAAGAACCGCAGATATGCCACCGCGCCCATGATGTAGTTCTCGGACTGGTGGGGATTGAAGTACCCCATCCCGTTGAGCATGTAACGCGCGGCCAAGTCGCCAAACGGAATGCGGACCCGCGGCTGCCCGCGAACTTCGATCAATGGATCGATGGGATCACGCACGACACAGTTGGGATCGTACTGGTGGCCATGACTGATATACGTGTCACCGCCGCTCAGATAGAACCAATTACAGAACACGATCGGGTCGTCGTCCTCTTCTTCGCCGATGTTCGACGGGAACGGGGAACCGAGCGCGTCGCAGATCATCCGTTGTACCGAGGGCCAGTAGAGCTCGACGTCGTGGTTGCCGACGACGAAGACCGCGCGATGCCCCTTCGCGATGAACTGACCCAAGGCCTCGAACCAGCGCGGATGGTCGTCGATGATCAGTTGCATCTTGAACTGACTCTTCCACTCCTCGCTGCCAAGCCCGCGAGCCCGCTCGAGCCAGTCGATGTGCCGATCCTTGCTCGGCACGGCTGTGACGTTGTCGAAGTCGAAGATGTCGCCGTTGAGAAGGAGCTCGGTCGGACCGTCGGCCTTCTCATCGATATGATCGAGGAACGCTGCAAAGTCGTCGTCGATGAAGAACTCGCGACGCTTGTAGGCCATCCACAGCGGCCGCCGCGGATCCGGCTCCTGCGCCTCCGAAAGGTGCATGTCGGAGACGACGTACGTATGGAGATTGGTTTCCATCGGGCTGGACTCTTAGTGTGTCAGGCGGTGGCGCAGGACTCCAGCAATCCGCATTTCGCCCGCGGTCTGACGCACTACGCGACTGCGCTCGCGGCCTGCGCCGCCACGTGCTCCCGTCGACCGATGAAGAGGTGGCCCAGGACCAAGAGCGTCAGGCCGGTCGCGAAGATCGCGACATACCAAGTGCCAAGGCCGGGATTGGCTTCCGTCAGGAAGTTCGCGATCTGCTTCTTGCCCCACATGACCGGCATGAATGGGTCCACCGTGATGGGTGCCTTCGGATCGAGGTTGTGCCCGAACGTATAGAGCTTGTAGTACAGACGTCCGAACCCAAAGATCCCCGCATAGGTCGTCATCACCAGTAGGTCGATCATGGAGCTGACCTTCCCGATAACCGCCGTCCGCAACGCGAAAATGATCATCGCGACAAAGAGGAACGGGATCCAGTCGAGGTCTGTGAGCGCCGCGCGGTCGAGCGGTGACATCCCGATGTAGTGGTTGAGCACGTTGATCTCTTGCACGTCATTGCCATCGTTGCCGCCATCCACCTTGTACGAGTAGATGTAGAGGTCGAGCCCCTCCGGGTATTGCGGCGCCTTCATATTGATGTGCCACATCGGTGCCGTGAAGCTCAGCCCTACGAAGATCGTGAGGAGCGCGAGCACGACACGTGCCCATGGAAAGATTGGCTCGTCCAAGAATCGATAGAATGCGTCCATTGCCTTTGACATTTCGCCTCCTCTTAGGCCTTCACTTCTTAAACGACGTCACCGCGGCGCAACTTCCAAAGCCCGCTCATCCAGGCGAGCGTCCCGAGCAACATGGGCCATGCAACACCCAATGCGTACAGCCCCGTACTGCCGATTTGGTTGGCCAGATAGAAACCAACCGGACCAAGCACACTGAGCTCGGGATCAGCAGACGACAATAGGGCCATTCGAATGCTCTGGACAGGGTTGAGGGCCGCCAAAGCGAACACGACCCTGGGCTCCATGCGCCACTGCAGCATCATCCCCGCCAGTGCAAAGTCCATGAGGGCGATGCCGGCCACCCAAATGAGCAGCAAGTACATCGTCGCGCGGGCTGAATTTTGCACGGTGGTCGACACCCACAGGCCGATCCCACAGAAACACCACACCAGGACGGAGCAGAGCACGAGGCAGTGCCCGATGAAGCTCCAGGCGATTTGCTGACCAAACGCCAAGCGACCGAAAACGCCGACTGCAACCATCAGCACCGCGAGCGGCACTAGTAGTACCAAAAAGCGGACGCTCGAAATCGCGCTGAAGAAGGCGCCACGGGAGATCGGCTGGCTGAACAAGATTTCCAACGTCCCGTCATCGCGGGCTTTGTTGACGACTTGCCCCGTCGCCACGAGTGCCATCAAGGGCAGAAGCACTAGCAGGGCATGCACGTACGACACGAGCACCCTACCCGTGCCGGTGAATCCGAAGACCGTCGACTCGCGCATCCCGACCAACAGGAACACTCCGGCGAGCACCGCATACACCACCACGCAAAAGAGAAGCCACCGAGAACGAAGCACCTCGGCCAGATCGAGCTGGGCGACCGCCCAATAGGATCGCAGCTGCCTACTCATGGGCCTCCGGGTTGGTGATGGGGACGCTCCATCACTCGGGCTTTCGCCCAGTCGATGCCTTGAGCTTCGGGGGTGTCTTTCGAGACCGCGCGGATTCCATACCCCATGGGGGAATCCTCGACGGGCAGAAAACCAACTTCGGACTCCGGCAGCCAACCATCCTCGACATGGTTTCGGAAATAGAGCCCATGCACCGAAATCTCATGGGACTGCAGGTAGTCGAGGAGGCACCCGGGGTCGTCGAAGTTCAGCACGTCGCCTTCGGTCGTTTGCAACTGTGAAGCAAAGCGCGGGTCGCCGACGTGCATCTTGCAGTGCGCGCAAACCTCTCGGTCCCAAACCACAGGAACCGGCCCGTCAGGAAGTGTCACCTGATTGAACCGAACGAATGCAACGACCACCGCCACGAGCGCGACCGCCAACAAGAGGCCCTTAATGACCTTGGTGGACATCGTCCTCGTCTCCTTGTTCTTCGAGCTGCACCGCCTCGGCATCACGCACCAGGAGGTTCTTGATCCGCCCTTCGAGGTCGTGAGATAGCTGCGCAACCAAGGTCAACTTCTCCGAACGCGTGGCCGTTCGGCTCCACCACCCCGCAACGCCGGGTTGAAACCCCAGTCGGGCCAACGCTTCGTTATCGACTCCGTTCTTCATCTGGACGTCGATCGTGCTGAGCGTCATCCGGTCGAGGTAGTCTTCGGTCGGACCAAAGTACACGAGCCGCCCCTCCTCGAGCACCATCACCCGATCGACCAGCGTGCGGATCTCTTCGAGCCGATGTGAACAAAGGATCAACGTCGCATCCTTCGTTCGCTCCGATAGCAGGTGGAACAGGTCCCTGCGGGACTGCGTATCGAGGCTCGCCGTTGGCTCGTCGAGCACGTAGAGAGACGCTTGGCTTGCGAGGGCGAGCGAGATCAAGGTCTTTTGCTTCGCACCGCCGGAGAGGTTGCAAAACGCCTGACGCTCGACCGCGCGAAGGTCGATTCCGACCTCCTTACCGCAAGCGACGACCGCATCTCCGGAGATCTCCCGGACCCGGGTGATCGCTTTGATCACCTCGCCGACCGAGGCGCTGAATTTAGGCGCGATCTGCGGGACGTATGCGATCCGGTCGGCCGCTTCCATCCGGCGCTTCTTCTCGCCGTCCAGCAGGAGCTCCCCCTCACATCGGAGCAGGCGCAGAATGATCCGGATCAGAGTCGACTTCCCCGAGGCGTTCGGTCCGATCAGGCCCACCTTCCCGCCGCTCGGAACCGTGAAGTCGATGCCGCGAAGCGCCTCCACCCGCCCGAACGTCTTTCGAACCGCCTTTCCTTCAACGCGCATCGATCGTCTTCCACTCCAACGCACCGAGCTGAGGCCGCGGGTCGATCAAGGTGGTCTCCGGCTCGACCATGGGAAACAAGGAGCTGATCGCGTCGAGGAGCGCGAGCGTGATCGCGCCACGAAAGAACTGCAACTGCGGGTACGTACTTTCGAGCTGGCTGCTCAGGCGGCGGAGCTCGTAGGGAATGTCGCCGAAGCCGTCACGATCCATGTCGTAGCCAGCGTAGTCGTCGAATGAGTTTCCATTCCAATCCACTGCGAGCGCGTTGCCGCCTCCCTCGACTTGAAGTTGGGCATGATTGCTCACGAACTGATTGCCTAGAAACGCGTTTCGCTTCGCGCTCGAGTGCATGAGGACCGCGACCTCCGAGTGGAAGAATGCGTTGTTCTCGAACTTGTTGAAGTCCTCGGGCTCGAGTGGTGCGGTATCCATGTAGACGCCTTTGGTGTTGGCGATGAAGGCGTTATCGGAGACCGTCAAGTTGCCCGACTCCTTGATGCCGAGACCCATCCCTCCGGGACCCGAGGAGCGCGCCAGGAGGTTGTCGCGGAGCGTCAGGTTGCGGCTGTACATGATGAAAATACCGACCACATTGTCCAGGTATTGGTTGCCTTCGACACGGTTGTCGTGGCTGTACATGAAGTGCGTGCCGTAGCGGCTTCGAACGACCGTGTTCCCGATGAGCCTGTTGTTGCTGGAGTACCAGATCACCATGTCGCGGCATCCGATGACTTGGTTGTCCCGTACCTCCGAGTCGCGGGTCTCCCAGAGACGGATCCCGTCCCCTCGAAGGCCGAGTGGCCCTTCGTCCGGCCCTTGGATGACATTGTTGAGAATCATTGCGCGATTGGACTTCTCGATGAGCAGCCCGAACACGGCGTTCTGCACACGTACGCCCTCCACGCGAACGTCGTCTGCCACGACGTGCACGGCCGCATCCAAGGTATCGAAGCGTCCGCCGCTCCCATCGACGGTCAGCCCGGTGAGCGCGGATCCGTCGGCTCCCATCTCGATCGTGGTCCCCTCGCCCGACGAGCGAATCACCGCATCGCGGGGCCCCCATATTTCGACGCTCTTCGTGAACGTCAGCGGGCCGTAGTACGACCCCGGCTCGAGACAAAGCGCAGTGCCGTCCTCGGCGCCATCGACCGTTGCTTGCAGGTCCGTCGCCGCAGCGACGCTCACACAATCACCGGGCCGCGGGGGCGGTGCGAGCGCCGCCTTCGAAATGAGAGGCGGCGCACTTTCAGACGCACACGCGACCAGGGGTATGAGCAGCAACACGCACGCACACGCACGGCCGGGAGCGTTCAGCCCACGGCCGACGCGTGCGGCGCTCCGGCTCAACTGGGTTCCACCAACAGGTAGCCCGCCATCTCGAGGTGGAGGGCCGAGCAGAACTCGGTGCAGTAGAACGGGAACGTGCCCTCTTTGTCAGCCTTGAACGAGAGATCGACGTGCTTGCCGGGCTCGAGGCTGCTGTGGACGTTGTACGAGCCCACGGTGAAACCATGGGTCGCGTCGTGGGCTTGCTCCACGTTGGTGATGTGCAGGTGGACGGTATCGCCCTTCTTCACACGAATGATGTCGGGGGTGAAGTGGCTTCGCACCGACGTCATGTAGACGTGGACGTTCTTGCCGTCGCGCTCGATGCGTTCTTCCTTTGCCTTGACGGCGTTCGGACTCGGTTTGTCGGTCACGACGTCATAGCCAGCGGGCTTGTACACGTCGACTGGGTTGAGCTTGTCAGCTTTGATCATCTGCGCGTAGTGCGGCTCGCCAAGCGGGAGCGGCATGTCGTAGATGAGCTGCATCGGCTCGCTATTGATGTTGATGAGCTGGAAGTTCTGCGGAAGCAGAGGTCCAACCTTGCTGAAGCGGTCGAGCGCCCACTTGTTCATCGCGATCAGGTACGCGCCATCCGGGCTGACCGTGTCACCCTCGGCTGCCACGATGTGACCGACGTTGTAGTGAACTTTGACCTTCTCGGTGACCTTGAGGTCCGCGAGCGACCACTTGGCCACCGTCGACTCGATGAAGACCGAGGTGTACGCGTTGCCCTTGTCGTCGTATTGGGTGTGAAGCGGACCGAGGCCGATCTCGACTTGGCCGCGAATGCTGTCCGCGAAGGGAAGGATCGGAATGCCGAACTGGTCCTTGCCGTCGTACTTCTTCGCGTCGATGAGGCCCTTGATCTTCTCGAAGCTGTAGACCGTGGCATGCGTGTCGAGCTTGCCCGAAACGACGAGGTCCTTGCCGTCGGGGGTGACATCCACGCCGTGCGGGCTCTTCGGCTCGCCAACGAGGTGCAACAGACCCTCTGCGTTGGTCGTATTGAGCATGATCACGTCCATCCCGGCGATCTTCTTGGTCTTGCCGGCCTTGTAGACCGCCTCGGCCTTCTTGAGATCGATGATGTGCATGTAGTCCATGTCGTTCTGAGACGCGCCGGACTCCATGGGTGGGTTGCCTTCCATCGTGCCGCCGTAGGCCATCTCGGTGTTGAACGAGTTGATGAACACCCAACCTTCGCTCGCGAGCTTGCCGGCATCTGCGAGGTCTTGCATGTACGGCGGGAGCTCCATCGCAAAGGAATTCGCCTTGTCGATCTTGCCCTTCTCACGATCGAACTTCCAGAAGATCACCGCACCGCGGTACTTCTCTTGGAAGTCCTCGATCGGTGCGTAGCCACCGCCAAGCGGCGCTGGGTATTGGCTCGACTCGACCACGTACTCGGTGTTCGGCGTGACGAAGGTCGCGCCGTGATCGCTCTGAATCAGCGTCGAGGTGACGATCTGCTTCGTGACGAAGTCGTGCAGGTCGACGACCGCGATTCGGGCGTTGGCCTTGTCGTTCACGAAGATGTACTTGCCATCGTACTCACCCTTGGTCTCGGTGAGCGCCGGATGGTGCATGTCGCCCCATGTGATTTCCTTGCCGAAGCGGCTCCCCTGGTCCAAGACCTGACCGGACTGGTCGCCGTAGCCGTAGCCCTGCCAGGGCTCCGGAGTGAAGACGCCGACGTACTTCAGCACGCGCATCGACGGAACGCCGATGACGATCATGTTGCCGCCATGTCCGCCCGAGGCGAAGGTCAGATAGGTGTCCTTCTGACCGGTGGGCATATAGGTTTGAAGCGCTGCGCTCACATCGGCTTCGGACAACCCGCGCTGCTTCATCAAATCCGCAGTCGAGCTCGCCGGTGCCTGCGACACCTGCGCTGCCTGCTGCGGGCCACATCCAATGCTGACCATCGCAGCCAACAGAGCCGCGATGCTCGATGCGCCAAGCGCACCAATCCTCGTAAACCTCATCACATCTCCTCACTTCCCTCAGCGAAAGGGAAAACCTCCGGGTCACTTCCCTCAGCGAAAGGGAAGATCAAGTCACTTTTTCTTCGGCTCCCCAGCAATGGGGAGAACTCCGCTCCAAGGCGCAGTGCAATAAGTAAGCCAGCTACTTCGCGAGACCGCGAATCAACTTGACCAATTCCGCGACCACTTCCGGCTTTGCGTCGAGATCCGGATTCGGCGGCATCGTCGCCGCCTTACCGACCGCAAGACCGCCATAGACAATGATCTTCTGGAGGTGGTCATCCGTAACCGAGGACTGCCACTCTGGGGACGTGAAATCACGCGGCTTTGGGTCGAGCGCGGCCGAGCCGTCGCCGTCACCCTTGCCGGTCACGCCGTGGCAAACGGTGCATCGATCCTTATAGAGCTGCTGTGCTTCGGCGACGGGATCGCCCGCTGGTTCCGCGGCCGGTGCCGGCGTCGGGGCCGGCGCGGGCTCTTCAGCCTTGGGCTCAGCGGGAGCGGCGTCCTTCGAGGTGCACCCCGAGATGCCCGAGATCCCGATGCTCAATCCGATGAGCAACCCAATCCATTTTGCACGCATAGACCCTCCTCGTTCGGGCGGAGTCTAGGCGCCCAAGCTGGGGGGGCAAGCGATTACCAAGAGAAAAAAATGCGCCAGGCGCAGGATTTGCGCCGGGCATAAAAAGCGGGTTTTTCGAATTCCTGAGCTGAAATTGTGTGTCTATACTCCGCACGCGCTTGTTGGCGTTTCCTATCAGGGGAGGATGTGATGAGAGGTTTTGTGAAAATCACGGTCATCGGAGGGCTCCTTTGCGGGCTCCTCGTTCTTGGATGCAAGAAGCAAGAGCCAGCACCCGCTGAGCCGGCCCCCGCTGAGGAGGTGGTCGTCGTAGAGGCTTCGAACGTCCCTCCGCTGCACGAGAACAACATTGTCAGTATTGCGCTCGGGTCGAAAGACCACACGACCCTGGTCGCGGCGCTCAAGGCTGCGGACTACGTCACTTCGGTTGCGGCGTCCGGTCCACTGACCGTGTTCGCTCCGACGAACGACGCGTTCGCGAAGCTGCCCGAAGGCACCGTGGAGGACCTGGTCAAGCCCGAAAACGTGACCACGCTCCGGGAAATCCTGAAGTACCACGTCACCACGTCCGCTGTTCAACCGGAGTGGTTCAAAGAGGGACAAACCCTCAGTATGGCCAACGGCAAGAAAGCCACGATGCACGTGAACGGCGATGACCTTTCGCTCAACGACGCAAAGATCATTGCGCGGGTCCCGGCCGAAAACGGGATGCTCTACGTCGTCGACACGGTTCTGCTTCCGCCCGAGGAATAGGCCAACACCATGGCGTGCTACTCGGCGTGGTCTCTACCCGGCGCGCTGCGGGTAGTCGCGTTTCTGCTGATCACGACAGCGCCGCTGTCCGGCTGTACGGACAGCGGTGGCTCACCGCAGGAGCCGGTCGAAGAGGGGACGTACTTCGTTCGGGATGACGACGGCCGCGCTTTGATCTTGCGCGGGATGAACATCATGAGCTCCGCCAAGGGCGATCCCGAGCGTCTTCCCGACTTGGAGGAAGAAGACGTGGAGCGGTACGCACGGCAGTGGGGCTTCAACGTCGTGCGCTACTTGATCTTCTGGGACGCCGTGGAGCCGTCGCGCGGCGAGTACGACACGGCGTACTTCGACAAGACCGAAGAGCGCCTCGATTGGTTTGCCGCCAGTGATGTCTACGTGATCCTCGACATGCACCAGGACGTCTATGCCCAGCGTTTTTGCTGTGATG
>Ga0209567_10001906_pt1 | contig 10343 bp, 15 predicted proteins | sample COG_12_FD_184756 | JGI IMG/M metagenome (GOLD analysis project Ga0209567, IMG submission 184756) | Pelagic marine sediment microbial communities from the LTER site Helgoland, North Sea, for post-phytoplankton bloom and carbon turnover... | ecosystem: Environmental > Aquatic > Marine > Neritic...
AAGCACGGAACGGCACAGACCAGGGCCGAGACGATCGCTACAGAGACTCCGGACATCCGCTGGGCCCGGTTCATGTGCCTCTCCTTGCGTCTTTCTAACTCTTATTCGATATCCGATGTCGTCGGGCTCATTGTCGGACCTGACGCGAGTCACCACGGAAATCGGATTGAACATTGATCCCGAATCGACACGGCTAGCCGCTCTTCCGCGTCGGTCGATTATACAGGCGGGGCGCAGCCTAAAGTTAGCGACACAGGTGCAGGAAAGCACGCTTGAAGGCGCCCGCCCGTGTGTGTCACCTGGTTCCCCTTGTCACGTCAGATCCGCCGGGCTTCGCACTCCCAGCCCTCCTCGGTTCAGGACGTGTGTGTAGATCATCGTGGTGCGCACGTTCCGGTGGCCGAGCAGCTGCTGCACGGTGCGGATGTCATAGCCTGCTTCCAGGAGATGGGTAGCGAAGGAGTGCCGGAAGGTGTGACAGGTCGCCCTCTTGGGGATCCCGCTCCGTCGCACCGCTTCGGTGACGGCGCGCTGGACGCACGAGGGGTGGAGGTGATGACGGCCGCGGCGACCGGTCGCGCAATCCGCGCGGATCCGGGTAGCCGGAAACACCCATTGCCATGCCCATTCCCGTCCGGCGTACGGGAACTTCCGCCCGAGCGCCGAGGGAAGCTCGACCCATCCGGCCCCGGAGCGGGTATCTCGATCGTGCTGGTCGCGCGCGATCTGCAGGTGGCGGCCCAGTTCGGCGCGGACGACGTCGGGAAGCATGGTCACCCGGTCCCGGTCACCCTTTCCCTCCCGGATCAGGATCTCCCGCCGTTCGAAGTCCACGTCCTTTACCCTGAGGCGCATGCACTCCATCAGGCGCATCCCGCTTCCGTACAACAGGGTCGCGATGATCCGGTGCGTGCCCTGTATACGATCGAGGATGGAGCGGACCTCCGAAGGCGTGAGGACGGCGGGCAGGCGGGTCGGGGTGCGGGCGCGGACCACGCGGCCCGGACGTTCGATCTCGATGCCCAGGACCTGGCGGTACAGAAACAGGAGGGCGCTGGCCGCCTGGTTGTGGGTCGAGGCGGCGACGCCGCGGCGGACGGAAAGGTAGGTGAGGAAGGCGTCGATTTCGGCCGTCCCCATACGAACCGGGTGACGGCCACGGTGAAAACGGATATACCGCTCGACCCACGAGGCGTACGCCTGCTCGGTCCGGTGGCTCAGGTGCCTGGCCCGGATTCTCGAGCGCAGTTCGTCCAGGAGGAGCAGGTGGTCGGCAGGTCGATCGCGCATGTCCGAGGATCGGGCCACGCATCATCGGGTTTACAACCGGCGGGGGTGTGACTCGTCCGGAGTTGGACCCCCGAAGCCGACCTCACGTCTCGTTGCCTGCGGGGCCCCTACTCTGCGTCGAGCACCTGCGGCACGGGCTGATTCCACATCCAGCGCCAGATCTGCCACTGGCCGCCGGGCCCGGGCTGGTAGAGCGCGGACCATTGACCGCTCAGAGATGTCAAGTCGCCGGCAGCGGCAGTCGGGTTCATCGTCCAGGTTCCGCGGGCGTAGGCCAGGTCTCCGACCGCGAGCACTTCATCGACGGTGGCGACCTGCTGGAGCAGCGCGTTGTCGTATCCTTCGGCCAGCGTCGTCAGAATCGCGGCTCGCCCCTCGATTGCCGGCCCGTCCGGCTGCATCAGGACGGCGTCTTCCGCGATCATCGTCGCGAGACCGGAACCGCCCTCCGTATTCCACGTGGTCACGAACTGACCCACTTGTGTACGAAAGGCCTCGGCATCGAGCGCGGGTCTCACTGGGGCTTCAGTCGTGTCATTGGCCTCCTGCTGGGCGCAGGCGGTCAGCATGGCCGCGGAGACCACGCCAAGTACCAGGTTTCGCAATCTCATAATCGGCTACCTCTTTCGCTCGGGTGCGACCCGCACCGCTGAAGCACGCTGGCCGGTCCGGTGAACGGACGTACCAGTCCGGCGGCGAGAAGGGAGAACGGGGTCCAATGTCCCTGAGCGACGAAACCTCAATTGCCCGAGCTTGGCAAGTCCGCCGGGAATGCCGTGCAGGATCAGGCGTACAGCCCTTCCAGCCGATTGAGGCAGCTCGTCCAACCCTTCTCGTGCTCCGCGGCGGACTCCTCGCTGGGCAGGCCGGAGTGGACCATGGTGACCTCTGTCCCACCATCCACCGACCTGAAGTCGACGGTGATCAGGGACTGCCCGTGGTCGGGTTGCTCGTCCCACGCCCACGAGTACACCAGGCGCGTCGGCCGCTCTATCTCATGGTAGATGCCGCGCGCGTTGTAGGTGCCTCCCTCGGCATTCCGCATCTGCAGGTGGAAGCGCCCTCCCACGGTCAGGTCCACGTCAGAGATGGGGATGTCCATTCCCTCGGGCGCGGACCACTGCTGGATGTGATTCGGCTCGGTCCACGCGTCGAACACGGTCTCCGGCTCGGCAGCGATTACGCGCGTGACTTGCAGGGTGCCTGCTGTCTGGGTCGTCATTCCTCGTTCTCCTCTTCCACGGGTGTCGGCGTCTCCAGGTAACGCGCCAGCGCGTCGAGCCGTTCCTCCCAGAAATCGCGGTAGTGGGATACCCAATCAGCGGCCTTACGCAGCGGTTCGGCATCGAGAGAGCAGCGGCTGACGCGGCCCTCCGGTGTTCGCTGCACGAGTCCGGCTTTCTCCAGCACCCGCAGGTGCTTTGAAATGGCCGGGCGGGAAATGTCGAACGGTTCCGCCAGTTCCCCTACGGTGCGCTCGCCGTGGGCCAGTTCTTCGAGAATGGCCCGGCGCGTCGCGTCGGAGAGAGCTCCGAAGACCGAATCGAGTTGCCGATGATTGGTAACCATATGGTTACGAATATACTCAAAGGGCGATCGCCGTCAAGTGGGACGGCGGATCTCGCTCTCAGGTCGCATCGGATTTCGTGTCTGGCCGGGTGAGCGCCAGGGTGAGCACGGAGACGGCTGCCAGTGTGATCCCGAGGATCAGGGGAATGACCCCGAAACTTCCCAATAGGCCGCCCCCTTCATCGGCGGAGCGGGCCGCCGCCCGTAGCGCGTACAGTCCGTACGCGCACATGAGGACGGAGACCGGAGCGGCGACGATCACCGTCCCCCGTGCCTGAAGGCCCGCCGAGGGGCTACCGACGAGCAAGCGGCCGCCGACGGCCGCGAGCCACGCGACACCGACGAGAAGGACGGGCGCCACCAGGAATCCGAAGAACAGGGTCATGGTCAGGGACACGAGCGCAGCCACCAGGTAGGCCACCCCCAACACGCGCTCTGCGCCGCGTCCTCTGCCCGCGCGATCGGTCATCGGCGCAACCTGCGCGCAACCTTGAGCCTCAGGTGCCACCCGGCCGCCCAGGCGCGGTCCATCGCCGAAATCTCAGGACGCAGGCTCGGCCCGGTCTTCCGGAGAACCAGCAGGCCTTCTACCTGTTTCAGTCGCTCGTAGTGCGAGTGGCGATCCAGGAATCGATCGACTGACTTCACGACCCCGGGGAAGTCGGGATAGTAGTCGTGCAGGCAGACCACGCCGCCGGGGCGGAGCAGCCGGGTCCATCGCAGGTCGTCCGTCACCTTTCGGATCTTGTGACTGGCGTCGATCACCATGAAGTCGAAAGAGTCATCGGCGCGCGCCGCCTCGCGGAAGATCCGTCCGCTGTCACCGACCCGGAACTCGACACTCTCGGGATCCACGCCGTGCCGTTGGAGGTTCTCCCTTACTACCCTCATCTGGTCCGGGAAATACCGCATGTTGTCCACGACGACGAAGGCGGGATCACGCGGTTTCGGGAGGGCACGGATCATGTGCACGAGAGTCATTCCGGAGGCCGTGCCGATCTCCAGGTGGGGCCCGGGGAGGGCCTCCGAGGCGATCAGGTCGGTGAGGAACTCGACCTGCGCGCCGGTCATCTCGGCCCCGGGAGGAGAGGAGACCGTCAAGGCTGCCTCCTGGTCCCGGGGCCGAAGAACTTCAATCCACCCAGTCCGCGATGAACAGGTTGGTCTCCCTCGGAAGCTCGTTGCCGCGGTTCGAGGCGAAGATCAGCTTCGAGCCATCGGAGTTGAACATCGGGAAGCCGTCGAAATCACCGGCGAAAGTCAGCCGCTCGAGCCCGGACCCGTCGATGTTGATCGCGTACAGGTCGAAGTCGGGCACACGCGGGCTCTCGGCGTCCATGTTGGACGAGAAGATGATCCGCTCCCCGTCCGGGAAGAAGTAGGGTCCGAAGTTGGCCCGCCCGTTGTCCGTCAGCTGCCGCTTGTTCGATCCGTCGGCGTCCATCACGAAGATGTCCAGCTGCGAAGGGCGGATCAGGCCCTGGGCCAGGAGGCGCTGGTAGTCGGCCAGTTCGTCGCCCTCGGGGTGGCTCGCCCGGTACACGATCTTCGTCCCGTCGTACGAGAAGAACGGTCCACCGTCGTATCCGGGCGTGTCGGTGAGACGGGTCAGCTCGGAACCGTCGGTGCGCATCTTGTAGATCTCGAGGTCGTCGTCGCGGGCAGACGTGAACACGATCCACTCGCCGTCTCGCGACATAGTGGCTTCGGCGTCGTACCCGGGCGCGTCGGTCAGGCGCTCGAGGTTCGACCCGTCCGCGTCGGCCACGAAGATGTCGTAGTCCTGGTACAGGGCCCACACGTATCCTTGCGACATGTCGGCCTCGGGTGGGCACTCCTCGCCGCCGAGGTGGGTCGAGCCGTACAGGATCTTCTCGTTCCCCGGGACGAAGTAGCCGCACGTGGTTCGACCCGTGTTCGTGCTGACCAGGCTGAGATCCGAACCGTCGGGGCGCATCGTGAACTGCTGGTCACACGAGGCCTCTCGGGGGGTGGCCTGGAACATGATCCACTCATCGTCCGTGCTCCAGTAAGCCTCGGCGTTCTGGCCCCCGAACGTGATCTGCCGCAGGGACGCCAGGTGACCCTCGTCCTCGACGACCAGGTGATCCGCCGGCTCGGCGCCGGTTCGAAACGGAGCCTCCGCCACGACTCCCACGTCGCCCGACGCCTGGGCCTCGGCGCTATCGGTGCCGTCCGTCTGCCCACCGCATGCCGACACGATTGCGAGTCCCGCGATCCAGCCATATCGGGCTCTGTTCATGAGCCCAGTGCTTCCCCGATTATCCACGTGATGTCCTCCACGATGTCGTCCCACGCCACCTCGTCCGCCTTGGTGACAGTGATGAAATTGTCCACGATGAGGAGCGCCCGTACGCCATCCACGCCGAACAGGCGGGCCGCCAGCGAGTCGTCGCCGACCTCGCTTGCCCCGAAGTACGAGCGGCTCTTCGTTCCGAGCGAAGCTCCGCTCACCACGAACTTCGCCGCGTTCGGATTCGGCGTTCCCTGTACTGTGATGTCGGCTTGAGACATCGGACCCGCTCCTCTCATCATCCCGTCCTCGGAAAACGGGGCGGGAATGTATCGCCCCGCCGGGGGCGCGTCATCTTTCAGGTCTGAAGTCGATGGCGATCAGACCGGAACGCCGCCGATGACGTCGTCCAGCATCCGGGTCGCCGCCCGCATCAGGTCCTGGCTCAGCGAGAGCGGCGGTGATAGCGAGAGCACGTTGCCGGCCGGCCCGCCGGCCAGCAGGATCCACCCGCGTCGCAGGGACTCGGTGATCATGTGTCCCGCCAGGCGGGTGTTCGATTCACGGGTCGATCGGTCGATGACCAGGTCGATCCCGATCATCAGGCCCCGTCCACGGATGTCGCCGACGGTCGGGTGGCGACCCAATGTTTCCCGCAGCTCGCCGATCCAGCGCTCGCCCTCGGTGGCCGATCGCTCGACCAGGCCGCGACGTTCGATCTCTCCCAGTGAAGCGATGCCGGCCGCGCAGGCCAGCGGGTTGCCGAGAAAGGTCGTGGTGTGGATCGCCTCACCCTTCGACGGGGGCCACGCATCCATGACCGCGCTCGAGCCGAGGCAGGCGGCTATCGGCAGCGTGCCGGACAGGGCCTTGCCGACGCAGAGCAGGTCCGGAACCACTCCCTCGTGCTCACAGGCGAACCAGTGACCGGCGCGTCCGAGACCCGTGTAGATCTCGTCCACGATGAGAAGGCGGCCTCGTTCGCGGCACAGGCCTGCCAGCCCGGGCAGGAAGCCCAGCGGGGGCACGATGTCTCCGCCTCTTCCCTGGATCGGCTCCACGATCACGGCGCCGACGTGTTCACCTGCGTCGGATTCGAGGAGGGTTTCGAGGTGAGCCAGGGCCGAGCGACCGGGATCGTCCGGGTCGAGCCCGGGCCGCGGCCGGTACGGGTCCGGATACGGGGCTCTGAGCACGTGCGGGTTCAACTGGTCGGCGAACGGGGCGCGAAACAGGTCCCGGTCGGTTACCGAGAGGGCCCCATACGTCAGTCCGTGGTACGCCCCGCCGAACGCGATGACCCCCGGCTTGCCCGTCGCCAGCCGGGCCGTCTTGAGCGCCACCTCCACGGCCTCGGCCCCGGAACAGGTGAGCACGATTTGTGGATCCGGGATCGGCGACACGGCGGCCAGGGCCTCGAGTAGCTTCACCTTGAGAGCCGGCGGATGCACGTCGCCCATCCCGTGCGGCAGGCGGCCGATCTGTCGGCGGATGGCCTGCATCACTCGCCGGTTCCGATGGCCCGCCACGGCCACCCCGAATCCGCCCGACAGATCGACGTAGCGGTTTCCGTCCGCGTCCCACACGTTGCTCCCCCGCGACTTCTCCCAGAAGATGGGGAAGTCGTCGGCGAGGAACGTGACGTTCCGCGACTCGACCCGGGCGAGGCGTTCCGCGAGGCGGCGCGACCGGGAACCGGGCGGCGGGACCTTGATGCGCGGAGGCTGATTCCAGTCGGTGGGCTCGCTCATGACCCGCCAAGGCTAGCCGCAGGCATGGGACGCGTCAACGAACGGCGCGTGCGATCGAAAACGTGAACAGGGATGAAGGGATGACAGGTGATATGAAGCTTCGGGGCAAGGTGGCGATGATCTCGGGCGGCTCGAAGGGACTGGGCGCGGACCTGGCCCGGCGGTTTGTCGCGGAGGGGGCGAACGTATCCCTATGCGCCCGGCATCCAGAGGGGGCAGCGGACCTGGCGGCAGAGCTGCGGGCAGCGGGAGGCCGGTGTCTCGTGGTCGGCTGCGACGTGACGGACGAGGCGCACGTGGCGGCATGGGTCGCCGCCACCATGGCCGAGTTCGACCGGGTGGACGTGCTGGTGAACAACGCTTCGGTGCTGGGAGCGCGGGTACCGGTCAGCGAGTACCCGGCGGACGTGTGGCGCCACGTGATCGACGTGAACCTGAACGGCGCCTTCCTCGTCGCGAAGGCCTGTATCGAACCGATCTCGGCCACCGGTGGATCGATGATCCACATTTCGTCCGGCGTCGGGGACCACGGGCGCCCGTTTTGGGGGGCCTACTGCCCGTCCAAGAACGGCCTCGAGGCCCTCTCCGAGATGCTCGCCGGCGAGTTGGCCGAAGCGGGAGTGCGTTCGAACGCGGTGGACCCCGGCGCCATGCGCACCGTGATGCGGGCCGAGGCCTATCCGGACGAAGACCCGGCCGGGGTACCCACTCCGTACGAGATCTCAGACATCTTCGTGTACCTGGCATCGGATGAGGCTGCCGACGTGACGGGCCAGCGCTTCCGGGCCCGGGATTTCGAGTGGCCGGAGGGAGACGCGGCCCCGTGAGCGAGAGGCGGCGGTTGTGGATGCGCTTTCGGCGCGTGGATCGGCGGGATCGCGAAGGTTACCGGGATGCGGTCACTGCTGCGAACGTCACTGCTGGCTCGCTGGGAGCGCACTTCTGGGCGTTCGAGGCGGACGGCGGAGAGGGTCGCTTCGTCGAGTTCCTGGAGGGCCCGGAAGACGGAGTCCTCGTGCAGCTTCACGAAGCCACCGATGCCTCGCTTTGCAGGTGTGGCGACCTGAATGCGACGGATTTCGGGGCCGGATCGGCCAGGCTGCACTGCACGGAGTTTGGCCAGGTTCGGACGGGGTAAGGCCAGGAAGGTCACAACCCGGCGAAACCCTACCTGCGCAGATACGCCCAGAGCAGCAGCAACACGACGACACCGGCGACTACGTAGTACCAGTAGTCCTGGGCGGCCTGTAGCGGCCAGTCGAGCATTTGCCGGATCGCCGACCCGCCGTATTCCGCGGCCACCTGCTCACCACTCATAGACGGTCCAGGCCCCGCACGAGACGTTCGGGCAGACGAGTCGCACGCGAAACGGTGACGATCCTCCACGTGGGGCCGGATATCTCTCCACCTTCCGTGTCATCTTCGTCTCGCATCGGGGACAGTCGGGTTCTCCACCCGGGATCGGCTTCTTCCGGTCCTCCGCCTCCAGGGCATCGCCGGCCTCGGGATCGAGGAGCGCTCCCACGCTCTCAGCGTCTTCGCGGAGTGGCTCGACGGCCGGCATGTTTTCTTCGCTCATCTATGACTGACTTTCTGGGTTCGAAGCGCTGTGCTGAGTGCCCGCACAATACCTCGCCGGGAGCCAGCGGCGCCACTCGATGACGGTGGTGCGGTCGATCGTTCGGCGTGATATGCTGTGAGCCATGCAGGTAGAAATTCGCAGAATCAGCATACGGTCGGCCTTCAAGCTGGCCATGGTCCTGTATGGCCTCATCGGGTTCCTGGTGGGGCTAGTGCTGGCGGTGGCGGCCAGCGTCGAGGTGCCGCCGGGGAGCGAGCCGAACATCCTCACCCGTCTCGGCTTCTGGTCCATCGCGGTGTTCCCGGTCCTGTACGGTTTGGCGGGTGGGCTTACCGCGGCAGTCGCGGTAGCCTTGTACAACGCGGGCGCCTCTCTTGTCGGAGGCCTGCGGTTGGACTTTCCAGAAGTCGAGCCGGAACGGGATGGCCGGGTGCGAGTGGCGGGGCGCGCTGCCCGATACCTGGAGCGGATGCTGGAAAGCGAGGGGGCGAGCCGGGCTCTGGCAGAGGAGTCGGCCGAAACGGTGACCGACGGTACCGCAGGAGAATCACAGGCATGACGCGGAAGAGCGACGTACGTTTCTTTACCGTAGAGGAAGCCAATCGCACGCTCCCCCTGGTGAGCCGCATCATGGCGGACATCGTCGAGGAAAACGATCGCCTGCAGGAACTTCTTCCGGACTTGAAGGAAGTCCGCATGCGGGCCCGCCGGAACCCCGCCGCCGCGGAGGAGTTGACGACTCTCCGGGCCGACGTAGCCGAAATTTCCGCCCGTCTCGAAGTGTACCTGAAGGAGTTGGGCCAGGTCGGCTGCGTGTTCAAAGGTCCCCAGGGACTGATCGACTTCTACTCGATGCGAGATGGACGACCGATCTTCCTGTGCTGGCGGTTTGGGGAAGAGGAAGTCCGGTACTGGCACGAGCTCGACGGCGGCTTCGCGGGTCGGCTGGAGCTGGAGTCGGAAGTGGTAACGTCGTCCTGACCAGCCCGGAGAACTGACATGGCCGGATCCGACAAGATCGCCCTCGCCTACTCCGGCGGGCTGGACACCTCCGTCGCCGTCCCCTGGCTCATCGAGAATTACGACGCCGAAGTGGAGTGCGTCGTGGTGGACGTCGGCCAGGGTCTCGAAGACCTCGAAGGCATCGAAGCGCGGGCAGCGTCCGCCGGGGCGGTCGGGTGTCACGTCGTCGACGTGCGCGATGCTTTCGTCGAGGAGTTCATCTGGCCGACCCTGCGGGCCAGTGCGGTATACGGGCGGAAGTACCTGCTCGGCACCGCTATCGCCCGTCCCATCATCGCGCGTGAGGTCGTGCGCGTGGCGCGCCACGTCGGAGCCACCGGTCTGTCGCACGGATGTACGGGCAAGGGCAACGACCAGGTCCGCTTCGAACTCACCTTCGCCTGGCTGGCTCCCGACCTCGACGTGATCGCCCCGTGGCGCGAATGGGATATCCGGGGTCGCAAGGACGCCGAAGAATACGCCCGGCGCGCGGGAGTCCCGTTGCCCCCCGCGAAGACGTCGATGTACTCGCGCGATCGCAACGTCTGGCACATTTCGCACGAGGGCGGCCCGCTCGAAGATCCCACCACCATGCCCGATCAGGAGATGTTCCTCTTCAGCGCTGACCCGCGCATGGCGCCGCCGGAAGGCGAGACGGTGGAGATCGGGTTCCAGGACGGGACGCCCGTGTCGGTGAACGGCGAGCGCATGTCGGCGCTAGCCCTGCTCGAGCGACTGAACGAAATCGGCGGCCGGCACGGCGTGGGACGGGTGGACCTGGTCGAGGACCGGATCGTGGGTCTCAAGTCGCGCGGCGTATACGAGACCCCGGGTGGTACTCTTCTCTACGCCGCTCACCGCGAACTCGAACAGCTCGTGCTCGATCGGCGCACCC
>Ga0209567_10001908_pt1 | contig 10331 bp, 8 predicted proteins | sample COG_12_FD_184756 | JGI IMG/M metagenome (GOLD analysis project Ga0209567, IMG submission 184756) | Pelagic marine sediment microbial communities from the LTER site Helgoland, North Sea, for post-phytoplankton bloom and carbon turnover... | ecosystem: Environmental > Aquatic > Marine > Neritic...
GTACTGGATCCGTTTCTGGAGAATGAAAATTTCCGGCGGGCGATAAAAGACTATAATGACGAAGAATTCAAAACCTATGATAAGCGCATTAGAGACGATGTGGGCTATTTGCTTAAGAACCTGCGTGAAAAATACCAATATGCTGACCAAGGTGCCAAAGAGGTGTGTATGTATGTCATCGATAACGATTTGGCGAAAAAATTTGCCAGTCCGTAAGAAAAATTCAGGAGTTCAACAAATCCGAATTACTTTAACTACCTCGCCAAAATTCTGTATCCCCCAGATGTTAATCTCTAGTACCTCGAGGTTGTGACCACCGTTGCCGAATTCATCTGAGCCTTCAGGGAATCACAGTATTCGTCAAAAATAAAATACATACACCGATTGGCATGCTGGGATTTTTCGTAGAAACTGCAGTCAAGCTGCTGTTTCTGGCAACCGGCTGTGCATATGGACATTTCCTCTTGTTTACAAAAATTAGTTTCCGGATGAGCCATCACGTTCACCTCACGCTGTCGTTTATTCACCTCCGACGCTATATCTGATTTGGCCCCCTGGTTATATTATCGGCCGGCCCGACGATTTCTTTATAGCGAATTACATTATTTTATAGCATTAAGTGTGCCAAAGTTGGAGAATAGAAAAATAGTTTTTATTTTAACTAATTGCACGATTGAGTCATAGAAAATAGATATTCTTATCCACTGGAATAAAAGAAAGTGTCAAAAGCTTGGCAGTAAAATTCCTCGCAAATTTTAACACAAACACCGTTGAAGTCTGAATTTATCTGCTTATCTTTACGTTTGCCGGGTTTGCTTCTAAAAACTTTAGCTGTTTTAGAAGCCCAACCAAAAGTTAATTCCCAAATTCAAGAGAAACCGATTCGATGCTTAAACCAAAAGAAACGTGGCTGGATGACCAAGAGCGCAAAGATCAACTGGAAGAATCGAAAGATCGCGTCAAATCGACCTTTTTCGGATATGAACGAGTACCCCGGGACCAAAAAACGGATCGGGTGATACAGCATTTTAATTCGGTGGCGCAACACTATGACTTTATGAATTCCCTTTTGAGCTTTGGCATTCATCATCTCTGGAAACGCACGGCCGTTCGAATGATGGATTTGGCTCCCGGTGATCAAATATTGGATGTCTGCGGCGGCACGGCTGATCTGGCCATGCTGGCTGCCAGAGATATCGGGTCGGCCGGCGCAGTCATCGTGTACGACATTAACCGTGCCATGATTCAGGTCGGCCTGCACAAGGTGGCCCATAAGGATATGGCCTCACGAATCGGATATGTGCAGGGCAACGCCGAAACCGTCAGTTTCCCGGATAAGCACTTTGATGCCGCAATGGTTGGTTTTGGTATCCGCAATGTGACCAATATGAAAAGGGGATTTGAAGAAATGTACCGGGTATTAAAGCCCGGGGGGAAAATGATGTGCCTTGAATTTTCCAAGCCGACCTTTCCGCCCTTCCGGTGGCTGTATGATATTTATTCTTTTTATGTCATGCCCTTTTTGGGAGAGCTGATTGCCGGTTCCCGCACAGCCTATACCCACCTGCCGGAATCCATTCGCATGTTTCCGCTGCCCGATGAACTGTCAGACCTGCTGATGCAAATTGGATTCTCCCAGGTCAGCTACCGCAACCTCACCAACGGAATCGCCGTCATCCATCTGGCCGTCAAGTAATTGGGGAATCATTTGCATGAAGCTCAACAGGGTAGAACGCCTGGTTGTCAACAATCCGTTGCGACGCGCCGGACAATATTTGGAATTGCAATGGTTTCATAAAAGGCTGCCAATGACCGCCGGGGCTAAAATCCTGGCAATCGGGATTAAGAATTGAGCTGAATTTAGCTTGGCCGGGTTGACAGGTTTCAGGCGTCAGATGACAGAAGACAGAGAACAGATTACAGATCTATTCGATTTCGGCCCGCCATGGCGCGACAGCATGGATAGAAAAACACATTCGCTGAATGCCTAAGGAGTTCGGGGAATATACAGACAATCCTTAAAATATCGGTCTGGGCCAGGGATTTGTCTGTTTGTCACCACGTAACACGCAACCCGCAACTCGTAACCCGATTTACTCTTTTTCGACAGGGAACGTCATCGCCGCCCCATTCCAACCGATTATGGTTATAAAAACAGACAAGGATATGACCAGCACCAGGTAAAGGATGCCGGGACCCTGCAACGAGTCCATCACATCCGGTACCATCACCCGCCAGATGAAAACGACGACAGCAACGGCCAACATGAGAAGCGAAAGAGGTATTTTTATCTTTACCGGCTTGAGCATTTTGGCCATATAATTTAGCCACCAGGTATAGACGCCGGTGGTTATGGCCACACCGGTAAATAATATCCCGCCCCCGAGACAGTGAAAGGCCGTGGTTTCAAATGCTTTAACTCCGGTGATCAGGTATAGCAGGTTAAACACCGTGGTGGACAACATGAAGACGATCGGAAAATGAACTGTCATCGGATGCGGATGGCGCCTGAAGAAGGGAAAGCGGGAAATCAGCCAGTCGATGGGCTGGGGGATTTCACGCTCGTCGACAACCTTTTTTAATACGCCTACCTGGGGATAACGCTCCAATACATCTTTTTCATGCGGCGCGGCCTGTAGATCGGTGGTCAGTTCATGGCCGGCATGGTGACGCTTCATATGGACGCCGTTGCGCCACAATTTGCTTTCGCTGACATCATAAACTTTGCCGTCGTAAGCGACATAAACGGGATTTCCGTTGGCACCATTGTAATTGGCAAGTTCGTCTGGAGTGAATTCTTTCATCGCTTCTCCCTAAGGGTTTCAAAAAACTAAATCATCAATCGGATCAAAACGATCACAAGCAGCGCCGGAGGATAATAGCTGGCTTTATTAAATAAGGCTATGGCATCGGAAGCTTTCAGGGTTTGAAAGAGTTTCGCGGCCGGCAGTAAAAGCAGGTAGCACCCGACGGCAAAAGAAATAATGACATAAATAACTACAAAATCAACCTGGGAATAATAAAATATGGCTGCATTCAGGCCTAAAGCCAATACAAGGGTGACCAATGCAATGACCCGTGAGGCCTGGAGGCCGTAACAAACTGGTATGGTTAACGCCTTGAATTGTTTATCTTCCTCAATATCCACCCAATCGTTAGGGATGTTCTGACCGCCGATTTCCCAGCAAAAAAGCAACAGAAATAAAATGATCAAATAGGCCCCGGAAGGATTAGGATCCACAGCGAAGACGGCAGCAATGGCACCGGAAGTCTTTACGGCACCGCTGACAAGGGTACGAAACGGGCTGACCCGCCACAACATGCAATAAATAGCTTCCAGGGTACAGCCGGCCAGGAAAATAAGAACGCAAACCGGATTGAGGATATACGCACCGATTAAAGCCACTAAACCCCAAATCAGCGCCCAAACCAGCCCCTCCTTGAAACTCAACAAACCCTGGGCCATGGGATGCCGGACGATCATACTGTCCAGATCACTCTGCGCATTTGAAAAGCCGCCAATAGCGGCCTTTTCTTTGTCGGCTTCGAAGTCGATCACATCGTTGAGGGCATATACGGCGGTATAACCGGCAAAGGTCGTGATCAGTCCTAATACGATAACGTAAAGAGATGGGAAATGCCCCAGCCACAGCAGTGCTCCAAAGGCCGGTGTGCACATGTCCAGCAACCCATGCGGGGTACGCGATAAAGCGAAATACAATTTTAAGCGTGAAAGCCCGGCCAAGCGATGATTATCCATTGATGTTTCGGGCACCCGGTTTACCTAAATGTAAATTTTACGATCTTAAGCGAAGCAACCCTCAAACGGAGCGCAAGAAATACGCCTAGCGGTCCCCCAGTGGAGCCAAGCCTGCCTCCCCTACTCCTGCAGCTGACACTCCTTATCCCACTCCGGGCAGGCAGTTTTCATTTCCGAGGTAAACTTTTCCATGCATTCACCGCACTCCATATCGAAATTAGGAACATGCCCGTATCGTTCTTTCATTTCTTCTTCAGATAGCACCTGGGTCCCGCTGCATCCGCATTGTGGACAACCCGTTTGAACCGTGTAACGTTTCTTCGACATACAATACCTCCACTTTGAATTCTCGCTAATTGTTGAAAAGATTTATACCTAATCCGGGGAAAAAAGTAAACTGTACTATACCCGACCACGTTGCTGAACCAACCAGGTGACCGCACCCTGATCTAGCCTTTCAACAAATCATCGAGCTCATCTTCGGGCAGAATCGATTCGTCCCTGACGACATCCCGGATCGTTTTTCCGCTGTCATAAGCTTTTTTGGCAATGGCTGCCGCTTTATCGTAACCGATTATCGGTACCAAGCCGGTCACCAGCGCCAGACTTTTTTCAATATAGGCGGCACAAGCCTCCCGGTTGGCGGTAATGCCGGCTATACATTTTTCGGCAAATACGCCGGTTACCGAAGCCAACAGGGAAATCGATTCTAAAAGGTTGTAAGCGATCACCGGCAGCATGACGTTTAACTCGAAATTCCCAGCCTGGCCGCCCATCATAATGGTGGTATCGTTGCCCATTACCTGGGCAGCCACCTGCAAAACAGCCTCGGGAATAACGGGATTAACCTTACCGGGCATAATCGAAGATCCCGGCTGCAGGGAGGGAATGTTAATTTCGCCGATGCCGCATCTGGGACCGGAGGCCAGCCAACGGATATCGTTGGCAATTTTTATCAGGCTGACCGCCAGGGATTTTAACATGCCGCTGGTTTCAACGGCCGCATCCTGGGCGGCCTGGGCCTCAAAATGGTTTTGGGCTTCGGTAAAGGGCAAGCCGGTGCGGTTTGAAATCAAGGCGATGATCTGATTTGCGAAATCCGGATGGGTGTTCAAGCCGCTGCCCACGGCGGTCCCTCCCAGAGCCAGTTCAGCCAGCCGGGGCTCGACGGACCGGATGCGGTCGATGGCAAGCGCTATTTGCCGGGCGTAGCCTGAAAACTCCTGGCCCAGATACATTGGAACTGCATCCTGCAGGTGGGTGCGTCCGAGTTTGCGAATATCTTTAAATTCATCGGCTTTGGCCGCAAATGCTTGATTGAGCGATTCAAGAGACGGGATCAAGCGCTCATAAATCAACATCAATGCCGATATGTGTATCACTGAAGGAATCACATCATTGCTGGACTGCCCCAGATTTACATGATCATTGGGATGGACCGGCGACTTGCCTCCTTTTTGGCCGGTCAGGATCTCATTGGCCCGGGCAGCCACCACCTCGTTCATATTCATGTTCGTGGAAGTGCCGGAGCCGGTCTGAAAAATATCCACCACAAATTGGCTGTCATATTTTCCATCCATCACCTCCCGGGAGGCCCGGGAAATAGCATCCGCTAATTCAGGGTTCAGCAGACCGAGATTATGGTTGACCTGGGCCGCACAATGCTTAACCAGGGCCAGGGCATGAACAAAGGCTGCCTGAAACCTGAGATCGCTGATGGGAAAATTGTCCACCGCTCGCTGGGTTTGGGAGCCGTAATAAGCATCGGCCGGAACGCGGATGGTTCCCATGGAATCTTTTTCTTCACGGTATTTCATAATTAACTTGTCCTTGTTACGGGTTGCGCGTTGCGGGTTTCGTGGTGACAATCAGACAAACCCGAAATCGAATGCCTCTGTTATCTGTTATCTGTCTTTTCCATCCTGATAAAAAACATAAGAAGGGCCGGGATAACAAATACGGTAAAAATGGTCGAAACCGCCAGCCCTCCGAGCACCACGCTTCCCAGACCCCGGTAAAATTCGGATCCCGGACCGGGAACCAAAACCAGGGGAAGCATGCCGAATATGCTGGTCGCGGCACTCATATAAATGGGCCTTAGCCGGGTGCGGGTGGATTCGAGAACGGCTTCGCGATAGGGCATATTGTTGAAGCGGACATTGTTTAAGGATTGATGTACGATGAGAATGGCATTGTTGACGACTACGCCGATCAGAATCACAAAACCAAGCATCGTGAGAATATCAAGGGCCTGATCGGCAATCAGCAGGTTGACCATTTTGAGCCCAAGCAACCCCCCGACGGCTGCAAGCGGTAAGTTAAACATGATGATAAGCGGATAGATAAAATTGCCAAATAAAGCGGCCATCAACAGATAGGCAATTGCCGCTGCCAGAATAAAATTCCATTGCAAACTTTTGCGGGTTTCGCTTAGTTTATCAGCGACACCGCTTTGACCGATATCGACCCCGCGCAGTGTCCCCTGCCCAGACAGTGGCCTCACCACCTTCGAATTAATGATCTCCATGGCTTCCTGCAAAGGCATAGATGAGGGCGGCGTGACTTCTAAAGTGATTGTGCGCTGCCTTTCCAAATGCCTGATCTGGGTAATACCGGATGTTCGTCTCAACCGTGAAAGCGAGGACACCGGCACCACCTTACCGCCCGGAATGGCAATAAGTGAATCATACAGCCTCTCCGGGGTGGAAATATCTTTTTCGGAAGCCTTGAGTACCATATCTATTTTTTTCTGCCCCTCCTGCTTGAATTCACCAATTTCCCTGCCATCCATAAGCACGTCGATGGCCACGCCAAAGTCCCGGGCCGTCATTCCAGCTGCTTTGATGCGATCACGTTCAGGGATGATCAACACTTCGGGAAATAGCAATTCAAGTGAAGGCACGGGCCTGATCTGAGCCTGGGGGATCTCTTTTTTGATGGCACCGAAAAACATCCCGGCGGCCTGGACAATTTGATTGAGGTCATTACCACTGACATTGATTTCGACCGTTCGGCCCCGGCCAAGTCCGGTTTGAAATACGCCGGCCTGAATACTGACTCCGTACATTCCCGGGATGGAAAAAATAGTGCGCATAAATAGCGGTATCAGTTCGCCGGCTCGCTGTTCGTGAGTACTGATGGCACCGAAAAGCATAATTTGTTCCGCCCCGACATAGAACATATTTTTGATTCCCGGAAATCCATCTTTATCTTTCCCAAAGTAAGGTGCGTTCATCTGATAGACATGCTCACCGATGGCCTTTCTTTCATCAAAGGAAAGGCCGGGCGGAGGGATCAGGATGTTGATAACCAGGTTGCGGTTTCCCTGGGGAAGGTATTCCATTTTGGGCATCAGCAGGATGGCACTGTAAATGGAAAGGCTACTAAAGCAAAGCACGGTGGAAATTCTTGTCATCCAGTTTCTGGTGGCCAGTTTTACCAGCCACATTATCCCCTTTTGCATCAGGTTGCCGAAAGATCCCACAGGGGATTTAGACTTGGGCGAGCGCTGTTTGTGTCCGGTTAACTTGAAAAGGTGTTTTGAGAACATGGGGATTACCGATACGGAAACAAAAAGGCTCAGGGCCAAAGCGGAGGTTACAGCAATGGCAATATCTCTGAAAAGCTGACCGGCTTCATCCTCCATAAAGACGACCGGCAGAAACACCGCGATGGTTGTCAAAGTGGATGCCAGAATGGCACCCCAGACTTCCCGGGTACCTTCATAGGCGGCTTTAAATGCTGATTTGCCCATGTTGAGATGCCTGTCGATATTTTCCAGCACGACAATGGCGCTGTCAATCAGCATTCCCACTGCAAATGCAATACCGGCCAGACTGACGACATTCAGATTTCTTCCCAGAAATTTCATGAAAATAAAAGTGCCGATGATACTGATCGGGATGGCGGTGGCGACAATAATGGTAGACGTAAAACTTCTCAGAAAAATCAGCAGCACGATAACAGCCAGCGTCCCACCCAGCAGGATATTCTGTCGAACCAGCGAAATTGCCCCGCGAATATAGTGACGTTGATCATATACCCATTCCAGAAATATCTTTTCGGTGGCAAGTTTTTCCGTATTCAGCCAGTTGACGACCTCCTCGAGCCGATCCGAAAGCTCCAGAATATTGGCATCGGGTTCCGGTTTGACGCCAATGGCAATGCCTTCTTTGCCCAGATGCAGCATGGCAGCGGTAGGCTTTTGATAGCCAAATTTCACCTCTGCTAATTCCGCCACCTTGATACGCTGGAGCCCCGTGGATCGGACAACAATATTTTCAATATCTTGGGGGGATTTAAATTCAGCTATTGTCCGGATCCTGTAATCCCGTCGCCCCACCCCCAGTGTGCCGGCGGAAATGTTGATGTTTTCGGCCCGGAGAATATTAATTAAATCGGTGATGGTCAGGCCGTAAGCGGCCAATCTCTCCGGCTTGACAATGATATGCATCTCCTTTTCGATGCCGCCGCCGATAAACAGGTCGGCAACGCCTTCGGTGCGCTCCAGGTATTGCCGGATATTATTTTCAAAGTATGTGCGATAGGTATAGGTGGAGTTGGAATTGCCCGCCAGGGTTTTTAAGACCATCCATACGACGGGTGAGGTCGCGGCCCCGGTGGCGGATATGATAGGCTTGTCTACATTTTCAGGATAGGTCGGCACTTCATCCAGTTTGTTCGAAACCCTTAGCAAGGCACCATCCACTTCGGTTCCGATACTGAATTTCAGGGTAATGGTTCCCTGGCTGTTATAGGATGAGCTTTCCATCTCCAGCAGCCCCGGAATGCCTTTTAGAACCTTTTCCTGCTCTTCGATGATCTCCCGTTCAATCTCGTAGGGGGTCGCACCGGGCCAGGTGGTCGTGACGGTGATCTCGGGCTCTATCACTGTTGGGCTCAGTTGATAGGGCAGGCTCGTCAGGCCGATCCATCCAAAAAGGACGACCAGGATGATACCGACGATGACAGATACCGGCTTTTCGATTGAAAACCTGATGGGGTCCATGGCGCTGACCTCGGGTTACTGGATGCTGGTCCCTGGTGGTGGGGGCCGGCCTTTGTTGCTGGTTACGGGTTGCGAGTTGCGGGTTGCGTGGTGAAAATCAGACAAATCCAATATCTGCAATCCCAAATCCCAAATCGAAGACCTCTGTCATCTGTCCTCCGGCGGCTTGAAGGATACCGCCTGTCCATTTCTAAGACGTTCATGGCCTTTGACGACAACGAACATACCTTCTTTTAAGCCTGGAGCCGCAACGCCTGCATCCAGGCCCTCGAAGCCGATTATCTGAACCGGCAGCATGGTCGCCTCGGAATTCTCAGCAGTGAATACCACCGCCTGCCCGAATTTGGTTATAACCGCATCCCGGGGGACGATCAGCGTCATTTTAATCTCGCCTTTTGGCAGGGTCACCCTGGCCGACATGCCCTCTATCAAAGAAAATTGGTTGGGCGTTCTAATTTTTACCGGAAACGTGCGGGTGCTAATATCACCTTTGGGAACGATGGCAATCACCGTCCCGCTGAATTCTTGGCCGTTGGCGGCAGCTTTCACCTGCATGCCGATCTTGACATACGGAATGATTTGTTCCGGTAGCTCCGCCACAATGTCAATGACGTCATCTTTGCCGATCACCGCCACGGTTTCACCTTCTGAAATCCATTCCCCCCGATCCACATGTCGCTTGATAACCACGCCATCAAAGGGCGCCCGGATTATTTTTTTCTCGAGCTCGATTGCCAACTGTTCAACCTGGGCGTTCAGAGAAGCCGCCCGCTTTTCTGATCCAATCACCCGATACCTGTTTTCATCGTAGGTCTGTTCTGAAATGGACTTCTTTTCAAACAGCTTTTCTCGTCTTTTCAAATCTATTCTGGCGATCTCCAGTTCAGACAACACCTGTTCATAAGTTGATCTGGCCGCCTGGAGCCTTTTGCGAAGTATTTCAGAGCCCAGCTCTAGGAGGATTTGTCCTTTTTTTACCCGTTGCCCCTCCTCGAAGCGGACATCCGAAGCAAGTCCGCTGGTTTCAGAGGCCGTCTCCGATATCTCCTGATAAAAAATAGTGGCAATAAATTCGCTCTGGGGAGCAAGCGGGCCGCTTTTTACTTCCGCCACCGACACGGTGGCCGGCGGTGGCCCCTTCGGTTCTTGCTGACCCCACAGACGAGGTGGCAAATATGCCAGGAAAAAAAAGCATAGACCCAATAGAATTATTACAAAATGAATTGACCTTCTAACCATGACAGCCTCTTTGAAGATAATTCCAAAAAAGTAAATATGCCGCAACCAATACCAACAGTGTCTTTAATATTCAACCACAATATAAAACAAATCGCTCGAAGTACAAGTTGGTTTGGGGCCAGGCCGGGTATCTTAAAAGGGATTTTGGGGCATGGGTTGCATAGGTTGCTGAAGTATTGGAAAGGGTACGATATTCAGGCACTCCATTATTCCAACACCCCAATACTCAACAATGGCGACTGCGGTTGGTGCCCGATTGGATTGGGCTTCTGTTTCTTAGCAGTGTCGTCAAGGCTTAGAAGAGGTGGGCCACATCCGAAATAA
>Ga0209567_10001909_pt1 | contig 10329 bp, 8 predicted proteins | sample COG_12_FD_184756 | JGI IMG/M metagenome (GOLD analysis project Ga0209567, IMG submission 184756) | Pelagic marine sediment microbial communities from the LTER site Helgoland, North Sea, for post-phytoplankton bloom and carbon turnover... | ecosystem: Environmental > Aquatic > Marine > Neritic...
GATCTTGACGAAATTTCTGCGGTTAATCTTATTCATGATTCTGTGTCTCCCCTACTGTTGACTGGCAAAGAACTGCAACAGGCTTTCAAGCTCGGCATCACTCAACTTGTCCACCTTCTTTTTCATCTTCTTGGGCATCTCTCTGGAGCCGGCCTTGAAGTCCTCCATGGAATAGTGCATGTAGGGGAGCCATTGGCTGGCCATGATGCCGGAGTCATCATCGGCCAGGGTGCCGTTTTCATCATGACATTTGGAGCAATTCTTCGGATAGAGTTTCTCGCCGGCGGCCACCTTGGCCGCATCCGTCTCTTGAGAGGTAATGGCCCTCGGCATTTTTGCGAAGAAGCCGGCCATGAGCTTGATCTCTTCCTCAGAATAGCCCTTGGCGATCCGGCCCATCACGGTGCTGGCCCGTTCACCGCTCTTGAAGGCCAGCATGGTGTCGGTGAAGTAGATCTCTGACAAGCCGGCGATGTTCGGCGTTGCCGGGCCCACACTGGCGCCGTCGGTACCGTGACAGCCGGCACAGGTATCACCCAGCATACTTGCCGTCGGTGCGGCCGACAGCTGCCCGGCACCCAGCAACAGACTGGAGCCCAGTATTACTGCACGTGTTTTTCCTACAGACATGTTGATATCTCCTCATATTAAGTAACGACGGAAATTCTGACATCAGCAGGGAAGAACATACCCGGACAGCCCCCGTTGATACATTTCTGCAGGATCAGCTCCGCAGCTTTTACGTCCGCCCCTCTGGCTTCTCATTGTCGGGCATATGTATGGTCTACCGCACAAACTGTAAATGCTAATAAGCTGCACGTCAAAGAATTGGCCGAACAATTTTCCGGATAGCCTGCGGCGATCACCGCCTTTGCAGGCGCAAGGCATTCATCACGACAAGCAACGAACTGAATGACATGCCGATGGCGGCAGCCCAGGGGGGAATCCAGCCGGCGGCGGCAAACGGCACCGCAAGCAGATTATAGGCTGCTGCCCAGACAAGATTCTGCAGGATATTGCGCCGCGTACGTCGCGCCAGGCGCCGGGCATCCGCCAGCGCCGCGGCGTCATTGCCAAGGATCAGAAAATCGCTGTTGCTGTTGGCGAGGTCGGTGGCATTGGCAAAGGAGATCGAGACATCCGCCGCCGCCAGCGTCGGGGCATCATTGATGCCGTCACCGATCATGGCGACACGATATCCCTCTCCCTGCCGGCTCCGCGTCCATGCCAGCTTCTCCTGCGGCGACAGGCCAGCGTGGCAATCGCTGATCCCCAGTTGTTTGCCCAGGCGGAAGACCGGGGCCGGTTCATCACCGCTCAGGATGGCAAACCGTCGCACCCCGGTGTGTGCCAGGCCGGCAAGCATTCTGTCCGCACCTTCTCGCAGGGGGTCCTCGAATGACAGGACGGCCTGTACGCCATCTGCATTCGACAACAAGGACACCAGATGTCCGCGCGCCCGGCAGTCCGCCACCAGGGCGCGAATTTCCCGCTCCGCAACGCCCCCGGCAGCAAAGCCGGGTTTTCCCAGGCGCCATTCAACACCGGCGATGCGGGCACGGATACCGCAAGCGGGGACATTCTCCACCTGTTCGGTGACCAGACGCGGCTTCGGACCCGCCTGACGCAGGGCCCTGGCAAGCGGGTGTTCTGAATCGGCCGCCAGCGCCCCCGCATAATGCAGGCACTGCTCCCGGTTCAGGCGGCCGACCGGGATCACGGCAGCCACGGCAGGCCGTCCCGCTGTCAGGGTGCCGGTCTTGTCAAACACAAACAGCTCGCTTGTCGCCAGCGCATCCAGCGCCTGCATGCGCAGGGGCAACACGCCCAGATCGATAAACCGGCCCGCACTCACCGCCAGTGACACCGGCGTCGCCAGCGCCAACGCGCAGGGACAGGTCACGATCAGCACGGCAATGGTATTGGGGAGCCAGTTGGCCGAATCGGCCTGCAGCCAGAACAATGCCGTTGCCGTAGCGACAAGCAGCAGACCGGAAACGAACCAGCCGGCCGCCTGTTCCGCCAGTAACGCGTAGCGCGGGCGCTGTTCCAGACCACGCTGAACCAGCCGCTGGATCTCATTCAGTGTCGAGAACCGTAGCGCGCGGGTTACCTGGATACTGAGCGGCTGTTCGCCGTTCACGGCACCCGCAATGACGGCATCACCGGGCCGGTGTATGACCGGCGTAGCTTCACCGGTCAACAGGGATTCATCGAAACTGCTGATACCGCTGAGCACGTTTCCATCTACCGGCAGCGTCTCCCCGGGCAGCAGTCGAATGCGGTCGCCCGCCACCAGCTCTTCGACACTGACCTCACGATACACACCGTCTGTATCGCGTCGGCGCGCCGTGCGCGGCGTTACCCGTGCCAGCCGGTCGAGGCGGTCGGCGGCCCTGAGCTTGCCGCGCAGTTCCTGGCGCCGGGCCAGCAGCAGCAGGAAGACGAACATGGCAATCGAATCGTAGTAGACATCGCCCTGCGCACTCAGGGTTGCATGCAGGCTGCCCAGCCAGGCCCCCGCCAGACCAAGGACCACGGGGACATCCATGCCCAGGCGCCGGTTCTTCAGGTCCTGCCAGGCCCCGGCAAAAAATTCCTGCCCGGGCCAGGCAAGAATGGCTGAACACAGCAGCAGGCTGGTCCAGCGTCCGATGACTTCCCATAACGGCAGCCGGCCGCCGGCATCGATGCCGCCCATGAAATAGGTGGCCAGGGAGAAATTCATTACCAGCATGCCCACCGCCCCGGCGAAGATAAGCCGCTCGGTACTGCGCCGGCGGCGCAGCTGTTGCAACTGCGCGCCGCGCGCCGCGTCATAGGGGTGGGCGACGTATCCGATGTCGGCAATGGCCCTGAGAATGTCGCTCAGCCGGATAAGCTGCGGATCCCAGCGCACCCTCGCCCGCTGCAGGATGTCATCGATATGTACGTCGATTACCCCGGGCAGGCTGCGCAGTCGCCGTTCGTTCAGCCACAGACAGGCCGGACAGGTGATGTTTTCCAGCAGTAACGCGGCCTCGTGCCAGCCTTCCTCGCCGGTGACGAATTCCCTTTGAATTTCAGGCCGGTCATACAACTCAACCCTGTCGAGGAACTCCGGGATGAGCGGGCGGCTGCCGGATACCGCCGGGTCAGTACGATAGCGGTAGTAGTCGTTCAGTCCGGCATCGGTAATGGCCTTGCAGACCGCCTGGCAACCCGGACAACAGAAGCGACGCGGTTCACCGAGAATATCCAGCAGCAACGGGGCGGGGCCTTCCGGCACCGGAAGACTGCAATGAAAGCAGGATCGCTCCACTGACGTCCCGAACTCAGTACCAGCGCTGGCAGCGGCACGGTTTGGCATACAGAAAGTGCTTCAAAATCAGATCAAAGCGTACCTGTCAGACGTTTCATTCCTCTTCCTCCGGCACGGCGGCGGCATAGTAGCCGGCCAGTGCCTCGATCTCCTCCTCCGTCAGGGCCTCGGCGACATGGCGCATGCGCGAGTAGACATCATTGCTGCGGTCGCCTTCCTTGAATTCGGTCAGGGTGGACACCAGATATTCCGGATACTGGCCGGCCAGTGCCGGGTGATCGAACTGCCCGCCGCGGCCATCCTGCCCGTGACAGGAGGCGCAGGCTTTCAGCAGGCGCTGCGGGTCACCGCGATAAACCAGTTGCAGGACAGCCGGATCGGTGTTTCGATCCGCAGCAACCGGCGCCGATTGCTGCGAAGCGAACCAGACCGCCAGATCCGCCAGTTGCCGGTCCTCCAGGTTGCGGGTCTGTTTGTACATATCCCGGTCATCGCGGCTCTTGCTCTGGTAGTCCTTGAGCTGCTTGTAGATATAACTGGCCCGCAGCCCGGCAATATTAACGTCTTCGGGATCATCCGAGACACCGGCATCGCCATGGCATTTGGCACACTTGCCTTCCTTCGCAAGCGCCTCGCCCTGCGCCGGGTCCGCCGCCCGCAGCAGCTGGATGGTCGCCACATCAAACGCCACTTCCGAAGACGGCTCGGCCCCCGCCGTCGGGAGCAACAGCGCCATTCCGGTCAGTACAGCAGCTAAACGCATCATTATCATATGCTCCATGGGACCGTACCGTGCGTATCCAGCAGGAAGAACTGTGCAATCGGGTAGCCGTAACTCGCTATCATGTAGACCAGCACCAGCAGGCACCAGAAACCAAAACTGTTCATCAGGCGCGGCATGCGCACAATGGCGTGGACCGGCTCGGCATATTCCACCTCGGGATTGGTTTCGGCCTGCCCATTGCCATGGGTTCTGAACAGGTTGTAGACCAGCATCAGGGCCGAGATGAACAGGATGCCCCCGCCGGCGATCATGGCGGATTCGGCCGGCAGCCACGCCTGCACGAAGGACTCGTCATAGGGTGTCGACGATATCCGCCGCGGCTGGCCGGCCAACCCAAGCTGGTGCCAGGGCAGCGTCAGGATCAGCATGCCGATAAACCACAGCCACAGTTGTTTGAGCGCCAGACCGGTGGAATACAGTTGCCGGCCGGTCATCTTCGGCCACAGGTAATAGGCGATCGCGAAGTACATAATCACTGTGGTACCGGCAAAAATCAGGTGGAAATGGCCGGTCACCCACTGAGTGTTGTGGATCATGGCGTTCATGGCATAACTGGCATTGATCATGCCGCCGAAGCCACCGAAGGTGAGCATCAGCATCGCCAGTACGGCCGCGGTAACCATGGGATTGCCCCAGGGCAGCGTACCGATCCAGCCGAACCACCCCTTGCCACCGCGCAGGCGCCCGGCGATCTCCAGTGAGGCAATGATGGTAAACCCGGTGATCAGGGTGGGAACGGCCACCATGAAAGTGCCGGTCATGTGCAGAAACTTCCAGCCCGCTGCCTGAAACGGGTCCATATAGAGGTGGTGAAAACCGATCGGCACCGAAAACACCAGCAGCATGATAAACGCCACGCGCCCCATGTGGTCACTGAACAGCCGGCCACCGGCCGCTCTGGGTAGCAGGGTGTAGAGTGCAATATAGGCCGGGAACAGCCAGAAATAGACAATCGCGTGCAGCGTCCAGGAGAACAGAGTCCGTGCCAGACCGACATCGACGGTTTCGATGAGGCCCAGGGACCAGGGAATCAGCTGAAACAGCACTTCCGAGGCAACGCCAAGGCTGGTAATGAACCAGAGAATGGCGTTGGCCGTGGTGCCGTACATGGCCAGCGGCACAGTTTCACCCGGGTGGGCCTTTTTCCAGGTGGTCATCATCATGACCATCTCCAGGCACCAGACCCAGGAACCCACCACCAGCAGGGTGGCACCGATATAGAACGCCGGATGCGCCTTTAACGGCGGGTAGAAGGTATACAGCACCGAGGCATTACCGGTCAGCAGTGGCCCGGCCGCCAGCAACACACCGATCACGCACAGCCAGAAGCCGAACCAGGCCAGCGGCTTGTTCCACAGCTCCTGCCTGAGGCTGGTCGTCGCCGTATAATAGCCGTACCCCATCACCAGAAACGTGGTCAGTACGAAGCCCATCAGCACCCCGTGGGTCGACACCGAGCCGAAATACAAGGCCGGTGATTTCAGCCCCGGGATCAGGTCGATCCTTTCGATGACCTGGTATAAACCCAGCAGGGCGGCCGCGGCAAAGGCGATAAAACCCACCCACATGCTCGCCAGACTCAGACCGGCAGCTCTTGATTGACTCATGATGCTTCTCCCCCGGCGGATTTCGCTACCACAACCAGACGTGACCACATGGAGTCATGTCCGAGTCCACAGTATTCGTTACACAACAGCGAAAATTCCCCGGTCTGCGGGAATAATGTGGTCACTTCCGAGATGTAACCCGGGACAATCATGGTCGTCATGTTGGTAAAGGGTACGTGCACGCCGTGCAGTACATCCGCACTGGCAATGCGGAATGTGACCCTGGTGTCGGCCGGCACCTCGATGCGTGGCGGGTAGAAGCCGTAGCGTGCTGCGACCAGGGTAACGGTCAGGCTGCCATCGTCGTTGGTCTTGACGCCGAGATTGTCCTCGGCGAACTCTTCCGTCAGGTGCAATCGCGAGGAATCGATGGTCTCGACATTGCTCGGCGGGTGAATATTGCTGGCCACGGCGTAATATCCCAGCATTCCCGCCATCACTACGGCGAGGGCCAGGGATATCCACACCCATTTTCTCTCCAGCGGATCTTCGCAGATACTTTTCAGTGGATCAGCCATCATGCCCGCCCCGCTATTTCACCGGTCCGTGTTCAAGGAACATGAAAAAGAACATATAGACCCAGCCGGCGAAGATCAGCGCACCGACCAGCAGCAGCAACGCAAAGGTGCCCTTGGGTGGACTGTTGAGGATCTTCTGTTCCTCTTCAGGTGATAATTGATGCATTCGTGTTCTCCTTGGTAATGTCACGAGAGGTGGTACAGTTTGAGATCCTGATGGCCGCCCCAGACACTATTATTTTCGCGAATATTCACTGAACCACCTCAATATATCAAGACGAACATGCCGGCATCCCTGAAATTGAAACGGGACGGCGTGAATCATCGGCTGGACCCGGCCCCGCCGGCACTGATTATCTTCCTGCTCGCCTGGTCCATGCGTCTGCCGGGTGAGCACCGTAGAAGTCCCGGCTAACCGCCCGGGCAGTGAATTCGATGCGCAGTGGCCGGCGGTGCCCTGACCCTATCACTATCCCCGTTTAGCTTGACATAGATCATGGAATTATCGATCAAACTTGGCTATGTTTTTTCGGGTAGCTTGGTGAATTTAGAAGATGAATCGCCGGGGCCGAGCTGAATTGATACCGACAACCGGTACATGACGATTAAGAACAATCAGGAGGCAGTCAATATGAAACACCTGCGAGTCATACTCTCTGCATTATGCGGGGCTATGTTATTTATCGGCCAGATCACTCTGGCGACGGCGGCGGAAACCAACACCAAGCAACTGGATGAAGACCAGCTCACGCACAAGGATTGTCTGGGCTGTCATGTGTCGGTCACACCCGGTATCGTCAAGCAGCACCTCGACAGCCCGCACGCCAATCCCAAGGTTGATGAGGAAATCCGTTGTCATGACTGCCACGGTGAAGAGCATAAAACCATGGATGACTTCGCCAAGGCGGAAATGCCGACGGCTGAAACCTGTGGCGAGTGTCACAAGAAAAAACTCAAAGAGCACAGACAGGGTAAGCACAATCTGGGCTGGCTGGTAATGAAATCCCAAATTGCCTGGCATGGTCAGCCAGGGGCCATTACCGAACAGGGCTACCGTGGTTGCTCCGGCTGTCACAAGATCGGTGAAAAAGGCCTGCTGGGAGTCACCGACGGCAATACCGGCGCCGTCAAGAGCGACGGCGGCAAGGAAGCCGCAAAATACCGTTACGGGAATGTTCAGTGCGACGCCTGCCACACCCGCCACACATTCAGGAAATCCGAAGCCAAGGACCCCCGCGCCTGCTCCAACTGTCATATGGGCTTCGATCATCCGCAGTGGGAAATGTACACATCGGCGAAGCACGGCGTCATCTGGGGCATCGAGGGACATGAAGAGGACGCCCGGGCGCCCACCTGCCAGAATTGTCATATGATGGAAGGCAACCACAGCGTCAGGACACCCTGGGGCTTTCTGGCGCTGCGTATCCCGACCAAGGAAAATGTCCTGGCGCTGATCGATGTCGCGCCATCCTTGAAACCACAACTCACCAAACTTGCGGCGGCTCTGCCCTCCGGCAACTACATCGATGTGGATGACGACCCGGAGTGGACTTTCGACCGTGCATTGATCCTGCAGGCTGCAGGTATTCTGGATGCCAACCTGCAACCAACCGAACGGTTCGTTGAGATCGTTGTGCAGGCACAGGCTGCACGGGGACCGGACGAGTTCAATGAGCTCCGTACCCAGATGAAGACCAACTGTAACAAGTGCCACTCAATGGGTTTCGTAGACACTCATATGCGAGCCTCGGATGAGATCATCAAGGCTGCCGACCACGAGTTCGCCAAGGCCATACAGGCTGTGCAGGGTCTGTATCGTGACGGTATTCTGAAAAAACCGGAAGACTGGAAGTACGCACCGGACCTGCTGCAGTATTACGATGCCAAGACCAAGATCGAGCAGGAACTGTACCTGATCATGCTGGAATACCGGCAGCGCACCTTCCAGGGTGCCTTCCATGCCAGCAACGACTACATGCACTGGTATGGATGGGCGCCGCTGAAAACCGCGGTCAATACCATCCTCGAAGAAGAGAAGCGGATGCGTGCTGAGCATGACAAGGAAATGAAGAAACAATAACGCGTCTGGAAGCCCACCGGGAAGAGGTGGGGGCGGAATGCCCTCACCTCTTCCTGTCAGGGGGCTGCAACAGGCAGGACCGGTATTGATCGAAAAAAGGGGGTTCTTGATATAGATCATGGAACAGCCGGTCGAACTAGCCTATTGTCTGAACCCGGCTTGACGGCTTAAAAGACCGGTTGCCAGCCAAGAACTGTAGTAATACCGGTAATATACGGCACTTTTACCTGCAGAACAGTAGACTAAAGGGTGCGCATGGCTATCGTCGAATACTACGTAGCGCAGTGATGCCAACTGCGCTTTGACCGCGACGATCGGCCGTACCCCGGGGGCATTTCAATAATGAATATATCGGGCATTCTGATTATCACCTCACCGGAACATAGCGGGGATGTCATCGAACGGTTAAAGAGTATGACCGGCATCGATGTCCACTATGTCGATGCCGCGGCGGGCCGTATTGTCATCACCCAGGAAGCCGAATCCATCAGCGCCGAAGTCGATGGCCTGAAACGTATCCGTGCCCTGCCCCACATCATTCTGGCGGAAATGTCCTGCCATTATTTCGAAGAAGACCGTGAGCTGATGGATGCCATTCCCGCAGAACTTGACGACGAGGTGCTGGAATCGGGCAGTGTTCCCGCCAGTCTGAACGAATAATCTAAACTTACCGGCATCAGAACCAAACCATATCCGAGGAGACAGCAATGGACCTGACACGCAGAGATTTTCTCAAAACCAGTGCAGCGACGGCCACCGCCACTGCAGCCGGCATTACGGTACCCGTGGCCGCCCTTGCCAAATCCAAGCAGGCCGATGCTGATGTGCAGTGGGACAAGGGCGTGTGTCGTTTCTGCGGCACCGGTTGCGGCATCATGGTCGGCACCCGGGACGGTCGCATCGTCGCGACCAAGGGTGACCCGGATGCACCGGTCAACAAAGGGCTCAATTGCATCAAGGGCTATTTCAACGGCAAGATCCAGTACGGCAAGGACCGCCTCACCCGGCCGTTGATGCGCATGAAGGACGGCAAGTTCGACAAGCAGGGCAAGTTCCAGCCGGTGAGCTGGGAACGCGCCTTCGACGAAATGGAGAAGCAATTCAAGAAGACCTACAAGGAAATGGGCCCGCACGGCGTAGCCATCTTTGGCTCCGGCCAGTACACCATCCCGGAAGGCTATGTCTCGGCCAAGCTGATGAAGGCCGGTTTCCGCAGCAACAACATCGATCCCAATGCCCGGCATTGCATGGCCTCGGCAGTGGTGGGTTTTATCCAGACCTTCGGCATTGACGAACCGGCCGGCAACTACGATGACATCGAGCACACCGATACCGTCGTCACCTGGGGCGCCAACATGGCGGAGTGCCATCCCATTCTATGGGCACGGGTATCCGACCGGCGGCTGAGCAACGACAATGTCAGACTGGTGAACCTGACCACCATCAGCAACCAGACCTCCGATATCGCCGATATTGAGATCGTCTTCAAACCGGGCACCGACCTCGCCATCCAGAACTATATCTTGCGTGAAATCGTCAAGAACGACGCGGTCAACCACGATTTCGTCAACAAGCACTGCGTGTTCTCAACCGGCCCTTACGATATCGGCTATGGCATGCGCGGCACCTCCAAATACGCCTTCGATGCCGAAAAGGACATTCAGGCCAAGGAACTGGAGGTTACGCTGGACCCGGCCGAGGCCGTCGCCCAGCGCAGGAAGCCCGGTGAGAAGGTCAAGCAGAACAACACCAAAAAACCGGTCAAGCACTGGCTGATCAGCTTTGAAGAATTCAAGCGCGGTGTCGAGCCCTACACCCTGGACTTTGTGGCGGAACTGGCCAAGGGCGACCCGGATGAAGACCTGCAGTCGTTCAAACAGAAGCTGCAGACCCTGGCACAACTGTATATTGAAAAGGACCGCAAGGTCGGCAGCTACTGGACCATGGGCTTCAACCAGCACTACCGCGGCAGCTGGGTCAACGAGCAAAACTACGCCATCCATCTGCTGCTCGGCAAGCAGGCGCAGCCCGGCAACGGC